>JABEBW010003287.1_pt1 | contig 93324 bp, 77 predicted proteins | sample 7245961 | NCBI WGS metagenome assembly JABEBW01 (sample SAMN14506364, study PRJNA622280) | hot springs metagenome | biome: hot spring [ENVO:00000051]|acidic hot spring [ENVO:00002120]; feature: spring [ENVO:00000027]|sediment [ENVO:00002007]; material: sediment environment [ENVO:01001048]...
GAGGGTGGTGGAGGTGGCGAAGAGGGAGGGCGTCACCCCAACGCAGGTTGGGCTGGCTTGGCTTTTCGCCAAGGGAGTGACCTCCCCGATAATAGCAACAACAAAGCCAGAGCACGTGGATGAGGCGGTTGGAGCCATAGGCGTAAAGCTGAAGGATGACGACGTGAAGTACCTCGAGGAGCCCTACAGGCCCAAGCCGGTGTACGGGCACCGCTGAAAGGGACTCATGGGCGCTAAACGCCTCTTGAGTCTTATGGTTTTTATCTTACCCGTCAAAAATCCACAAGACTCCGCTCAACCCATTCACGCCCGCAGCAGCGCCCAGCTGACGAGCTGCGGCAAACACCATTACTTTTTCTTCAAGAGCCAAAACCCATGGCTTAAAGGCTAACGCGCCTCACCTTTATGTTAAGCTGGGAAGGCATAACTCCCTCCGCCATGCTTCACGACCTTTTACCGGCAGTTGTCCTCATGCTTTGGGTAGTGTTCGTAGTTTACTTTGTGTCAAGATGGGTTTACGGCTTTGCCGTCAGAAAAGGATACCCTCCGCTCTCCGCAACTTACTTCGGCAGGAAGACCATTCACATACTGGCAGCCGGCCTCGTTGCCGCCATAATTCCCTTTACCTTCAAGGAGCCACTCATACCGCTAATAATGGCGCTGCTGCTGAGTGTTGCAGTCTACTTGCCTCACCGGACAGGAAAGCTATCCACGTGGTTTCAAGACCCGAACAACTTTTATGAAGTTGACTTCACGATTATGTGGGGCCTAGTCCTATTTCTGACGTGGTTCCTTGACCACTCCTTCCTCCTGGGCGTGGTCCCAGTCCTCTTCATGGCCATAGGAGATGGGGTTACGGGTATAGTGAGAAACCTAAGGTACAGGAAGAGAGTTAAGGCGTGGGAAGGAAGCGCGGCCATGCTCGTGATCTCAGTCCCCTTGGGAATGCTCCTCGGATGGGCTGGCGTCGTTGCCGCTGTCCTATCCACCTTTGCCGAAAGGCAGAAGTACGTGGATGACAACATAGCTGTGCCCATTGTGGCGCTTTCAGTCCTCGTAATAGCCTGGGTAGCGGCCCCCGCGATCACAAAAAGTCTTTGGTAAAGTAAAACTTAAAATTCGTAGCATTCAGAACTAGAATTGAGACCAACCCAACCTTATCGTTGGCTTTACGAAAATCAAAAACGCCTTCTCCAATTCGACTGCAAAAACTTAGACGAGTGGAGGGCCTGGAGGAACGCCCTTAGAGCCCAGCTGATCGATTTGCTGGGAGCCTTAGAGCGCCCGCGGTTTCCTCCCAAGTTGACCTATGAATCAGAAGTGGACAAGGGAAATTATCTGCGCTGCAAGGTGACGTACAACACTGACGAACTCGCGACCAACCCAGCCTATCTCCTTAAGCCGAAAGACCCCAACGGCGCTGCCGTGCTCGTGCTTCACGGCCACGGATCAGGAAAGTTTGACATAGTGGGGCCTGATGAACCCGGCAGGCTTCCTCCCGAGATCTATGCCCGTTATCAGAATTCCTTTGCCGTCAAGATGGCCGAAGAAGGCTTCACGGTTCTCATACCAGACCAAGCCGGCTTCGGGGAAAGGCGTGAACAGGACGACGTTGAGAAGGGACCCATGAGCTCCTCTTGCTGGCAACTGTCCACATGGGCCATGCTCTACGGAGAGACCGCTGTCGGCGTACGCGTTCGCGACGCCCAGCAGTCACTCGACGTCTTAAGCAGCCTTAACTGGGTAAAAAAGATCGGCGTAATGGGCGCATCCAGCGGAGGGGCACTTGCGCTCTATCTGTCTGCTCTCGACGATAGGATTATGGCCACTGCAGTAAGCGCGTACCTCAACACCTACAACGACAGCATATTAACCGTGCGCACTCACTGCATAGATAACTACATCCCCGGCGTATTGAAGTACGCGGAGATGTATGACATCGCCGCGCTTATAGCTCCGCGGCCGTTTTTCGGCGAAAACGGCATATACGATCCCGGCATACCCATCACGGGATTCCGGGTTGCCGTCGAAAAAGTAAGGCAGGCCTACGCGTTGCTAGGGGCTTCGGATAAATTCGAGGCCTACGAGTTCGAGGGAGGTCATGCCATGACCCACAAGCCAGTGGAATTCATGGAGAAATGGCTCGTCAAAGAAGCCGAGATCTGAACAGCGCCGCTTGGCCCGATCGCAGGCGCGTTATGTAAAAGGAAGCGAGCTGTGAAAACACCCTAAGTTGCCAAACCAGCCCAGCCGCGAATGCCGTATCTCCTGCTCTGGTAAGCTATGAACGCGATGGCTAAGATCAACAGCACAATCCCTTGCAGCAGGGGCGGCGCCTGAGGTTCGCGGAAGGGTTCTGATTTCACGTCCATGCTCGGCAAAGGATACGAAAGAAATGAAAAGCTCTTTGAAAGATCTGGAGTACCTATCCTGACCTGTGGCGTTCCAGACGTGCACGTGGTAACCAAGTTATACGCGCTTTCGGCGGTGTCGCTACCGAAGCCGAAAAGCGAGCGCGGCCTTACCTCGCTCCCGTTATTCAGAACGTAGGCCATTGAAAGAGAAGAGCTCATGGAAGTGAACTCGGTCGCTTCTCCTCCATACCCTCCCCCAAATACCAGCTCGGCATCGTAGTAGTTGCCAACAGGGGTCATCGAATAGCCATTGACCACGAGGGACGCGTTAAAGGGGGCGCTCTCGCTTATGAGCACCCTGTCATAAGTGCTGTTAACGCCATCGAGGGCAGCGCCAAAGCAGACCTCGACTCCCGCGGTTTCCCTAAAAACGGCGGTCTTCAGCGTGATGATGAAGGGCAGAGAGTAGCTGGAGTTGGACGTCACATAAGAATAAACCGAGGAGGCTGCCCTCGCCCAAGGAGGAGCCCAAGGCTGTGTTGCCACTTCTCCGTAACCTGAGACATGAGATGAAGACATGTAGGAATATGGAGAGGTTATGTTCCAAACGTTATCGGCCAAGCGCAGCTCTTTTTTGTTCGTGAAGAACTCGACCACGTTCTGCACCAAGTAGTCCTGAAAGCCACCGCTGGTGTTGACCCGAAGAACGGCGTTCAGCTGAAGGCTCGCAACGTACGGCGACGGGAAAAGCGGGTTATAGGCCGCCAATGAGCTCACGTTGGCCTGACCTATTATAGCTTCTGCATCGATCGCGTAAGGAGTCAGCACACCAGAGGAGTTCATGACGCCGTAATCCGCTATTCCTATGGGGGCTGGGGCTGAAGAGTAAAGAACGTGCACCCCCACAGGCACCGTGGCATATCCTACGGTGACCACCGCTGGAAAGCTTGTCTCGTTGGAGATCAAGACAAGGTAGTAGCCCCCGGGAAAGCCAAGCCTTACCTTTCCGGATATCGAGGTTCCGGAAGAGGCAAAGAGGTAAGCCTGTTCGCCGTTGTTCAAGAACATGCTAAACTGCGTGGAATTCATCACAAGCGCGTAGATAGGCTCAGTTGAGTTGACCTTAACCGCGAGAACCACATGATTTCCCTCGGAGCTTATCTCCTGATAGTAATAGCCCTCAGGCATCAAGAAAACGGTCCTAGTTAAGTAGAAGTCCGGCTGCGGCAACGATGCTTGGAAGCCCTGAGGCAGGAAAAGAACGAGAACGACAAAAAGCGACAAGAACATAGCCCTAAAGCGCACTGGCATCACCAAGATCTTTTATAAGTAAAATAAATGCGTCGCGGCATTCAAGATTGGGTTAACGCGTCTTATGGACAAGTTCACAAGCAACTGAGTGCAAGGCATCCAGGCGAACCTACCTTATGGGGCCACTTCCAATGGCAACGCAAAAGTTCGCGCCATCACTTTCCAAAAACGCCTTCGGCCTTGGTAATAACGAAAGTATGACATCGGCCTAATTTCGACTTGAAGGCCACAGCGCCTGCAGTGAAGAAAGCCGCTCTCATCGCCATAAGCGCCACCGTATCCAGGGCGGCCCGCACCAAGTCTTTGAGGAGCATGATACCATTTGCTCACGAGTTATCAGCTCAAAAATCTCCTTCAGCAAGGTAAGCGACAAACGCTCATTAACTCGGGATAAAGCAGGCAGAAGAACCCGCTATGCGGGGATAAATAGCATCATACAGATTCTCGTTTCAGTCCTGTTTTTCCTCATCGAGGCGACCAATCAAGTAAGGCTGGCGCAACCCAAGCGCACCCTTGTGGAGACCTCTGCTGCTCTGCAGCTCAACTGAAATAGTCCGTCAACAGGCCTTCCCTCCAGCATGCGGAGGCCAACGCCCCCGTTAAGTCGGGAAACTCAGTCCTTATGAGGCAAACAACCTGCGACGTAAAGGAAGGGCTTACCCTGCTCAAAGACCTCATGCGGATACCTATGCCGTAAAAGGCACAGCGGCCCATAGTATCGTCGCGCGTTTCCCTTAACTCTAAATGCGACGAGCTGCAATGTTGACAAGGCCGCTTCGTCCGCACTGATTAACCCCTTTTCTGGACACTCCGCTCATTGCGTCGTCGATATCTCAGCTCATAAGTGGCTATGGCCTGCAACCCCAAAGAGCGCGCCGCCTGCTTGGCCCTTGGGTGCACCAGATAACCAAACATGACCCCGTAGACCTTGGGATAACTGGAAGCGGCCTTCTGAAATACACTGTGATAGAACCTGTTGACGTCATCTTCGTATATCCTTCCCTTGACTTCGCCGACTATAATCACTTTATCGCCCTTTTCGTCGGTTCCCTCGCCGTATATGTCGACCTCAGACTCGCTCCCATCGCTGAACGTTATAACGGAACGACCCAGCTCCTCGACCTTTATCCCCCTTCTCTCGAGCCACGAAGGCATCGCAAAGCTCGCTATGTCCTCTAAAGACATCCCGAAGTCCTGCGACAGTTTAGAATACTGCTTCTGGAGATCCGAGACCGCCACAACAAGCTTCTCAACCACCTGCTCAAGCCTATCAAGCCTCTCCTCTGTCCTCTTCTGGGCCTCCGCGAGGCTCTGAACCACCTGCTCAAGCCTATCAAGCCTCTCCGCTGACCGCGACTGACAGCGTGTCAACGGAAGACGCTAAAGATCCCACCTGAGCAGCCAGCTTGTCAAACTCCTCTCTCGTTACCTTGATGTCTTTGACCTTATCCTCAACAACCTTGACAATAAGGTCGTAAAGATCTGGAGTTATCGACACACATTTTAGATAACTTTGGCTTAAAAAGCTAACGTTTTTAAAACTAAACTATCTGATAATATAACCAGCCTGTAAAGTACGCACCGTTACGTTGGGGTGAGCCGCCTCAACCCAAGGGATGCCTTAATTCGCGGCGTGGGCAAACTCCCCGCGTTCACGCGAATGACCGCCGAGGATGGAACGACCTGAGGTGTGGCACACCTGCTTCATTAATTTTTAGCGCCGAAAACCGGTAGTTGAAGCCACTAAAGGCTCTCAACGCCATTGCAGGTTTTTCTCGCGGCTTAATAACACCGTTATACTTAATAAGAGATATGCAACCTTACATCATGGTAACCGCGATGATCACGAGGAGTCTAAGCGTAGCCGAAGGCGAGGCCTTACCTGCATCACAGGCGAGTTTTCTCGCGAAGAACCAAAAGCAATCAAGACACGCCCTTGCATTCACTGAAGTCAAGTTTAATGTGGGAAATGCCATTGAATTTGAGCGCGCTGCGTTGAAGCCCCATACCGAAGGAGGTGAGCGAAGTGGAAAAAGCAGCTGTGGCGGGTAGCCTTAATGAGGAAGTAGTTAAGAGGGTTTCCCAGGAGAAGGGAGAACCGGATTGGATGCTTAAAAAGAGGCTTTACTCCCTCTCGGTATTTGAGAGCAAGCCCATGCCAACCTGGGGACCAGACCTCAGCGGGCTGAAGCTCGACGACCTTGCGTACTACGTGGAACCAGGCGTAAAAACCACAAGCGACATGAACGAGCTCCCTGAAAACCTGAAGAGGACGTTTGACGCATTGGGCATACCCGAGGCCGAAAGGAACTTTTTGGCCGGAAACGGGGCCATGTATCAGTCCGAGGTGATCTACGAACGCATAAGGGATCAGCTGACAAAGCAGGGCGTCATATTCATGGGTATGGATGAGGCGGTTAAAAAGTACCCAGACCTTGTGCAGAAGTACTTCATGACCCGTTGCATCCCTCCCACGTACCACAAGTTTGCCGCCCTGAACGGCGCCATATGGAGCGGCGGCACTTTCCTCTATGTCCCAAAGGGCGTAAAGGTGAGCATGCCCGTCCAGGTGTACTTCTTGGTTGACCACCCGTCAATGGGCCAGTTTGAGCACACGGTCATAGTGGCAGAAGATGACGCATCCGTGGAGTACATAGAGGGATGTTCTGCGCCTATGTACGTTAAAGGAGGCCTTCACGCCGGCATCATGGAGATATTCGTGGGAAAGAGGGCTCGGGTGAGGGTAACGACCATACAGAACTGGAGCAAGAACATATACAACCTTGTCACGAAGAGGGCCATAGTGGAAGAAGAGGGCAAGATGGAGTGGGTCGAGGCTTCCCTGGGAAGCAAGGTAACCATGCTTTATCCGGCAAGCGTGCTGGCTGGAAGAGGAGCTAGGGCTGAGCACTTCTACGTCTCCATGGCCGGAGACGGACAGGTCCTTGACACAGGCGCAAAAATAGTTCACGCTGCCCCCGACACGTCCGCGTACGTCCTATCGCGCAGCATAAGCAAGGGAAGCGGGAGGGCAATTTACCGCGGCCAGGTCCGCGTTAACCCGGGGGCTACTGGATGCTCAAGCTCAGTCAAGTGCGATTCCCTTCTCATAAGCGATGAGAGCTCCACCGCGACCTTCCCGACGGAGGAGGTCTACGAGCCCGACGCCGACGTTTCCCATGAGGCAACCGCGGGAAGGATAGCCGAAGAGCAGCTGTTCTACCTAATGAGCAGGGGCTTCTCTGAGGAGGAGGCAAGGGGTCTCATAGTCAGGGGATTCATGGAGCCGAAGCCGTTGTAATAGGATGCGGCGGGATCGCAAACTGGGCTCACCTTCCCAACCTCAAGAGGCTAGACGTTGAAATAGTTGCCACCTGCGATGTGATCCCTGAGCGCGCTGAAGAGGCAGCCAAAAAGTTTGGCGGAAAGCCCTTAACCGACTATGAGAAGGCGCTGTCCCTCGATGCGGATTTTGCCGTCATAGCAACGCCTCCAGATACCCATCGCGAGATAGCCGAGGCGGCACTCGCATCCGGAAAGCACGTCTTCCTCGAGAAACCGCTTGCCGCCGAGCTCTCTGACGCCATAAAACTCTACGAAACCACAACGCGCGAAAAGGGCAAGCTCGTTCCAGGCCTTTGCCTAAGGTTCAACCCCCTCTTTCAATTCGTTCAGTCAAGGTTGAAGGAGCTGGGGCGCCTGCATTACCTTTACGCTTTCGCCCTCGGCAACGCAAGCGGCCTTCTCGGCCCGTCTGGATGGGTAAGGGAAAGGAAAAGAAGCGGAGGCATGATGACCGAAAACGTCATTCACATGATCGACGCCTTTCGCTGGTTTGCGGGAGAGTTCAACTCCGTAAGCGCGGTTTACGCCACGTTCACGCCCGGATCCGACATAGAGGACAACGTCTCAGCGGCCGTGAGGTTCAAATCCGGAGCAATCGGAAACATAGCCAAGAGCTGGACGTCAACCAAGTCAGCGGAAGCGTGGGGAATCGTCGGAGAAAGGGGATCAATCATCGTGAACGGCTACGTTGACGGAACCGTCAACGTGGACCTGCGCGACAGGCGTGTTTCTGAAGCGCATACCTACCAAGGAGGAGGGGAAAGCATGTACCTCGACGAGCTGAGGGCTTTCATCGATTACATAAAAGGAGGAGGGGAGTATCCGGTTTCCGCCCTAGATGCGCTGAGGGCCCAAGAGCTCTCAGAAGCAGCAAGGTTATCAGCCATGGAAATGAGGGAGGTGAGCATCGATGAAGTCAGGCGTTAACGCTTGGATATTTGGCGGCATGAGCGCTCATGATAAGATGGAAAGGGCGAAGGAACTTGGATTCCAGGGAATCGAACTTAACTATGGGGATGACCTTCAGGATGATACGCCCATAGAACCTCTAGACGGCCTTGCCATTCCAAGCCTTTGCACCTCGCTTTTCTGGAAGTATCCTCTCAACTCCCCAGACATGGCGACAAGGGAAAAGGGCATAAGCGTGGGCAAGTCCATGGTCAGGCTTGCTGCTAGGCTTGGCGCCAAAACGATCCTCGTGGTGCCGGGGGTAAACCACGGCGACGCCGAATACGAGAAGCTCTTGTCCCTGTCGGCGGCTTCTCTCAAAGAGATAGGAAAGGTCGCCAGGGATGAGGGAGTAAAAGTAGGAATTGAAAACGTGTGGAACAAGATGCTTTACAGCCCCTTGGAGTACAAAAACTTCATAACCGAGCTGGGAGAGGGATTCGGAGCTTATTTCGACGTGGGAAACGTCATGGAGATAGGCCACCCTGCCCAGTGGATAAGCATGCTTGAGGATCAAATAGTGGGCATTCACTTCAAGGACTACGACGTCAAGTCCAGACAGTTTGTCCCGCTTCTCCAGGGAGACGTCCCCTGGAAAAAGGTGGTGGAGCTCCTTCGCGATTATAACGGCTACGTAGTCGTGGAGCAGGGACCGTACAAGGGAGATAAGGATCAAGCCGCCGTTGACGCGGCTTCAGCCCTCTCAAGAATCCTTAAAGAAGCGCGTTGATCCTCAGCCAGCTGCCGAGCTTCACTTTTTTGACGTCGCACGGGCTTCGAACGCGTGAAATGACGTACGGCCAGGTAGATCGATAAGACGATCGCCGCTGCCAACACAGCTAATAGGGCGCAAGCTGTAATAGAAGAAGTTTCCCGCACGCTAACCGTAACGCTTGAAGCGATCCCTCCTGTTGAAGCGCTTATGGCTACCGATCCCTTTTTGCTGAAGGCGTACGTTAAGCTTGCGGTGCCGCGCTTACCCGTTGTGGCGGTGCCTATCTGCGTGCCGTTGGCGCAGAACGTCACAAGGGCGCCCTTGACCGGTGTGCCGTTGGCGTACTTCACCACGGCAGTCAGGGTAATCGATTGGCCAACGGTTGCAGTTGAAGGAACCACAAGCGAAAGCTGCTCCTTGACGACCGTAGTTGGCATCACGCTCAGGGTTCCAGATGCGCTTACGGAGGGATAGGAGGAGAGAGACGCCTCCAGCGAAGTCGCCCCAACGGACTTGGGAACGTATATAAGGGAAGCCAAGCCAGAGGAGTTCGTTGTGGAGCTACCTATCTGCGTGCCGTTGGCATAGAAGGAAACAGAAACGCCAGAGACTGGAGCTCCTTGACTTGAAACGGATGCAAACAGCGACGCCTCGTGGTCCACTGGAACCGCCGAAGGGGACTCAAGCGAAAGAGAGGGAAGCGGGAGCACCCGAACCATCGCGTTCCCGTAGACGAAGGGGTACTGCTTCAGCTCAACTTCCAAGGAAATGTTGCCAGCCTGATCAACTGTGAGCGTGAACAGAGCCATGCCCTGCGCGTTCGTAGTAGAGCTGGCGACCTCCTTGCCGTTTATGAGAAGGAGAACGGCGGCATTCCCAACTGGCAGGCCTTGCGATGAATAAACCCAAGCGGTAACGTTGAACGGGATAGCCGCAACAGGGACGCTTGGCGTCGCCGCGATCGTGAAAAGCGCCCCCGTAAAGCCGTATCCCGGAGGTGGGCTCAGGCGAAGCGAGACGCTGCCGTCGTCAAAGGTGACGTTAAAGGTCCTGGACGAAGCGCTGAAGACGCCGGTGGGTGACGTGACGTTGAATCCCTCCGGTATAAAGAAGTCGGCCCAACCCGACTTGCCGGCGAATGTGGCATTGACGATTACCTCACTTACCGTTATCCCCTGATACGTGACGTTTTCGACGCTAAAGGAGGAAACCGGAGCCGATGACAAGCGGGGATAAGGTTCGTCAAGCACGCCCATTAAAGGATCCCTCTCATAGGTTATGGCCCCTGCCTCGGCCTCCCAACAGTAGCTCCAATAAGTCCAAGCGATCCCGTATTCGTTGAAGACTGCCGTTGCCAGCAGGGGGGAGTTGAGATCGGCCCCGAACTCCCCATCGTAAACCGGTATGCCCCACCTCTGCGAGGCCTGCAAAACCGCGTAAAGCGGAGCGCTCAGGGGGTTGCTCCAGTAGTCGTGGACCTCTATTGCAAGCTTGTGCGCTGGGTCAACCGGTTCAACCCAATTATCGGGATGCGTTCCCTGATCGTAATCTGACGTCTCGAAGAATATCACGTGGCGCTGGTCCACCTTCCTTATGGCGGATATGGCCATGTCGTAAACCCTTGCCATGTTCTGGTACATCTGCTGCGAGCCTCCCCTCCCCGGTAGGGCACCGCCCAAGGAGGAAGGCCGTTGCCTTCACCGTTGTCAAAAACGGGAGACCACCACCATTGGTGCATGTCGATTATCACGTATATGCCGTACCTATTGGCAAGGGCAACTGCCTCCTTTACCTTCCCCAAATAGGACTGAGAATAAACCCCTGGGCTGGGCTCCACGTAGCTCCACGCTATGGGCATCCTTATCACGTTGAATCCCCAGGAGGCCATGGCCTCAAAGTCCTTGGGGGTGAAAGTGAAGGTCCCGAACTCCGCCCCCGAATAATCCGCGCCGTGGAGCAGGACGTACGTGCCGTTGTCGTAGGCGAAGTGAGTGCCGCTCACCGTTATCCAGGGAAGCGAGGAATAGACGGGAGGGAATGCCTGCGTGCCTGAGGCCTCGCCGACTGCCGGCTCGCATGCAGCCGATGACACAAACGCAATAAGGAAAAGCCCCAAGAGCAGTTTAACATCCATAAAATTACTCATAAATGAAACTTAAGCCTTCTTGACACAAATAGTTCGCGTAAGCTTTTGGAAACGCGGTGGCGCACACAACTCCGGGGCTCCTTTGGAAAGGGGCTTCCTCACCTCCTGCCACATGGCCTCTCGGTATTCGCGTTTCGCTCGATCAGCTAAATGCCTAACTCACTTATTGGCAATGTTCACCATGCCGTAACGCCTTTCAATACGGCTTCTGTGGATTTAGCGGCCTGAAGAACCACTTAAGCGCGCTTGGCCCGCTTTCCTCTATAACCAGCTGAAGCGCCCTCGCCTCCACCTCGTCAGCGTACTCCTCGGCAAAACGAACTCCAAGCGTTGTGAGCTGATCAACCATGTCAAGCGCCATGGGCAATCCCGTGTCGGGGTTGAAGAAATCCCTCGCAGACAACACGGATATGACCTCGTTCTCCTTGCCCTTTGGAAGCTCTACCTCGCAAGCCGGCGCGTCCTCGTAAGCCTTTACTTGAATCCTTTCTAAAGACGAAAGTTCCTCCACGGGAATCCCTATGCGCTGCGGAGGACCGTAAACCCTCTCCTCGATATCTCCCCAGTCGGGCGTCCGCTCACCCGTTGCGCCTTCCCTTCCTTCCATTTCTTTCCTCCCCGCGAATATGGTCAGCTCCATGGGATGCCTTCCTCCCGTCAGCTCCGAATACGCTATGTACGATCTTCCCGGCATGGCGTAGGATAGAGATAGCTTGTCGGTTATGCCCGTCAGGTCTTCTTCAAGCCCGCTCAAATAAGCGTAGCCTTCAAGCACCCTGCTCCTAGTCCTCTTTATAACGGCGAACGCGCGCCCGGAAGCTATGAGCTTTTCCGTGAGCTCGTTAATCTCCTCAAGCATCTTCTCATCGTTTTCCGAAAGCTCCCCCATCAGGATGCGCCTGTTTGCGGTGTAGGCGTAACCGTAGAAGCTCCCGTCCACAATAACGTGATCTGCGTGGTCGAGCGCCTCAAGGGCCATCTTTCTCTCCGCAAGTAAGGAGACGAGCTCAAAGGAGTACATGGAGCGGTCTTGCGATAGCGCCCCATTTCTCTTGAACTGGCCTGCCAAGTGATCCTCCCACACCTCGCTCTTTCCCCTTATGGCAAGACCGCTTGCCGTGAAGGCACCATAGCTGGCGCCAAGCCTTCTTGAAAGCATGGGAGACCTTGAGCCATCGACGGCTGCCACGAGCGGCTCCCCTTGGCCCTCGGGAAGGGGTCTCACGTGAGGCAGCGCAAGCTTCTTCAGCTCCTCAAGGATGCCCACAAGCTTCTTTTGGCTTTCCTTTACCTTCTGCGCCTCCTCCTCCGCAACCTCCATGAGCTTGTACTGGAGGTCAGGCGGGAGCCTAAGCCACTCTATCTGGTCCTCGGACATCAGAGACAGCCCCCTTTTCGCCTATCAGCTGCGCTAGCCTCTCGTTAGGCTCAAAGAAGAGAAGCAGGGGCATGGGAGACGGATTCATGAGACCGGAGAAGTAGAACTGCCCGCTTTGAAGCGTTAGCATGTACTCGGGGGTTATGCCGTAGGGCTCAAGCCATTCCTTGGCCCCTCCCTGTCCCACCACATCAAGCGGATGCAACCTTCCGTAGAAGTTGGTGCTCAAGTTTCTCCTTATTGCCGCGTTCACCCCGATGTCTCCCGCCACTCCCTGCGACAAGAGCGTCAAGTTGAGCTTGTGCTTTCTTCCCAGGGCAGCTAGATCCCTTATGATATCCGTAGCTTGAACTTGAAGGCCCTCAGGCTTGAAAGGCGAGTACTGCGGCGCCTCGTCAATCACAAGGGAAATCGACATGTCCTCTCCCCTGATCACCTTCGAGTAAATGGCGTTTGCTAAAGCCAAGAAGAAGGAGAGCTTGAGCTCCGACCTAAATCCGGCCATATCAATTACAACGAAGTGGCTCTTCGCAAGCTCGCTCAGCAGGTCCTCGACATTCATGGTCCCCGTGAGCGGGTACAGGATATCCGTTGTCAGCTTGCGGAGGAGCCTCTTAACCGCAGAAGAGTAAGCGCTCTTGTAATTCTGGCCCACACCACTTGCGGCCTGCTGAAGCCTATTCCGAATCTCGTTCAGGATGCCATCCGCTCCCCTCTTCGCGAGGTCGTACCAGTCATCGCATATGTCTTCCATGGCTCCCTGAAGGCTCTTGTTATCGAAGAAGTTTTGAGACAGGTTCGACAGGTAGGAGAGGATCGCCTCCGGCCCCAAGAACACCTTCGACAGAGGTATTGAGCTTCCCGGAAAGTCCGGCGCGTAGTCCATCCCGCTCCAGTCCAGCACAAGGACGTCGTAGCCGTTCTCGAGGTAAAAAGGCATTAGGACGTTCTTCGCAAGCCAAGACTTTCCGGATCCCGTGGTACCGTAAACCCCCACGTGATACGGTATGTACGACGCATCTGCCGGTATCCGCCAACTTTGGTGCCTATCAAGGTGAGCCGGCAAGTACCTGGGAACCTTTGCTGAGGGCTTGAGATAGATCTCAAGCGGATTTTCCTCCTCAAATACCGCAACGCTGGAACCTGGGGCGATTATCTTTCTATTGATTACCAGCGGCTTTCCCTCCGACACCTCCCCGACCACCATCACGGTAAAGGAGAAGACCTCCCTCGCGCCGGAGGGCTCTCCTCCGTGCTTGACGTAAGCAAGCTCGGGCTTGTAGTACTGCGTGTTCAAGAAGTCGTTCCTTCCAAGTCCCTTTCTCAGCACGCCCAGTACCTTTCCGTAGGGATTTTTCCCTCCGTTCTTGATCAAGACGAGCTCCTCGCTCGGCACCCAGCTCTCAGTTCCCTCGTAAAGTATCACCGAGGCGCTAGACTCCGTGGCCCCATCTGCTACCTTCCCTATCTCCCGCACACTCGGATGTTGCCTTCGCGTAAAAGCCTAGTGGAGGGGCCACATCGTTAAACGTGCTTCTTTGTTGTCTTGCGCGTTGCCGTCTAGCGCTCTTCCCGGCTAACGGCACACGCCCTGACGAGGTCCCGGCTTCGATGCCTCTCTCCATGCGCGCCCGGCAAGATTCTTTCGGCTCGATCGCGAGTGGATCTTACAAAGACCCTGCAAAAGACTGGCCCCCTGCAAGCGTTAGCAGGCCGTCTAAGATTTGCAGCCCTTGAGAAAGTCCTCCGGGACCGCTCTAAGACGCCAAGGAAGGTCATCTCAGCCATCCGTAAATGCAATCAAGGCATCATCATATGCCCGAAAAGGTCATCGGATTGGTGACTTATGCTGTCAAATTCCCCCCACTTCTACCCCTATTTCTCCCTGTTGCTTACCGACCAGCGCTTCCTGGCGGTGCCGCTCTCCGCGGCGGCATCTCTCAGCCACGATGTCCCGCAAGACCCTCAACAAAAAGCCAATAAGGTCCTCGGGGCTTACGAACGGGTGAACCCGTACGCATCGTACGGATTACCAGCGACGATGATCCGCGCGAGAAACTGGGGCAAGCTCAAAGAAGCGGCAAGCGACAAGAGGGCCGTTGTTTCTGATGACGTGCCGCTGCCAGATGGGATGATTGGTCAAGCCAAGGTAAACCTGCCCTACGACAGGATCAAGGAAGTTCGTTTTGGGCCAAAAGAGGTTGGGCCAAGCCTGATAGATTGGCTATTGACAGTGAAGGCAGGGTTCTTTCATACCTTCATATTCGTGATCGATGCGAAGGCCTCGGATGAGGCGAGGGCGCTTTTGAAGCGCACGCCCCTTTCCCCTAAGGTAAAATACTCTCAGAATACAGGAGCCTTATGATCGCTTCAAAACTGGGAGAAGAGCGTTCAGAAGGGGTCACCACCATAGCAATACTCCCTAGGGGGATTAGACGCCTAAAGGTGCTAAAGCGATCACCCGCAAGTTCGAACTGCGTCACCTTTACGCAATGTCATAATATGATCTGCATGCCAAGTACGGTAAATGAACAGCATGAGCGGCTTGCCATTTCCTAAAAAAGGCGCTTACCAAACTTAACATAGACGATAGGCTTTCCGGTCATATAATGGGAGCGTTTCCTGCATAAGAGATATCTCCTCGCCCCATTTTTCTCAATGAAACACGCCAGATAGTATTTTGCGGACATTGCGCATAAACCAGAAGGTTTTCGATCCAAAGCAAGTCCTTTTTTCTTGCATTAACGCGTCTTCCGCTAGATGGAGATCTTTTTAATCTGGCAAAGCCGGGGCCGTTTCCACCCTCTGCTTAGCTTTTCTCTCTACTAAGTTTTTCCTTAGGCGGACTGTTTTTTAGGCCTAATAAGTCCGGTCTCACTTTTTCTTTCATATTTTGGCCTATTCTGATTTTTATGTGGAGGCCAAGATGTTTTGCGATCCCAATGAAATCTCGTCTTAATTGCTGGAACCATCCCGAAGCCGACTTACCTTTGCTATGTCGGAAGCTATCTAGCCGATTACGACATTTTCCAAGCTCTCAGCGAAATCCCCTCAAGTTTCGTCCTTAGACTTAGCGTAAGCATTCGGCGAACGCATGGCCTTCCAGCTAGGGCAAAACATAGTCATCCGAAGACCGCCGTTCCAGCGAATAAGCGCATATTGCGGGCGTCAGCTTAGGCTTTTTTAACAGCTCCAAATATCGCTTCAACTTGTTAGATCCTCGTCAAGCCAAAGGAAGGGCTTCGAGTCCTATTTAACCAGAGATAAGTCAAACTGCACTCATTCTTTCTTCTTTACTATTAACGGAACCCATCGCTTTCGGCGCTGAGGGATCAGAAACCTGATCCCAGAAAGGTTTTTCGCTAAATCCTCGCGGATGGGAAATAAAATCAAAAATTGGTAATAGCCGTCGCAAGCGCGACACACTTAAAGAGCGTTGTGAAACTAACATGATCCAACATGAAAATACTGTTGGCGGTAGATTCGGAAGATAAAATACCCATGTCTTTGACGGCCGCGGAACACCTATCAGAAATGCCAGAGGCAGAGGTTGTTGAGCTAGTTTATCTGAACGGCGGTATAGCGGCAGTTGTCGAAAAGAATAGAATAGCGTCAATCCTCAAAAACCCCAAAATACAAGTTTACGCTTGCGGCACTTCCATGGAAGCGCGTAACATAACGAAAGACGAACTGGCCCCAGGCGTGATATACGTACCTGCCAGCCTCAAAGAAATAATCAAAAGGGTGCAAGAGGGCTACATATACCTAACGCTATAGGGACTAGATTTACGGTAAAAAACTTACAGGCGTTCGTTGCAATCACAACAACGTTTTTTTAAGTCTGCTTTAAAATCTTAGAATTGCAATGTAAATCCCGTAAAATCTTAGTAACTATGCGCACCGACCTTGAAGCCGACCTTGAAGGCGAAGTTCGACGACGCGATCATAGCTGAAGATCAGATGCAGCTGTTTACGCTGCGTTTTAAGAGGCGGTGTGACGACCGCGTTTTCAGCAGATGATCTGACCGCAGCTGAATACCATGAGGGGTTTTCGGGATGCTTTAATGGTGTCCTGAAGGGAAAGGAAATTAATGCCTTCCCCGGTGTAAGCCCTCAGGGTTATATGCGAGCTCTCTCGCTAGCCAGCCTTGCGCAAGTGAAAAAGCGGTTTGCATCCGCCTCAAGTGGCTGCCCTTACTGATGCCCAACCAATCCCACTATTGCTCCCACGAACATGAGCAGCGATCCCACCATGAAGCCCCACATCAGCGGAAACGCCAGCACCGCGCCCAAAAGCGCCAAAACGGAACCCAAAGTCACGTCTGGCTTGTCTTTCCCCAGAAGGTAGACGGAAGTCGCTCCCAGCGCAAGCGCCACGACCCCGAATCCCAGCCAAAAGCTGACCCACGGATAGACGTAGGGATACGCAGTGCCGCGATAGTAATAGCCCATCATTCCCATCATCCCTACCCCGAAGCCAAAGGGCCAAGCTACTCCAAACGTCCACATGAACACAGCGGCAAGGATCTGCAACACGAACCCGGACAGAACTAGCGCAAAAGCAGCTCTCTCATCGCTCATCTCGATCACCTCACCACCAGCTGCCCATACATGCCCATCTGCGCGTGCCCTGGATACGTGCAAATGTACCAGTAAGTTCCAGGCCCTATCTCGGTGACGTAGGAGTAGTAGTAGGCTTCTCCTTCCGAGTAGTTGGCAGGCGGCAAGAAGGGGACCATGCCGTGCCCCATCTCGTAGGGCATGGTGTTGTACGGATAGGGAGGAGGCAACGCGGTTACCACGAAGTTATGGTACATGCTGCTATCCAAGTTAATCGTGGTCACGTTAATTGTGGAGGCTCCCTCAAGCACGATGGTCGGATCTATCAGGCCATCGATCACGAATACGTCGTGAGTGGCGTGCTCCGGGAGTGAGGCGCCCGTGAGGTTAACCGCTCTCTCGTGACCCATGGTGAAAACCAGGAGGTCTGCGTTTGACGAGTAAACCACCACGCTGTCGTTAGAAGAGAAGGCCCTCGTCCCCGGCAAGACCTCGTGGAGAAGGCGGACGGAGGCCTCGATGCTTATCTCGGAGTAGCCTCCGTATGGACCGTATCCCATCATTCCGAAGCCAGCTCCTCCTGGTCCCGCGGCAGAATCCCACCCACCGGAAGCCCAGTAACCGCCTGACGCAAGGGCGCCGCGCGGCTCCCCATGCGTGTAAGCGTACTCTCCCCGAAACGCGGAGGCGGCCAAGGCGGCCGCTCCCACTGCCAGCAGCAACAAAACCGCGACAAGCAAAGCTTTCATTTTATCAAATTTTAACTTTTGGCAGCATTTAGAAATTTCCTGAAACGATCCGAAACGACCACGAAACAACGCCAGCAGCTAATGAGGAGTTTCATGAAACGATCGTCCCTCTCCTTCCCGTGCCTCTGCTTGCGGTTTCCCCTCGATCACCCATGGGGCTAGCTCCACCACGTTTGTCCTTCCGCTCGGCTTCACCGTGACCAAGTTCCTCTGCTGAAGCCTGCTGACCACCCGATGCGTCTTCAGCCTCGTGAAGCCCGTATCCTTCGTTATATCCCTCTGCAGGCATCTCCCTCCGCGCTTTCTGAGGCAGTCCACAACCTTTCTCTCGTCCGGCATAAGCGAGGCGTAAATCGCAGCAAACCCTTCCTGCGCGCTGGGTGGGCGTTCGCCTGCGCCAATGGAAACTGCCAGCCCCGCGATGCCGAACACGGCCATGAGGCCAATGGCGAAGAAAGAGGCCATGATCAAGGACATGGCGACGTAGTTGCCGTTGTTTCCGTACTGCATGAGTTTATACATGCTGTAGCCCGATAGGTAGAGAGCCAAAGAGAGCAGGACAAGCGCTGACGCAGATACCGCAAAGATCAGTGCGAAAACGCTCTGCCTGCGCATGGGTACCCAACTACACAGATTGTCTCGTCCAAGGATAAAAGCGTTGGCCGTGCATATCAGCAGTCACAAGAGCGCGCTGCCCATCCAAGAGAATTTCCTGGATGCTTGGCGACTAATCGCTTCTCAGCCGCGAAGGAGAACTCAAGAGGTGCGCCCTAAAAGGGAGACCCTCAGCGCGGGCTCCCTGTAAGCCACCTGTGGCACCGTCGCAGCGAGCGCTACCAAGCCTCGCGTGCGAGCCACCAGACGACCCTCAAGGAATTCCTCTGATGGCTTCCCAGCAGAGCATGTGCGTCTCTAAAACGTTGCTGCCAAGCTCGTCTTTGGTCAACCACGACAGATCGGGTCTTTCTAAGATTTCAAGCTGTCCGCCAAAAGATCCAAGCCTTTCCAAGATAGAAAAATGCCTCTGGAAAAAGCCCGCTTAAGGTACGCCGAAGACGCGTTTAAATTTTACAGATGAAAGGGTTATGTCATGAGGGTCCTTCCGGAAGGGCTGTATGGGATAACTGTAAGGGCGTGGGGTTTTGACCACTTAAGCAGCGCCAAGCTGCTACTTGAGGCGGGTGCGAGGATAGTGCAGTTCAGGGAAAAGGAGCTCCCCACGAGAGAGATGATAGCGCAGGCAAAGAAGATCAAGGAGCTCTGCGAATCTTACGATGCCATGCTCATAGTCGATGACAGGGTTGACGTGGCTTATGCCTCGGAGGCAGATGGGGTCCACGTCGGGCAGGAGGATTTTCCAGCGAACCTCGCGAGGAAAGTCCTTGGGGACGCTATCCTGGGCGTTTCAGCGAGCAGCGTTTCAGAGGGCGTCAGAGCCCAAGAAGACGGAGCGGATTACGTAGGAGCTGGCTCCGTATTTCCAAGCAGCACAAAGCCCGAAGAGAAAGTGCTCGGCATCGACGGACTCAAAGAGCTGATGAGGACGATAAGGATCCCAGTTTATGCCATAGGAGGAATTAAGCTCGAGCACGTGAGGACGCTCCGCGATCTAGGCGTGAGAGGAGTCGCCGTCATATCCGGTATTTTCGCCTCGCGTGACCCAATGGATTCTGCAAGGCGCTTTGTGGAGGAGTGGAAGAAAGCATAGGGCAAACTTTTAGCCATAGGGCTGATTTTCTTCATGCGCTTTGCCATGACGATAGCCGGGTCGGACTCAAGCGCTGGGGCCGGACTGCAGCAGGACCTGAAGACCTTCACGGCCCTTGGCGTTTACTGCGCCACGATCGTGACCTCGATAACCGCGCAGAACACCTTCGAGGTAAAGGCCATACATGACGTCCCTGCGCAAATGGTTGAAGCTCAGATAGATGCCGTGCTGGCCGACTTCGACATAAGATACGCGAAAACCGGCATGCTAAGCAACCGCAACATAGTTAGCTCGGTCGCGAAAAAGGCCAGAGAGCACGGCCTGAGCCTCATAGTCGACCCCGTCATGGTTTCAAAGAGCGGGGCCGTTCTCCTAAAGGAGGAGGCCATAGGCGCGCTGAAGGCCGACCTCTTGGGCGCTGCTTTCATGGCTGCCCCTAACGTTCCCGAGGCGGAGATCCTCTCCGGGCTGAAGATAAATGACGTCGCGCAAATGGAGGAGGCGGCGATAAAGATAAGCGCGCTGGGCCCTAAGTACGTGATAGTGAAGGGAGGCCACATGCAGGGAGAGCTGGTGACGGACATCCTATATGATGGTAGGTCTACCAAAAGATTCTCTTACAAGAGGGTAGCGACAAAAAACACTCACGGAGGGGGAGACACGCTTTCAGCTGCAGTAACGGCTTACCTGAGCAGGGGATATGACCCGGTGAGGGCCTACTCCCTTGCCAGAAGGTTTATGCAGAGGGCCATTGAGCACTCGCTGAACGTGGGCAAGGGATATGGCCCCGCAAACCCAGCCTATAAGCTGCTTAAGGATAAGCGAGAGCGCGATAAAGAAAGGGGTTTTCTGGGCCGCGAGGCGACCTTATGCCCCTTGGATTGGCATAATTAGAGCCTAAGGCGATCAAGCGGAACGCCCGCAGGGATTACGCCACAGTCTCATCCTGTGCAGACAGGTCACGTTAAGAGCCTTACGCGACGGCTTAGGCTTTTCCCGCGCTTATGTACTCATCCTTCTTATGCACCCATCCTTTTTGTGCCAGCTACGCCAGAATCCCTTAAGCCAATCTCCCTGCCTCTCTTTGGCGAAGAATCTCTCCAGCGCAAAGTTACCGGGCCAGCGCAAAAATTGACCTTAAGCCCTTTAGACGAAAGGCCTGAAAACCCTGTAGCATAGCATCCCTAGGAACAACAGAAACCCTAGACTAAGGAAAAATGTAAGAGGTCAAAACATCGCATCGCTGGGGAGCAACCGATTAACCCGAGGCTTTCCCTTGGGGCTTCTTTTCAGCCATCTCAGGAATCGTGTACCTGTTCCAGAACAGCTTATACAGTCTCAAGGCATCAGGTATATCCCTTATGCCAGGTATCCAAGGCAGGAGAAGAAGAATCAAGAAGAAAGCCATTATTATCAGCTCGTTGTAAAGCGAATGCCACCAGCTTATCCCGTCTCCCCATGCCTCCAGAGCGTCGTAGGGAGCAAGCCAGTAAGCGCCAATCTGCCATGGTTTCAGGTTGTACTTTATCATCCCCATGTACTTCTCGTTCAATTGGTACTGGATCCCCTCAACGTTGTGGATCAAGCCCATGTCGGTGAGCAACCTCATCTCATAGGTCTCGTCCAGGCCGCTGCGATCGTAGGTCTCCGACGTCAGCACGCCCCCATAGGTTCCCGCCTGCGCCATCCTCGTTAAAACGGCTGCAACCTGCTCGATGGGATTCGATGAGTTCAGGGCCTCTGCTATGGAACCGTTATCCTCGAAATACGCGTAGGCCTGCGAAAGCTGGCTCAGCCTTTCGCTTTGGCCTTCCGAACTAAATGCTGCCAGCTCGTTCCGGAAGCCCGTCATGTTGACGTACTTCTCATAAGGCACAACGACGTAAACCTCGCTCGTGTTTACGTACGTGATGGGATCTCCGCTGTCCGCGTACGGGTTCACATAGCCTATGGGGGAGAGCTTGGCATAAGTAGCAGTGCCAGACGTCCCGTTGTACTCCAGCAACAGCGTGGCTGCGAAGTCATCTGGATAGTGCTGCGCTGCCCACGTGGTATTGAGGGCCGGAACGAGGGGATATGCCCAGAGGGGACCTAAGGCAACTCCAAGCGCCACCGCCAGGATCAGAACCCCGGCCGTCCGCTTGAACATCTTCCCGTGATCGGCGGGCACCATACTGTACCTGATCTCCTTCCTGTGGGGTGTGCTGATTCCTCTGCGCTCAACCAATATGAAGTGAACTCCCACAAGCACGACAAGAATAAGGGGAACGACCATGACGTGCCAACCGAGCACGGCACCGAGGTTTTCGGGGTTAACTATATACCCCAGAAGCAGCGAGTTCCAGAACCCGGCAGCGCTCTTGTCGTTGTACTGCGCGACGACCGTGTTGTTTAGCCCCACGCCAAAGGCGTAAGTTATCAAGGTGACGAGGAGAAGGAGGACCCCGACGACCCACGTATCCTTTCTTCTCTTAAAGGCAGACGTTGAGAAGTTCACGAAAAGGTGAAGAAACAGCAACGTGACCAAGAGCTCCGCGGACCAGAAGTGCACTTGGCTCACGTACATGCCTATAACAGTATAGTTCCACCAGTATGGCCCGAAGACGAGCATGATCCCACCCGTTATCCCCAGCAGAACTCCAAGGGCTATTATGAAGAAGCCGATCTGGAACCAGAAGCTGTTGCCGTAGGACGGGACTTCTTTAATGTAAAAAGACTCACCGAACTCCTTAAGCTCGCGATAAAGCCCCACCCAAAACGAGGCGGACTCCTCCTTGCCGTTCGACAATATGCGAGGTTTTAGTGCTCAACGTTTAAATGTTGCGTTCTGTCTCGATTGCTGCTTAATCCCCCGAGAACTTTTATGAAAGGGAATAAGTAGTGGTTAGAGCCACGAGCTTATGGAGGGCGAGGGCTCTAGCCACTGGGAAATAGCTCCCGCGAAGGGAGAAGTCTAGCCCAAAACGCGACTGACACGCCTGTGCTTGAAAGTAGTCGTTCTTCTCGCGCTAATGTGGACCTTCGCAATTCGCGAGCCGCGGAAAATTACGGCTAGCAGGAAGCATGCAACACCGCCCTGATTAGGAGCCTTTGTACGCATCCTTACTCATAATCCTTCTGCACTTTTTCGGACGCTTCTGTTTCCCACTTCGCCCTCACGTTTCAGCTGTCCTTCTCGCCACATCATTGAGTTCATTGAACGGCGCGCTCGTCGCGACGCGCCTCTTCGATGAACATCTTCCTTCCTCTCTTTTCCTGCTGGCCATTACCAGATGAAAATCCACTAGCCTTTCCCCAGGCCACCATCGCGCATGCTGCGCTTGATCAAGCGCGGCGGTTCATTCCCAAGAGACCTTCCTTGGATTTGTTTACGCGAACTTCGCATGCAGCGTGAACCGCGTTCCTGGCAGCCATCCCGTCGAACTCTCAACCTCATCCCGCTTCGGTTATACCTCACGCCAACTCAAGTGTTGACGCTCGAAGCCCGACGAAGCGCAGTAATGCGGTTTCGTATTTTTTGCATTCCTTTTAAGCTCTCATCCTTGCGTAACCCTTGTACTATTATGACAATAATCCCATACGATGATGAACGCCCGGATCCACACTCCCTTAAAACGGAATTTTTAACGTAAGTGTATACGGAAGCAGTCGCATCAAAAGTTTAACGAAAATACCTCGTTCTTGTCTTCATATACCGTAACTTGGTTGTTTCCAGAATCCAATATCCCGTAGCATCTACAACTTTGAGAGCTGTCTACCCTGAGGTATTTCGTTCCAGAGGGAAACTGGTAATACGAGTAGCAGTCGGCCTTCATGTGGCCGTTAAAGAGCAGTCTGGGCTTCAGGTCCTCCACGGCCTCAAACACCATTCTGCTGTAGCTATCCTCTCTCATGTTGGGATATATTTCACGTAGATAAGGAGGCTGATGTGTAATCAAAACGTCCAACTTCGCAACAGATTTTTTTATCATGTGAATTGCATTCATAAATTCGCTGGGTGTAGTAAAATACATTTTCTTCACGTCTTTTTCTCCTATAAGTCCATTTATTCCTGCAATTTTCAATCCATTGATTTCGAAGATTTTACCATTCGACATGGCATAATTCTTTATTAAGGAAAAATTTTCATGATTTCCGTAAATAGTAAGCAACTTGACCTTAGATTTTATCTTCCTGAGGTCTTCCACCGTAATTCCTTCATCCCAATCTCCGGCAGAAACTGCTACTTCAGGCTTAGTTTTATCTATAATCTTCAATAACCATTCAACTGCTACAGACTCATCATAGCCTTTATAAAGGCTATGTGTTTTGTGAATGTCGCTAATTAGTAGAAACCTCATCGTGCGATATAAGCAGAAGTACTTAATAAGATTGACTTGAATTTAGGTTGGCTTTATCCTTTACACCTTAATGCAGTATGGGGTTTAAAGCGCGGGCATTCCAATGCCAGTAATGCCAATCACATGAAGCTGCTTTCGCGGTGCAAAGATCAGATTGCTAAAAGAACGCACGTATAAACCAAATAACTGTGCAAGTGGATCTGGCTCGGTAGTGATGGCCCGGGCCTGCTTGGCGCTTTATGTCTTAGGCAAGCCATGGCTCCCTGGCGAATTCCTCGCTCAGCCGCAAAGATGAAAGAGATCTAAAGGGGAAGACATGCACATACCGCAGCTCAGCAGCCTGCATGCAAAGCACGCACGCCTAAGCCAGCTTCACGATAGTGAACGGTGCGCTATCGCTCATGCCTTGCGCGGCTTTCGAGTCCATGCTTTGCAAGATGCCGGCTCTCGCTTATAATTATGGGGACCGCAGAGATAACATCTGAGGAAGCTTTGACAACAAAATAGGAAGCGCTAAAAGAGGGAACATTTCCAAGGAAACGGGCTTTGTCGAAAGGTTGGGAGAAGTGCGCCGCGAGAAATCGGAGGGATTTACACGTGTGGGATGGCTAGCGCGCGATAGGCAAGAGCTCGAAAGAAAGGCGAAGTCCTTGATGCGCCAAGGATACCCGATAGAGATAAGGGAAAAGGCCAGAAAGAGTGCGCTGGAGTTTTCCATAGAAGCGACGCTCCCATCGCTGCTTAGAGCCTTAGAACACGCCAGGGAAGGCACAATTTCCGGCCGTCGAACTGCTTTCTAATCGGCGATGGCCTTAGCTCCGCGCAAATGTCATCTTTTGCGATCGTCATATGACCGCGACAGAAACGATGTTCCTTGAGCTCGATTTGTTTTGTGTAAGCCAAATCGAAACCTGAGCCTCCTAAAAAAAGCCATCTAAAGCATTCGCTAACCGAAGCCGAATGACGACCTTGAGCGATTTTTTTTACTGGTCAGCCCCCGCAAAAAAATGGACATAGCGCTGTTGCGGGTTGCAACGCCCCAAGCAATGCGACCACAACAGGGATCTTTGAGCTCACGGCTTCGCATACCAGCAAATTGACGCAGAGGACATAAGAAGCCAGCAGGCCTCGCGATCTGACCACGGTAGGCCTCTTCCCCTCTTCTAGCACCACCTGCGTTCCCGTCCTGACCTCCACGTAGCGATCGCCCAGCTCCCTAGCCCTGCGCTTTGCCTCCTCACCGCTGCAGTGAGCAGGGGCCACGAACTGGGCAACAGAGAAAAGCCTCTTCAGCTGCTCGTAAGAGGGGTTGTGAAACCCTCCTATCGCGAAGAAGAGCTCTCCGAAGCGCTCCTTGGCGAAGGAAGCTATGTCCCCAACGCCCGGGTGGCTGCAGCCCACCAGCAGGCATCTGCGCTCGCCCACGTTCAAAACCGCGGACTGCTCGTACACCGGCGAGGACCTGAAAGTGCCGGTGCTCCAGAAGTCGCGCGCGAGCTCCTGGGGTTCGGCCACCTCCACCGCCCTTAGCCCCTCGGGGACGCAGCTGGCCGCTCCCACCGGAACGTAAACCCTCATGCCCTCGTTAAGACCTGCCAGAGCCCGCAGCCCGCCGCAGTGGTCACCGTGGGGATGGCTCAGGAAGGCGAAGTCAAGCCCCTCAAGCTCAAGCCCCAGCCTTTTGAAGTTCTCCTCGATTATGGTTGGGCTCGGGCCGGCATCGAAGAGCGCCCTCCACTCCTCCGACTCCACGAGCAGGCTCCATCCCCAGTCGTTCAGCAATCCCTCCGCGCCAACGTTGTCATTGATGACGGTAAGCCTAACGCGCTCGACCATACGGAAGGGACGGGACGCCGTATAAGCGCTTTCAACCCGATGCGCGAGAGACTTTGCCAAAGGGAAAGAAACAGCTCGTAATACGTCAAATCGCGCTGAACGCCACGATCAAAAGCGTTGCAAGCGCCAAGCTGAAAACCGTCAAAATTAGAGTCGAAGATGATGCAAACTCGGGATCCCAGTTGTACTTCAGCGCCATCACGGTGTTAAAGGTGGCTGGAGGCATTATGGCTAAAAGGATTGATTCATATGCGAACAGCCGAGATATGCGAAAAACGAGTATCAGGGGAACGTAAACAAGTGGGTTGAGAACAAACCTCATGAGCGCTATGACGTAAAGCGCGTGCCTGAGCTCTCCTCTTAGCACGCGCGCGCTAAACGAAAGCTGCATGCCCATCACGAATATCGAGAGGTAGACGAGGGCATTTGACGTCCAAAAAAGGAAACTGGGAACGCGGCAAGCCATAGAGGGAGCCCCGTAGTGGATGAGGTTTCCCAGCGCAAATCCGATTATGACGGGATTTGCCGCAAGGGTTTTGAGGGACGGCTTGCCGCTCCCGATTATGTCTGGCACTAGGATCGTGTAAACAAAGGCCACAAGGCCAAAGTAAAGCGACATTGTCGCGTTCCCAAATGCGGAGTACAGGACGGGATATCCGATGAAAAGGTTATTCTGGTTCACGCTGTGTATAAGAACGACGTGCTTTGTCTGATCGTCATCAAACTTCAACCTCGAGACTATTGCTCCTGCAACGAGCAAATTTGCAGTTAAGGCCACAAAGGGAAACAGCAGGACGCTCGTGATGCCGCTATTTGAAAAACTTCTTATGAAAGTCAACGGGGTAAGCAGCCAATAGAGCACGTAGAAAAGCGCCTTCGCCGTGGCGCGGTACCACCCGAACCTTTCCAAGCAATGCTTGTAGAAGAAGCCCGCAAACATGACTATGAAGAGCAACGCAATTGACGTTAGTACGGGAGCAACATCAAAGGCCAATTGGAGAAATCCCCCCTCTCAAAACACGCCAAGCATGCCCAGGCAATCGGCAACAGCCGCCGATCTCTCAAAGCAAGCCCCTGAAAAGAAAGGATATAAGGCTTTTTTACGCGCCGCGTTGCATGGGTTCCATAAAAACCTTCGACCGACAAACCAAGTACCCGTGAAAAGCCAAGCCCTTGAAACGCAACCTCGCAGCGATCGCGCGCCAGTCGCGCTTCCTTTGCTCAGCCTCTCGAAAGACGATATTACGTCGGCCTCCACTATCCGATGGGATTCGAAGTGCTCGTTGGGATCCTTGGCCAGAGTGTAAACCCAGTATATGCCGAAGAGCCCAAGCGTGAACAGGTCCAGTATGACGTAGAGAGGCGTGCTCCTGTCGCCCACCTGCTTGAACTCCTGAGGTTGCCTCGCGAAGTATGGGTCGGCCGACCTTAAAGAAGAGCTCCTGTAAGTAGAGCGCCTCCTTCTGGGAGTGCTGCACGAAGTCCTTGTTTAAAAAGTGATACACGTAGAGCATATAGAAGGGGACAAACAAGGAGCCAACCACGTTGAGCCCCGCGGACCTCTTCTTCTGGTTTGTTTGCTGGAGCTCGTCGTACCTCATCCTTATGAGCTCATGGCCGATGCGGTGCAGAGGGCATGGGCTTACGACGAAGTGGCTGCTACGCGAAAGCTAATGCACAAAAAAGGCAAGGCGGGACGCAAAGCAGAAGACATGCCATGGCCCGGGATCTATGCAACAAAGCAGAGGAATAGGACGGCATGAGGAACTTTTTTCTGAGTTTTTCTCATGAAGTTGCCGCAACCGTCAAAATTCCACGAGCATTATGCAACAAAGCAACCTCACCAAAAAGATAAATATCTAAAAGGGAAGTAAGATCAATGAAAAATCCCTCGAAGCTGGCCGCGGTTGTCCTGCTTATACTGACTATTGGGTCGTTGTTCGGGATTGGTTATTACTCAACAATTTTCAATAACCCGGGCCGTGCAGGCTTGGAGGACTTTGCGGTGTACTATGGAGATGCCGTGAACATTCATGTGATAAATTACCTTAAGAGGTTTCGGCTGGTCATTCTGGAGCCCTGGGCCTTTAACTCCTCCACTCTCTCAGAAATAAACGGAACAAAAATAGCGTACATTGACCTTGGGGAGTATGACAATTCTTCATGCCCATGCAGAATTAACGTTTCAACCGTTACCATAGGGTACGATCTCATGTGGAAACAGGAAATAGTCAACGTCTCCAGCCCCCTGTGGCAGAAATATATCATGTGCGAGGTTAAAAATGCGATGAAAGAGGGGTTTCAGGGAGTTCTGTTCGACGACCTTGATGTGGCTGAGCAGTACCCGGGCGTCAATCAGGGCATAATAACTGCAGTGAAAGATGTAAGGCAGATGTACCCGGGCGCAATTATAGGGGTCAACAGGGGCTTTTTTCTCCTTCAAAACATATCCAAGTATATCAACTTCTTGCTGTATGAAGACTACGGTACCCAGGTAGTTGGCCCGGGCGAGGTCACTTTTGTACAGAATGTGAGCGGCATAGTTGCCACAACAGCCATGATCAGGCGTTATAATATCACCGTGCTCGCCCTTGCTTATGCAGAATATCCTGGAGACGTATACTACGTTGCTTCCTCAGATTTAGCACAGGAACAGGGGGTTCCGATATACATTACAAATTGGGATGTAACTGCGCTCTTTCCTCAAAATGGCATTAACCAAGAGCATTCACTGACAATTTAAATGTATAAACATCCTTGACGACATTTCATGTAAGCTTTACAGTCATGTAAGCCTTACAGTCATAACAAAAAACGACATTAGAAAATTCGTGCTAATGTTAAACTAAGAGCTAAGATAAGCAAGGTTAGGAAGAGCTACTATAATCTTTATAAAACATTATGGCAATATATGAATATGGAAAAGCTTTGTACAATAGGCGAAGCGGCCGACATGCTTCACTTAACCGCTTTGAGGGCGTGGTATAAGCAGGGCAAGATAAAATGTATAAGGTTTCCAACAGATTGAATTGTTGGATAATTCCTTCGAGAACTTTCAGGGGGGATAAGTAGTGGTTAGAGCCACAAGGTTATGGTGGCCAAGAGCTCTGACCACTGGGATAAGTCTGCAGGCAAGGGAAATAAGCCTACCCTAAACGTGATTGGGTTTCCTACGAAGAAGAACTGGTCGTAAGGGTAAGGTTCCTTGTGTTGCTACCTGGCGCCCGTTAACTTGCTTCTGAGCGCCTGGATCGTTATGCGAACGTTGCCCATGATCATTGAGGTATAAAGGTCGAGCGTGTATCTGTCTAGATCCCTTAGGTTACCGTAGTTCTGAAACGCGGCCTGCTCCTTAACGATGTCCGCGAGCGATGGATAAATTACCCCATTCTTAACGTACGGTCCAGTCTTGGGCGTAACCGAGAAGCTTGCGGCATCTAGCTCAAGCCTATTGAGCTCCCGCACCTTCTGCTCATTGGTCGTGAAAGCGCTAAAGTAGACGCGATACGCCCGCACCAAGATGTCGTTTGCAGCGTACCGAACGAAGCCGAACCCAAAGATGAGCTTGCGCTTGTCGTCATAACCCCTTATTATCTCAAGCTGGTCCTCGAGCTTAACTGGAATCCTTTCGTCCACAGCCATGTTTGCCTTTTCCAAAACCTCCTTCACGTCCTTCTCATCCGCGAAAACGGAAAGAGAGGCCCAAAGGCGAGCTGAGGCCTCGATGCTGGAGCGAGCCTCAATCTCCGCGGCCATGGCTCTCTCCTGAAGCCTCCCAGCCTTCCAGGCGAACTTCTCGCCTCTCTCAAGCATACGCAACACGGCATCCCTTGAAGTAAGGGAGCTGGCCAGCGGATCAACGGGCCCCAGGACCCCCGCGCTCCCTCCTCAGCCATGATCGATTGCCTGGCGAGCTCGTCGCTCAGGCCGGGAATCTCCTCCTCATCGATTTCCAACATCGCTCTTGCCGAATCCAGATCGCTCTTCAGCTTGGGGATCTCCTCCTCATCCTTTTGCAGCTTTCTTTTCGCCTCCTCAAGTTGGCCTGCAAGCTTTGTGCTTACCTCCATGAGGATTGCGTTTGAGCCCTTCACGTCCTTCAGCTGTTGCTGTGCCTGCTCGAGCTGGGCCTTGGGCTCCTGCGCCTTCTCCAGCTGCCATTTGTCGACGCCCAACTCTGTTTTCAGGTTTCCTACCTCCCACATCAGCTTCTTGTTGGCGGAGGCAAGCTCTCTTTCCTTGGCCTTTTCCCTCTCTACATCCCTCTTCGCCTTTTTGAGCTTGGCCTGCAGCTCATCCAGCGCTTTAAGCTTGGCCTCGAGCTCGCTCCTGAGGCTTTCCTCCTATTTGGCCTCAGCGTAGCTCTTTGCCTGATCGATGAGCTCCCTGACTTAACCCTCGTACTTTTTGAAGGCAACAGATGCCACTTCTGGCGTCTGCTTGACGGCTTCAGAGAGCCCCTCCTCCCCAACAACGGGGACAAGGAGATCGTAAAAGCGCCTTCCAAGCAACTCGTAGTTGCTGGACTCCCACGTGTGAACTGGCAACGGGAAGGAAGAAAGGACGGACTTGTCACCCGTTTCCACGAACTTCTCGATCGCCTCGCTTGATGCCTTGAAGAGGGCTGAGTGAGCGACCCTGGCATCCCTGTCCTTTAGCGCGTGGTTCATCAGGAGGGCGCAGGCCAGGCGCGAGGGAACTTGAGATAACGGCGCACGATACTGGGCTCAAAACCAGAAACGTACGTGAGTACCTGATTTAAGGGTGCGGCAATTTCAGAGGTCAGCAAGCCCGTTAGTCAAAGAACACGTCCTTCTCGTCATAACGGCCGGCACCAAGCGCACGGAAATCCTCGGCGCAAATGCCTATACCGAGGCAGAAACCATTCAGAAGTCAGCGCGGCCGGAAGGATGGTCGGCAACATCCGGAAAGAGGGCAACACGGCAAGGAGGTTCCACGGTGATGGGGCTCGCGACACGAAGCTGGTCTTCTCCTTGCTGAAAGGCGCGGAGAGCGCCTTATAGGGAAAACGCGACCACGCATCGCCGCCGCTGCAGGAGGAAAAGGACGGGATCAGGAAGTGCAATGCGCTGGGCTACAAGAGACGAAAGAACGAAACAGGATACGGGAAGAGGTGGGCCATCGAGGGTTTCTTCGCAAGAGGAAGTTCGGCGAGGGCGCCACCGATAGCAAGATGGAAACGCTAGTGGTAGGGGCAGTGCAGGAAGGCTTGGGCGCACAACGCCATGTCCTCTTACGCGAGATATGGAAAAAAGCAAATTATGAAAGATAATCGGGGAACCTCGCTGCCCGCGGGCCGTTCGACAATACAGCCAGTCCCAAGCCTTTATTCACGTTCGTGATGGCCTCTGCGCTTCTTGGGATGTCGTGATAAGTTTTAATGTAAGCGTGCGTCCAGAAGTATGCAGATTCTGATATCGACCTGGGGATCGCCGTGGAAAGATCCCCTTGGCAATTTAACGGACGAAAATAACATAAAATGGAAAAAGGTGGAATACAGGTTGCCCTTCAATTCGCAAAAGATCCATTACGCAAGGACAACCGTGATTCCGCTATCAGAGGAACTCAATCCCGATTTCACTCTGATCCTAGGAACCGATACGATCTCCGTACCACCGCAAGGGAAAGCGTATGCACCACCGCAAGGGAAAGCGTATGCAGATCTGGTGAAGGATGCCAAGGGCAAATACATGGAGTTTTTGAAATACGCCTGCGATGAGGCAAAACAACAACTGCCCTCCAATGTCGATGTCGCCATTATACCGTTTCCGGGCCGTTTTCCCCTAAAAGGGCCGTCGGGGCAAACAACGCTCAACTCTGATGTAGGAGCGTTCGACGTGCGCCGCTTTCTCCTTTGGGAAATGAGTAAGGCGATCTATCAGCATATCGAAAAACGCGACGAAGCTGCTATGACGAACGAAAAGGTGACGATTTACGTTGATACCTCCCATGGTTTCAACGTTATGCCAGTTTTGGCATACTCCATCGCAAAGGAGCTTGCCGACGTTTTGGCGTTAACCTACGACGTGCAAGTGCAGGAGCTTAACAGCATGCCCGTAAACGAGAACGCTTCGCCCAGCACGGGCGAGGTCGACATCCTTAACGTGGACTCCTACAAGGGCAAGTTGTTCTCAGGACTCAATGTAAACAAACCAGACGCTCTCACGAACGGAGGAAAGATACGGGGACTGAAGAGACGCGCACAGGTTTCTGAAGAGGACTTTTTGTGCGAAGTGCGGAAAGGCGATGTAGCCGCATTTATCGTCGGCGTAGCTTACGCGCTTCCGCTCGTCATTTACAAGTACTTCCCCAATCACGAAGACCTATTGAAATGCGGGGAGGCAATAGTGGATAAGTGGATGGAAAACTCCAACTATACGCTCGGTGACTCAGAGGCAACTATAACACATAGCTATGCCCTGAACGATGATTTTGAGGCCGTTGCTGTTTCCATCTTGATGTCGCTGCTTCTCTCTCGGATAGGAGTTGAGAGGAAGACTTGCTTAACGTTGGACGAGATTAAAAAGCTCAGCGAAAAGGTATATTACAAAAGCCACATATGGAGTTACCTGATCTCAAATACGGTCCGCGAACTTGACCTCATGCAGAAAGGGGAGCAGTCCATAACCACGAGAAACTTCATAGCTCACTCCGGGGTGAACGATGGACTTGTAGCCTATAACTACGACAACGAAAGGATTACCGTCTCATACCGCGAAAACACAGATCAGATCGTGCTCAGGAGAATAGAGGACCTGTTGAGCTCTAAGAGCGAGCCAAGAAATCCTTCAGGCTCAAACGAACCAGGCCAAGCCCCTTCACAACCCTGACCGAGCTTTTTTCCACGTTAAGGCTCGCGGAGCCCAGGCCCCTGCTCTTTCCAGAGCCTATTTGGATGCCCTCTTCCACGACGAAGTTGAGCGTGCTCCTCCAAAGCTCCTTGTCCTCCTCGTTTGGCGCCCTGAATATCACCCTCTCCGATAGGGATAAGGGCCCAACCACCTCCTCTGAAAACAGGTTTCCGGTCTCCTCCTTTTTCAGCGCCGTTCCGGTCTTCCTGTTTATGGTGACGTGAGTCACTACGTCAAGCAGCTCTTGCCTCACGATCGAGTCCGAGAAGCTGAGCTCAGAGGCGAAGAACTTCGAACCGTAAAGCCTGTCCACGGGGCACTTCTTGGAGGCCACGAGCTCAGTCACGATCTCCCTGACTTCTTTTTCCGAGTACTCGGTGTCCGCGAAGGCAGAGAACAGCTCGGGAATTTCCGGAACTCTCATGGCCCTCAGCTTTCTTCCATCGAAGGGCTCCACGCCCAGATTGCCCATGACCCTTTCTATCAGCTCATCGCTGTATCCCTTGTGCTCGTCGTCAAGGTGATGCTTGGCCGCCCCCTCGCCGTAGCTTCTGGCCAAAACCTCCGATATCCTCTTGAAGGCTCCCTTCCATGAGCTGAAGGGCACCACGAGGACGTCCCCGTAGCTCAAGAGGGTTAGGAGGCTTCCGTCGGCCTCTGCCCCTATCCTGAAGCGGCCCACATCTAGTTGAAGGTCGAAAAGGTAAACCTCGCCGCCCTGATCCCCTGTCATATCACTCTCACCTCGCTCAAGAAGGAGCCAAGGTCATCGATCCTCACAATGAAGTTAAGGCCAGCGGGCCTCAGCTCGTCCAGTTCCCCCTTCTTTTTCACCTTCACCAGCGTTCCCGGCGACGTGGTGATAAGGGCGGGCTTGGATCCGGCGCTCTCGCCAAGCGTGAACCAGCCCGTGTAGATGTCCCTCTTTCCCACCACGTGCTCCGCCTCGAAGTAGGTTCTTCCCAAGAAGGAGGGAAGGCACTGGCTGAGGCAGTACCCCCACTCTCCCTCCTGAGGCTCCTTCAGCTCAACCTTCCCAGCGACGCTCACCTCCGCTATGCCTGCCCCCTTTCCCCTGGACTTGCCTATCCTTATCTCTCTTACGCCAACGTCATCGCTTGCAAGCGCCCACATGTCCTGCTCTGCCTTCTTGTACTCGTAGGCGTAGAGCATGCCCTTCTCCGATGCACCCGTGCCCTTGTTTATAGCCACGTGCATCCCCACGCTGGAGCTCAGGTGCACCACCTCGTAGCTCCAGCTGCTCTCCGTTGCACCTCCTTTGAGCTGAGCAATTTCTCCAACCCTTGCCTTGGGCTCGATCCCCTTCCTGCTGGTTCCGTCGCCTGCGTTGGCTTCCGCCATCAATTTCACCTTCTCGATCGTTGAGAAGAGCTCATCTCTCCAGTCATCGCCCAGCTTTCCTATCACTCCCTTGATCTCCAAGAGCTCGCCCGACTTCCTGCTCTTGGCTGGCATGAAAGCGTGGGCGGGCGCCGCGCCCACGGGAAAGGCGGGCGACACGTAGAAGTCATCCCTTATCACAGATCCGGAGGCAATAAGGGAATTCAGGAGCGCCCCCCTCAGCGTCTGCGATGGGATGTAGTCGAGCTCCGACAAGTAGTAGTTTCCCACGTTTCTCGCGTGGAAGACGGCGGGCTCCTTGAGCTTGATCCTGTATATCACTGCCATAGCCAATCACCCAGCTGCTTGAGCACGTCCTGCAGCTCTTCCGCGCACGGAATGCCCTGCGCGGATGGGATCCTCAAGTCAACCATCCCGCCCATCCCAACCCTCCAAAGCCTTAGGTAGTAAACGGAGAGAACGACCAGCTTCACGATCCTGCATTCCGTGCCATCTGGAAGGCTCACCTCAAACTTGAAGCGAGTCCCAGGAGGCAGTACCTCCTGCTTGAACAGGTAGCCCTCCCTTGCCTTAAGCGTCTTATCATCTATGGACACCCTTGTGAGCACCCACTTGCGCTCGTCTTCAAGCTGCGCCGCTTGCACGCTCACCAGTCCCTCGTGATTAGGATAGCCAAAGGCCTCGCAGACGTCGCACCTCATCCCCTTCTCTTTCATGGCCTCGTGCGCCTCTTCTATCCTCTGGGGCTCCACCTCGCCGCAGGAGGCATAGCCTTGCACCATCCCCTTTGATATGGCCCATGATATGGCCGTCCTCATGGCACCCTTTAGCGATGACCCAGCGATCCCGAAGTCGTTGAAGCCAACGTCTACGTACGCGGCCCTTGAGCTCCTTCCCACCGTTAAGGAGCTGAGCGTCCTCCCCTCGACTACGATCTTCATGATCTCACCCCCTTGGCGTAACCGCTCTCGACCCCCTTAAGCATGAAGAATACGTCAAGGAGCGGAAGGGGATCGCCTTCGCCCTTTCCCTTGTACTGTATCATCTTCACTATGAGGGGCTTTATCTCCTCGTGCCTGCTGGCCTGCCTTATGGCGTAGGAGTAAAGGTAGTCCATGTCCTTGGATCCGGCCTTGGTGTAGTAGAACTCGAGAAGGGGCTGTAGCCTGTTTATGGTCTTCTTCAGCTTCTCGTCCCCGCCCGAAAGCTGAAAGCCCGCAAGCGAAGTGAATTCCTCCACCTGCTCTACCGGGTTGGCAAACCTGATTATCCTCAGGTCTTCTTCGCTCAGCGCGTCCAGCCCCGCCACAAAGGAAGGCGAGTAGAGGAAGGCGATCGTGTTCTTCTCCGGGTCCTTGGCCCTCTCCATGAGCTCCCTTGACGTTTTTATCGCGAACTGAATTGGGTGATCTGCTTTGACGACGAGGAAGCCGACCTTGAAGGTAAGGCCCGTGTGCTCGGAGGCCACCTTAACCATGCCCATGACGTGCTTGAGCGTGAAAGGCGGCGGCCCAAAGTAGAGCCCTTCGTCTCCTCCCAAGTACTGCAGCCCTGCCAGCACCCTCTTTGCCCCTTCCTCATCTTGCGGCAGTAGGTCATAAAGGGCTTGCCTGAAGCCCTTCTTTATCCAGTGATCCGCCAGCAGCGCCTTGTCAGCGTACTCGCTGAACGTCTTGCTGTTCGCGAAGTACGAGGAGGCGTCGTTGGCGTCAAAGGACACCACGCTCACGTACCCTCCCTCGCCAGAGGATGAGCCAGCGATGTAGGCCATGGTGTCCGCGAGCTCGCCAACGCTCAGCTCCAGTTTGTGGTTGGGGGCGAAGTAGGTGCTGTTCACCCTGGCCTGAAATCCCCTCCTCCTGGATATCCCCTTTACCGCGAAGCACCTGTCGCACACGTAAAGTGTTTCGTCTCCGACCTGGAGCTTTCTCGTGGCAGGGTAAACGCCGCAAGAATCGCACGCGCGGTGAAGGCCGTACGAAAGGGGCCCATATCCCCCGCTGACGTCCAAGGAGTCGGTTGAGGAGCGCCTGAAGAGCCTTTCCACTGCGTCGTAGCCCGTTATCGCCTCTCCCCTCATGAATGGCTCCCAGGAGACCGTGAGCTCTATTCCGAGCTTCTTGAGAAGCTCGTTGTCTTTAAGCCTTCTCGCGAACTCCTCCGGCTTCACGTCCCCCCTCCCTATGAGCAGGGAATGACCTCCTCCCGCGACCAGAAGAGCGTCAAGCGGCACGTAGCTCTTCTCCGTCATCATGTCCATGGTCGCAAAAGGTATGAGTATAACGGCCAAGTCAACCAAAAGGCTTGCGGCGGAAACGTCCCTGAGGTCGCTGAAGGAGCTTATGAAGCGCTGAACTCCCTTGAAGTTTATGAAGTATAAGTAACCTCTGGAGCCGCCCTCGGCCTTTCCTCCCTTGAAGCTGAGGGCATCGTAAGCGTCTTTAGAGCAGTCCTCGTAGAGCTTGGCGTAATCCATCCCCTGGGCGATAATGTCAGCCTCCAGCTTGGCCGCCTCGGCGGCGGTAGCGTGAAGGAGGGGCAGAAGGGAGGGATACTTCTCCTTGTACACATTCTCCAGGTCTTCCGGACTTCCCCTCTCGGCCCTGGAGGCAAGCCAGTCGGGCTGGAACTCGACCTGGTGATGGGTTGCCACCCAATGCCTTGCCTCCTCGAGCGAGGAAAGGAGGTCCGGGCCTCCCCGTCCGCCCTCTCCCACGTCCTTCCTTATCCTCTCCACCAAGAGGTCAAAGAAGCGCTCACCCTCTTGCACGTGAGACTCAGGCCTCGTCAGCTTCCCGATGTCGTGAAGAAGGGCAAAGAGCCTGTAGTTGGGTATGTCAACGGAGTTTTCAGTGGACAGCCAAGCCAAGAGCGATGAGAGGCTCATGTGAGCGGCAAGCGAGGAGAAGTTCATTCCCGGCCTCGTGTCAGCCGGAATCCCCGTGAGGACCTCGAAGATCCTCTCGATCTTATCGTAGCTGACCGCCCTGAAGAGATTGCCCCAAAGGGCCGCCTCCTCGCCCTGGAAGGCTCCCTGTGACTCGATCCTGCCGATTATCTGCTCGTATGCCTCCTTCTTTCCCGTGTACCTCAAGAAGAGGTAGTCCACAAGGAAGTCCAGGTTGTTCGCCAAGTACCTTCCGCTGTAAGGCACTGGAGGAAGGGCGAGTGGAGCCCTGTACATGAGGGAGATCACGTCCGCAAGCGCGCTCACTAGGTTCTCCTTGCCCACCGCTGGGCCCACGACCTCAAGGGCCAAAGAGGCCTGATCCACCGCGTCGTCGAAGGCCTTCGACGCGGCATTCTCATCGACGAACTCCACGGCTCTCCTGTTGCTCCTGTAAACTCCCCTCATCACTCTCTCCTCACCTTCCTGTAGTAGTACTCCACGGGCCTTTCTCCATCCCTTACTGCGAGCTTTCCCTGTTCTACCTCGACCGCCTCAACGTTCCCCACCGCGCCTTCGACGGGCGCGTCAACCGAAACGCTGAGATCCCTCTTAAAGTAAAGCCTCACTTCCAGTCTTCCTCCACCCACACTATGTCTGTCCCGCAGCGCTTCATGAATTCCTCGTAACAGGAATCGAGCTCTGCGTAATCCGAGCTGAACCTCACCCTTCCGTATTGCTTGTCCGAGTACTTGTACATGCCCAAAAGCCGCACCTTCCATTGGCCTCTCCCAGCATATCCCAAGGCGAACGCGAGCATCCCTATCTCGAATTTACTCAACCCATCTCCTAGCATGAATCCCTCAAAGATCGCGCCCTTTTTCGCCACCTCAATTTCAATTGGCATGCCCCTTGGCAGAGACTTCTCCTCGAGCGACACGTACTTTTCAGCCTCGGCGCTCGGAAGTACAAAGTCGCTGAACATGACCCTGCTAGCCCTGGCCTCCTCGTTGCCATCTTTTCTTGTCGCCTCGCCAAAAAGGTCCTTCACGCAAGATATCGCCTTTTGCGGCTTAAATCTAGGCTTAAATAAATTCATGTACGTCGCGCTAGGCCCTGCGCGCTGATCCCCCCTAACTCTGTACTGCGTCGCAGGATAATCGGCGGACCTGAGGAGGAGCTCAAGCCTTGACCTCGCCATGCCTCTGATAGTGTTGCCCGGTATGACAACCCCCCTCTTGTCCCTTGGCAACTTCATAACGCGCCTGACTTTGCCGAGGAGCTCCCGCGGATCGCCCCCTCTCAGGAATTCGTCTATGATTCTTTGCGCATCCACATGCGTCACGCTGTAATCCTCAACGCCCGAGAAGTGAAGGTAATCGGAAACGACGGTCAGCCTTAGCCCGATCTTGGTCACAGGGAGCGGCGCGTTCCTCCTCGTCCAGTCTGCCTGATCGCAGCATGGGGTACTCGATCTTTGCACGCGCGAACACCTCTTCAAACGGGGCCATGGCCTTAAAGAAGGACTCGGCGCTAAGCTCGCCGCTTGGCAGCGTCGCCTTGACCTCCGAGTCGAACTCGTCCAAGGCCTTGAACTCCCCTTTCTCGATGGTGACGCCTTCCAAGGACAACCTCAGCTTTTGAAAGCCCACCTGCCCAAATCCCCTGCTCTTGTTCCTCCCCACCGAGAAGAACCCTTGGTTCAAATAGTCCATCGTCTGTATCAGGTATCCTATGGCGTAGTTCGGAAGGTTTACCGCCCTTAGCAAAAAGTTGAAGGCGGAGCCCGGCTCCACGTATTCCGTCTTAACTATCATCCTATCCATCACGGCCCCGCTCATCCTGTCCACCATTATCGTCGTGCGCCCGCCAAAGCTGTAATTTCCCGCTATGCCGACCGAGTCGTAAATAGTGACCGATGAAGAAAGGTGTGGCGCCCCGTATACCTTGCAGTTTATGCACGATTTCTTCCACAGGAATTCAAGCAGCGCCTTCCTGTCTTTTGAGAGGTCGGCTATATCCTTGTCGGCGCCGTCTAGGCACGTTTTTCCCGCCGTCGCCCTGCAAGTCCTTATCCCCAAAGAAGCACATATCCTCTCTCCGGCGCTCCTGAAAACCCCCTTCCAGCTGCTCCCTGGTATTATGGGAGAGCCGTTGGCATTCCTCATCACCACTACCTGATAGGGGGTCATAAACGGATCCCCGCTCTCCCCCACGAGAAGGGGAGACTTAGCCACAACCTCTGCGCTTAAGGTCAAGCTCCTCAGCGTTGCCGCCTTTGATATCCAGAGCGTCATAGGGGCCGCTCCTCCTTTACCTTGAGCCTTCCGCCCTCCAGCTGCTTAAGAGTTACCTTCGCCCCTTCGAGCCGCACCTCCCCGAACCCTACGCTCTTCCTGGACCCTATGGACACACCCTCCTTCAGCTGGGCTAAAGCATAGCCAAGCACGCCCGATGCCTTCTTCTCCCACTCGCTGCTCGGATGAAAGATGTTTATATTGTAGATTTTCATGAAGAAGTCAAAGGCCGCTCCTGGCTCCACGAAGTCAAGCGTGAAAAGTTTCCCGTGGCTTTGCGAGCCAGTGTCCCTATCTATGGAGACGCCCGTCCTGAAGCCGATCTTGTAGCTTCCGCTCACCCGCGCATCCCTCACGAAGACCCTTGATGAGGAGCGCTGGCTCCCGAAGATTTGGCACGTCAGGCAATTGTCGTAATCCTGCTCCTGCTGCACTTCATCATACGGATATATAACCCTCTCTCCGATGGAGAGAGCATAAGATTCCGCGATTGACCTCAGAAGCCCTTTAAGACTGGAACCGGGGATGTATGGCTCGCCGTCAATCGTCAATATCGGATTATCTGAAATGACGTTCAGCGGGTCAGGCCTTCCTCCCCCTATCCTAAGCGGTGTGAGGTTTCTGAGCGTTCCCCTAACCTCGCAGATGCACGCTATGGTGCTGAAGTCCAAAGGGCCGCTCTCCATGCGGTTCAGCCTCCGGCCGAGTACAGCGTGATAAGCTCAGAGAAATTCCTCGCAGATTTAATTGTTTTTGCATTGATATCGGCTTCAACGAGCCACTTAATCAGGCCCAGGAACTTCCTTATATCGCCAATGGACATGTTTTTGCTTTGAAATATCTCGATCATCTTTCTTGCTCCCTTGTCAAGGTGTTGCCTTTTGGCCTGTCTAATAATAAAAACCTCGACGAGCTTCTTGTCATCCGAATTAAAGGCAAACTCGAGCCACTGATTGATCTGGCTGCTTGAAAGTGACTTACTTTCCTCCTTCCTCTTACTTTTATCGTCCGTAAATGCTTGCAGCTTACTTTTATCGTCCGTAAATGCTTGCAGCACTTGGAGCACATCATTGTAAATGTTTTCATTTTGCTCCAATTTACGTCAAGTGCGCGTGGCCTTTTAAACTTATCTAGGCAACCTGAAAGTGGGAACACGAAAAACGCGTGTTAAGACGCGCATTAAGGTAAGTAAACCAGTTAGGGGATACAGGTCATGCCATCGCAGGAGAGTGGCTAACGAAAGATAAAGGCGTTTTTCAGAGCCTTCTCGGACTTTAAAACTCCAGGAAAATGCCGACCGAAGGCGTGGCAATAAACGCCAAAAACTTCAATAAAAACTCATTAAAGGGACAAGGACGTGGGTCCCTTTGCCCGAGGTCGACCCCTGTCAAGGTTTTACCAAAGCATCTCGGCTGCAACGTGCAACACATGACGGCCCAGCTGATCAAGGAGGACACGTGATTTCACCTAGGTCCTCGTTTCCCTATGTGGAATAGGCTGCGATCGTAACCTCCTCGAGGCGTTAACTCAAAGGCCTCTGATGCCACTTTTAAGCCGCCTAAAATAGCTTGCAATTGCACTTCCCGGTATCCTAGCCTTGATCCCTGATTGGCCGGTGAACCTAAAGGCGAGATGCTCAATCGCGCCAAGCCTCACTTCATTGCAACCCGAAAGCAAAACCGCCACGATCATGTCGTCTTCGGCTTCGCGCCACGCAACACGGCAGGAACTGCTTTCAAGCCAAGGGTAGTTTTTTCCAAGTTTCTCACAAGCCTTCTAGGCTACCTCGTGGAGGGCAGATCTCACGGTTAAGGTGATCGGCCGAAGGGGCTCAAAGTCAACCGCTGCCCGTCTTGCTTGCGCTGGGGCTCACGGAACCCGATGAAGAACGTAACGTGGAACGGCGCTGGTCGAGCAGGAGCAGTTGCCAGTCAGAAGGGCAAAAGCCGCGCTACTGGAGGAGTTGCCCTATGTCGCGTTTCCCGCCGCGGCGCCCAGCTTGTGCCGCTTGACAAGCTGCTCTCCGAAAAAATCGCCTTTGCTCGAAAAATTTCGTGCGTAAAAAATGGCGAGTGGAATTAAACGATAAAGTAGCACAAAAAACTCATGCTACTTGGTCCGGCCTTGAATGTGAAAAAAGCCCAAAAAGGAGGTGCCCTATAGGGGGTCCATTTATTATCATCTCGTAAATGCCGTAATAACCCGTAATAGGCGTAAGCTTTCGTAGTCCGCGTAATGGCTCGTAAGCCTCCACATAGACCGCGTAATCGTTCGTAAAACGCGTAAGGGTTATAGCCTCGCGGCTCCCATATAGTATGAAGAGGCTTCACGTCTACCTGCCCGACCACGTGAGGCAGGCGCTAAGCGGAAAGGGAAAGCTTACGGAAGAGGTGGCCGCCGTCTTGGAGGCGGCCGCCGACGGGTAAGTAGAATACGACTCCTTAAGTTCCGCATGTGTAACTCCTCATGCTCCCTCATGAAAAAATTCCCGAAAACCTACCCGGTAGCACATTCTTGTTAAAGCAGGGCAAGACAGAAAGATGATTTTGACATAAAAGTGTATATACGCTTCTATAACCTTCTCTAAAAAAGTTTGATTAAGAGAATAATTTGAGTACAGTATAAGTTAATAGTAAACTCGCCAATAAGGCAGGCATTTCGCCAGCGGGGTTCGCGTTCGAGGGCGACTTGCATCATTGCGAATTAACTGAACAAGCTGACGAAGCTCGAAGTCGCAGGATCGCGAATATCATAAGGTCGTGGCACAAGGGTACCCGAGGATGATGGGTCACTTCTCTGAAAGAAAGAGCAAGAAGATAATACATATATTTTGAGACGAAAATATATTGAATTGAAATTTGCTTCGGTGCCTTTCGATACCATCCTCTCGAGAATCGTCGAATCAAACCAGGGCGAAAAGATATTCAAGGCACTCTGTGAGATCTACTACGAAAAACCAGATGCCGATCTTGAGGTAAAAGAGTACAAGAAGAGTTCCGGGGAAAAGAAGAGACAACTGATGCACCAAGTCGCTCAAAAGTGCGTTGACGGGGTAAAGAAATACAGCGACTTTTCATGGGAAGAGGTAATAATGCAGGTAACTCATGATGCTGGCATCCCCGAGAAATGGATGCATATAATATTTGGCGGGGTTTCGGATGAAGAGGAAGCGTATTCGACTTTTGAGAAATACCTTCGCAAAGAGTACAATGGCTGGAAAATTATTGATACCTCGCATACCAAGGGAAGAGTTGCCCGTTATGCCGATTTCACCGCAATTAAGAAAGGAACCTTCAGCACGCAGATCATATCGTTTGATGTCAAGGCAAATCCCAGTGCTTTCGACTACTTCTTAAATCAAGCCGATGACTTCTCGAAGTTCTCAGACCAAGTCTACTGTGTCGCAACCCCCGAACTGGTGCTTGAGGTAGGAATAAAGAAACGAGGATCAGCTGCACGCGCTGAGAAGGAGTTTAGAAAAGCGCTTGAGAAAGTGAAGGTAGGACTCATGGTAATTGACATGACAGACAAGCGGATTTACAAGGTCTCTGAAGCCCCAGATCAATCAACAAAGAAGGACTCTAAGGAAAAGGCGCTCAAGGAACTAGCCTCTAGAACGGAGAGTTCATAGGGCAAATACAAGAGTTTTCGAAATTTTTCAAGTAGGTACTAGGCCAACACCACTGAGTTGGTTCGCAGAATTTTTGGTTGATGAGCGACTTTTGCGGGTATATGTCTCGGTTGAACAAGAAGCATGATAGATCACAAGGGTCATCTATCGATACTAAAGAAATCAGAGAAAATAGACAGGCATAAATCCAGACTTCAGTTTGAAGGCGAATGACCAAGTGCATAATCCTGGGGGCAGGAGCATCCTACGGTTATGACTCTACAATCCCCGAAGATGAGAGACCACCTCTGGGAAAAAGCGTTATCGCAACTGCGATAAGAAAAGGGTTCTTGTCGGGAGGGAAATACCGCAAACTCAGCAAGTTAATAGACCTATATTTAAAAGCAAAAGGGCTCACCGACCAAGATATTGGAAATGCAGATATAGAAGAAGTCCTGAGTTGGGCGGCAGAGCTCGATTCTAAATCCGGTCAAATGTCGATAAGTTCTGTTTTGTCAAATTTTGACCGTGATACCTTGACGCAGATTCCAGATGAGTCAAGACGCGAGTCCTATTATGAAGATATTCTGCACAACGGGATCGGTCAAGTTTGGTACTTGATGTTTGAACTATTCAGGTACTATTCCGTTATGTACAGACCGAATTTCGACGCGTACCAGAGACTTGCTTTGCACCGCTATAACGAAGAGTATTCGGTCATATCCTTGAACTATGACGTCATCTTCGAGACGGCTGTACTTTATTCAAACATGATCTATTCCTATCCCTCTTCGCCGGATCTGCAAGGGTCGGGGGTGTATCGGTACTTTCCATATCCACCATCAATATGGCCGGACTCACGCAGAACGATATACATATCTAAGATACATGGATCTGTAAACTGGTTCAATCCTGCTTACCATCTTATTTCGGTTGGTGCAGAAGTCACGGATCTGTACACTTTAATCGACGGAGTTGGCGGCTTTCCCTACACAAATAAGTTTGAAATTGGTGGTCCAAGAATACCAAGAATACTTGCCCCAACTCAGTTGATCCAATTAACGTTGAGGGATTTACTTCCCGATGGTTCCCAATTTTATGAGCCTATGCTTTTAGCTCCTGTCGGCAATTTCAAAGATTACGATAAATTTCCTTATGTGCGTAGAAACCTCGACGCTGCTGGCCAGCTATTATCTGCCTCGGACGAACTTGTCTTGATCGGTACATCTCTCAGGCAACAGGATGAGGACCTGAATAACCTTATTCGGGCTAATTCCGAAAAAATTAAGAAAGTAACCATAGTTACACCTCCAGATTACCAGAAAGCCCTGGAGCAAAATGCTCGGAACCTCTTAAAATCGCAGCAAGTAGAATTTGACTTCATTGATTCTTTCGAGAAATACGCTAAGTATTTATGAGTTGGACCAGATGGACAGACGATAGAATCGCTGATATGTGATGACTCGAACAAACGGTCATAGGAAATGCGACAACTTTAATCTTTTGACTACGAACGACCAATGAGCAATCTGTCACGACGACTCCCGAGATGCTCGTCTATCTGAGTGCCCTTGAACATATACGACCAATGAGGTCTGTTAATTCGTCTTCGAAATCTCTTGTTAAATCAGGAGCACCACGTTCCACATGACCAACTTCGTGAAGAAGCGTACCAGCGTACTTTGCTAAGCTTTCTAAAGTACTCCTTTTAATTATAATTATGCCTGTCCGTACGTTGCAAACTCCATCGGCTTCCTTGAATGAATTAGGATCTTTTATCATAGTTTCTGAAATTTTGATTTCTTTAACCTCTTTGGGTTTACCGCCGATGAGATCGAGTATAGCTTGGGTCTTGTTAAAGACTTCTTTCTCTGTTGGACTCAGATTTTCAGGTTTAACAAATTTGAACTCGAAACCTTCATTATATTCATGAATGAATTCTTTCAGTTCTCTCATTGGCTCGCCCTTTGTATCGACATCTCCCCTTATTAAATCGGCCAAGTTATCTGGTATTGTGACGATTTTATATCCCGAAGCTTTTGCCTCGTCTACCATGTCCGCTTCTCTTATAATTTCATCTGGTGTTAAGAAGACTACTTTTTCCTTAGAATTGAGGATCTTTGCCGCATGTACCTGAACATCGGTCCATTTCAGCTCATCGTGAGTTGTGCCTTTACCAAAATTCTCGAGATCCCTGACTAAGGCCTCTGCTATGCGTGAATCATTACACGCTAGAAGGATATCCTTAACGCGGCCAGAGTAAGCTGCACGACCGACATTAGAGCGTTCCCTATTCAGTGCTTTTCTGATCGCTTGGTTCAACGAAGTTATGTTATAGCTGAAGAGGAAATTCTCCTCTTCTGCGACCTTGACTCCGTTTATGTAAATCCTCGCAACTTGCTCTTTCTTTGCGAGCACTTGCCCATACTTGGTGCTCTCTATGGGTTGCTCCCCGGAGAACTTTAGAAACAAGTCCTTTGCCTTCTCAATATCTTTGTCAGTTACTCCCTCAAGTATAAACTCGGTACCTTCGAACTCTGGATCGCTTGGTGGAGCAATAAATGCGTGAAGGGTAAGTAGGTCCTCAAAACCATGCTTCTTTGACATCCCGAGTGTTATGTCTCCATACCTAGACTTGATAGTGACTTTTACACCATGCCTCTCGAAAGTAGCTAGTGCGTCCTTCAAACCTATGCCGAATTTGCCGATAACTCCAGGGGTTTTCAGCTTCTCCTCATTTTCTTTTTGAGTAAGGTGCTGGTACCTTAAGCCCCTGCCAAAATCGCGAATGTGCCAACACCCAGAAGCATCTTTTGAAATCTCAATGTCTTTTGTATGTGTTATCAGTTGTTCATCTAAAGCATTCGCTATTACCTCTCTGATTGCATCATACACTTCCCAGTCCTCTAATATCTTTTCGACGTTTAGATCAAATGCTCTCGCAGGCGAAGGGGACTCAACGTCCATAATAACGGAACAGGGAAAGGTAAAAGATTTTTGTGGATGTCACCATTAACACGGTTCTAATTTTCATCATTTTCCAACACCACCGTCAAATTGCGGTCAAAAAGTCTTCATGGAACGGACAAGAACAAGGCGTAGGCGTTTATTCTATACAATTATCGTAAAGTCATGACAAAACAAAATTATTTTGAAAACAAATGATGCATTTCAAGCCGGTAAGTTTTGAGCAAGCGCCGGGTCCTCGCCCCTTACCAGAAGCACTCAATATAGCATCCTCAAGCTTTTCTAGCTTCCCAGCGACAAACTCATTGAATCTTTGCTCATCCAAGACGACTAAACCTGGAAGCTCTTCCGTGAGAACGCTCGTGATGCCTTGCTTGTATGTTTCTAATGTTAGTTCCCTTAACCGCTCTAGCTTGCCACTGCAGTCATCTAGGAGTTCTCGCAAGAGTTTGGAGTGCTTAGTATCCACCAACTGTAGCTGAAAAATTGTCGCGAGTGAATCTACTTCTTCCATGAGTTCTTTCTGCTCAATGATGTCCATAGCGCCATGATATTCGCACTTAATATTGGCTGTGCTTTATCCAGTTTTACGTAGCTTTCACGCAGGAAAGCTTTCTTGTTTGATATGCCTCTCAATTAATACATTGTTAGCCGATTAGCAACATAGCTACATCCAGAGTTAGGTTACCTGCCTCCGTATGGGATCCTATGTCGCTACCCGCTCCTACCCAAGCTTAGGGCTCATGAGTCAGTAGGCCCGTCAACTTGGAACTTCTCAGTACCATTCCTTTGCCTTCGTAGCAACATGATCAAGCTAGCCTCCTCGGCCCAATTGGCCTAGCAACGAGGCGGTCGGGAAAATACCGTAGTGCCCACAGCCTCAACCATATAGGAAGTCAACTAAACGCCGTATTCCAATCATCCCCAAATACTTTGGACCACATTTATATGTTTGGCATGCTATTAAATAATTTTAAAAATAGTTTCATTATTCAATACAAAACATCGCTAGCATCAGCTAACTGCATACTAAAAATGCTAACAAGTGAGACGCACAACTAGATGCTTTATTCTTAGATTAATTTAGCATAAGATATACCTGTTATCTAAACTAGGAGGGAGTAAATGGTGTAAGACAAAAATCGTGCGGCGCTTGTTAATCAGCGTAAGCTATGCCTATACGCTCAGCATAAGAAGCGTAAGCTACTTAAATATCCTAATTAAAATGCTTGCTTAAATAGAGATATAAGTACTATAAATCGGATAAAAATGGGTAGAAAGCACACAACTGTTAACCTTGACGAGGAGTTAGCCGGTCGGCTAGAAGAGTATGAGAGGAGGAACGGGATTTCGAGGAGTGACTTAATAAACAAACTGCTCAAGGACTACATTGCGGGGAACAAGGAAATTTCCGAAGAAAAAGAGGATGGAGGAGAGCAAGAATCGGAGGATTTGGAATTAGATAGCTTGAACAGAAGACTTGACAAGGTGGGAGAGGGGATTGAGGATGCGGCCAACCAAGTGAACGAACTAGAAGAAAGTGCAAAGGAGGAGAAGGAAGAGCAATCATTACCCGTCATCTCTGAAAGCGACATCAACCGTTATGTTGAACAATTTTCTCATAAGCATCAAGGAAGACATCTGACAGCAACAATAAGGAGGGAGAAAGTCGGACTTCTTTCACAAGAGGTAACCTTTACCTTTATGCTCATCATTGCGATTGTAGCCCTCATTATTGTGTATCTGAGGTATAAAACCGATTTTGACAACTTCTTCGCATCATTCGCAAAGACGCCCTCAACATTCGGGAGTAAGTGGCAAGCTCTTCATACCCAACAGCCCTCGCAACAGCAAACGACGCAGGAAGCAAATCCCCCAGATCAACTTGAAGAAGCAAGGGAGAAATTTCAGGAATGGCTCGCTAGTCAAGGAGGTGAAAGGTCATGAGTACTAAGGCAAGTAAATCACAACAGCAGAAACCAGCAGTACCACCTCCACCAGTACCAGTTGAGGTGAAGAATGCTGAACCGCTAAAGGTTGCAATTGTTTCGCAACCCGAAAGCAAACTTGAGTCCGCGTTCTTTACACAGTATGGCGGCATGTATTTCCACATAACTGACTTCACCAAGGTGAGGATTAATCCTGAACAGCAAAATGCTCTGCAGAAGCTCTTCAGCTCTGGTTCCATAAAGAATGAGTCGTCGACAACCGTGTGGATCCGTCTTACGTCATCACAGATGATCTCAGGATACATGGACATAATGATGAATCCCTCAGAGGTTTTGAAGTGGAAAGACCTCCTCATAGAGTCAATCAGCGTGCCACAAAGCACGCTCAATGCCTCAGTTACCGTTAACCTGAGTTGCGTTGTGTGGAGCTACCTTTATGAGCGGTCGACGCCCAGCATCGAGCTCGAATGATTTTTTTTATTTATTTTAACCCTAGAATATTTTTCTCACCTACTTCCGTTTCCGTAATGTAGCCCACGTCGCTTGCTATCGCAGTTAACGGAGGAAGGTTGAACTCAAGCGGTGACCCACGCAGAAGGTGCCGCTCAAAAACGTTCACGCTCTCACGTAGGTAAAAGGGTAGGGAACGCCTGTCCCTTCCCCGACCGACTTTTCTGGACATTAAGTCGTCAAATATCTGCGTGACGGCTTTTGCGGTATCGGGACGCAGACGGACGACAAGGTCGAAGCTTTTAATGAAATCAGAGCTTTTTGGTTTTACGTCCTCAAAAAAGCGTATTGCCGCGAGCTCCGCTACCCAGCGGTAAAGTTCCTCAACATCATACAAAAAAGATTCTTTGCTCTTTATCGGATAGTGGAGGAACCCCACATCCTTCATGAGCGGCGACTGATAAACCCGAAAACGGACGTGGGCAAGCAAAAGGGTGTAAAGGAAGTTGAGAACCGCGTTGGCAGAATCTCCCGCATTTTTGGGCGAATGCTTCGCGACTTTGCGGGTTATAAAGTCCGCGTTGGGTGCTATCGCGGAAAAAACGTCTTTTAGCGCTGACCAATAGGACTGCGCGCAAATGCTTTCGTAGTGGTAGGTGAGGTCGGGTGTTGTCGCGTCCGCGTCGAAGTGCGACATTGTTTTTGTTATCATGTTGACAGCCTTTTCAATAGAAGGAAAGGGATGTTTTTTGCCCAAGTAGTCCAACATTTCCAATTCCTTTTTTGTTTTCTCCTTGACGATTGCGTGCGCAATCGCGACGCGTCTTTTTTCGTCCATGTACGCCTGTATCTGTGCAATTTTCATCGGTGCGTTGGACAGATCTTCCGACGGAATGAATGTGCCGACCATCGTCCCATCAAATTTTAGAAAGAGGAGCGGAATTCCCCGAACCCCCAAGATGTGGATCGCTTCCGACGAAATAAAACCGCGATAGTCGGTAACCGCGACCATCTCGTAAGGGATTGTTGAGGGAAGGTGACGTTCCTCAAACGTTCCCGACCTAAAAGTAATCCATCCATTTTTTACGAAGATCGAGGTGGGGACGTCGGTTAGTAACAGCGTTTTCATACGCCCATGAGCGCAGAACAATTTAAAGTAATCGCTTTATGAGGAAAGCGACGTGCTCGCGGGGAGAGAAAGAGCGCGAACGAGAGGAGCGAGCACATCGGCAGAATGCCCAGATGTTTACTCTCCCGCGAACTAAAAAGCGGGGAATAAAAACGTTAATTTTCCTTAACCCCTTCTGGAAAACGGCTCGCGTGTAAAGAGTAACTTCCCAGATTTTAAAATTAGAAAGGTTTAAATACTTTATTTAAAATGTTTTAATTGACAGGAAAATGCAGGTAATGAAGAAAATAATTGGTGCTGACGACCTGAAAAGGGGAATAAAACCCGATAAGGATACCCTAATAGAAATCCACTGTTATAAATGTGGTCACGTGTGGCTGTTTAGCAAAGGTATACCGCGCTACAGGGTGCATTGTCCCAAGTGTCAATCTACCGCAAACGACGTTAACGAAGTGTTATTCGGGGGTTTGCGGCTTTATGCACTAAAAAGAATAAAAAATAAAGAAAAAAGAGAGGTGAGCGACAAATGAGTTCCCATCCCATCTGCCGCCCCGTTTGTCCAAATAAACGCAACTTATCAGAATATAAACGCGTCGCAAAACTGCCCATGAGCATCCCGTTTTGCGGTCTCAACAGGAGGGAATGACAATGAGATGCAAACAGGCTTTCAGCGTACTGATTCTTGAGAGGGGAAAGGGACTAGCGGAGGTGCTAGTTTGCGGAGAACCCCAGCTGGGACGCGTGCTGAAGTACTGGAATGACGTTAACTCGCTCATTCGCCACAACGCTGTCGACGAACACGGTCGCGACACGGGTTATGAGAAAATGAGGGAATGGAAAAATCACTACCTTGTTGACATAGAAGGAAACCCTCATCCCTTTGAATACAGGGGAGACGTCATTAGGGAGTGGTACTATTCGCGCAAATTTTCGCTGTCTTTAGAGGAGGTACTCAAAAGTGCCGGAGAAGTTCAGTAGAAGCTACTCAGATTTTGACGCTTGGTACGCGGCTCAGCAACGTCGCGGAAAAGAGAAATCTGCATATGTTCAGCGCATCGTGCGTGCACATGAGACTTACCCAACACTCTCGCTACGTCAGCTGAGAGGACACGCGCGCAAGCCACAGGAACGTCTTTCCTATCAGGAAAAGGTTCCCCTTTACGAAAGAGATCCTGATACTCTCACGGAACACCAAAAAGACATCATGCGGAGGGTGAGGGATTTTATATATCGGATTTCGCGCGGTGAACCTATCAAGTTTGCAGAAAAGGGAAAGGAAGGGAGGAAAGATCACATTTCTTTTAAGACTGTAAGAAAGTATTCTGATGCCTTCGAGAAGAAAGGAAACCGCTGGGTGTTAAAACCCAACGATCACGTGATGCGTTACAAGTGGATCATCGAAAAGGATAAGGGCTTTGTGCGCATTCTCACGAACAACCGCAAGCAAGCGGAGAAAGTGAATGAGTATCACGACACCGTTATGACTTACGAGGATTACACCGCTCATCCCGAGAAGTACAAGGAGAAACCTCAGGATGCTTCAATTTTCAAGGGTAAATACGTGCTTGATGCGCAGGGAAAGCGTCACTATTTGGAGTACGACCAAAACATCATACACGAACTGCTGTCTGTTCCTGAGAGTCATTACTACATCATCTCAAGCGACCAAACGTGAAGCACATTATTATTCTCCTGAAGAAGCTTGAGGGTGCTGATGAGGACATTAAGACTTTTGCGATCAAGGCAATTGCGGGAACTTTACCGCATGACCGTTGCGCGATATGCGGGGAAAAAGCGGAGGAAGAACATCACTTAGCGACCAAGCGGTATGATCCCGCATTAACGGTAAGCGTTTGCAAGCGGTGTCATGCAGAATTAACCATCAAGCAAAAGCTGTGGCAAAAGACAAACGAAAAGGATGAAGCACGTGAAGAGTTTACGCTAAGAGGACTCATCGACCTTCTCAACCTCAAAGCTGAAGTTGCGGGTGATAAACGCTACAAGGAGCTTGCGGATTCGCTATCGCAAGAGTTTCCCGTTTTCCTCGAGGTGATTGCACATTGAGCGATCCCCTGCCCGTTGTTTTGCGGTATTACGCCGTCGAGCACCGTGATAAGGAGAAGGACGACAAACCTTCGAAGTTGTTTCACGATGACGATGAACTCGCTTTTGAGAATAGGGAGCCCTTTGTGACGGTCTTTATCGATACGGAGACCACTTACGACCCGCGTCAGTCCCTTAAATTTGGCAGTTGCGCGGTAAGGGTTGACCACAAGCTGATTGCTTGGTATTTGTTTTATGACCAGCGTAACATAACAATTCAGGAATGGGCTTGGTTGATGCTTCACAAATTAGACTTTGATGAGCAGGATAACAAACCGTACGAGTATGAAGTGCTGGAAAAACAAGACTTCCTTGAGCAAATTTTCTTTCCGCTCGCACAATCTTCGGAAACGCGCATAATCGGATTTAATCTCCCCTTTGATTTGTCGCGCTTAGCACTTGACGTAGGCGGTTGGAAGAAGCTCCCGAAACCCGACAGCAAAAAGAGCGGTGAGGATTTACCCCCCAACAGGAAGCGGGGTCGCGGGTTTTATTTCATCTTTTCTCAGCATTCACAGTTTCCCAAGCTGAGGATTAAATCTTTAAACTCAGAAAGTGCGTTCATCCACTGGATAAGCGGCAAGGGTGTGAAATATCGTTCCTCATTTCTGGATCTCCGCACCTTCACATTTGTTCTTACGAACGCGTCACATTCCCTTCAAAGCGCTGGGGAACTGTACGGTTGTGCACATGCAAAGATGAGTCAGGATTATGAGCGCGACATAAACGAACAGTACATAAAATACAACGAAAACGATGTTTGGCTCACAATGGAACTTTATGACAGGGAGATGGAAGAATTCCGTCGGTATAAGTCGGGAGCAAATCCCACAAGGTTAAAGTCTGCTCCTTCACACGCTAAAGCAATTTTTCGCAAAATGGGTTTAATCCCCTTCAGGGAAGCTAACCCAGATTTCCCGCCGGAAATGCTCGGACTGATAATGAATACGTATTACGGCGGTAAAACCGTCTGCTACCTCAGGAAGCGGAAAGCTCCCGTTACTGTTCTCGATGCAACCTCTATGTACCCAACAGGTTACACGCGTCTCAATTTGCACAAGTTCCTCATCGCTGGCAGGATCACTTACATGGAGACAACGGATGAGGTAATAAACTTCCTAAGGTGGTTTAACTCCTTAAACTTGCACGACGAGGATCTGTGGGAAAAGCTCGGAAAAGATTTCTGGGACAACGCGTTGCTCATATCAGTTGTTTTGGTTAAAGCAAATGAGGACATCCTCACCGTTCGCTCATATTACGACAAAGATGAATTAAATATTTCTGTGAGCTATCTCACATCGGCGGAAGGGAAGCACGGAATTCCTTACACGTTGCTCGATGTGCTCGCGTCGGTTGCTTTAACGCACAAGGTTCCCGAAATCGAGAAAGCGTTTACGTTCTATGCGGGCGAACCGCAACAGCAACTAAAGCCCGTCGAGCTGTTTGATTTCGTTGTCGACCCCCGTCAAAATTTCATCAAGACGTTGGTGGAGCTACGTCAAAAGGTAAAAAGGGAAATGAAGCAGACGAAAGACGAACAACGCGCGCGTTATCTGAAATCCGTCGAGCAAGCACTAAAAGTTTTAGTAAATGGGGGAGGATACGGCATATACGCCGAAGAGGACGTGCAGGAATTTGAGCGGGACGTCGACGTTTTCGGCGACGGCGATCACTTTGTGAAAAGAACGCGTTACGAGCGTCCCGCACCCCTCTTTAATCCTCTGATCGCGACGATGCAGACCGCTTATGCACGGTTTATCCTCGGAATTTCGGAAGCCTATGTGGGTGAGGAAAACGTCTACTACGAAGATTCGGACTCTCTAATGCTCAACCCGCAAGTTGCAGACAAACTTCAAAAGTGGCTTCAACCGATTAATCCGTATGACGATCCAAACATCCCAGTAATGAAGAAAGATGAAGTGAAGATTGGCAAAGAGATAATCCCGCTCGATAATGTCCTGTTTTATGGGATCTCTTCTAAGCGCTACTGTTTATTCCGCGAAGATGAATATGGTGAAATCGATATATTAAAGTACTCATCCCACGGTTTAGGTGCCCTCATGCTACCAGATGACGTGATAAAGAATATGTGGAAAGCGGAAGTCGCGTCTCCTGCAATGAAGCATCTTTACCTCGAGAGAATACCGTTGGGAGATCCAGTTGTATCAAAATATACCATCTCAACCCCACATATCTATAATGCATTAAGGAAATTGAATACGACAAAGGACTACAATGAAGCGATAAAACCGTTTTCTTTCATGATTGTAGGACACAGCACATATGGAGGTAAAGAGGAGAAAGGGGATCCTGTTATCCCACTTTTCCCGTACACCGATAACATCTCCAATCTCTTCTCTCAAGCATTCGTTGACCGCAATTCAGGTCAGGTGATTTCTGAAAACACGGAAAAGTACGCGGTACCGCTCGCGGCGATCATTTCACAGTACTTCAACCATAAAGAATCCAAACTTGACGGCAATGAGGGTAGATTGTATAGAAAACACATAGTAGAAATCGCAAGATTTGGAGTTGGGAAGGAATCTAATTACATCGACGAGTCAAAGTACTTCGGAATTCCGAAAAATGCTTACGCGGATTACATATCGGATGAGGACGTCAGGAACTTCATTATGACACTTGACTACCACAAGCTACCCGCAGGTCTCATTTCTGACAGAGGTTTGAGAAAAATGAGAAGCAGAATCGTTTGCGGAAAACCAATCCTTCGCAACAGAAAGTACTCACAACTCGCGGAGTTTTACCGCTCTCTAATGAAGGATCCGCAAAAACTCCAACAATTCGTTAAACAAAAGGTATAAAACCGTTTTTATTGGTGCATAACGTTTATAAATTAAGGTTGTTTTCTTTTGAAGCAAATGTTCGGAAACAGCTCGGATTATTACTTCGACGTTGAAACGACGTCAGAAGGTTCTAATGCAAAAGATGCGGCGGTAAATCCTGAAACCGCAAAAATCGTCACGGTGCAATACCAGAAGCTTGACGCAAGGGGACGTCCGATTGGCGAGCTAAAGATCCTCAAGGAGTGGGAGCTCGGCGAAAAAGGGATCGTTGAGACAGTCAAGCCGCTCCTTGAAGACGAATGGGGATTTATCCCCGTGGGCTACCGTCTTTTCTTCGATTATATGCTGATTAACGCTAAGCTCGAGAAGTACTTCGGCAAACAACTGCCCTGCGAGTTCTGGATGAACAGACCTGCGAAGGATCTAAAAGTAGTCGGCGTCCTGCTCAACAACGGCAGATTCCGCGGTTCTTCGCTTGACGAGATAAGCAAGATGCTCAACCTCACGCACAAAAAGCAACAAAACGGCTCGCAAGTGCCTGTGTGGTATCAGGAAAAGAAATACGAGAAGATCGAGCAATACATAAGGGAAGAAGCAAGTGCCTTTGAGGAACTTTACCAAAAGGTGCTGACAGCCCTCAGGAACTTGGGCAATGCCGCGACTTTGGACATAGATGCTGATGACGACGCGTAAAACCCTTTAAAAAGTAATAACATACTTTTTTGTTTCTTTTTTGTTATTACCCGATATGCTCTTATTTAACAATTAGCTTATTTCTTTACTTAAGGTTTCTTCTTAAGAAAACTTAATAGAAAGGTTATCTCTTAGTTAAGGTTCTATTTAGAGAAAGTTATCTTTTGGTTAAGCTTTCTTCCTAAGAAAGGTTATACATGTTTATGTCAAAATTCCCTTTATTTCCCGCACAGTTTGCACATGAATATGCTACTCGCCGGGTTTGGAGGAATTTTTTCATGAGGGAGCATGAGGAGTTACACATGCGGAACTTAAGGAGTCGTATTCTACTTACCCGGCGGCCGCCGACTCCGGGGATTCCTCTTACCTCCCTCAGGAGAAGAAGCTGCTGTCGGAGGCGAGCAGGAAGTACAGCATGCCCCTCAAGCTGTCAAGGGCCCTTTCAGAAAAGCTTCAGGAGAGGGCCGAGAAAGAAGGGGTAACGCCGTCGTTCTTGGCGAGCGCCCTCGTCATGAACTACGCCCTTAAAAACAGCAGGGAGGCCAGGGTTGTGCACGCGGCCCTCTTCCCCCAGGGTGAGGAGGCCCAGAAGTTCGTGGAGGACGGGGACAGGTCGCACCTGAGGGCCCTCGTTCCTGCTGGCAGGAGGTGGCACCCCTCAAACCTTACGCTTCTGGGATCTGCCGCGGCCGAAGCCATTTCGTCGCTCGGGTACGCGGAGGAGCTGAACCAAGCGCTCTCGCTGAGGCCAGAGGATTGCTCAGGCGCGCTTTCCTCGCTCATGGAAAGGCTGACGGGGCTGGCAGAGAAGGGAAAGTTGTACGACGAAACGAAGAAGAAGCTGGACAGCGCCGCGGAGGAAAACGGAGAGCTGAAGGAGGAGCTAAAGGAACTCGAAGGCAAGGTCCAAAAGCTCTCAGAGAAGGCCACGCTTTACGAGCAGGCCGAGAAGCAGCTGAGCGAAAAAGTTGAGGAAAACAAGCAGTTGAAGCAGAAGACAGAGGAACAGGAGGGAAGGCTGAGATCCCTCCAGGATCAGCTCGACAAGCAGGAGGACCTCCATAAGAAGGAAACGGAACAGAGGTTTGCCGAGCTCAACAAGGAGCTGGCCGAAAAGAGGAAGCAGATAGAAAAGCTCTCAAGGCAGGCATCCGTGCTGAGAAGGCAGCTTGAGAGCGTGAGGACAACCGAAATGGAAGAGAGAAACGCGCTACAATCGCTCAGGTCGAGCTACCAAGAAGCCCAAGGCGAGATCAAGGCCAAAAGCGATGAGCTCACCAGCACAAGAGAGAATCTGAAGAAGCTGCAGGACGAAAACGCCTACCTCCTCACGAAGTACTGGATGATGCAAGAGGAAATAAAGAAGCTGAGGCAGCAAAGCGACGAGAGGATTGCCAGCTGCGAGAAGGCCAAAAAAGATGCGGAGCTCCTCGCGGAGAAAAGGAGATGGGCAGTCGGGCCTCTCTCCGTGGCTCTCTCGGTAACGGCCAAAGAGGCGGATCCGCAGAGGCTGAGCTGGGACGCGGAGGAGGCGGTGAAAAGCGCCACGCGGGCCGCGCTGGAAGAGGAGTACCTGAAGCTTCCGGAAAACCTGGCGTCGCTCCAGCTTCCGAAGAAACTGAACCCCAAGTACGCGCTCGCCTACTGGACGGGCTTGTTCGACTACGCGTCGGCCAGATTCATCGCTGACGCCGTAGCCGAGGTTTCCGCTAAGGTCCTCGGGCTTTCGAGCGAACAAATCACGGCGAACGAGGTCAAGGCCGTGACGGAAGCGGTCGATGCAGCGAAGGCAAGGGCCGACAAGTCCTTGTCGAATGCCTCAGCGGAGCTGTTCGGCTCATATGTAAACGTAAACTGGCTCATCAAATTCCCGCCGGGCCCTGAGGCAGCTCACGATACGGCTTCGTTCGCTATCTACGCGGACAGCGCCAGGAAGGAAGTCCTGAAGAAAATGGAGGACGTGAAGAAGCTCGCGATATACGCCGTGGTCGGCAAGAAGGAGATGGCAAAGTTCCCGTGGATGGGGCGAACGAGCCGGCAGGAGGCCAAGGCCGCGGCCTTGAAGCCGCGCCCCGTGGGAATAGAATCAGCGGCCTCCAACGAGACACCAATTCCTGCGGCTTATCTAAGGCAAAGCCCCCAGGCTCTCTAGAGAGTTGCCGCCCTTTCAACTCTCTCTACGAGATTCTGGGCAAGAAGGTGAGGTTGACAATAGCAAACAGCTTTCAACTCTCTTTATGAGATTGCAGGAGGAGGCTACACTCATGAAGGGTATGCTCAGATAATCTTTCAACTCTCTCTATGAGATTCGGAGTATGGCGGCCCTTAGCCGTGATTACGACTTCATCTTTCAACTCTCTCTATGAGATTCCAAAGAAGGCCATTTATGTAAAGCGCTGGGGGCATCTCTTTCAACTCTCTCTATGAGATTCACCAGGTTCTTGCGAGCTCGACGGGGGTGCACAGCATGTGCTTTCAACTCTCTCTATGAGATTCTGGATGAGGACAGGTTTTACGATATATATGCAACAAAGATCTTTCAACTCTCTTTATGAGATTCAGGAGGGGATATACAAACATTGGGATTAGCCAGATAATCTTTCAACTCTCTTTATGAGATTCGCGTGGGAAAGAAGGTAACAGATCCCACCCAGCTCCCTTTCAACTCTCTTTATGAGATTCCTGGCGTGGATCATGAAGGCTCTCAACCTTCCAGACCTTTCAACTCTCTTTATGAGATTCGGGCTCTCCCGTGTAGTCCGGCACGAAAAGCTTGATCTTTCAACTCTCTTTATGAGATTCCAAGCGGCACAGTTCCATCAGCAAGGCCGTCAGGTCTTTCAACTCTCTTTATGAGATTCCTGTGCCAACCGCAAATTTGACGAGACAGAGCTGTGGAACTTTCAACTCTCTTTATGAGATTCTGGGGGTCTGGAGACCTGGGTCTCTGAAACTAAAAAGCTTTCAACTCTCTTTATGAGATTCTAGATGTCCGTGGCGTTCTGGAACGGCTGGGTGTAACTCTGATCTTTCAACTCTCTTTATGAGATTCGATCGCGAGCGCAAGCTTGCGGTCGCGCAGTTGAGCCTTTCAACTCTCTTTATGAGATTCGGCAACGTGGCTCTACCTGATCACTGACACCCTAGACAACTTTCAACTCTCTTTATGAGATTCCGAAGTCATGGAGGGGGATGAGTTCTATAACTCTATCTTTTAACTCTCTTTATGAGATTCCTCCTTCAAAACCTCTTTCGACATAAAGAAATAACCTCCTTTCAATTCTCTTTATGAGATTCTCATGAGTGAGCAACAATTAACGGCTGAATACCTTGGGCATTTCAATTCTCTTTATGAGATTCCCATATGCAGTCAGCCTTAACAAGACATAAAAAGCCGATCTTTCAATTCTCTTTATGAGATTCTCTCGGCGGATGGGCCCTTCACTTTGCTTACCCTTTCAATTCTCTTTATGAGATTCCTAGGATCTGGATAACCGAAGACACCCGCATAGGCTGCTTTCAATTCTCTTTATGAGATTCTCAGGGGGCTACCCCGGCCACGGGGGTAAACGTGGCTCTGCCCTTTCAATTCTCTCTATGAGATTCTGTAAGGGTGTTTATATACGACGACAATCTCGACTATCTTTCAATTCTCTCTATGAGATTCATTGGGTGCTTATTGGGACGATGCACTATCATCGTTATCCCTTTCAATTCTCTCTATGAGATTCTCACGTTTCATGTGGCAAACGCCGCCTTTACCGTTAACCCCGAACTTTCAATTCTCTCTATGAGATTCTCAGATGCTTGAGGAAAGCGGCGCGCCACCAGGGCTTGTCTTACAATTCTCTCTATGAAATTCCTCTGCTCCTTCTGGTTGCCGCTCGCGCTTTCTTCCTCTTTCAATTCTCTCTATGAGACTCTGCTAGTAAAAAGGATGAAGGAAGACTCAAAGCTGTTCTTTCAATTCTCTCTATGAGATTCAGGGCCAAAAACCCGAGTTATCTGGGGCCTTACCTCTTTCAATTCTCTCTATGAGATTCGGCAAAGCAGAAGAATGAGGAGCTTCGCAGAGAGTTCTTTCAATTCTCTCTATGAGATTCACTGGTTCTGGACGTGGTGCTTTGTTGCATAATTCCAAAAATGCTCATGAATTTGCTCATGAATTTTGCGACGAATGGGATTTCGTGAGGAATTTTTAACTTTTTCCGAGTTTTCCTCATGAAACTGCGGCGACTGTCAAAATTTCATGAGCATTATGCAACAATGCAGGACGTGGGAAAAGCCCTTCAAACAAGCTTTCAATTCTCTCTATGAGATTCGAAACACTTCCTGAGTAGCCGCCAGCTGTAGAGTACTTTCAATTCTCTCTATGAGATTCTGTGTTTCTTGCTACGGTTTATAAAAGCACAAAGTTTGACTTTCAATTCTCTCTATGAGATTCGAAGAAGGGGAAGATATATCACGACAACAAGAAGACTTTCAATTCTCTCTATGAGATTCACGAGATCCGCCAGATCGCCTCGAAGATAAGAAAGGACTTTCAATTCTCTCTATGAGATTCTCAAAAGGGCAACGCGGTGGGGGGTTCGCACCCCCTACTTTCAATTCTCTCTATGAGATTCCTGCAAGTTACTTCATTTACGCGATATGGAAACGCTCCTTTCAATTCTCTCTATGAGATTCCCACCGCTGTAATCGTCTATTAGAAGCACCGTACGCCGTCTTTCAATTCTCTCTATGAGATTCAAACAAGAGTAAAAAAATGGATGCGGAAGAGGTATGCTTTCAATTCTCTCTATGAGATTCAAACAAGAGTAAAAAAATGGATGCGGAAGAGGTATGCTTTCAATTCTCTCTATGAGATTCTGGAAAAAAGGTTTTCTCGGGTTTGAGGAAGCTGTTCGGCTTTCAATTCTCTCTATGAGATTCGTGACAAAAATGTCCCAGAACGAAGGAAAGGAAACCTTTCAATTCTCTCTATGAGATTCCCGCTACGGCGTTAACTACGTAACGCCCGACGGCAATGTCTTTCAATTCTCTCTATGAGATTCCTAATGTTGGAAGTATTAGCAGTCTGTGGTCTAAGTCTTTCTTTCAATTCTCTCTATGAGATTCCGCGCTGACCGGCAGCAAAGCAGCACCTGCTTCATCCGTCTTTCAATTCTCTCTATGAGATTCGCGGCAGCCGCAGTTTGCTGTTCATCTGAAGATACCTTTCAATTCTCTCTATGAGATTCGCGGACAGGCGGGCGGAAGGTCACCGGACACGCTATCTTTCAATTCTCTCTATGAGATTCTACGATGAAACTATTACTTTCAAGGGCAAGGAAGTAGGCTTTCAATTCTCTCTATGAGATTCGTGAAGCCAATCTATGGAAGCTGGGATCCATTGTTTCTTTCAATTCTCTCTATGAGATTCGCGACCGCAACAGCTGTTACAACGGCGGCGATAAACTTTCAATTCTCTCTATGAGATTCCGTTTACGGACTTTACAGCCCCGTTCAGTCCCCTGCTTTCAATTCTCTCTATGAGATTCAAGTACTACCACCCAATCTCGGGGTGGGGCAACGCATACTTTCAATTCTCTCTATGAGATTCTCGAATTTTTCGGTCGCCTGCATGATGATCGACCCATCGGTCTTTCAATTCTCTCTATGAGATTCCTCGAAGCGGATTGCTTCATGAGTAAAAACGACGATCCCTTTCAATTCTCTCTATGAGATTCAGAGGATGCATGTGGGGTACATGGAATACAAGTATCTAACTTTCAATTCTCTCTATGAGATTCGCTTAGCACGTTGTGCCGTGCGCTTGGCTTGAATGACTTTCAATTCTCTCTATGAGATTCGCCAAGAAGCGCTGGATTCAGCACGCAATAAAGCACTTTCAATTCTCTCTATGAGATTCTAAAGGGCTCCATTCGTCAAGGCATTGCCACCGTCTAATGCTTTCAATTCTCTCTATGAGATTCTTGGAAAGATTTCGGGGATCGCCTCGCGGGCTTTCTCTTTCTTTCAATTCTCTCTATGAGATTCTTGCCCGACCACGACCTTGACCTCATAGTCAGTCTGCTCTTTCAATTCTCTCTATGAGATTCGAGAGAGAGATGTCGGAAATCCGTCTGAAGGAAAAAAGCTCTCAATTCTCTCTATGAGATTCCCCGACGTACTCCGTCCTGTCTTCCGTGTTCCTGCGGACTCTCTTTCAATTCTCTCTATGAGATTCCTGTTCAATGAGGTTGAGGATATCCTCACTAGGAGCGGTTACTTTCAATTCTCTCTATGAGATTCAAAAAACTGGTGCCCCTAAGCGGGGCTCTACCCGGCCTACTTTCAATTCTCTCTATGAGATTCCCCGATAGCGTAGCCAAGCGTTTCGTTGAAGACAATCCCTTTCAATTCTCTCTATGAGATTCCTCTTTCTGGGCTTCGTCCTCTCGTCAATGTTCGTAGATTTTCAATTCTCTCTATGAGATTCACAGGATCGGTGCGATCCGGTGTCGCCCGTTAAGCATTTCTTTCAATTCTCTCTATGAGATTCAACAATGCTATAACCGTTACTGGCGGAGTGTCAATCTTTCAATTCTCTCTATGAGATTCCTGGGGGTGTGACCGAGTAAGAGTAAACGGCCGGGGGACTTTCAATTCTCTCTATGAGATTCGACTTGCCAGCGCATTGTAAATATTCTGCTGTTCCTGCCTTTCAATTCTCTCTATGAGATTCACAGAGCACCGACGGTCACTGGTTCCCCGAGACCTTTGCCTTTCAATTCTCTCTATGAGATTCCATGAACGAGGTCAGCGTGGACGACCTCGTTGTGATCTTTCAATTCTCTCTATGAGATTCTTCTCATTTGATGAAAGAGGGGGATACTTCCTTGAGTTCTTTCAATTCTCTCTATGAGATTCAAGGATCTCCTTCAGGCTTGATATCATCAACTTTCCTTTCAATTCTCTCTATGAGATTCCAACAACTGCTTTCTAAACCATTCACTGTCCTGCAACTTTCAATTCTCTCTATGAGATTCTTGTAAAGTACAACCCGCTGACCGGGAAGCAGGACGTCTTTCAATTCTCTCTATGAGATTCCTTATAGTTACTATAAGAAAAAGGTGACGGCATGAATCTTTCAATTCTCTCTATGAGATTCTCGGGAATCGAATAAGCTTCCGCCAGTTCCCGCATGTGTTCTTTCAATTCTCTCTATGAGATTCGTCAACGGCGCCGGGGCCTCGGTGCACGTTGCTAGAGGGCTTTCAATTCTCTCTATGAGATTCGAGCGAGGTTTTGGGTGTGCCAACGGATTCCTCATCTTTCTTTCAATTCTCTCTATGAGATTCATAAATACACAGGCTTTTCAGCCTGTGGAAGTAGACTTTCAATTCTCTCTATGAGATTCGTTAACGAACGTGTTATTACACTTCTTCCCGTGAAAGCTTTCAATTCTCTCTATGAGATTCCATCCGCCTCTTCGGGTTTTGCTTCTTCATGAACTACTTTCAATTCTCTCTATGAGATTCGTCGTGGTGTTCGTTGCGTTCTCAGTACTCTGTTCTTCGCTCTTTCAATTCTCTCTATGAGATTCTGAAGATCTCTGAGGAACGAACTTTCATAATTCTTTTCTTTCAATTCTCTCTATGAGATTCGCGCCTGTCGGCTGGATCGCGAGCGCGCAGAGCACCTTTCAATTCTCTCTATGAGATTCTCTCAGATTACAAAGCTTCAATAAAAAGATTGTTCTTTCAATTCTCTCTATGAGATTCCGCAAGGAATTTTAGGGAGGCGAAGAAGCAATGATAACTTTCAATTCTCTCTATGAGATTCAGCGGATGGTATATGATCCGACCGATGACTCTTATTACTTTCAATTCTCTCTATGAGATTCTCGGGAACCCGAACTATAATGATACCCCCAACCCTTCCTTTCAATTCTCTCTATGAGATTCCGGAGAGACCGACTCAAACGGGAACTTCTCCATTCCCATCTTTCAATTCTCTCTATGAGATTCGAAAAGGCCTTGCTGAGGCACCAACTGCACGGCATCCTCTTTCAATTCTCTCTATGAGATTCGAGGACAAAATGCTGGGGGCTTGGTACAATGAGTGCTTTCAATTCTCTCTATGAGATTCTTCAAATACTGAAGGACGTGGGCTTCCGGTTTGACAACTTTCAATTCTCTCTATGAGATTCTGAGAAATTGGTTGTGAGGCCCTTGAAATACGAGCTCCTCCTCTTTCAATTCTCTCTATGAGATTCTCATTTGTCACGTTGGTTAACAACAGGTTTGCCTGCCTTTCAATTCTCTCTATGAGATTCGAGGGGAACCCTGTTCTTCGAGATTGTCAGGATATTAAACTTTCAATTCTCTCTATGAGATTCTGGAGGACAAGCAGAGGGCCGCCTTCGAGGAGATAATCCCTTTCAATTCTCTCTATGAGATTCGGTGATGGCGAGGATGCTTCCGGAGGGCACGGTGTATATCTTTCAATTCTCTCTATGAGATTCCGTCACGTTGAAGAGGAGGCGCTGTTCCTTTTCCCCGTCTTTCAATTCTCTCTATGAGATTCGGGAATCTTTCTCTTTTCTTCTTGGTTGAGAATGAAAGACTTTCAATTCTCTCTATGAGATTCCCGCGTTGTTTGTCGTGCCGTTGTAATTGACGTTGCCGTCTTTCAATTCTCTCTATGAGATTCCAAGTTATCCATGTTGTTTCCCGTCGCACTTTTTTCTTTCAATTCTCTCTATGAGATTCGCGCAGGTACTTCTGCGTATCTGCCTGCAGTTCCTCACTTTCAATTCTCTCTATGAGATTCGTCGATAACGTTCACTCGGAACGGCACAATAACGGAACTCTTTCAATTCTCTCTATGAGATTCTGCGAGAGAGTTTACCTGTCCTTCCTGCGGGATGACTTGCTTTCAATTCTCTCTATGAGATTCTTTGTTGTGGTACCTGCTTACTGGTGGCAGTATACCTTTCAATTCTCTCTATGAGATTCTTCCGACAGCGGGGCATTTTCAAGCGTTATCTGCACCGGCTTTCAATTCTCTCTATGAGATTCAGCAATTCGTGAGTTTTCTCAAACTCACGACGGCTTTTACTTTCAATTCTCTCTATGAGATTCAACAGAAAGTTTGATGAGACAGAACTGTGGAATGCGACTTTCAATTCTCTCTATGAGATTCCTACTAAATCAGAAGTGGATTGTCGTCAGATTCATGAGCTTTCAATTCTCTCTATGAGATTCCAGGACGTACGTGATGTATTACCACGGCGGCAAAGTCTTTCAATTCTCTCTATGAGATTCCTGTTCCAAACCCACGGTTACAAGAAGATCTACTGTGCTTTCAATTCTCTCTATGAGATTCACGTGCTGGTTCCGCAAACGTATCAGTGAAAAGCTTGGCTTTCAATTCTCTCTATGAGATTCTCACGGACACGGTGAACAAGCCCGGCTTTCCCATAAACTTTCAATTCTCTCTATGAGATTCCTTGAAGGAGCAGATAGCATAACAATAAGCAAAAATGACTTTCAATTCTCTCTATGAGATTCGACGTCTCTGGTTGTCTTGGCTGACATAACGGAGTCTCCTTTCAATTCTCTCTATGAGATTCATTCTTAAGGTAATGACTGATCCTGAGTATAAAAACTCTCTTTCAATTCTCTCTATGAGATTCTACAATACCTCAGCTATTTATTATTCTGCTACTAACTTTCAATTCTCTCTATGAGATTCATAGATAAGTTCATTGATGAAGCCGTGAAGCTGTTCTTTCAATTCTCTCTATGAGATTCGCAGTGATGGACAGCGGAGCGCCTTCAACGCCTCCATCTCTTTCAATTCTCTCTATGAGATTCTATTCAGGTAAGGTTGAAGCAGACACGCAACTTTCCTTTCAATTCTCTCTATGAGATTCCGGCCGGCCAATCCACATCGCAAGACAATAGCCCCACATAAGATAAAAGCCTGTTGTCCCGCTACCGCCCATTTTGCGGATCTCCCACAATCGGCCCCTGCAAGCGTACCTGAATCCGCATGAGGTGCACCTCTTGCCCCTCTGCGCGTACGGTATCTCTTCCCTTTGGATTATCATGCGCATGCGCCTCGCCACGAACTCCACGTGCCTTCTAAGAGAATCCGTGAGCTGCAGCTCGAAGGCCTTGTCGCTCTTAACATAATACACTATGAAGCTCTTCACTGGCTTCCCAAACCTCTCCTCTGCCATCATCGAGTAGGCGGAGGTCTGGTAGACGAAGCCGTCCGTGGGCCTGCTACCCGACGCGTCCTTGAAGTCCACCACGACTATCCCATCCCCCACGTCTATTATCATGTCCACCTGGCCCACGAGCCCCAGCTGATCCGACTTAAGCGGCACGTCAAACCACCTCTGCACGACCTTCTCCTTCCTCTTGGCCAGGACTGTCTGCCTTCTCCTCTCCTTTTCCTCGATGCCTTCCTGCTCCTCCTTTCCCTCCGCCATGAACTCGGTCTGCCTTTCCCTCAGCCCCATGGCCAGGAAGTAGAACTGACGCGGGCAGTAAGTGTAGTTCTCCACCCACTTCACCGGGATGTACTTGGCCTCCTCGTCTTCTGACATATCCCCCGCCTCGCACGAGCATGTCGCTCTCCTCCCCTCTGTACTCCTTCCCCAGCTCGACCCTCATGGAGAAGTCGGGATCGCATATCACGTAGACCTGCGCGTTGCCCTCCGTCCCCTGCAGAAGCTTCCTGAGCGCCGCCACCAGCTCCTTCCTGACCCCGCTGCTTATCTCGCCAAGGAAGGCGCTCTTCTGCACCCTCACAAGTCCCTTGGCCTTGCAGACCTGCGCCACCTTCCCCCTCAGCTCGTCCTCCGTCACGTCGTATATGACCAGGGTATGCACGCAACTTCGCCTCCCTCAAGCGCTGCCGTCTCTGAAGGGCGAGTACGCATCCCTTCCCATGACGTGCTCGCCTATCCTCCTTGCCTGAAGCGCGATCTGGTCCTGAAGGGGAAGCCTCCTGTTCAAAAAGGTCACCAAGCTCTCCATCCTCTCGGCGTACGCCTTATACACTTCCTTCCTGGCCTCCCTCGTGAGCCTTCCCCCCTCGACGGCCTTCTCGAGCTTCCTCTCGAAGGCAAGCCTTATCACTGCCCTGTCAACAACCGGCTCCCTGAACTCCTCTATCAAATCCATCGCCAAGCCGGGCCTCCTGGGGCTGTCCTCGTGCAAAAAGCCCGCGTAGGGGTCAAGGCCGCAGAGCCCGAGCTGGAGCGCGCACTCCGTTCCAAGCACGGTGTACAAATAGTTGAGGGCCACGTTGACGGGGTCGTCCGCGCCGTCGTACCTCTTCTTCCTTCCGGGGAACTCTATCACCTTCGAGAGGGCTGCTCCGACCGCATCCCAGTACTCCGAGGCGGCGTTCGCCTCCACCTCCATTAGCGGCCCCCTGGCCTCGTCGCAGCTTGACGCCTCCATCGAGACAGCCGCGTCGGCGTACCTACCCATGTCCTCGGAGGCCGCCAAAAGCCTCCTGGAAAGCTCGGGATCGCTCTCCCTGCGGTTCTTGGCCATGGAGTACAGGAGGGCCCTCTGGTTGCCTATCTTCCCGTACACGAAGGACTTCGCCAGCGCCACGCCGAGCGCTCCATTCCTAGCTTCGTACTGCGCCTTCCTGAGCAAAACCGACCCGGTCTCCTCCGCCCCTTGCACCACGACCTCAGGGTAGCCGAACCCGGAGTAAAGGACGAGGGAGACGTGGTACTGGGAGAGCAGCCTAAGGAAGTCGGAGGAGAAAGCGGCGCTCTTCGTCAGCACGGAGACCTGCTCCACCTTGGGGACTGCCACCTCGAGCACCTTATCCTTCCCCTTCCTCACCTCTATCATCCCCTCCTTCACCCCCAAGAAGAGGCCGGGCTCGTTTACCATGAGCCTCATAAGTTAAGGGCGCGTTGAAATAAAAGGAAGGCGCTTTAAGGGCTACGAAAGCGCTACCGCGAACATTAGCGCGGAGATAAACTCTCGAAACCATCGCTAACAAAAACGCTACCCACCAGGAGTAGGGAAATCGGAAGTCGCGTGCCGCCTTCGGTCGCGACCTTGCTCCGGCTTTACGTCATGGGCGGTGCGCGAAACCGTAGCTAAAGGGCGAGGAAACATCTGGCGGATCGCGAGCACCATTTTGTATTTTTTTGAAGGCTCCGCGGCGGTGCTGCGGTGATGAGTGAAAAAGCTCACCTGCTTGCTCTCTACGCAAGTCCTCTCTGCACGTGCTCTAGAAAACAGATCGTTGGCAGGGCACGCGCCCACTCCTCTAGCCCTAGCGGGACACCTCTCAGTACCTCGCCATGCTCACCGCGAAGCTGAAACCGCAAAAGGCGGCGCCCGAAAGGCCAATGATCCCCGCTATGCTCGTGGCGATGGGATAGAAGAGAAAGGCGGAAAGGACCGCGGGCAAAAGCGGCAGGAACTGCCTTTCCTCCCCATCGCTCCTCTGCATCCTGTCCGTAATGTAAAAAGAGAGGACCGTCAGGGACCAAGTGCAGGGCACAGCCACGTAGTAGCTCGAGGGGACAAACTGGAAGGGGATCCAGAGGGAGGTCGTGAAGGCAAGGGGAGGGAAGATCGTGGCGATGGCGCTCGCCACCATGAGGAAGCCTGAGCCCAGCAAGAGGAACACTGCCGCGGGACCGCCCTCGCTTACCACAGCAAAAGCGTACCGACCCACTTACGTTTTTCGGCGATGGCAGAAGCCTCAACGCGGCTATCGGGCACGGTTACGGGCATCACGCCTCCTCCCAGGTCGCGAGGAAACCTCAACGCGGCTATCGTCATCGGCGCTCAGAGCCGCTAGCGGTTGCAGACCTCGTAGTAGGGGCAGTAGGAGGGGCACCTGTCAGGCTTACCCGGGTCCTTTCCTGTGCGCACGATCTCGGCCGCCTCGTCCCTTATCTCCAGGAACTCCCTCCTTATCTCGTCCCCAACCACGAAGTACTTGGAGGTTATGGCCGGCACCTTCCCCTGCATCCTGAGGTAGGTTATCATGCCGTAGTTCACCTCGACCTGTCCCTCGCTCTCAAGCGCCAGAGCGTAGCCCGCGGCCGTCAGGGGGTGGAAATCCCTCTCCTCCCCGGTCTTGACGTCTATCACCGCGTTGTAGGGGGAGTAGAGGTCAACGCTGAGCTCCCTCGAGAGCCCAACCAACGAGCCGTCGACCTTCCTCTCAGATATGGGAGGCACCGCTGCGGAGACGAGGGAGTCCTCGGCGGCGTGGGGAAAGCGCGAGCGGGCGTCGTCCAGCCTCGACGCTATGCCTACAAGCAGGAAGAGGTGAAGGTTCCTTGCCTCCTCCCCCAGCTTGCCCGCGGCCTCATCGTCTGCTTCCCCTCCGGCGATGGAGGCTATGGCGTCCTCGAAGCCCTCATCCGCGTACCTAGATATGAGGTCGTAGCCCGAGCACTTCGGCTCGGAGTAAATGAACCTCTTGGACTCGGCTATGGTGCGCCTTATCACCTCGTGGAGCAAGGAGCCCCTCGCCAGCTTTACCGTGAAGGGCTGCGCCACCTTCTTCACCCTTCTCACGTAGACGTCCCTCAAGGTCTCGCAGTACCTAGCGGAGAGCTCGCTGACCGTGAGGGGAAAGGACGATGGAGGAGGCCTGACAGGAGGTGAGAGGTAGCTCCATCCCCTTACTTCCTCAGATATGGGGAGCTGCGAGAGCTCGTCCCTGAGAAGAGAAAGCCTCTTGTCCGAGACCTCGAAGAGAGACACCATAAGAAGGCGCGTGAACTTTTACGCGTGATGCGGGTTTTGCGGGCGGTCGATGAAGGGGTAAAAGCCTAGAAACGCGTACCCATGGTCAGCGCGCATTACGCCCGCAAAAAATCGAATCGGTTTGAGCTCACTTATGCCCGTGTCCTCCGGTGGAGGTTACGCCGCTCGAGGAGACGCAGGTGACGGTGAAGCTGGTTCCCGAACCCGTGAGCGCGGAAGGAGTTGCCAGGGGTTGGCCGTTGGAGTTCACCATGGTTATGGCTACCGGGTTTGGACCCTGCGTCACGCTGCCTATCGCCTCAGTTTGCCCGTTGATAACCGCGTAGTTCGTGCTGGAGACCGACGTGTACTGCTCTCCGAAGTAGGCGGTGCCGAAGTTGGCGAGCGTGGTGAGGCCGTACATCGTGGCTGGCCTCTCCACTATCCACTCGGCGTCGCTGTCCTTGGCCCCCGAAACAGTGGTGACCGGTGAGCTGTAGGTCCAGCCCTCGGTCACATCACTAATCACGGTCTGATACTCGTCATTTCCAAGGTAGGTTACCGTTGCGGTTATCACGTCACCCGGCTTCACCACGTAGGAGGCGTACACGGGAGATGAGGGGTAAAACTCATACCAAGCGTAGTAGTAGACCCTGTTGTACTCGCTCTCGACGAGTATGCCGGTCTGCTCCACGGTGCTGTCGTTGTAGCCGTCGATGCCAACCCAAAGGGCAACGTAAGTCGAACTTTTACTGGGCGAGACTTTTGGAACTATCCACGACCCCTCAACTGATTTCACAGTTCCCGGCGTTACCGCAAGCGCGTATCCCGCCCAGTTGACGCTGTTTGAAGGGGACAGGTCAAAGGGCCTCCTTGGGGCTATGACCAAGGAGAGAGTTGCAAAGGCGAAAGTGGGGGATAGGAAGAGGGCAATCGTGAGCACAAGCGCTAAAACACCGTACTTCATTTTGCTTAAAAAGGTCCCGGATCGCCGCTTAAACCTTTCCCTACAGGCCAGCACTCCAGCAAGTACATTCAATGCTTTTTAGCATCAGGTGAAAAGAGGACACGAGGAGCTGGATCTGGTCCTTTATGAGGCACATGCCCAAAACACGACTGCTAAGCGGCTGACAGGCCGACTCCTAACGGGATCGCGAGCGAACCCTTTCCTTGAAATAGGCGTAGAGCGCGTCGTAAAGCGGGAACTGCAGCCTCATGTTGTCATGATCGTCCTTCGATATCATCCTGAAACCTGCCGCGGCGGCGCGAAGGCCTGCCGATTCGGGGGGTGGGTTGGGGATGCGCGCGTCCGCTCCCCTCACCACCTTCGCGAGCTCCAGCAGCGCGGGATCCTTGAGGCCGTACTTCCTGATTATGGCGTCGAAGGAGACGCGCTCCTCCCCATCCTCAAAGTAGTGCGTCAGCTCCACTCCCGGCGCGTCAAAGGGTATGGCTTTCTCCCTCTCGGCCACCTCCTTCACCTTTTCAGCAGGGACGAAAAGGAACTCCGCGTCCTTGTCCACGAAGTTCTTTATGAGCCAAGGGCAAGCAATCCTATCCACGTGCGCCTTTTCCCGAGTTACCCACTTCATAACGTGACCAAAGCGGCGTGGAATTTAAGCGTTCGATGGGCGGAGCAAAGTTAAGCCAAAATCGAGGGAGAACCTCTGGCAAAAGCGCATCACTTCTTTCTCCTTGGAGGCTCTTCGCGAGGCCTTATCAAGCGCCTTAGGGTGAGGCGCGATTTCCCTCGCGGCAGCGCCCGCTGGGCCATCGCAAAGGCCGCCCGGCTTTAGGGCTCTCCCGAAAAACTTCCGCTCACGGCCAATCCTTAATAAAAATCGCGTTACGCTCATGTCGAAAGCTTCGGTCCTAAGGGCGTGCTCCTCAGGAAGTCTTCCACTTGGGCCGCCCACTCAGGATCCAAGAGGAACGCACGATCGGGGTTGCGGAAGCTTCTGTGCTCCACATGGAGCTCGAGCTCCATGTCGCTCGTCATGGTGAGATGAGACGCCTTCTTGAAGCTGGCCTTCTTCAGGTTGCTGTATTCCAAGCTGACGCCTTTTATGCCCGTGAACGGCTGATCCAGGCGGATAACGGGCTGCAGTCCCTGTTCCTTCACCTGTTTCTTCAGGTTGCTCCAAGCTTTTTTTGCGGCTATCGCCGAAACGAGGTTTCCCCCAGCGAAGCCGACCACGCCGAGGGCCAAAGTGGCCGCGGCCTGAATGGCACCGACCGCGAGAGAGATATCCCTTACATGGGTAACTATTATCCTTTTATTAGTGAAGACCAACGAATACATGGAGAAGTCTGGCTTTGCCGCAAATGGAATCACGCCGACCAACCTTTCTTCTGGTAAGGCGGGTTGCTGCTCCGCGGCCTCCGGCGCCCGTTCTGAAGGCGGTGGGGCTTGCTGGCTCTCCGGCTGGGCGACTGCAGGCGCCAGCACCGGACTTTGAACGGAGCCCTTCACGTCCTGCTGTGGAAGGGGATTCGTCCCCGTCGCGGGCGCGCTGCTGGACGCCGCGCTGAGTGCTTGGCCAATCCCTTGGGCTTCCCTATTCCCCTGAAGCAGGGGACGCCTAGCCCCTCCGCCAGAGGCGCCACCAGAAGCCGTGCCGTTACCCTTTTGCCCGGCACTCTGGCCAGCGCCCTGACCAGCGCCCTGATCAGCGCCCTGACCAGCCTCCGCTGTCGGTCCCCTTCCGGCGCCCGATATCGCCGTGAGCGCCCTCACGTCGTCTTGGCTCAGCGCCACCCCTCCACCTTTTCCGAAGGCCTGCAGCGTGAGGGAGTATCCCGAAACCGTTGACCCATAAGGCGTGACCGGCCTGGTGAAGTTGAGCACGACCTCGCCCGCGCTCAGCCACCCGGAGGGCTTGGCCGAAATCGACTTCAGGCTTTCCCTCTCGGCGTAGAAGGAGCCATTGGACTTGAGCTGCTCCCTCATGTTGGATATGTCCGCTGAGGTGAGAGCCTTGTAGGCCGCAAAGGCCAGTGGAGCGGTCAGGAGGAAAGAAACGCCGGCCCACCTGCTCTTAGCGAGGAAGTAAACGCCGCGGTCGGTTATGACGAGAGTACCCGGGTTGAGCGGCCCCTTCTGCTGATCGATCTTTATGAACTGGAGGGAGGACTTGTAGAAAAGCACGCGCTCCTGCGACTGCGCTTGAGCGGGCGCCGGTTGACTTTCGGGCGCGGGTTGGCCTGCCGACGCGCTCGGCGCGGGGCCCTGCGCTCCCGATGCTGACGGCTGCGCGCTCGCCTGCGGGGGCGCTTGCGGCTGACCGCCCGCTGCGGAAGCGGCCTCGCTTCCCATAGCCCCCATGGTCGGCTGCTGAGGCAAGGGCTGGGCAGAAGGGCCTTGCCCGCTTCCCTGCGCCGGACCCGGGGATGAGGGGGAAGGGGGATAGTAGCCGCCGTAGATGGGCGCCCCAACGGAGGCGTTGCGCCTCATAATGCCCCTGACCCTCAGGTAGGCCATGACGTAGGGGATAAGCCATACGAAGTTTATAAGCGACGGGTAAGCGGTGAGGGGAGATAGGGCTGACGCGAGCTGCCCCACGCTGGAGTACGTGACCGCGGAGGAGTAAAGCGCCATGACGGAGGTCATGACCTCATAGAGCATGGACAGCAAAATCACAAGGGTTAGGCCGTAGAAGCCCCACAGCGCCTTCCTCTGCCATCCACCAACCACGAAGTAAATGAGGGCAAGGAAGGAGCCGAAGTACAGCGGGTAAGCTGCGGCCGCGGAGTAGAGGTAGGGCGTGATCACCGCCACGAGGCCCGCGAACGAGAAGTTGGACATAAGCGAGCTCCCAGAGCTCACGGCGGCCGAAAACCTGAGGTCTGCTGGCACCAAGACGGCGACAGCCAGCAGGAGAAGGACCAAAGACAGGAACACCATCCTGGAGTGCTTGCCCGGTATCGCCTTCCTCCCAGCTATCATGAACGCTATGCCGAATATCTGAAGGAAGCCTCCAAAGGCGCTTAGCCCGGGCACAATCCCCACAGCGAAGCCGATCATCATCAGGAGTATCCCATTTCTTGTGTTGCGGAGGGACGAAAGCGAAACCAGCTGCTTCTGCTCGCTCATTCTTGCTCACCTCCCCTTGAGAGAACGATGATGGCAGATGCAACGCCAATTGCGATTAGAACTCCAACGGCCACCAACGCGTAAGGCGAGTACTCAAGCGAGAAGCCGGGAAGCGGCTTGGCGAACCTGAGGGAGACCTGCGCTCCTCCCTGGCCAACGGTCACGGAGCCACTTGACGGGGACGCGGAGTACCCCTGCGCAGAAGGCACAGAGTAAGAGTAGGTGCCGGGCTTAACCTCAACGGTTATGGAGCTCGAGCTCGCGGACTCGGATATGCCGTTCAAGAAAAGCGACCAAGAAGTTCCCGCGGGTAACCCGCTCTCGCTGAAGGTAAGCGGATAAGTGGAAGGAGCGGGGGAAGAGGAAGAGGGGGGAGGAGATGGGCTCGGAGACGGAGATGGAGCGGTCCCGGTGCTGCTTATGGGAAACACGTAAACGGCCAGAACTATGGCCTCGCTCAGGACGTTTGTGCTGTTGGTCGTCGTGTAAGTCACGTTGAGCGCATATGTGCCGGCCGTGGCGTTTGCAAAAGCGAGCAACACCCCGTAGTTGGGGGTTGCGGCGGTGGCCAAAACGGGGATCGAGAGCCCCATGGGACCGTAAACGTAGGGGTTTGAAAGGCTCGACCCAGCGGATGCTATGGCCAACACCGATGGCTGGTCAACCGTCACGTTCATGGCCGCGTAAGTGCTGGCCATCGTCGACTTCGCGTAGACCGCGCTCGGGCTTCCCTGAACGCTGATGCCCCCTATGGCGTAATACGCGGCGGAGCCGCTCTGAAACGATCCCACGTCGCTGCTGGAGTGCCCAACGACCACAGACGCGTACCCGGAGGCGTCCATGGCATAGGCGTCCTGCGCAAAGGACGTTGTCCCAACGCTCACTCCTCCTCCGGTCACCGCCACGTAGATGAAGTAGCTGCCGTAGGGGTTAAGCTTCAAGCTGCTTGTCTGGTCGAAAGCGTCGCCGTTCATGACCTTGGTCGCAGAGGAGAAAGAGGTAACGTTAATCAAAATAAATAAGAACAAAGAAAAAATCAACATAACCCTATTGTGCTTTATCAAGACTAACCTCTCATTTTATTTTGCGTCTGAATTTATAAGCGTTCCTTTAGCGACATCAATAAAGTGCTTTTATCCAAATTAATTTGACTTCAAAAATTAATGAAGATTAGGTGTTGAAAGGCAGCCTCGCAAGCGCGCAAGGGAAACGCGTGATCTCACAAAACGCAGCAAACGCCCACGTGGCCATAGCGTCCGCCCGCCCACCTCGTTTTAGCTTCAGCCCATTGGGCACATCGGTCTAACTCCTGAAGCTGTTGTCTATATCCTTAGCTCGCCCTTTTGCACCTCTATCTTCTTCAGCTCGCCGTCCGTCACGTAGGCCAGCGTGCCGCTCTGCCTTGTCTCCACAACCATCTCCTCGCCGACCCTCTTCACCTTCACGGGATACGGCGGAAGGACCTTGTCGATCATGCCTATGACGGCCTTTCCCTTCGTCAAGGGCGCCAATACCAGCACCTCGAACTCGAGCTCACCAAGCTCCAACGCCATCCCTTCGGTCGCCTTCACATTCCCCCACTTTCCGCTCACGGCCTCGTAGTAGGCGTAGTCGCCCACCAGCGGAAAGGGCATGTCGCTCAGCTTGAACTCCTCCCTTATGCGCCCTCCTTCCTTGTTGACGTTCATGAAGGCCACTGCGGGGTAGCCGTTAACGGTCGAGGCCAGCTTCAGCAGCGCTGGCTCGTTGTAGGGATCCCTGAAGATCATGTCCCTGGTTATGAGCGAGGGCTGATCAACCCTGATCAGCTCTCCGTCCTCAAGGGTTATCCACCTGATTAGGCCGACGTCAGTCCTCTGGGGATCCCTGTCGGTTATGTAGATGGGACCTCCGCTGAAAACCCTGCTCACAGCAATTAACTTGGCGAAGGGGTCGTAGGTCATCCACATGTCGTAATCCGGGTAGCCGAACTCCCTGTAAAGAAGGGCGTTGTAGGCGCTCCACATGGCGTGCAACTTAGCGTCTCCCTTCCACATGGGGATGTAGTCCTGGGATACCCTCATGGCGTTGCTTGTGGCGTAGTTGCTGTAGTTCCCGGGAAGCATGCTCATGCAGTTCAGCACGTCGAGGCCGTTGGTCGCCGACGCGAGCTGAAGCCCAAGCTCCACGGCAGCGCTCGCATCCGCCACGTTCGCAAAGCCCCTGTAGAGGCGGTGGACGATCCACTGGTTGTCGACCTTCACAAAGCTAAAGCCGCGTTCTCTCACTTCCCTAAGCCAGCTGTCGTAAAGCTTGAAGGCTCCACCGAGATCGGGCTGCGGCACGTATCCCTTGTCCGTCTGGAATCCCGGCGCCCCCAGCGCGTCCACGAAGTTCTTAGTAGCCCCGCTCCAATAGGTGTTGGTGGCCAGCCAAAGGCCGACGTCGGCGACGCCCAACCCCTTCAGCTCTTGAACTGTACTCCTGAAGCCCTTGGGAAACTTTGCGCTGCTGGCCTCAACGCCGTCGATCTTTCCCTCAGACAGCTGCTCCCATCCGTCATCGATGGCGACCCATCCCAAGGGCACCCCTCTTTCCCTGAGCGCTCTGGCCGTCGCGACCACGGCCTCGTGGCTTAAGTCCTCCTGAAGGAAGGCGTTCCATGTGTTCCAGCCCAGGCCCTTCATGAAGCGAGGGCTTGCCTTCTCTTCTCTCAAGTTAAAGGCCGCGACCTTGGAGGCCGCCGACACCACCTCTTTCAAGGCATCGTAGGGATCGTCGGAAGACGAGAAGGAGAAGATGTAGCTCATGGCAACGTCGCGGGACGGCTTTCCCGTCCACGTGACGAGCTTTAGGTCCCTGTCAAACCACGACATCAGCTCCCCTCCGGAAAAGGCGAAGTATGCCTCATAGCCTCCGCCATCGAGTTGGGCCAAGACCAAGATCGTGTAGGGGTAAAGCTTACCGTAATCGCTCACGATTGCAGGATATGACCAACATCCCACCGGATCAGACTCGAACTTGCCCTCAGCCTGAACGCGGGGCGGGTAATCGGGGGCCTCTGGAGGAGGCTCCGCCCTTGGCCGCTTGCCCTGAGCGACGTAGTTGTAATAACCGAACGCTTTTCCCTCAAAGGGGCTTGCCAGGTCAAGGAACGAAAGCGAAAGCGCCCTGTTCGGCTTTGCTCCGTCAAGGCGCATCGACAGCGGGTACTCGTCGAGGGCCTTCGACGCCTTGATCGATATACCAACTGCAAGGGCAGACCCTTCCCGTTTAAGCCCCAGCTCTCCCGAGCCAAAGCCACAAGCGTCAAAGGCACCTGCGCCGATCTCCTTCTCGCATGAAGACCCATCCTCAAAGTTAACCTTTAACTTAATTGCAGGATTGCTCGCGTTCATAAGCCAAGCTCTCATCAAGTTAAAAGGATTTGCAATTACGCGGATGTGCATAGGTATGAGATCTTTCTTTCTGCCTTAACTCTTTCTCGGTTATTTCCTTCGCGATGTGCCGCGTTTTCGTGCACCGTAACCGCGGCACCGCTTGCGCCCAGGGAAGGCACGGATTATCAGGCGCGTGCAATCCCTCAGCTGGCTTGCAAGCTGAGATGCCCAAGAGCTCCCGCTTGAGAAGCCCGGCCCTCTTTAGAGCCGCGAGGGGCTTTGCGTCCGCTTTAACCAGGGACATCAAGGCCCTCTTTTTCGTGCTTATCAATCAAAGCAGAGAAGCTCGCGTGACCAGAGGCGCTCTGCGCCGTTGCGGCATTGCATGCAGCATCTCAGTAAACGCAAGGACGCGCAGGCCGCAGCCCAAAACAGGCAACCCAGAGCCAACCGAACGCGGCTAGCACGCAAAGCGGAAGTTCATTCAAGCGGAAGCCCATTCAAAAAAGGTGAGGCAAGCGACCGTCAAAGGCCTCTTCATCAAAGCTCGAGCTGCGCACCCTCTTCATGAAGCTCTTCTGCCTTCCAGTTGACCTCCGAGAAGGCCCTTACGAGCTCAGGCCATGGCTCGTCGTTTACCTTGACCAGACCGTAGTTGCAGTCCTCGCCGTCGAACCTTCCCTCCTTGGGCTCATCCGACCACTGAAACCAATGATATCCAATGACGTAGGGCTCCCTGAGGATGGCCTCCAAGTAGGCCTTTGTTCTGTACGCCCTCTCTGGCTGGTCTTTTACTGGCCTTCCTCCGCCTCTCGAATTGGGCAAGCCAGAGTCCATGGCCTTGAAGGAGAACTCTGTTATCATGATCGGTTTCCCGGATATGGCGTGAAGCCTCCTCATGGTCTGAAGCGGCGCCTCATCGCTGTAGTCGTTGAACGCGATGGCGTCAAGGGAACCCATGGCCTGCGCCACCGTGAACACGCTGGGAACGACGTGCGCAAGGCGCGCTCCCAGAACCAGGTGACGGGAGTCGTAAGCCCTGATGGCCGCCACGGAAACGTCAAAGTACCTGCGGGCATACGCCTTGAGGAAGAGCTCCCGCGCCTCGTCCAATGGGTGCCCTTGGAGCATCTCAACTGCCACATCATGCCCCGGCCCTTCTTTCTTGAGGAAGATGTCGAGAAGGTGCTCGGGCCCCCTCCAGTCGGGACCCCACCTCAGCTCGTTGTCGGTGAAGTAGCCTATGAGGTTTGGGTCGCCTTTTACGGCCGTGATGAGTTCGCTGGCTCTCCTCTTTGCGTGATCGGCGAAATCCGGCAAAAACACGTCTGCAACCTCGCCGGTTTGCCAGTTAGAGCCAAACGAAGCCGCAAAGTCAAGCGAGACAAAAAAAGGAAGGTAAGACCAGAGCTCCTTTGAGGACCATAGGCCAACGGTGTTGAATCCCCATGCCCTTAGTCTTGCGGCAGCGCTCTCCGCCCAGCGCTTCGCGTCTCCGTAGACGCCTTCAACGGCGCGCCCGTAAGGAGAATACCCAAGCTTAGGGGAAAAGTCGCCGTCATAGGAAACGTGGTTAACACCCTTGGACACCGTTTCTTCTCCATCAAGGATGAGCCAGAACTTTCCCCCGCCGGATCTGATCGATGCCACGTGTCCGCGCTTGCGTGGGTTTTTACGCTTTTTGTTGGCGCAACGGTGACAGTAATCCCAAGAGGCGCGCCGTGGCGAGGCCCTGCAAGCGCTTAACTTCACCAGTGAGTAGCTTGCACTCATCACGGCGCATGCGCGGCTTGCGAGCTTCGCTCGTAGACTCCCACACCATTTGATCGAAGCGGTGGATATCACTGGGCGATTCCGGGCAAGAGCCCTAAAAGGCAAAAATGCCAAAGCGCTGCTATGATGCCGTTGCTATGATGTCAAGGATTGAAGCTGCAAGCCTGATCGGTTGATCCCTTGAATTCCAAGGGATGCTTTGGTCCTCGTCATAGGGTCGGCCAGCCTCAGATAAAGACCCCGGGCGTCAAGACCGAGAGCAAGCGGCCGCCTTTTTCCGCAAGCCAGCCGCCGGCATTGTGCAAGCTTTAATAGCTTTTTTCAAGCTAAAACAGATGGCGTTGCCGTGGATTTCTGCAAGGTCCGCAGATAAGATGGTCGCAGGCCAGCTGGACAAGCTTCCAGAGGGCAGGACGCTAAGGGTCGAAGACTTCAAGGGCGATAGATGGGTAAGCGTGCTCAAGATGAACGTGAACAGCTACCGCGTAGAGGAGCACGGGTTTTACGTCGCCACGTACGAGGTGAGCGACGACGAGCTCAAGTCCACATTGAAAAGGCTTTTTGAGGTGGAGTTCCCGAGGAGCCATCAGCTCCGGGTTTCCGTTGGCGGGAGCCCGCGAGGGCCACGTGATTTGGAGGCCGCAACCTGAGGCCGTCCAGTCAGCCGTCCTTGCCTCTTGGGCTCGCCGTCCCTTGCTGCATCGGGCAAGGCTCAGCTTCTCCTGCATCTGAGCTTAAATCGCCCGCGCGAACATGCGGCGTGAGCGCTTTCTCCTGAGCGATGGCTATTAACCGGTTCCTCGCCTTCACGATTTTTCTGGCAGAGATGATGCGTAAAAGCCGAAGGCCTTTAGTTGCCATGCCAGGCGGAAGGGCAAGAGTCGGGCTTTTGTTGCCGGCGAACAACGCGGCCATGGAGTACGATATGTGGAAAATGGCAACAGAGGGCGTGACGTTTCACTCGACCAGGCTTGCTCCCACCAAGGGGTGTGAGCCGGAGGACGTCAACGAGTTCAGGAACGACCTGTCAAAGGCCTACTCCTTAATAAGGGAGGTCTCTGATGCCGTGATCTATGGTCGGAGCTATGGATCTCATGCCCACTCGTCGATCATAAGGGAAGTCATTGACAAACCGCTGGTAATTCCCGAGGAGGCAGCAGTAGCGGCCTTGAAATCGGTGCAGGCAAGAAGAATATGGCTGGCAACCCCCTACACTGCGGAAAGGGCTAAAGAAGAGGCAAGCTTCATGTCGTCAGCTGGATTCACCGTGGTGGGGCAGGCTGACCTCAACAAGAGATGGGGCGTGGACATCTCAAACACGCCGGTGTTCACGATCTACCGTTTGGTCAAGAGGGACCTTCAGCGCGTGAGGCAGGCTGACGCCGTTTACATCGCATGCACGGCGCTCTCGACGTTCGAGGCGGTGGCTTACCTCTCTGAGGACCTCAACATGCCCGTTATATCCGAAAACGTGGCCTCCGCGCTTGCGCTCGAGAAAGCGCTTGGGCTAAGGCTCAACATCCCAGGAAGGCAGACCTTAACTCCGAGGTAAAGCAGGTGGTTCAATTGCAAGGAGCATCCGATGTCCTGCAAGAGGTCAGCGCCTTTTTTCAGTACAGGAAGCAAGGCGATGATGAGCTGCTTAGCGAGGCCTTGCGCAAGGTAAAGCGCGACGGCGATGACTTCGTGATTCACGGTAAGCGCTTCAAGGCTCACGGCAACTTGCTCGGTTTGTTTCTCGCTAACGTTCCTTTCTTCATCCTAGGCCCGGGAGGCATGTGGGATGATTTGGGGCCGAAGCCCATGAGGGCGCAGGCAAATGCCCAGAGGCTTATGGAAATGGGAGAGATGAACGAGCTGGCAACTCTCGAAACTTACCTGGTAATGGAGATGGGCCTTCGCTGCTCTTACTCAACGTGGCTTGGAGAGCGGGCAATCATAAAGGGTAGGGGGCTTACCTTGGAGCTTCGCAAGCCCGATTACAGAGGGGTGAAGCTGGAGATAAAGCTGAGGCGCATAAAGCAGCCGATCGCCGTCAACGGAGAGAGGTTTCCCTACTCGGAAGCTGAGCTGCTGAGGTGGGGCGAGCGCTTCATGGACAGCAGCGAGTCGCTTGCCTTTCGCCTCTCGATGAACGTCAGAAACCTTCTGGCCCACGGAGAGATCGAGTGGGAGCTGATGCCAACCCTTGAAGGGCTGAGCTCGGCATCCCAGGCAGTTCACGACCTGCTGACAAGGGCGCGCAAGGCTTCGGCAGCTCGCTTTGGGCCTTAGCGTTGTCCGCTCTGCATCGGGCAAGACACGTGCCTTACAGCCGTGGCACTTCCCTAGGCCCTCTGCTTGCGGAAAAAGATGCAACCCCACGCGGGTGCTAGGATCAAGGGCTTACCGGATAGGTACAGGGCGTCTCTGCTCCGACGGTCCACCAGTCTGACCGGCCTTGGGGAGCAGGATATGATAAAAAGTAATTCTAGCCTTTCCTGATTTTAGCTTGCTTAGTAAGCAAAATAAAGATAAGTTTTTATTTAGCGGGCTTACTTTTCTGATATGACCGTGGCAAATTTTAAAAAGATAATAAATAGCACAGAGACCCCCGGCCAAGGAGCAAGCGGAGGAAACCCAAATCCGGTTGGAGACGCCGCTGCCCTCAAGAAGGCTTACGGCGTCTTCACGTCAAACCTCTCGCTGGCAGTGCCGGCGGTGGTGTTCTTCGTCATCGAGATCGTGCTGTCGGTGATCGTGCTTGTAGTCGTAGCGGCGGCGCTGGGACTTGGCGTCAGGCTGGGCTCGATCTACGGCTACTACGGGGCGCTGACGGCGGGCCTGCTCTCGATGAGCCTAGGGGCTGCGCTGGCGTTCATGGACGGGGTTCTAACCGGGGTGTTCACGTCGGTGACCCTGGTTGAGGCCGATGCCGCGCTTTCGTCTGTGCCCTTTTCCTTTGGAGCCGCCATGGATCAAGTGAAGAAGAAGCTCAACCAAATACTGACGTTTTCGGTCGTGCTCGGCGTAGCGGACTTCATATGGGCGTTTACAGGCGGCTTAGCTTGGTTCTTGGACGGCGTGACCAACATGGTCTTCATAGTCGCCTTCGCCTCTATTCTTGCGGGAGAAGGCGGCGGACTTGCAGACACACTCAAGAGGTCTGCGTCGAGTTTAGCCTCGTGGCTCGGAAAGGACGCGCTTTCGATCTTGGGGCTCTTCATAGCCGCCATATTCTTGGGCTTCCCCATACTGGAGTTCGCAGCAATGCCCATGGCAGCCCTGATAGTGATGATAATTTACGGCGGAGAAAAACAGGCAGAGGCAAGTCCGCAAACTGGAACTTCCCAGCCCATCTGAAGTGCGCTCTTGGCGTCCGCAGCTCACCGCAACCCGCCAAAAGTTGCTTAGCAGCGGTGACCTCTGGGAACAAATACGCAAGACGAGCTACGCAAGGGTTGCGAGCTTACTTCTAATGGGATACAATTCACGCTGCCAACAAGAGGGGACCGCTTTGATGAAAGCAGTTCACCTCGCCTTTCTTTTTGATTTCTTCCCGATAAAGATCGCCACGGCTGCGGCTGCCAAGACCACCACGACCACAAACTCTATGAAAAGCGCCAAAGACAAAGAGTTGGCGGTTTGCAAACGCGACGCAACAACTGTTATAGTTACGGAACGCGTCACGGAGATTATACCCGTCAAGTTGGCAGCCCTGTAGCCGCTGGGAAGCGTCACGTTATAAGAGTAGGTGCCGGCTGCTTCTTCAAAGGTCACGTTGTTGCCAGTGGACGACTTAACGGTCCCGTTCAGCGATACCGACCAAGAGCTACCAGGGGGAAGACCCGACTCGACAAAAGCTATAGAATACTTCGTGATCGGCTTTCCCGTTGATATGACGCTTACAGAGTTCGAATTAAAGTTCGCAACGTATACGTAACCATTCAAGTCATCATAGGCCAGCGATGCAGGGCTAGAACCTACCGCGATCTTTGACACAACCTCGTTGGTCGTGGCGTTGATGACGGAAACGGCGTTGGAACGCTGAGTTGAAACATAGACGCAACCGTTCCAGGGATCGTAGGCAACGCCAAGGGGAGACTGGCCAACGGCGACGCTAGTTACCACCTCGTTGGTCGTGGCGTTGATGACGGAAACGGCGTTGGAGCCGAAGTCCGTCACGTATAGGCATCCATTAGAGGGATCGTAGGCAATCTGCTCAGGCCACGTGCTAACTGGTATTGTTGCCATTGCGTTGTTCGTGGTTGTGTTGATGACGGAAACGGCGTTGGAGCCGAAGTCCGTCACGTATAGGCATCCATTAGAGGGATCGTAGGCAACGCCAAGGGGAGACTGGCCAACGGCGACGCTAGTTACCACCTCGTTGGTCGTGGCGTTGATGACGGAAACGGCGTTGGAGAGCTCGTCGGTGACGTATAAACGATCATTTGAAGGATCAAAGGCCAGCTGGGACGGATATGAGCCCGCTGCGATCTTGGCCACCACGTTGTTGCTCGTGGCGTTGATGACTAAGATCGCGTTGGAATATGGGATCGTCACGTACACGCACTCATTCGATGGGTCGTAGGCAATTCCAATCGGATAGGGCTCAACCGTTACGTTTGCTACCAATTTGTTGGTGGATCCGTTGATGACCGAGACCGTTCCAGAGAGCGCGTTCGTGACGTATAAGCAGCCATTCGTGGGATCATAAGCGATCCCCATAGGGCCTCCGCCCGTGGTGACGTTCGCTATCACGACGTTCGCAGGTACCGATGCAGCGGAGATATCTTCCATAGCGACATCTCTCATAAGGGGATTTTGGCTCGCGGCGCCATAGATGAAATTGAAGTAGCTAAAGAGCCAACGATAAGCCATACCGTTGGCCGTGATAAAGCTCGCGTAAAACGGCGTTTCATCCAGAAGGCCCGACCCAGCTTCAGGAAAAAGCGAAATCGCGGGGGCGATGCTGCGTGGGTAAGCGCGGGCTTCAACCAGAGTAGGTGTGATTGATAACAACACAATTACGATAAATATCGCTTCCGTTACCTTAGCCATGCATTTTATTTGATACAAGACTTAAGCATATCGATATGTGCAAGGGAAGCTTGCTCTGACCTCCAAGGCCTCTCGATTGCCTGCCTTCGCATAACTCGCAGTAACGTCGTGCTGCACTATGAGTTAAGTCCATTTCACTAAAGCACTTCAAAGCCGCCGTTTTTTCAAGCCCGAGCACGCTGAAGCTCCAGAGGACATGGCCTACCAGCTCGCGGCATCGTCGGCGCCAGGCCTCCAGCTTCTACGGCAGGCCTATCGATCACGCCCCATAGGTCAACAGACGTTTGGCCGTCCCAGCAAATGCGGAAAGCCGTTACGAGCGCAGCTCTCGCTTGCCGGTGAAGCTTCATCAATACCCATAAATTCTCAGCGAAGTTGGAATCTTTCATTAGGGAAACCGGCTGAAGATGCCAAAGTTCCTCGCGAAATGCGAGCTGTCGCGAGACTTGCAAGCAAGCCCATAAGGCGCTTTTTGAATTATTTCACGAAACTACCAATTATTAAAAGAGTTCGATAACGCGTGCTTTACTGGTCGGTCATCCGGCACAGGCCCGGTCAACATCTCACAAGCTTACCTTAAGAAATAAATCGGTTAGGCAAAAGCCGCACGTAAAGTCCGATTCTAAACTTACCCTAATTTTAACAATCCCATAAACCCTTAGCGCTTGTCTGGTAAGCCGCGATGCCCCTTATGCTTCACAGCCCTTGCTAGCCCAAGCGCCCAATTGGGATAAACCGAAGCGGCTCGTGACAAGGCGGTTAGCGGAGCGCTTATTTCTTATGCCTTCCGTCGACCGGGCGGAAGGCATTAGCGAAACCCAAAGGCCAAGGGCGGCACTCTTCCCACCTTCGAGAAAGGCATCTGCTTTATTGGGTGCGAATTCGCTCCACGCAGCAGCTCATCCTGCTAATGTCCCTCCTGAAGGACTGCGCCGCGTATTTTATGCCCTCTGAAAACGTTGGAAACACGTGAGGGCCCTCCACGAGCTCATCGATCGTGAGGCCGCGTTCAACAGCTAGGGCACCCTGCGATATGAATTCCGCGGCCTGCGGCGCGAGAACGTGAACCCCTACTACCCTGCGCGTCTCGGCGTCTATCACGATCTTAAACACGCCATTCTCATCTCCGGAAATCCTCGCTTTTGAAACAAGAGAAAGGGGCAGGAGCCTGCTCTCCGCCCTCCCTGGGTAGTCAACCTCTGTGTGTCCGACAGATGCAAGTTGCGGCTCCGCGAAAACCGCCCAGGGGATATTCCACACGTTGATCTCCCTTTCAGCGTGCTCATACATGTTCTCGGCGGCCAGCGCCCCCTCTTTGGCAGCAAGCGTCTCAAGCATCATCCGCTGATCTACGACGTCTCCTGCCGCGTATACCCTTGGATTCGTCGTCACCATGGTGGGCTCGACCCTTATTCCCTTCTCGGAAAGCGCTATACCCGAGGCCTCCAACCCCTCAACGTTAGGCCTCCGCCCGACGGCCACGAGTATCTCGTCGACCTCGACCTCCTTTCTCTCTCCCCTTTCTTGGAAGGCCACGATCTTTGTCTTTCCCCTGGTTTCAACCCTGACTAAGAGCGCCTCCGTTTCAACCCTTATTCCCTCGCTCTCCAGCGACCTCTTAAGGATTGAGGACAAATCGGGATCTGCCCTTGGAACGAGGTGGGAGCGCCTCTGAAGGATGGTGACTTCAGAACCCAGCCTGTGGAAGGCCTGCCCCAGCTCAACGCCCACGGGACCCCCTCCCAACACCGCCAGCCTGCCGGGAAGCTCCGACAGGTTCCACAAGGTGTCGCTGGTTAGGCAACCGGCCTCTTTCAGCCCAGGGACCTCGGGGACCTTGGGCCTCGAGCCCGTGGCCACCAAGAAGTTGTAGCCTCTCACCTTTATGCCCCTTGGGGCCACGCTCACCTCGCTGGGGCTTGTGAAGGAGGCCTTTCCCTCGATCAGATCAACGTTATCATAGGTCGCTATGACCTCTTCGTACTTCGAACGCCTCTCTTCCTTGACGCCTCTCCTGAGCAGGTCAATCACTGAGGCGAAGTCAACCTCAACGCTTCCTCTGAGCCCTGTCCTCAGGTGAGACGCCCTCCAAGCGTCAGAGGCGTAACCTATCAGGAACTTCGAGGGCACGCAGCCGAAGTTAACGCAGGTGCCGCCTATGGGCCCATATCCTATCATGGCTATCTTAGCTTGTCCAGAGGTTATTTCCGAAGTCCTTATGGCCGCTGAGAAGGCCGCACCGCCCCAGCCCAACACCACCAAGTCGTAATCTTCCACTGAAGTCACCCTGCACTCGCTTGGCGAAGCTAGCAGCAAGCCGAGATCGGCCTTTCCTCCCTTGCCTGAGCCCTGTACCTAGATGGAGCCTTGAATATGGGCAGGACCTCGAGATCTTTGCCCTCTATCCGTGAGGGGTCAACGACCACCACCGCCGTCCCGTCCTTGAGGGAAACGCTGGCGCTGAGCACTCCCTTCTTCTCCTTTAGGCCTGCGGTAACCTTGGCAACGCAGTCATCGCATGTCATGCCAAAAACCCTTAACCTAATTTCTTTTTGCATAACATGCACAGGTGGTAAAATATAAGGCAACAAGTTCATATGGTTAAACTAAGTACAAACTTTTAAACTACCAACAGAGAAGTAAATATGTCTGAGAAGGCCTGCATGATAAGTGACGGCCAGAACGCCATATGCCTTTATCCCTCGCAGGAGACGCTAAAAGTTCTGGGAAAGCAGTACACTTTGCTGATCATAGGGCTGCTGGGGAACAAAGGCGCCTCGGGCTTCAACGAGATACTTAAGAGCGTCGGAAGCCCCAGGGCAAATCTCCTCTCGATGAGGATGAAGGAGCTTGAAAGCCTCGGACTTGTCAGCAGAAGGGTGACGGTAGATAGACCGCTTAGGGTGGAGTACTCCCTAACGGAAAAGGGGGTGCAGCTGAGGGAGCTCCTGATACCAGTCTTCAGGTGGCTTGAGAGGACCAGCGCCGACAAAGACATCTCAAAGCCGCAGTAGCAAAACAAACCACAAACAGTCACATCGTAAGAAGCAACGCAGAAGTCGCGGCATGCCACGAGGGCTGTGGGCACTTCCCCCGCTTACGGGAAGGAAAGCATACGCCAAGCAAGTGGACGGCCAAAGGAAGAGGGCTTTCGGGCCGAGCCGCCGGCCTACAGCAGGCGCAGCGCGCCATTACTCACCGCTTGCCCTCGGCGTAGAAGAGGCAACGCACCCTGAGGTTTGGCGGAAGGTAAGCGCTTCCGTCCCTAGGACATACCAAAATTCCTTGTGGAGTTGTCACAAGGGGCGTGCCGCACCGGGGGCAGACGTAACGCCCAGAAACGTAGTACCTATCGGAGATTGTGGAAAGATGGTACGGACGGGCCGATGGCAGCATGCACTCGCCTTCCCTGAAGTAGGGACAGCCCTCTACTGCCGAGCTCCCGTCGGAATAAAGAACAAATATGACCTGAGCATTCAGCCTGGGGCACGTAACGGTAACCGAGCTCAGTTTGTCCATGTCGACCCACTTCCCGTTGATTAACCTCTTAAACGCCTAGAAACGTCGGCACCTGCCATCCCCATCTCTCTTTGTCCCTTGACGTCAAGCGCTAATTCAAGCCACGTCAATGACTATCTTACCCCTCGGATGACCCTGATCTTCTGACCGGCTTTTAGCCCGATCTTGTTGACAAGGGAATCCCACGCGCATATCCCCACAAGGGCGGCGGCCGCGGAGCTCCGGAAGTCGAGGGACTTCGGCTTTGGCCCCACGACTTTGGAGCTTGCCCTCAGGTACTCGGCGAAGGAGCCGCTGCCTCCTCCGAATATCGGCGCGTAACCGTAGACCTCGTCTCCAAGGTTGAAGCGCGAAACGTCAGGAGAAACCCTCTCAACTATCCCAGCGAAGTCCCCTCCCAAGGTTAAAGGGTAGTCGATGGGTTTCATGCGGCCGCGCCAAACGGCGACATCAATCGGGTTCACGGCTGCCGAGCGAACCCTTATGAGGACATCGCCTGACCCTGTCTCGGGCGCTTCAACGCCCATTACCTTAGCCTCTCCAGGCCCAACGGCCCTAACAGCTTTCATAAGTAAGGCGGGCGTGCGTTTAAAAGGCCTTGTGCGCCGACGAGGGCGCTAAACGGTCGAAGGGCGAACGTTTTTTAGCGGGCACGACTATTTGAACGCCCATGCTTCATAGGATTAGCTTTGAGTTCGCCGTTCCCTCAACGCTGAAGTTCCAGAGCTTTACCGGCTTTGAGGTGAGGGGCTTCTTCTACAACGTGCTCTCTTCGGTAAATGAAACGCTGGCATCTTCCATACACGGGGGAAAGGCCCTGGCGCCCTTCGCGGTTACGCCTGTAATGCTGCACAGGGTAGGCGGGGATATAACGTGTTACGATCACATATCGCCCGGGCTTGCCAACTTCTCCTTCATACTCTTCAGGGATGATGAGGCAAGGGCGATGGAGGAGGCGCTGAAAAAAGGCATGAACAGCGTGAAACTGGTAGATTGGGAACTACCCCTCACTACTGTTAGGCTTGAGCAGATAGATCCGGTTCTGCTGCCAAAGGAAAAGCTCTCTTCCTTTGCGCTTGACTTCCACACGCCGACTTACTTCCGCGCGACGCCCGTAGACCTCGCCAAGGAGTACTCGCTCAACGCCAGCATCCCTTCCCCTTACAGGTTCATCCCTCTTCCAGATCCCATCCTTCTCTTCAGGAGCCTCGTGAGGACGTGGAGGGAATTCGTTGGGAGTGGAGGCGAAAGCCTTGAAGATTTCATGACTTGGGTGGAGGCCGGAGGGGTGTTGCTCTCTGGCTTTCCGGGAGGTATATTCACGAAAAGGGTTTACGAGCATCCTATGACGAACAAGTGGGCCGTGGGCTTCGTGGGAAGGGCAAACTTCTCCTTCTCAAAGAAGCTCTACCACGAGAAGATGGTTGAAACCGCCTCGCTGCTCTTGAGATTTGGAGAGATCGTGGGCGTTGGGGCTGGCAGGACGTCGGGAATGGGAAGGTATAGGCTGCTGGAAAGCGCCGAAGACGCCGAAGCGCAAGAAGAAGCTGACGAGAGTTGAGCACAGCCTTATACGCCAGCTGCGCTTCGTGCTCATGGTATTTGTCGTGGACCTGTCGAAAAACCAGCGGGTTTTCATGAAGCCCGTTGGAGTTGAGTCAGTTAAACTTCAAGATGAGTTCTGGGCGCCGAGGCTGAAGACGATGTGGGAGGTAACGCTTCCCAGTCAGCTTGAGATCTTCGAGAAAACGGGAAGGATCGAAAACTTCAGAAGAGCGGCAGGAAAGGCGCCGGGCGACTTTGAGGGCCTGATCTTCAATGACAGCGACGTTTACAAGTGGTTAGAGGCAGTTGCCTACTCATACGCTTACTCCGGCAGGCGCGAGCTCATAGGCATGGCGTCGCGCGTCATAGATGACGTGATAGCGGCGCAGGACGCCGACGGCTACCTCGACACCTATTTCACTGGTCAGAGAAAAAAGGACAGGTGGAAGAACGAAAGGGACAATCACGAGCTCTACTGCGCAGGACATCTCATCCAGGCGGGGATCGCCACCATGAGGAGCATGGCCGATTCAAAGCTATTCAACGCGTCAAGGCGCTTCGCCGACCTGATATGCGATCTTTTCGGGCCTGGAAAGGAAGAGATCGTCCCAGGCCATCCGGTGATAGAGATAGCGCTCGCGGAACTCTACAGGGAGACAGGAGAGAAGAAGTACCTGAACCAAGCACAGCTCTTTGTGGATTTAAGGGGCAGGGGGATAATAGGCGGAAGTCCCTACCATTTAGATCACATTCCAATCAGGGAGATGAGGGAGATAACTGGGCATGCGGTAAGAGCGCTGTACCTCATGAGCGGAGTCGCTGACATCTACGCAGAAACGGGAGATCCCTCCCTACTTTCCGCCCTGAGTAGGCTCTGGGAGGACCTCCAAAAGAAGACCTACGTGACGGGCGGCGTAGGCTCCAGGTACGAGGGAGAGAGCATAGGGGAGGCGTACGAGCTTCCCAATGCCCGCGCCTACGCGGAGACCTGCGCGGCCATAGCGAGCGTCATGTGGAATCACAGGATGCTGCTCATAACCGGGGAAGAAGAGTACGCGGAAGCCATGGAGCTCGCGCTCTACAACGGCGCGCTCTCGGGGATATCGCTGGATAGCCTTCACTACTTTTACGTGAACCCGCTCGCCGATCGCGGAAAGATCAGGAGACAGGAGTGGTTTGAATGCTCGTGTTGCCCCACAAACATAGTTAGGCTTCTTTCCTATCTTCCCTCGCTCTTCTACGGGGTATCCGCCCGCGGAATTTACGTCAACCTCTACGCCAGAAGCAGCTCAGCGATCAGCTATGAGGGGAAGAAGGTTAATATAAAGCAGGAAACCGATTACCCTTGGGATGGTAAGATAAGGATTGACGTTGAAGCAGGGGAGCCCATAAACCTCTACCTCAGGATACCTACATGGGCTCGCTCGTCAAGGATAAGCGTTGATGGAAGGTCCATCGAGGGCATCCCGGGGACCTACGTGGGAGTTGAGGTCAAAGACGAAGTCCAGCTCGACCTTCCCATGCCCGTTGAAAAGCTCATCGCCAACCAGCGCGTGCTCGACGACAGGGGAAGCATAGCCTTGAAGAGGGGACCCCTTGTTTACTGCGTGGAGCAGGCAGACAACGACTTCGATCCTTGGGACCTCGCAATAAAAGCAAGCGATGAGTTTACCGTCGTGGACCAAAGCATAAACGACATGAAGATAAAGGGCATAAAAGGAGGGGGCATAGCGCTTAGCGCAGGAGAGAGGACATATGAGAGGAAAGAAAGCGAAGGCAACCGCAAGGGCGTTCCCGTCAACTTCACCGCGGTACCTTATTACGCGTGGGCAAATCGGAAGCCTGGCCCCATGATCGTTTGGGTGCTTGCTCAACAATAGGTCGCGGCTCAGAATTGACAGTCACGCGGTCGCCTGCGCCCTTCGATAGCGCGCCCGCGAAAACGAGGGAACAGGCCATGGCTTGCAGCGGCACCCTTCGGCGGCGCCTTCTCATAAGCGCCGCTATTCCTACGAGCAAGATGATCGAACCGATGGTAACGTTGATGGCGGCTGCGTAGCCCGAGAATCCGCCAACGTAAGGCTTCAAAAGCGATCTCTCGCGCAATGCCGCGAAGAAGGCGGCTACGCAGAAAGCAAGCAGGACAGCAAGCGATAGGAGCTTACCAGCAGGCACACTTGCCTTTGTCATGCGAATTTACGCGTTGCTATCTTGGTTTCAAAGGCCCGCTCACAACTTCCACGCCCGAGCCTTCTCTAACCGCTTCCTTCGGTTTTTGCCCGTCAGTTGCGGCTGGGCTCGGCCCGGGCGTGAGGCAGGGCCTTGCCTCGCTGCGTCCACCGGTGTTAGCAGCGATCGGTATTGCGCTCCACAGGAAATAAAGGTAGTTCTGAAACTGAGCTCACAACGCGCCCGCCTTGAACTTTCAGAAAGAAAAAGCGGCAGGCGCCTCCTGCCGAAAGTGAAAGCCCTAGTAAAAGCGTCGAGCAACCCCAGGACCTGCCATCCGCACTTCCCTCGACTCTCCCGCCCTGAGGTAAAACCTGCGTACCTGAGGCCTGCCATCAACCAGCAGCTCCACGGGAACCAGGTCAGCAATCGGTCCCTTGTTTTCGACCATGATGGCGTTTTCCGAAGTCCTCACGACCACGGTATCTGCCCTGATCTCCCCGTCAATCGCTAGAGTTAGCGAGAGAGGAAGATCTCCTGCCGAACTTCCCACAAGGAGCTCGTACTCTCCAGCAGGGACGTACCTCCTCATTTCCGCGTCGTAGATGGCCAAGTCATCAAGTGAAAGCGGGAGCTCAACCGCACCACTTGAGTTGGCGTTCACAACGATCTTCTTGAAGGCCTTGAGGTTTAACTGAGGCGTGGAAAGCGGGGTAGGTGGATAGCGAACGTACAGCTGCACAACGCACTTACCGCTTCTGCTTGAAGGGTTTGTAACGCCAACCCTTACCTTCCACGCGTCCCCGGACCTCTCGAGCTTTGCGCCTTCGCAGCGGAAGCTCGCGTAGCTAAGCCCGTGACCGAATGGGAAAAGGGGCGTTCCCCGCATGTTCACGTAGTCGCTCACCCTTCCGGAGGGTTTTTCGTAGTGGTAAAGGGGAAGCTGACCCTCAAAAACAGGCCACGTGAATGGCAACCTTCCACCGGGATCTTCCTTCCCAAAGAGCACGGCGGCCACCGCGGATCCTCCTTCCTCCCCAGGATACCACGCGTGAAGCACGGCTTTTGCCCTTTGCAGCCATTCACCTGTGACGGCAGATCCACCCACTATCACGACAACCGCGTTCTCGTTTGCCTTAAGCACCTCTTCGACGAGCTTTTCCTGAGGGCTAGAAAGCGCAAGCTTGGCCCTGTCCCTTTGCTCTCCCTCCTGCAGCCCGACCACGATCACCACGGCGTCGGCGTTTGATGCGGCGCCGGCCGCCTTGCGAACTTCGTCATCGCAGCGCCTCTCCCAACCAAGCCTCAGGTACGCGTAGGCGTATCCCGTCCTCTTGTACTCGAGATTGAAAGCGTGTTTGCGAGCAGCAAGCGGGATTGTGCCGTCCTTCGCAACGTCGGTGGCCCGAACTACCTCCTCGCCATCGATCTTCAGAAGCGCCTCTCCTCCCGTGCTTACCAACCTGAAGGTGTAATTCCCTTCTTCGGGGACGTCCAAAAATCCCGAAAAGGAAGCAAAGTACGAACCGGATATTCCAGGAAATGGGGACCCGTATCCCCAGTCAAACCTGCAGAACCCGTCTGGCCAAGGAGAGGCGATGCCGCTCCAAGCTGGCTTTTCAGAGGGTCCGCCCTGAGACCCACTGAAAACCTGGACTAGCAGACCTCTCTGATTTCCATCGGGAGCGGTAAAGTAACGGTTTGGTATTGGCAGGTCGGCATCCATGTCGGGATCGCAACCTGGCTCGTACGTGACCTCCATGCCCCTTCTTTCCGCCTCCTGCCTTATGCCATCAAGGATTGTCTTCACGTCCTTAGGCGTCCCAGTGTAACCTCCCAAGTTCTCGCGCTCCGCGACTTTACCAATCACAAGCAATGACGTTGGTTTGTCAAGTGGAAGGACTCCTTCGTTCTTCAGCAAAACCATCGAATCAACGGCCGCCGTATAGGCCAGCTCCCGTGCCCCCCTGCTATCGGCTTGTGCCTCTTCGGGATTTACGTAGGGGCCATCGAAAAGCCCTATGGCGAACTTCGCCCTAAGCACCCTTCTAACCGCCTCGTCTATATCCTTCTCGGTTACGAGCCCCAGCTCAAGGGCGCGCTCCAGCGGCTTCCCGTAGAGTTCGGCCTCGGGAAGCTCGACGTCGAGGCCTGACCTGAGCGCGAGAGCAGATGCCTCTTCCTGCGATGAGGCGGCGCGGTGCTTGTAGAGGATCCCGGGGACGGACCCATAGTCAGAGACCACGAAGCCGCTAAAGCCAAGCTCACCGCGAAGAAGGTCTGTCAGCAGCCATCTATTCGAGGAGCAGGGCAGGCCGTCAATCGAGTTGTAAGCGGCCATCACCGAGAGCGCCCCTGCCCTGATGGTTTCTTCGAAGGGGATCAGCTCAGTCTCCCTGATTATCCTTTCTGAAAGGTGGATCTCGGCGCTGTCTCTTCCCCCTTCTCCTACGAAGTTCATTATGAAGTGCTTTGGAGTGGTTATGACCTTCTCCCGGGAAAAGGCCTCCACGTAGGCACGCGCCAAGCTAGCAGCCAAAGTAGGATCCTCTCCAAAGGTTTCCTCCGTCCTCCCTGCCCTCACGTCCCACACCAAGTTAACAACCGGAGAGAGACACTGCCTTATTCCCCTGCTTTTCGCCTCCTTGGCTATGGTGTCCGCTACTCTTCCAACGAGCTCTGGATCCCACGTGGCACCCAGCGCTATCGCCTGCGGAAAGACCGTGGAGTACTTGGCCATGCAGCCGTGAAGGCACTCATCGTGAATTATAACTGGTATGCCGAGCCTCGTCTCCTCGATGGCCTTTCTCTGAAGCTCGTTTGCCTCCTCAGCCGCCTGGCGCGGCTCAAAAGCCCTAAGCACCACCGAGAGGTTCCCAGCATCAGACTTGGGCATAAGGCTCGACCTGAGCTCGCGGAGCTTCTCCTGCAAGGTCATGCGGGAGAGCAGGTCGTCGACCCTTTTCTCCACGGGGAGCGAGGGATCCTCATAAGGGTCCATTATTCCGTTCCTGTTGTGATCTATCCATCCTTCCTTGTAAAGCTCCTTATTGGCCTTTGGCCAAAGGTAGCACATGGGGTTTGAGCGCGTTCGCTTTTAAGCGCTGTTACATGGATGCGCTTTCAAGGCGGCCAACGCTTTAACCCGCAAGGTAAGACGCCAGGTTTTAATTTCACGGCGCCGAGTAAAACCATGATAGAAAAAGAGCTAGGGCGGACGGGTGAAAAGATACCCTCAATCGGGCTGGGCACGTGGGCCCTTTACGGCGAACGCGGCGAGGAAGCACTCATGGCCGGGGTAAAGGCCGGAGCTTATCTCATAGACACTGCAGAGGCCTACGGGACGGAGCCCCTTGTGGGAAGGGCGCTATCCAAGCTGAGGGCTGAGAACGTCAAGGCCTTCCTTGCTACGAAGGTCTCGCCCGAGCACTTCCATCACGATGACGTCATAAAGGCATGCGAGGGAAGCCTGAGGAGGCTTGGCGTGAAAACGATCGACCTCTACCAGCTGCACTGGCCAAACCCCTCCATACCCATATCGGAGACCATGAGGGCCATGGAGGAGCTCGTTGAC
>JABEBW010004461.1_pt1 | contig 87835 bp, 100 predicted proteins | sample 7245961 | NCBI WGS metagenome assembly JABEBW01 (sample SAMN14506364, study PRJNA622280) | hot springs metagenome | biome: hot spring [ENVO:00000051]|acidic hot spring [ENVO:00002120]; feature: spring [ENVO:00000027]|sediment [ENVO:00002007]; material: sediment environment [ENVO:01001048]...
AAAAAAGGCAAAAACAGGATCGGCAAGAGCCTCAACTGAGCAAATTTTTAGACGGCCAGGAAGAAATCCGAAGTTTTTGCAGATTTTTTCCGCAGCCTCCTAGTTACGAACATTCAACAGCGAATTCCGGATACCCAAAAAATCCCGGCCAGAGCCGGGATTGCGTAAAACATCAAGCTTGTCGCTGCAAGCCCAGGCCACGGAAGCCCTGCCAAACCACATGGGCCTGCCAGCGCGCGTCGGCCAGGGCGTTGTGTGCCTGTCCCTCCAGGGCCATCAATTCCGGACAGTGGTAATCGATCCTGCCTTGGGCCAGATCCTCGATGGTGCGGACATCCCGGTCTGCCCGATACGAAAAAGGCCAGGACAGATGCATACGACGAAAAAGGCTTTGCAGGATGACGCTGTCGGTAGCCGGTCCTTTACTCCACAACAAGGAATTTGGCCGTTCTAGCACAAAGTTGCAAAAGGCTTGCAAGTCCGTGGCTACCGGATTCCGGCTCCCGGCAAAAGCCAGTTCCCGGATTTTCGGATCCTGCTGCTGCCACCAGGCCAAGGTACGGACATCGTGGCTGGCTCCAGCTGCTTCCTGTTCGTCGATGTTCAGGTTCCGGTAGAACAGTTCTGCCCGGAATACCGGGTTCCGTGGATCAAAGCGAACGGCACCAATAGACAGAATTCCGGCGTCTGGTTTCAGCCCGATAGTTTCCAGATCGAGCATAACCTGTTCGTTTTCCCAGGCCGTTCGCACCACTTCGACAGCAGCCTCCCGATCCTGGACCAGATCTTCCGGCAGAGGTAGCGGGGCGAACCGGGTAAACCGCCCTTTTGCATGCCGGATTTCGTCCCATCTTCCCATGGAATCCCGATAGACGATAGGAGCGTCCAGTTCCAGTCCTCCTCGTTGAAGGTCCTCAAGGATGGCTTCCACGTCGTTGGTGATGCTCCGTGGCCCATCCAGGTCCTTCAAGCAGATGACGTCGTTGTGTACTTCCAATCGATAAATGGAGCCAGGCATAAGTATATCCTCCTGTTTGATCGAAAAGTCACCCGAGTTGTTGTCGGGCATGTTCCAGATACAGCAGCCATCCTGTACGGAGATTGCGGAGAAATCGCGACTGCATGCCTTCTCCCTCCCAGGCTTGTGCTTGTGGAGTGCGGGCCTGGGTTTTGTGGGAACAGGCGAAGATAAAGTCCTCACCGCCGCGTTCGGCAATGGCCTGGGCCAGTCGCGGATGCTGGGTCAGTTTCGCGCAAAGGATTTCGGCCATGAGCGCATCGTTTCCCGCTTCATCTCCCGCCCGCTTGTGGGCCTGGTAAGCTGCTTCCGCGTCCACGTAACGCTTGCCCCGAAAGATCACGGGATAGCTGTGCTTCAGGGTGCCTTTGGCTACCCCCTTTTCCGTTGGGTTGGTCAAGGCCGCTCCCAGCCCGTAAGCACCCGAGAAGATGTTGATTCCCGGTACCTCGTGCCGTTCCAGCCAGTTCCAGACCGAAAGACAGGCCTGGGTATCGGCCAGGGCGCGGTGGGCGTCTCCGCTCCAGGCGTGCCCGACGAATTCCGCAGCCCGGGCCAGGTTGACAGTACGGTACTGACGATCCGGTTGCACCTCCATCCGCCGGTACCAGCGGGTGAAGCGGTGCATGCAGCAGACCACCTCACTGTCGTTTAGGTCGTCCGGAAAGAATTTCCGGTCGTATGCGGCGTTGTAGGCGACGATCCGTTGCCCCCGAAACAAAGGCTCCAGGTCAGGCCAAAGATCGGCTAACCGGGGCTTGTCCCGTACCATGGTGTCGGTGATGCAGTGCACCGCCGTCGCCGCCTCCGGGATGGATTTACCCGGGTGCAGCAGGGTGTCCACGACGACGGCGCCGGTCTCATCCAGCACCGCAAGTTCCACCACCCCCTCGACCCTGGGGTTGAGGCCGGTGGTTTCGGTATCGATAAAGTAGGTTTTCATCCAATCGCGCGGGAAACCCCGGCGTTCATGCCGGGGAGGGATAGCGCGGCGGTCAGAGACCGCCCTATTCCCGCATCTCCTTGTGTCAATGCTATCTTGGTCAACGAATACCCATACCCGTCTGCTCGTTGCAGTAATTTGCAGAATCGGTGATGGATGCCTTGTACCAGGCCGGAATCGGCCTGCATGTTGAAATTTCCACTGGCCCGCACCGCGATGCGTCCCAAATAGCTGCCCATCTTGTTGCCCTTGGTGACGATGGCCTTGACCATATCTCCGGTCCGGAAGCCAAAATGCCGTTTTTTGCGTGTGAGATACCCACGCGGGAAACCGTGCCTGGTGAGGCGTGTCCGTTGGTAACTGCCACGGCCTGTGGCCTTGATCTGCAACACGGGTTGCTGCCAGTCCTGAAGGCCATCGACTCGCCCAACACAAGCAGCATCCAAGCAGTGCGCCTTGGGTACGGACAGTCGATGACGATTCCACTTCGTCCGTCCGCCGGTTCCGACTTCCACCGGCAGGCCGGTCTCCTTCAATTTGCCGAAGAGTGCCCAACTGGTGCTGTTCACTGCCGCTGCATCCCGCAAGGGAGCCTTGCTTTGCACCTTGATCTTGGCTAACAGCTTGGGATCACCTGCCAGAAACTCGGCCACGTCCCGGTTGCTTTTCTTCTGGTTGCAGGGGGTGCAGGCCAGGGTGAGATTGCTTACCCGGTCAGAACCCCCCTTGCTCTTGGGGTGAATGTGGTCGATGGTCAATGGCACGTTCTGCGCCCCGCAATAGGCGCAAGTCCGGTTCCACTTCTCCAGCAAATACTCGCGGACCTCATACCCGGCCAGGGTGCCTTGCTGGTATTCCGCGCCGCTGATTTCCGGGTTTTGCAGGGCTTGCGTGTCAAATCGCACCAACTCTTGCGAAAGTGCAGTAACCGGCGCCCAACGCATCAACCTATCCACCCAAGCCAGTACCGTATCGACCCGATGTTGCAGACTGGGTGGTAGCCAGCCTTTGGGTTTGGTACGGTTGTCGAACCGTGCAGGCCGATACCGTACATTCCCCCGGCGACGGCGACGGAAAGATCGACGCTGGGTGAGTGCATCCCGGATGGCAGAGCCTCGATGCTGTAGCTCCAACAGCATCAGTACGGTGCAGGTGCGAACGATTTCTCCCGTAGTGGGTTCTACGCTCTCTTTCTCTCGTACCAACGCCATTCCCGTGCCCTTACTTCCTGGATCGAGTTTCAGCCGTAGGGACTGCAACGCAGAATCTTTCTGCAACCGATCCACCAGCCGGATGGTGAACGGGACCATGCGATGCACTCTCGCCCGGCCACGTTCCAGCAGCAGCCGCGCCCGCTTCTCACTGCACGGCATGAGCGGCTTCTTTCGTTTATCCAACACAAAAACTGCCATTTCCTGCTCCTTTGCCCTTACGGGCCTCGTAACGAGGGGCTTTCGCCCCTGCTCCCCTCGGGGTTGTCTGATACCGGCTCCTGCTTTTCGGCAGCGGTGGAAACCTTCGGCGCTTTGCCTTTCACCAGCATGATCTCCACCTTGCAGAGCGGCGAACTGAGGAAGCATTCGCCGGTGCGTCTTAACGACCTGCACCAAACGTCTGCCGGATTTCTCCGGCCCCCTGGTCAACCCAACCAGCGTACCGCCTTGCAAGCTCCGCCCTTCAGGGCGGGGTAGTTGACGGGAATTCCTTTTGGTGGGCGAGCCATACCTGCAGCTCCGTCCGGTGGAACCCTGCCGGCAGCTGCTGGATGAGGTATTCGGCCTCTGCCCGATTGCCTTCCTGCAGGATCTGAACCAAGACGGGGTCCAGCAACCGGTCCTGGCGATCGATCAGATCTTGAATGGTCCGTTCCAGCTGCCGGACCTGGGCGAGCACTTCCTGATATTTTTCCATGGTAACTCCGTTGTAGGTCCTAACAGGTATAGGAACCCGACAAAAAAGCCCGCCGAAGCGGGCTGGAGAAGCGTCGAGTCAGGGAAGTAAACCGTAGGTGGAAGCGAACTGCTGCGCGTCCGTCTGCGCGATCTGCGCATGCTGGGCCACGGCATAGCCACCGACGATACCCGAAGGCTGTACCCCCAGAAGCACTGCACCCTGTGGTGTCAGGATAGTGAAGGCATCCACCTTCTGGTTGATGGTCAGCTGGCCGGAGGAGTTGGCTCCAAAAAAGACACCAGCGATGGCCGAACCGGTACCTACCAAACTGAACACCGGGGTTTTTGCCTTGGTCTGCAGGTTCCGAAGACCGACATAAACGGGACCAAACGGGTTGCTGACCTGGCGGACCAGCGACGTATCCGTCGGAGTGCCAATCAGGGCTTCCCGCTGAGCGAACCGATACGCTATCGGAAGGCTGTACATCAAACGAACCCGGCCCAGGTAGTAGTCTTTGGGCAGGTAACACGCAAAGATGTAGGACTGCGCGCTGTCGCCGATGGGGTTATACGGGTGATTGACACCCATCACCATTCCCGTACGCTCCGAATCGACGATCGGCGGCTCGTTGACGAAGACCGACAGACTGTGGAACAGGATCGGCTGATTTCGGAAAAGGGTACTCGAGTGGCCGATGACCGTTGACTGCCCGTTCCGTTCCCGCACGATGTTGAAGTGAATGCCTGTGACGGCGTTGTAGGTCGTGATCGCCTCCTCATACCAGCCACCGCCGGGCGCCGGAGCGGCGTAGTAGACGTTGGTGGGACCGGAGACATTCCGACCCGTCGCCGTCAGCCCGGTATAGCTGTAGAGCGGTGCACTTCCTTGGGCCTGGTTTCCCAGGGCCGGCTCATGGATCCAGCCGGTGACGCGCTGAATCCAGAAGGCCTTGTCCGTCTGGAAGATCTGGCTGTAACGGTGCAGCCGTACGTCCGCCAGTCGCTTGATGGTCTTTCCGGTGGGGCTTACGGCATAGAGCTCCAGCCGGGAGCCACGCTGCAACCGGGCGATGGGAAAACCGAGGTTCCCGTACAGGGTAGCCGGAACCGGGGTATTCTCCACGGCCACGGTGTACCCGGTAGCCGTCGGCAGGAAGCCGACCACATTGCCGGCGCCATTGGGGGCGGTGTAGCGCTGCCCGTCGATGTAGAGCAGGTCGTCGCTGCCGCCGGTGTAGAAAGCCGGTACCCAGACCGTCTTCGGGTGGCTGAGGCCCACGGCCTTCAGGGAAACCATCGGTGCCGTCTTGGTCGCAGCCGGAGGTAGCGGCTTCGGCGGATTGATGGCACAGGCGGAAAGGCCGAGGGAGCACAATACGACGATGCCCATTTTTCGGATAGACTGCGTTAGGTGTTGCATAGATATTCCTCTTTAGTGACCTTGTCGAACTCGACTTATGGTATAAGAACGGAAAAGCAAGCAGCGGTATAGCCAACAAAGAAGCTATATTCTAGCACGATTGGAGAACGAGGACCAGCCATGGCCGCTCAGCTTATGATGTTCGAAGACCCAGGTGACGGACCCCTGCAACGAGAGATCCGACGCCTGTCCGAGCGGGTCGCCCATCTGGAACGGGCACTGCAGGAGGAACGAGAAAAGTCCCGTCGCCAGCGGGAAACACTAAACCGATTGCGGCTGCAACTGCGCCAGCAACCCTTGCCTTTCTGAGCCGGACCGCGGAATCCCGCGGTCTTTTTTTGCGTGGAGCGGCCGCGGTCCGCTATCGGTGGTGCAGCTGCTATACGAATACGGGTCTTTTCTTTCACCACGAGCCAGCGTCAGGCAGATACGATCCCGGCAGGTTGGAAGAGCGTTTCTGGATCGGGTATACTATCGGAAACGAGCGGCCTATTGATTCCCTGACATGGTCGGCGTGGTCCTGGCCGACGCCCCTTTTGTTTGTTCGGCTGGGGTTGTGACCTTCAAGGCGGGCGCAAGCCCGCCTTGAGCTGTCCTGGATAGCCCAAACCCTATATTACCTGCCGGGATTTTCCGGTCAGGACACAAGGAATGCACATGGACAAGAAGCAACAGATGGAAAAACTCGTGGCCATGCTCCGGAATTGGGATTACCACTACTATGTTTTGGATAACCCTCTGGTTCCGGATGCGCATTACGATGAAAAGATGCGCGTACTTCGCGCTTTGGAAGCCGAGATCGGCCTTGTTTTGCCGGACTCTCCCACCCAGCGCGTGAGTGGTACGGTAGCCGATGGCTTTGCCAAGGTCACCCACACCCGGCCGATGCAGTCCCTGGACAATGTGTTCACTCCCCGGGAATTTCTCGATTGGGCCAAGGACCTTTCCGAGGATCTCGAGGTCTCCGTGGAACCGAAGTACGACGGTTTGTCCCTCTCTCTGCGGTACGAGGAAGGGATCTTGGTCCGGGCAGCGACTCGCGGCGACGGCCTGATTGGGGAAGACGTCACCCATAACGCCCGGGTGATCGGCAGCATCCCCAAGCAGTTGAGCGGAGCCGGCTTTCCCGCGGTATTCGAAGTGCGCGGTGAGGTGGTGTTTCCGAAGGCGGCTTTTGCCAAGGCCAACCTCGCACGGATCGCAGAAGGAAAGGAAGCCTTCGCCAATCCCCGCAACGCAGCGGCGGGTACGCTTCGCCAGCTGGATGCCCGTGAAGCCGCCAAGCGCCCACTGGCCTTTTTTCCGTGGGACATTGGGGAAGGTCGGGAAGCCCTGGATACGGACAGCCATGTCGAGGCCATGTCCCGCCTGCGGGATTTTGGTTTTCTCCTGGGAAACTGGGAGCGCCGTACTCTGGCGGACGTGCTCGATCAGTACGTGCAGCTGCAGGATAAACGGCCGACCTTGGACTTCGATATCGACGGTATGGTGGTCAAGATCGACTCATCCAAGAAGCGGCAGGAGTTGGGCGCGACCTCCCGGGCACCGCGTTGGGCCATCGCCTTCAAGTTTCCGGCCCAGCAGGTACTGACGAAGGTTTTGGACATCGAGGCCTCGGTAGGCCGTACGGGCGTCATTACGCCAGTAGCCATTCTGGAGCCGGTGGAAGTCGGCGGCGTAGTGGTCTCACGAGCTACCTTACACAACCTCGATGAGGTCCGTCGCAAGGACGTTCGTGTTGGTGATACGGTCTGGCTGCAGCGTGCCGGCGATGTCATTCCGGAAGTAGTGAAAACGGTGGCCTCGGCGGAGCATGCCCAATTGCCGGAATGGGAAATGCCTTCCCAATGCCCGGTGTGCGGGTCTGCTGTGGTACGGCCGGAAGCCGCGGTAGCGCATGCCTGCACCGGAGGTATGGCTTGTTCAGCCCAACTCAAGGGCATGTTGCTGCATTTCGGCAGTCGCAAGGCTCTGGATGTCCAGGGGATGGGCGAGCAACTGGTGGATGCCTTGGTGGATTCGGGTAAGGTAGGTAGTCTTCTGGATCTGTATTCGCTCAGGGTCACGGATTTGGTGGCCTTGCCGAGGGTAGGACAGCGTTCGGCCGAGAAATTCCTGGACGAACTGGAACGGGCAAAAAGCAAAGGAGCCCGGCGGTTCTTGATCGCTCTGGGCATTCCGGAAGTAGGCAACCATCTGTCCAAGCCTCTCGTTGAGCGGTATTCGATCCGGGAGATCCTGGATCTGTCCCTCGAGGATTTGACCGCTATTCCGGACATTGGCCCGAAAACAGCGGAAAATGTCCGCAATTGGTGCCAAAATCCGGAAAATCGCGCTATGGTGGAAAAGCTGCTGGCGCTGGGGTTTCCCGATCGCGATGCTCCCGCTCCGATAACCGGAGTGCGGGCAACGGGCGAAGGTCCTTTGGCCGGCAAGGTGTTTGTGATTACCGGAACCCTGCCAGGGGTCTCCCGAGAAGCAGCCAAAGCCCGTCTGGAGGCGGCCGGAGCGCAGGTCTCCGATTCCGTCTCGAAAAAAACCAGCTTTCTGCTGGCGGGCGAAAGCGCGGGCAGCAAGCTGGCCAAGGCCGAAAAACTGGCTGTTCCCGTGATCGATTGGGAGGCAGCGCAAAAACTGATAGCAGGCGAATGATTTTTTGAATGGACAGCCGGGCCGTTCACCGGCCCTTTCTCCGGTAGTCGAAAGGCTACCGGATCTTCTTTTGGCCACTATTCGGCGGGGCGCGGCTCCCGCAGCAGTTTGGTCAGTTCCAGCCGGATCTTGCTGACCCCGCCGTGTACCCGGATATACCGGTTGGCCCGGGACAGGACGCCATCCACCGCGTGCGAGATGAACTTGGTCGCACCGATGACGACCTCGGACGTATCGATGAGGTGCTTCAACTGGTCGTTTACCCGATCTTCGTTCCAGAACTGAAAACGAATCCGATTCCGGTAGGCGTATTTCAGAGTTTCGGCCTGCTGCCCCAGTAACCCAACGACCAAAACCCGAAGTGCGGTAGACTCACCACTCTTGGTCCGGGTTTCTTCGGTCTCCAAGGTTTCGGTCCCGGTTTCGGCTTCCTCGAGATCCTGGGCATACGCTTCCGCCTGCACTGCCCTTTTCAGAGCGGTCCGCACCTGGGCCGTCTGGGGAGCTGCCAGGAGCGCCTTACGCAGGGAGGGCGCCACTTCTTCGATGAGCTGACTGAGCAGGTCGGAGAAAAGACCGGTCAACAGGTGGGCCAGAGGGTCCACGGAACTGTCGGACCGGTCCTCCGAGGCCTTTTCCTTCTTCGATTCGGAGTTGGTATTGAGGGTAGCCGATGCCGGATGTTCCCGAACCGAGGTCGTCCCGGAGGCACCAGCGATCGTTTCCGGCCCGGGACCCTTGCGGGGGGTTTCCGTCGAGGGCTGTAGGGGTGTTTTGGTCGCTCTCGATCGGGTTGACGGAACCACGGTGGTCGCTTCGCCGGTATCGGACAACAAGCCCATGGCTGCCCGTGCTTTTTGCAGGGTTGGCGCCTTGGCTTCCTGTGGTTTTTCAAGATCCGAAGCGGCGGACGACCCGCTCAGGGAGGGCAACGATTCCGGCGGGACATAGTGGTAGGCGTATTGTTTCCGGCCACCCTCTCGTTTCTGGGATACCCGACCCAGGAAGGAACCGGCTTTATACAGATCGGAAAGGCGCCGGCTGACCGCGATGGAGTCGGCGAACTCCTTTTGTATGGCCGGTGACTGTCGATAGAGCTCTTCGTGAGTGAGGGGTCCCCCTCCGAGTCGCCGTATTTCGGCGATGATCAGTCTGGATTTGGTACCGCGTAATTCCGCCATGGGGCATCTCCTTCTAGGTACAATACCCGGGAAGGATAAAGGCTTTACGAAGAAAAATCCAGCACTGGCTACGGTTTTGCTGCCCAGCGGGGACAGGCCGGATGTTCCGGAAGCAACTTCAAGTCAAACCGGCCGCAGGAGGTTTGGGTTTCCGGGGGTCTCCCTTTGGGCCAATAGGTGATTCGGGAAAAACTGGCGCAGTTCCCGCAGTGTTGTTCCGGGCAGGATCCTATTCGAAGGAGTGCTTTTTTCGCGAGAAGCGACCGGGTTTCGTCCGGGAGACAGAAAGCATCGGAGAGTAGCCCGGATCCCGGACTGGAATCGGGGGCCTCCCAGGGTAAAGTCCCGCTCAATTCGTTTTTAGTGCAGGATTTTCCAGAAGGAAAGCGTCCAGGGTTTCTATCAGTTCCTGTACTTTTTTTCGGATATTGGGCTGGTTGGAGGAAAGGGCCGCTTCTACCAATCGAGCCGGATCTTCCTGGGACAACAGTAAGGCCAGGTGAACCAAATGGCGCTGCCGTTTCAAGGCATACTGCTCGGCTTCCGTCGCCTGGGGATGCTCAGGAACCAGGCGCAGGCAAATGGCATCGAGCGAAATATCGGGAAGCAGGTGTGCGGATGGGATCATAACGGCTCCGGAGAAAAAAGGCCGCTAGTATAGCCACCGTTCTGGCAGCAGATCTCCGTTAACCGTGCAGGAGCCTTTCGGCCAGTGTGGTATTCCGGGAGAGGGCCCTTTGCGTGCGTACCGCGACGGCCAGCGCTTTCGGTTGACCAACCAGTACCACCAACCGGCGTCCACGGGTAACGCCGGTATAGAGCAGGTGCCGCTCCAACATGATATGGTAGCTGGTGGAAATCGGCAGTACCACCACGGGGTATTCAGAGCCTTGGCTCTTATGGATGGTAAGGGCATAGGCCAATGCCAATTCGTACAGTTTCGAGACGTGGTAGTTGATGATCCGGCCATCGAAATCCACCGTCAAGAGCTTGTCGGTCTCGGACACCTGTAAGACCTGGCCGGTTTCGCCGTTGTAAACCGTTTTTTCGTAGTCGTTCATCTGTTGCATCACCCGATCGCCTTTCCCGATTTTGCGCCCAAACGACTCCAGTATCGGACGATTCGAGGGCAGGAGCCTCTGCTGCAGACTTTGGGCCAGGTGATCCGAACCCAGAGGGCCCTTGCGCAAATGGGTGAGCACCTGAATGTCCCGGACCGGATCGACACCAAACTTACGCGGGATCCTGTGCAGTACCAGTTCCAGGACTTTGTCGGGGATGGCTTCGGGGTCTTCGACCCGGAAGAAATAGAAATCGGTTTCGCCCCGCGCGTCGATTTCCGGCATCTCCCCCCGGATGATTCGGTGGGAGTTGACGATGATACGGGAGGCCTCGCTCTGCCGAAAGATCTCGTCCAGGGTGGCGACGGGAATCTGCCGGGAACGGAGCAGGTCCTGAAGTACGGCGCCGGCTCCCACCGAAGGAATCTGTTCGGGGTCTCCAACGATCCACAGGCCGGCGCCGGGAGCAATGGCCCGCAAGAAGGCCGCGGCCAGTCGCACATCGATCATTGAGGCCTCATCCACGACGAAGAGATCGTAGGGGAGGGGGTGCTTCTCGTGGTGTTTGAAGCCACCCGTTTTGCCATCGATCTCCAGTAGCCGATGGATCGTGGAAGCTGGGGTTTCCGTAGCTTCGCTCATACGTTTTGCGGCTTTTCCGGTAGGGGCACACAAAGCCACCCGGATACCCGCTTTCTGTACCGCCATCAACATGCTTTTGGTAATGGTCGTTTTTCCTACACCAGGACCTCCACGCAGGATGGCCACCTTGCTCTGCAGCATCAGCCGTACCGCTTCCTGCTGTTTTGCCGATAGGGTGATGCCGGGCAGCGTCGGTAAGGTCTGCGAGAGGGTTTCTGGCCAGGGCAGGGGGCCCTGGCGTAGCCGAAGCAGACAGTCGCTTACGAGCTGCTCGGCTCTATCGGTCGAGGGGCGATACAGGCAGTCGGGTTTGTCCGGCCAGGAACGCCGGATCAGCCGATTTTGCTGAAAGAGGCTCTGCAGCGCCGTAAGCAGATCGGCTTCAGGAACCCGCAACAGATCGAGGGCGGCTTTTTTCAGCTCGGTTATCGACAAAAAGGTATGCCCTTCTTCTTCGGCCTGCTCCATACTGTAAAGAAGACCGGCTTCCAGTCGGGCCGGAGCATTGGCAGCGATTCCGAGTTTTCTCGCGAGTTCATCGGCCAGACGAAAACCAATGCCTTCGACTTCGGTAGCCATGCGGTAAGGATTCTCCCGCAGGATGGCTTCGGTTTGTCCCTTATACACCGCGGCGATTCGGGCAGCTCGGCCAGGTCCCAACCCATGGGACAGCAGAAACACCATGGTTTTGCGTTCGTTACGCAGACGTTCTACGTGTTCCAACAGCCGGGCCAGGCGTTTGGGGCCGATGCCTGGTAGATGCTTCAATTGCTCCGGGTGCGCCTCGAGCACATCCATCAACTTTTCCCCAAAGGAATTCAGCAACAGATCCGCAAAGTGGGGACCGATGCCGGGAATAGCCCCGGAACACAGGTAGCTATGCAAAGCCTTTTTACTGTTGGGTTCGGTGATCTCTATCCGTTCTGCCCGGAACTGCCGGCCCCATTTGCTGGACGACCACTGTCCTAGGCAACGGGCGCCTTCCCCTACCTGCAGCCGGGCGGTGATCCCCGTTACCGTGATCTGGTAGGGACCGTTTCGGAGAACAAACACCGTAAAGCCAGTGTCCTCGACATAGTGCAGGATCCGGTCGACTTCTCCGGAGATGGATTCCAGCGGTTCGGACGGAGCGGATTGCAAGGAGGCGGGATTTGGGTTCGCGGGAGCGGGAAGGATATCCCACGACGCCATCGGTATGGTCATGAAATGGCTCCTGAAAGCGGCCTGAAATTCACAGTTCCCAGTATAGCACATCCATCGGGGTACGAAAAAAGCCAGGGAAAAATCCCTGGCCGAAAATCAGAGGAAAAACGTCAGGTAGCCATTATCCTTGGCGGCAAAGTCCAGAACCCAGCTAAACAGCGCGCCCTCCAGTCTATAGGGTCGCTCGTGGTGTAGGTAACCGTTTCCTTCGAGATCCATCTCCGAGGAATGGCGTTCGATCTCCGAGACAGAACGGAGTACGGTAGCCATAGACTCTCCGATCTCCTGATACTGATGGCCAGTCAGGTCCAGCCAGTTGGCGTCCGTTCCGGCTTCATCCGCTTGCAACAGTCCCTGGTTCAACTGGACCAGCTGCTCCCGATCCTCATCCGAGAGGTTCCAGCTCATTTCCATGAGTTTGGATAGTTCGGTCACGGGAAACTCGAAACCCTTCTTCTGGTACTTGTGGATCCGGCGAAGCAGCTTGACGGGATGTCGGCCCTTGTTGGATATCCGCAGGCGTTTGGCCTTCAGGTCCTCCAGTGCCGACGGGTGAAAGACTATCTGGTCTCCATCGATTTCGACACAGGTTACGCTGAAATCGAACCGGCACCAGACCGGTACGGCCTTTTCGTCGTCCCGTGCACGGGATGCCCAGCGTTTGCCGGTTTCCAGCCATCTCGGGTCACCTTCGGGATTCCAGCCAAATGCCGCCCCCAGCAGGTTAAATGCGGTTTCAGCCGCTTTTTTGCCCTGTGTTTTCGTAATCGTCTCCAGGGTGTCCAATACCCTGGCCTGGAATGTGCCATAGCGGATGAAATCCCGATCCGCTCCGGTGATCAACTGAACACGAATCGAATGCTTCCTGGTGGCAGGGGCCGTCGGAGTATAGGCGTTCTCCAGCCAGGGTTCCGTGCTCGGATCGGGGTTCTGTTGGTAACGGAAAGGGCCAACGCAATCCACGGTTTCCGTTTCTCCCGCAAAACTGAAGGCATACGGTGAAGTGTGCTGGAGTGTCAGCCCCTCATCCGAGAGGCATCGGTTGGCCACATCCGTTCGGCAAGGGCGGACCTCTTCAAAACCTTCCAACTGATTGAACTCAGCCGGGGACATGGGCAACCCTTTCAAGGTCCGCCCTTTATAGAAGAAGTCGAAATCCCCTGGCTTGGCGATCTCGATTCCGTGTATTTGGGCGAGTACGTAAGCTGCGGAACTTCCCGCCAGAACGAAACCTAGCGTGTTTAGCCGTTTCAACAGCCGAAACGGAAGTCCCAGCTCCTCAAGAGCTCTCTGTCCAGCAAACCCCAGAGGCATCGTTACGAAATTCTTTGCCATGGTATCCTCCTGTGAAGTCCTGCAAAGTATAGTGTCCGATCGGGTGGGGCTGGCGAACTCCCGGGAAGCCTACCGCGACAATGGAAAAGGGAAGGATAACCTTCCCGTTTTGGCAATTGGATTCAGGTGGCTTGTTTGGGTTTTGGTCTGGTACGCTTGTATCCCGAGTAGAGAACGCGTAAGCCCACAAAGAGGGCGGCTGAAAGTTCTGCGGTCCACACCGTCGGAGAATCGGCATACAGGCCCAGTACGGTTTCCCGGATGGAAAACAGGATGGCCATATCCATGAGCAAGGCGATCCCGACCTGATGCTTGGATTCCAGGCGCACGAAGATGGCCAGAATCTCCAGAATGATCAGGATGTTCATGGCCTCTATGACGATGCTCTTGATCGGCAGGGCGTTTTCCCGGTTGAAATGGCACACGAGATCCCAGCACAAGGACAGGAGGTGCAGGCCCATGACCGCCGCGACGGTCAGGGTGGCCAGGGCTATTCCGTACTCCAGGGCACGCGTTCCACTCTCCAACAGTTTGTTCAACAAGTTTTCCATTGGGGTTCCTCCGTTCCGGTCTGTCCAGAATGTAGAACCCGACCCGTTTGGCGGATCAGTTCAGCTGAGGGGGTGCCTTCGCGTGCAGGAGGGCCTGCTTCTGAATCAAAAGGGGGAGCAGGCCGAGGTCCGCGATAAATCCTCGCAGAACCAGGGTAAACCATTCCTTCGAAAGATCCGGGGTCAGAGGCAGGTTGGCAATGCAGGCCAGAACGATGTTGTTACTCACAGAAAAGGGAGGCAACAGGTATCGTCCCAGTAGCGCATGGTTATTGAGCGCGCCCAGGATCTCTTGAACCAGGTTTGCTGGTAGCTCAGAAAACAATCCGACCAGTTGAAGCGCCGAGGCGGATTCCGGAAGAGCCAGATAGCGAACCTGAAAAGGAAGGCCCTGGGCACCGGGTGTTCGTAAAATGATGGCCCAGGGGGAGGGCTGGTCTGGATTCTGTTTCTGCAGGCCCAGCGTTTCTATGGCCGCCAGGAATGCTTCGGGGAGTTGGGGTGGTTGGGTCTCCGCGGGGGCAGGGTCTACGATAGGCTGCATAAATAGGATCTCCAGATTGATTACAGTTTAGTATACCATGAGAACATGCTGGTTTTCAACGAAAAAGGCTTCCCTGGTCGGGAAGCCGGAAGGGTGTCGAGAGAGCGGTCATTCCCAGGGGATAGTGGATTCCAGTTGGGATCGTCTCCAGTTTTCGAGAAAGCCGTGGTCGAATAAGGGAGGATGATGACGACAGAGGATCAGTTCCAGGCTATCCGAGCCCAGGTGCAGGTTCGGGTTGAAGAATGCATGTGGGGTGTCGTCGGCTACCATCAAGAAATCGCTGAGATCGGACAGGGATAACCCCGAAGTGGTCTCCACATAACCAGAGCCCAGTTTGTTCTGTATGGCCTCATCAAACCCTTTGCTTTTGGTGGGAACCAACCGGAAACGCAACGTGCGATCGGTGCAAAGCGCTTCCAGATCCTTGCGGCCCCATAGCCGCAAATCCAGGGAAGCGGTATTTTTCTTGGGCAGGCCCCCGGTAAATGCCCAATACCGTACGCCCATTGGAAGTCTACCAGGGGGTACCGATTCCTTGGGAATCGGAAACCAGAGAAAAGGCCCTTCTCCATTTCGATCGGGGTGTATGAACGTACGCATTATGCCTCCTATTAGCGACTGGGATTCAGATCACCAAGGTACCTTTACGGTATCCTCCTGTAGGGACCAGGCGCGGGGTACCCGTGGAGGACCCAAATAATACTTCTCATTCGTCAGATGGATGTGCTTCAGGGGATCGAAGGGTTCGGTGGCCGGTCCGCTACCGACAATGACTTCCAGTTTGGCCAGGACTTCGTTGGGAATGCCGCACCATCTACGATAACCGGTGTCGTATAGTTCTCGGTATACCCGGTTCGCGTTCCCTTTCCGAGGCCGTAAGTACATCCGCCATCCGGGAAGATCGTTCAACCGGTCTATCGCCTCCGCGTCCAGGGTTTCCCGGTTTCCAATGGTGTCCGGGATGGTTCCGCGGATCCACCAGGCGCCGATATTCTCAGCAACAGCCCCTTGGTGGACGTGGGGAAATTCCGACCGGGGCAGCAGAATGGCAAGGACGGTCTGTCCAGTCTGCGGGACTGGCCGGCTCAGTGCATAAAACATAGTGGCTCCTTTCTACGGTTTCTGATAGGTCCTTTTGGAATATAGCCAACAAAAAGCCCAGGCTGCTTGGAGCCTGGGCGCTTGGCGGGGTATGGGAGGTGAAGTCTTAGAAGAGATCGTCGATGATGTCTTTTCCGATCGCAAAACCGGCACCCCATTCAATGGCGCTGCCGACGGTGTCTAGCACACCGGAGAGCAGCCCGCCGCCTCCCCCGTTACCGTAGTTCTGGACCGGGGCCTGGGCCGGGGCCGCGTATCCCGATCCAAGGACAGGCTGGTGAGCAGGGCGTGCCGAGGCCGAAAGTTCCTGGGCGAGTTGCTGAACCAAGGTCATGGCTTGCTGCTGCTCCTGTTGGATACCGATGGCGGCTTCCCGCAGATCCAGTAACATCTCACGGGCATCGGGATCGCCTTGCGCAACCCGGGCCTGAAGCCGTTGCGCCATTTGTTGCAGGATTTGCCGGTTCTGTTGGAAGAGTTGTTGCAGCTGGTTTGCTTGCTGTTGGAAGGCGTCAAGGGGCATAGGACATCTCCGGAAGTAGGAAGTTCTTTAGTGTAGGACCGGCCTCTTCAGGCAGCCGATTCCACGGGTTGGGCTCTGCAATGGCTTCCGTGACCATCCCATTCCAGAAACGGCAACCCCCATTCCGCGGCGGCCTCGAGCGCGGCCTTCCGGGTAGCGAAGAAACCCAGGGAGACTCCGTCGTAGCTCGGGTGGGTCGGGGCCAGTCGGTAGCTCTGGTGTTCGGGAATAACGTCCAGGCTCCAGCCGGACAGGCCTCCACGCTGGCAATCCGGGGAGATCAGTAGCAGATAGGCGCTACGTTCTATCCAGATGGCCAGTTCCTGGGCCCAGGGCTTCTCCTGGAGTTCAGCGAGGGGTAGGTCGGTCTGGGCTACCTGTTGGGAAATAGCCTGCAGCAGACTCTCGGGTAGACGGGTCAAAGTTTCCCGACCGGCCTGCCGGCGGGCCGCAAGGTGCATGGCCTGCCGCAGCAGGTGGCTCAATTCGGCGGGGGCGATGGACGCAGAAAGGGGTGGGAGGACACTCGGGTTCGCGGATTGCTCGGGGGCATGCTGGCTGGTATTCACGAAGTTGCTCCTGGGTTTTGTGCCTGTCAACTCACGGTATACTAAACTCAGAGTAGGACAATGGCAAGCCCCCAGAGTTCGATGGCCCAGCTACCAGGCGACCTCCGCATCTATCTGGGAGGTTCGCCAGAGGGTCGTGGCGATTTCTTCCAGATCGACCCAAGCCGAGATCTGGCTGGCTCTCAAGACAATACGTCGAACAGGGGCACTGCGGTCCAGTTGCAGATCCGGGAGCTCCCAAAGATTTCGGGCAACGGACCAGAAGCCGCTGCGCCAGTATCCTCCGCCAACCAGCTGAACAACTACAGAGTGCGAGGAAGGCGGTATATCGTGGGTGTGCCAGAACCGGTCCAGAAGCGATAGCGGCAACCAACCGGAAACCTCGGGGAAATGGCGAGGGCTTTGGTGGGGCACCCGGGGTCCTTTCGCGATATCCCAATACGGCCCCTGGAGCCGTCCCTGCCAGGCCAGTCCCCCTATCCGAAACAGATAAGAGTCTCCGTCGAACGGCGCCGACAGATTTCGATTGGTTTTCGGTAGCGGCTTCCAGATTTCCGGTAGTGGTATGCTTCTGGTAGGGGATTGACCGTATCGCATAAATCCTCCTTTCCAAAAAAGTATACCACACACTAAGAACCGGAACCAGGCAGATTCAGAACGAAATCCGAATCAGGAAGGCCTCGGCGTGTACGGTTGCTCAGGCCTGCAGGTGATGGAAGCCTGCCCGTAAGTAGTCCATCTGATCGGCAAGAATGCGACGACCGGTCAAGTACAGAAATTCGTACTGATTGGGCGTATACGGAACAGCCAACAATTTCATTCCGGCTTCTTCTGGAGTTTTGGCCCCCTTGAAGCTGTTGCATCTTTTGCAACAACTGGCGGTATTGGTCCAGGTATCCCGGCCCCCTCGGCTGATAGGGACGATATGGTCCCGGGTCAGGTCGTGATCCTTGAACTGGCGGCCACAATACAGGCACAGGTGGCCATCTCGGCGAAACAAAGCCGCGTTGGTGAGGCTTGGAACCCGGGATCGGGTCCAGAGGGCTCCCCGGACCGATATGACCGGATGAATATCCAGATACGATTGCTGTCCGATGATCCGGTTATGCCCTCCGTGAAGAATCCGGAATGGTTTACCCAGAGTCCAGGACACCAATCCTTTGGTGTAGTACGCCGCGGCTTCTTCCTGGTTTATCCAGTGCATGGGGCTGCCGGCGCTGTCTAGCCGCAAGATCGCGGTCATGTTTTACCTCCTTGTGGTGGCAGAGCCCCGAAAAAGGGCGGAAGGGTTAAGGGGTCCACAGAGGTAGCTCTCCAAAATGGGCTCGGTCTTCCCCCTGTACGGGGCCGGCCGCCAATGCGGTGTGTCCCAGAGCCTGGCCGGTACGGGTAAGGTCATCCGGCTCCCAGAAAAGGTATGCCGGTACCCCGGCCTCCTGCAGTTGTGTGTGTAACTGCAGGAGTTCCGGCTCATTCTCAACGGAGAGGGTCACCAGCCGGGACACCCCATCGTATTCGCGTTCCAGCAGATCCACGCCCCGCTCGAAGGCAGCGTGGCAGCTTTGGGTGATCTGATGGCACAAGGGGAGATCCCTGCGAACCACCACGTAGACGTAATGGGGTTGTGCGCTCATGGAGCCTCCGTTTTCAAAAGTTCGGTTACCTGATGGCGGGCCGCTATACGCAAGGTTGTTTTTTCTCCTTCGTCCCGTACGGCGGACCATTTGGATAAAGCCTTGGACATCAGGTAGGGTTGCGCGGCCAGGTAAGCCCCTTGATAGGGTCTGGTTACATTTTGCAGCTTTACCCTGGAGGTAACGCGAGCGAATTGACGGGTGAGGGGGATGCCCAGGATCAAACAGCGTATCAGGTGATCGCTGGCGGTCAGCTGTTTGCGGGTCGATTTGTCGCGAGCCAGAGTGGCCCATTGAGCGCGGAAAGCCTTGCGCTGCTCGACAGAGAAGGTAGGATTGGCCAAGAGAGGATGCATGGTGAACTCCACAAAAAAACGGAAACGGAAAGAAAAGCTCTCACGAGAATTTCCGGTGGAGTCAGGGAGGGTGAAAAACCTAGGCAAGCATGAAACCGATCCTTGGTACTGTGTGAACGATATCCAGTATAGCAACTGTTTGGCGGGTAAGGGGGGATTCGAACCCCAGATCACAGCTTTAGAGGCCGCTGCCAGACCTACCGGCTACCTCACCCTGAACTTGTTGGTAAATTATACTCTACCGATAGCTCACATGCAAGCGTTCTGGGTGGCACGATCCTTCTCTGCGAGCTTGCTGAGAATTGGACGCAATGCGGCGAGAACATCTTCATGCCGTCTTCCCAAGGAGACCAAGGGAACGTCCAGGTTCCCGTAGCGCTGTGAATACTCTCGCAGCAGGATCTGGAATTTTTGGTGCAAGGCCCGGGCTTCGGCGGCGGATTCGGCTGCCTCTCCTTCGTGCAAGGGCATCGTAACCGCAAGTTTAGCGTCGGCGTTGGCCAGGGTATAGCGCACCTCCGCCAGGATAAGCTTCAGCATGGCCAAGGCCTGCTCGGAAGTCGCCGGGCGCACGGTGGAGGCAGGTGCCTGCTGTATTATGGCAGGTAGGCTGGATAACAAAGGCGAATTTTCCATGACAAGGTCTCCTTCCGAGGGGGAAAATTGGTATCTAACCAGCAGCAAGCCTTTCCAGGGTAGATAGTGCTTCTGGGTTCTTTGGGTCCAGTATTCCTTCCAGTCCACGCAGGCCTAGGGCTTCCGCATGAAGCATGGACGCTTCCATTTCAGGGGAAGAGACGGAGATCTCTACAGGTCGTCCGGTCTCGCTATCGACCAAACGATCAAATACGGCCTTGCGCTGTCCATCCTTTTCGATGAAATACATGGTGTAACCTCCTTAATGGGTAATCGGCTCAAGAAATCGCAGTACATCAAAGGGACGTTGCCTCTCCTTAGCTGCCCGTACTAACGGGGGGTTCGGAGCGCCCGGGAAATGCCGGTCTCCCTTGCTACTGGGTTGGCTCCAGTAGTCGCCTGAGGGTGTAGAGGACGGCTGCCAACGACTCAGACACCCAAAGCTCTTGCGAACGATGTACTGCGAACCTGGCGCGGCTGGAGGGATTCGAACCCCCGACATTCGGAATGTAAATCCGATGCTCTACCAGCTGAGCTAAGCCCGCAAAATTGGTGGACAGTGCCGGGATCGAACCGGCGACCTGGAGCTTATGAAACTCCCGCTCTTCCAACTGAGCTAACTGTCCAGATGGGGTCGCATTTTGCGACCTCGAGATCAAGCCTTCCACTGATGGCGGCGATGGTACTTCCAACTCCGCGGCGTTTTCGACTGGAAATCGTCCCAGTCTCGGGCTCGAAGTTGGAGCCGTTTACGGATAGGCGGTTCGCCGTCTTCAGGGCATACTGCGCCAGTATCCCGCACCCTACGGCCGTACTTCGAGTGCCGGCTGTAACGCCAGACCGACTTGTGGATGCCCGCTACCGGACCTTGACGGTAGATAAAGCTACCGTAACGCTTCCGATAGTTGGTGAAACGGGCCTGTCGTCGTTTTGCGTTTCGTTCCGCCAGCCAGTCCCCAGGACAGACCGGGTTGTACTCTGCGTCTTCCATGACGAATTCAGTGAGAGGAAGCGGGATCAGGGCATAGGCGTTTCCAGGCTCGAAAACCTGGCCTACACGATACCGGGAGAGTATGTCCCGGATGGTCCGCTCATCTCGATAAGGACCAAAGCGGTTACCCTGTCGATCCCGGAAATACCAGCATTCAGGTTGCTTTGGAACGGGTACGGCTTTTTTGGTCATTTGGCGTCTCCATTAGGTCAAAAGAACCTAATGGAAGACGGTGATCTCGTTTTTCATGGTGAATGCTCCGAATCGAAAGTGTGGTTGTTCCAGATTACCGGGCAGACGTTTCCTTGGTCTCGGCTGAAACCCAGAACGCAAAATTCTGGGAGGCCTTGGTTCCGGCATGACAACGCAAGTTCTGCTTTGTCAGCACGTAACCGGCTGGGTACACCACATTGGCATACACACAATGTGTCCGATCCTAGGCCGAGGTCAATCCAGCAACCGGGAGCGGATAGGGGGCGGTGGCGGCATTTGCTGCCAAGGCTGCGCTGAACAGGGTCAAGGCGACAACAAAACCAACGATTTTTGGCATGACGTTCTCCTTTTAATAGCGTGTGGCAGTGAGTTCATTGCCGGGCTTCGATTCCTGGATCCGGTAATAGATGCCATCCACCTTCACGATGAATCGCATCTTACACCAACACTCAGGTTCACCATTACGAGGACCAAGGCAGGCGCAAAGGCTCGGCTCAAAGGTCGGCCGTTCCTTGAAGATCCGGAGGGCTTCCTGGATTCTATCGGCTTCTGTTCTCACGAGGCACTCCTGTTTTGAGTGATCACCCTTTTACGCACAAGATCTGCTTGAGCGTATGGACCATCTCGACCAGATCCGACTGTTGGGCCATAACCCGATCGATGTCCCTATATGCGCCGGAAGTTCGTCGAGGACCCCGGCGTCTTTCCGGTACTTCACGCTGTACGTCTGCCCGGCAATATCCTGCTTACCAAAACGGCGCCTGGCTTCATCAGGCTCATAACCAGCCCAGCACCGCGGGAACAAGAGCAATACGCTCCCGGGCTTCCCTTGCCACGGACAAATATAGCTTCGCGTATCCATGTTGCCCGAACTAATGTCGAAAAGGCCGGTATCCAACCAGTAGGGACCGTCTTTCAATATTGGTGCCGGATCGCGGAATCGAACCGCGGACCTATCGCTTACGAGGTGATTGCTCTACCAACTGAGCTAATCCGGCGAACACTTGTACTTACTTGCAGGCGACGACAGCCCCCTGCATATTGCGCTGCACAGTGACGCCGTGTGGAAATTGCAGGTATTCCACGTGATTGACGCACACCTTGTCGTATCCTGTGACGTCAGCCACAGTTTTACGGTGGGAACCGGATCTGAAAAGGCCCAGAAGGATTACTACTGCACAGCCGAGTACTACAATCGTTGGAAAGTTTCGCATCTGGGAATCTCCGTGCCAGAGGCTTCCAGTAAAACCGGCGTTCGATACACCGGATTCACCTACAATTTCATATAGTATACCGAATGTGGTGTTTCAGCACAAGCGCATTGGCTTTCAGGAGACCAACGCTTTGGTTCGTGTCCGCACCCGTACGGGCCATCCCTTGAAGGTGTTAGGAATCTCGCCGCGAGAAAGCCACTCGGCCAGAGGATGAGACACCTGCAAGCTTTGGCCGGTAGGGTCCGGAACCACCCTGGCGGCACAGGTCCGGGGCTGGATCCGAAGCAAGGCCTCTAATTGGGTGCAGGCCTGCTCGAGTGAAACGGTAGGAACGTGGGTAGGCATGCGTTCTCTCCAGGATGGCTTTTGTTGTATAGCAAACTTCCTGGTGGGACGGTGATTGGTGGAGACAACGGGATTCGAACCCGTGACCTGCGACTTGCGAAGCCGCCGCTCTTCCGCTGAGCTAAAGACCCGGGAAAGTTTCTGTGGACCTTCCAGAACCGTTGCCGGCTCATTTCGGGAAGCCGGTCACTCGTATTCGCCGGTCTCTTCCGGATCGGAAATGAGCCGATCCGATAGAGAAGGAAACGCCCGAAACATAATAGCCAAAAAGAGGGCGAGAGCGAAGACGATAAAAGCAAAAAGCAGAAATCCTTGGGACACTCGGCCATACGTATTCACCTGATAAGTCAGGATTCCGAAATAGGCGAGGACAGATACGATTTCAAGTTTGAACCAGGACATCGGACTCATTGGATAGCTCCCTTGTTGACGTGAACAGGCCCGATAAGCGCGGCAGGAACACGAGATTCGAACCACGGTCGATAACGGTACTTTTGAGAGGCGAAGACTCGAATTGGTCGGAATGGCGGGATTTGAACCCGCGACCCCTTGTCCCCCAGACAAGTGCGCTACCAGGCTGCGCTACATTCCGAAGTTGGAGCCGCCAATGGGAGTCGAACCCACGACCTCTTCCTTACCAAGGAAGTGCTCTACCGGCTGAGCTATGGCGGCGTAATTGGTGCTCCCAACGGGATTTGAACCCGTGTCCCCGGCTTGAAAGGCCGGTCGCCTGGACCACTAGCTGGATGGGAGCGAGGTTATAGCAGAGGAAGCTCGGAAGTCAGGGGATCCAGCAGTTCAGCTGGAGCTGGACCAATTCCCAGAGCAGTGTACGTTTTCTCTCCATGAAACTCGGTGAAGCCGAGATCCTGGATCAGGGCACAGGGTAGACCGGCAGCTATGGCTTGCTGGTGCAGGTTCAGTAAAGCCGACTCACTACCGACGGATACGCAGATCTTGGTGTAGGTCGTGCGCTGCCACTCCCGCAGCCAGTTCAGCCAGGAATCCGGTGTATCGGCAGAAGGTAAGGGTAAGGCCATAAGAGAGGCATGAGCTCCCTGGGCCACCATCTTTCCTTTGCGCATGTTCAGATCTTTGCGCAGGACGAGGATTTGCTTGATGGTCATTAGAGACTCCGGTGTCAATAATCCGTATAAGGGATGGCCTCGCCGTTCCGGTATTGTTGCAAGGCAGCAATCGCCTGTTCCATGACGTCCGCAGTGGTACCTCTCTCATTGACGCAAAATTTCATATCCACCACGCCTTCGGGAAAGGTTTCTTGAACGGCTTGGTTGAATCGATCGACCACATCATTTTCAAATTTAATTACCATCCCGGTATCTCCTGTTGATTGCACAAAAAGTTGGAGCCAGCAGTCGGACCGGATCGCAGAATCGAACTGCGGACCTATTGTTTACGAGACAATTGTTCTTCCAACTGAGCTAATCCGGCGAAGACATGTGTTTATTTATGTTTTTTATTTGCTTCCATCACAATACCTACTAAACGACCAAACCTATACCAGAAATATTCAAAACACAAGATTATAATAAACAAGTTCATTGCACTCTGGTATTGTGGACAAAAGTAGTGAATGATGCACCACAAGATCCCCACAACTGCAAACATTTTGATTGCAACTCGTTCTTCTGGTTGAATAATCATACATCGCTCCCTAAACATCAACATGAATGATGGAGCCAGCAGCCGGAATCGAACCGACAACCTACTGCTTACAGGGCAGCTGCTCTACCAGTTGAGCTATGCTGGCGAAGATGGCGGCTCTTACGGGACTCGAACCCGTGGCCTCTCGCGTGACAGGCGGGCGCTCTGACCAACTGAGCTAAAGAGCCAGTGCGGGTACTTTGGGGTGACCTACGGGAATCGAACCCGTATCGCCAGGGCCACAACCTGGGGCTCTACCGTTGAGCTAAGGCCACACCAGAATACCCCAAAAGGGTACGAACATACCCAAAATTGGCGGAAGCGGAAGGATTTGAACCTTCGAGGCCATCGCGGGCCTGCCGACTTTCGAGGTCGGTGCAATAAACCAGACTCTGCCACGCTTCCAGAGAAACGAATTGGTGCGCCCGGTCGGACTCGAACCGACGACATCTGACTTAAAAGGACAGAGCTCTACCTGCTGAGCTACGAACGCATAGGCAACTACAACGAAATGGCACCCCCTGAGAGATTCGAACTCCCGACATCGTGGGCCGAAACCACGCGCTCTGGTCCACTGAGCTAAGGGGGCGGAATATTGGCGCGGATGGCCGGATTCGGACCAGCGGCAGTTTAGCTCGGATTGTGTCTAGTACAAACAACGCCATTCCCGCTGGCATACGGAATAAAGCATTCCTCTTCTCCGTATATTTGCATTGCCGCCACCGCATATATGCTCAATCCGTTTTCCTTGGCCTCTTTCGCATAATTTTCGCTCTTGTTTCTGCTGCTAACATAGAGCAAAGGTGTTTTTGGCGTTTGGCCCGAGACCGTATTGGAGCTGGTCGTTTTTCCGCCGGCAGAGATAAGGGGAGCCGATATGCCCGGGAATCCAGACGGTCCGTACCGAAGGCCACGAACCTGCTCCTTTCACCTCGAGTTCCAAGGGATGCTGCGCAATTCATGCCACAGGCCCTCGATGGAGCGATTAAGGAGGGCTTGGTGAACCGAAACAAAGGGGCTCACTCTGATTTCCCAACAAATTCAGTCAGTTTTGCCCGGCAATCTTCCAGTTCTCGGTTTAACCGTTCGATTTCAGCTTCCAAAGGCGCCACATCCGAATAGGCGCACCAGTCTCCTTTTTCGTCGGGTGAACCGTATTCGACACCCAGAACCCATCGCTTTATGGCCATGCACGATTCTCCTGCGGATAGTGGATCGGTAGACGAGTATAGCTAACCGGATACCACAGGTGTTTGGTCTGGAAGGCGGGATTCGAACCCGCGACCTTCTGGTTCCGAACCAGACGCGCTCACCAGGCTGCGCTACTCCCAGGAAAAGATGGAAACGCGGCCCGGCTTGCTCCGGAATCACCGGCTGTCGGACGGGACCTAACGGTCTGCCTTGGCGCGTTTCCGTTTGGCTGAGGGCGTAGGAATCGAACCTACCGAAACCTGGTTCAGAGCCAGGGGTCACACCTTGCGACAAGCCCTCAAGAATGGATGCGCAAACCTTTTCCAGGGGTTCACGACTTACCAGGATGGCCAAAACGGCACAGGCACCTGGTCATCGCCTGTCTTGTTTGGGATTCTCGCTTTTCCGCAAGGGAGCTTCGTGCAGATGGTATCCAGCACTTGGGTTTTACGGAGTCCACGAGCAAACAAGTCCGTGTATCGTTACGGCTTACGTCGATGGAACCCATCGAACCTGCATTTTCCGGCAGGACGGAGGAGCTCTTTTCGGACGATATTCCTATCGAACCGGGGTATATCCGGGCACCGGCCGTTGGTCCGGGTGCTGATGTTCTTTCGGAAGTGGTCCTCTCATAAACTCATGAGGCCCAAGCAGACTTTCTACATCAGCTACGGATTTGCCGTGCCATCGAGGAGCAAGGCAAGAATAAACCGGCAGCCACTTCAGATTGTTTATGGGGCGTCCGCCATAAGTAGAAGTGGTATGCACTTCTCCGTCTCCAGAAAAGAGATACAAAGGTCGGACCCAATCCGTAGGTTCAACTATATCACTTGCTTCCAGTATTTTAACGGTTATCATAACAAAATCCTCACCCTGGTATGTTTATTATACCAAAAGTGGAACTGTATCTCAATTGGTAGGGGCGAAGGGATTCGAACCCCCATTACGCGCTAATCTGGCGCTAACCGATCATAAATCGGCGGTCCTGACCGTTAGACGACGCCCCCCAAAAAGGTTACTGCGATAGGTATTGGCGGAGCGTGAAGGATTCGAACCTTCGTGCCGGTTACCCGACCATCTGCTTTCCAAGCAGTGCCACTGGGCCTCTATGGGAACGCTCCGGGGTACAACGAATGTGGAGCACGGTCCCGGAATCGAACCGGGATGGACTCGTTTTGCAGACGAGCGCCTACGCCATTCAGCCAACCGTGCGGATGTTAAGGCTCAATGCGGGAATTCCTGCAGGATCCCTTACCGGAAAGCACCTGCATTCAGGTTCCAGGACGTAATTGGTGGAGCCAGGCGGGGTCGAACCGCCGACCTCTTGCATGCCATGCAAGCGCTCTCCCAGCTGAGCTATGGCCCCGGGTATTGGCGGAAGGCACAGGATTCGAACCTGTATGCCGCTTTCGCGACGGCGGATTAGCAATCCACTGCTGTACCTGATTGAGCCAGCCTTCCTTAAAAAATTCAAACAGTTTCCTGCACGGCGCGGATCTGTCTCAAGGCCTCCCTCAAGTCGCCGAGTCCAGTATATCCGGCCAGTATCGTACCTATCCCGAGCAATATCGTGGGTAGAGGAGCGGCACCGGGAAGCAGAAGGCGCATCAGCAAATCGTAGCCTCCGAGAGCGCAAAGGAACAGTGCCGAAGTGCCTAAAAGCGCCGGGACCAATACGGCATCCAGCCACTGTGGAGTCGGGATCCACCGTTTTTCTTTTCTTTTCATAACGACTCCCATAGCGGGTGAAAAGTGGACAGGAACTGGTACGAACGGTCGGACTCGAACCGACAAGGGATTGCCCACCGGAACCTAAATCCGGCGCGTCTACCACTTCCGCCACGTTCGCAAAAACGAACTGGTAAGAATTACTTAACAGTTCAATGTTGGCGGAGGCTCTGGGATTCGAACCCAGGAAGGGCCTTGTGAACCCCTGCCGATTTTCAAGACCGGTGCGATAAACCGCTCTGCCAAGCCTCCAATTAGTCGTCCCTGAACAATTCGTTTCATCCCATGGCCAAGCCATAGTGCCGTAAGTACCGAGCGCCGTAGTCGGATGGCCGGGCGGTGCTCGTGGTCAGCTGGAGCCAGCGAGTGACCCAGGCACCACAGCGAAGGCACAAAAAAAGATCCCTGAGGAAGGGAATGCCCTTCTTGGCGATCATCCGCAGCAGCCAGCGGATGTTGTAGCCAGCCGCACAGAGCACCGCGTGGAGGCAGTCACCTATCGCCCCTTTGAGAGGACAACGGTCCATTCGGTGGTCACTCTTGAGGTGTCCGATGATGGGCTCAATGGCCTGACGACGCCGGAGTTGCTTTTTCTCCTGGGCGCTGAGGCGCTTGTGCTTGCCCCGGTGGATGATACGGGCCGCAGGATTGTCCGCATCCACGCCCCGATAGCCCAGATCAACGAAGACCTGCTCTGGCGGGGTGGTGACATCCTGGATCAGAATACCACTCTGCTCCAGTTGCTCATGCAGGGTGTGGCCATCATAAGGATTCCCGTGGAAGGCGCGGGCACCAACGATGAGGTTTCCCCGCCAGGTGCTGGCAATGCTCACTTTGACACCAAACTCATAAGGCTGCCGCGCCTTACCCTTGTTGATGCACTCCGCTTCGGGTGCATGCCAGGCATAGAGCTTGGGCTGACCCTGGATGGCCTTGCGCTGAGCGCTCTGGCGCTGGATCCGGGTAGCCTTGTCCAAAGGCTCGGACAAGGCTTCACGCACCGCCACGCCCAGGAGGGCTGCCTTGCGCTCCACCTCTCGTCCCAGGCGACCCAGCAGGGTGCGCTGGCGTTTGATGGTCCGACGCATGCGTTTGAACTGACGGGCGTGGGCATAACGTCCGGCTTTGCGTGCGAGCTCCTGCCCTTCCTTGGCGAAGGTCTGCTTGACGGCAATCCCGGCCTCTTTCGCTGCGGCTACCAGCTTGCGGCGAGCGGTCTCCAGTAACCGGCTGTCCGTGGGATGGGCAATGGCCTTCGACTGAACGGTGCTGTCCACGATCACTCGCCGCAGCTCCTGGGTCGAGATCAACTGCAATTGCACGGCCACATTGATGGTCTGGGCCAGCAGCTCCTCGACCCCTTCTTCTCCCAAGAGTTTGCGGAATTTGACCAAGGTAGTGGCATCGCAGGGAAGCCGGTCTTCGTAGTAGGCGCTGCCGGAGAAATATTGCCAGCGGGGGGTCTCTCGCCAGCGTTCTACCAGGCTTTCATCCGATTCGTTGAAGGCGTGCTTGAGATAGAGCAGGCTGATCATGACCCGCAGAGGAACCCGTGGGCGCCCCGCTGCAGAGACTCGGGAGCGCTTCTGGGGCTGTTCACCGAAGAGATCGAGGTCAGGCGTATCCTCACCGACACGGGCCTTGCGTTTGGCGTTGCGCGCGATGATCTCGGCAACTTGGGCCTCCAGGCCTTGCCAGGGCATCCGTGAGGCCAGCACCGCCAGCGGGTGCCGCAGGTCGATCTGATGATCGATACGCATGCGGAAGAAATCTTCGGTGGCGGGGCAGGAATCGGTCATGGCAAAACTCCCAGAAATCGGCGCCTAGAGGCTGAAAACTGAGGGAAATCATACCATAAAACACCACTATTCCCAATTATTATCATGAAGTTAGGAGATTTTCAGGGGCGACCAATTACTTCGGGAAATCTTGCAGAATCATCCAGGTCCCATATCCAAGCACTTTGGGCACTATTTCCCGATGACGGCTCCAACGGTACGATGTGTTTTGCAAATACCGGAGCATCTTACGCATTGCTTCCCCCCTTTCTGCTTTTTCTGACAGCCCAAATTGGTCGGGATAACAGGATTCGAACCTGTGACATCCGGCTCCCAAAGCCGGCGCGCTACCAGACTGCGCTATACCCCGGAAAGACCGCTGATTTGCTACGCTGGTTCAGCGGTCGAAACCTCGATTGGCCTCTATCCGTTTGGACAGGGCTCTACTTCAAAGGTGCGGGCGGTACGATCCGCCATGCTCCCTCCCTCCCGCCTGAGCATGGTTCGATTGCAGGCTGGGCGGGACTGGCCCACGTTACGCCGATTGCCCTTCGGCAACCTGCAATGTTTGGCTGAGGGGGAAGGACTCGAACCTGCAACATTCCGGTTAACAGCCGGACGCTCTACCATTGAGCTACACCTCAAAAAATTAGCAACAAATAAAAACGGGTGTACTGTTACGCCAAAGGGTTCCAGATATTTCTATCCGGTATCGGTCTTCTACACAGACGCCGCCTTGCAAGTTTCTTCTGCTGACTTTCCTTCTCCCTACGACTACTCATTGGTCTGCTCTTCGCCGTAAAGTGCTTGAGTATCATCCAGCTACCTGACCGCGGTTTTTTCCTAGACGTTTCACTTCTTCGTCATCGGTTCAGGCGAGGGTTTCCGCTCCCTGCTCGCCAACTCACTCCGTTCTATCCCCCACTTCTTAACCGATGGCTGCTTCTAAGCCCACGGCCCCGCTACAACGAGTCTGGATTGTCCAGATCCTCGAAGTTAATTATAGCCTTTTGTTCGCAAAGAAACAAAAGACCAGAAAAAGTGCGCGGCGCATTCCAAACGCCACGGCTTGTGAGGATGGTTCCCTTTGGACTCCACGATGTACCCCACCAAACACCCCTAGCCGCTGATCTTCCTGAGCTAGTGCGCGGCAATAGACGGTTTGCGCAAACCCACTCCTGCCCCACGCACGGACACTATTGTCCTTTTTCACCCCGAAGGGACTAGGCCCGCTCTCGTAAGCGGCAACCGCCAGTCGTCCTGCAAGCTCATTCCAGAGCTTACTCCTTGCCCGACCGGAAGGCATCTGCATTACCCGGCAGAACGGGGGAATCTGGTGGACCTAGTCGGGCTCGAACCGACGACCTTCCGCTTGCAGGGCGGATGCTCTTCCAACTGAGCTACAGGCCCGAAATTGGAGCGGGTTACGGGAGTCGAACCCGTTTCTTTGACTTGGAAGGCCAAGGCACAGCCCATATACCAAACCCGCAAATTCGGCCACCGGCACCACCCGGCAACCTGGCTGTTCCGTAGGAGGCCCCACGCTGTGGTGGGCTATAACCTCGCTACGCTTGTCGCTTATGCAAGGACCGTTCTTTGGGAAAAAAAGCGGACAACCTACCTCGGTTTGTTTTCAGCCGACCCCGATACGGCTATCCCTGCGTGTCGTGCAGAACGCCTAGTACTTATGGATACACTAGGTCAACCCCAGTGACGACTGGCCGCCTCATAACCCGGAGGAGGGGGGTTACTGCTGACGAATTTGCATTCATCAGACGAATTGGTGGAGCCTGTTGGATTCGAACCAACGTGCCTTTTGGGACCTGATTTACAGTCAGGCGGTATCGTCCACTCACCCAAAGCTCCATTGAGAGGTTTTTCGGGGACCTCTCCAACCCACTCTTTTGCTGAGGGATCCTTTTTGGATATGGCCTAGGTTTTCCGTAGCCAATGGCACTCAGCAGTAGGAATTGGTAGCGGGCACCGGATTCGAACCGGCGATTTCTCTGGCTTATGAGACCAGCGTAGGACCACTCTACTAGCCCGCATCAGACTTTTGTTTGGCATGGGGTGAGGGAATCGAACCCCCAACCTGCGGTTTTGGAGACCGCTGCTCTACCTGTTGAGCTAACCCCACAAAATTGGTGGAGATGGGCGGAATCGAACCGCCGTCCAGACCCGCTCCCCGATTCGCGTTTTACGTGCATTTTCCAGGTAGATTCATCCAAGCCTTACCTGGATCCAGCTTGGCTTCTCCCGAATGTCTCACCGTAATCTCTGGGAGAGACCACGGCCAGCCTTTTCGATCGACGGCGACGGTTCAGTCAAAGGCGGGAGATCCCCGTCACCGGATCAGGCCGCTAGGGCCTGATCAAAAACGCTGTCGTTGGCGTTTATGGGTTTGTCTGGGTATTTAGGAGAGGCAGACACTCTCCACACGCACGAACCGGTTTGCCCAATCTGTCGAAACCAGGCATCCCCAAAGAAAAGGTAGCAGGAGTCCAGGAATCGAACCCGGCAAAGGGTTACCCCTTTTCCCTAGCAAGAATCGGCTCGTCAACCGGATCACACGGGTGTCCGCTTTTGTCCCCGGCGCCAGGTAACAAAAGCGAAGGTGCTCCACACCACTCCTGCAGATTTGCTTTCTCCAGACGAGAAAACAAAGCTTCAAGAAGGGATAAAAACAGAAAACCAGCAAGGGTATACTCCTCAGGAAACCCGAAGATTCCCTCAGGAGTATTCCGGAAGAATCCGGAACACGGAATAGTCGGTCCTTTGCCTACAGAGAGGCAATATAGGCCGGACCTAGCCTATAAACTGCTTGAATTTTGAAAGAGCAAACTGTCTTTACCGCAAAACCAAAAGCCCGAAGGCGGGAACCTTCGGGCTTTATCCGGGGTTCCCGATCAGGAACCCAAGTACGGATTCCTGGTTACTACGAGGTGGAGGGATTCTGGCTGATCCGACTCCAGGCCGCGACCAACACGTCAAAGCCTGCCATGCAGACGGCTTTGGTATAGGCACTTCCATGAAGCGGAGACCGAATCGACAGCACCGAACATCCTTTTCTGAAACGATGTGGAAAGTATAGCAACACGATTCGCACGTGTCAACTTGTTCGAAAAGCTACCCGGAACAGTCGGTCCGTTCGGTCTCGTGCCCGGGGAAGTCCCGCCGGAAACCGTGGGAAACCTAGACGGCCTCGAGGTACTGGCGCAACACCAGACTTTCGCGCCACTGCCGGAAACGAAGACGATCCTTGGCGTCTTCCATCCAGCGTACACCGAACAGAGGTAGCGTCCCCTCCGTAGCAGGTTCGACTCGCCGGTTGCGTACCTGCACCGGTACCCGTAAAGGAGTAGCAGCTTCGGCCACCGGTAGATCCAAAACGAAACTATCGGGCAGCGTCCGTCCTGGAGCGGGTCCACGAAGCAACGCACCTCCGTCGCTGAGATCGAGCATCCACAACGGAGCACCATCCAGCATTCCAGGAATCCGGGCTCGGACAGGAAGCGGAGGTTGCAGGTGAACGCGTACTGACCGGCGGCGTTGGCTCAGATAACTGTGTTCCACGGCCATATGCCAGCGAGCCGACTCCGTGCGCCGCAGATTGCCGACACCGATCAGGCGGAAAGCGCTCTGCGGACGCCGGCCCACGAGCCACAATCGGGAGTCTTCGCTCAGCTCTGGCAAGGGAGAAGCGACGCTCGCGCTACACAGCTCCAGTATCGAACCCTCCCGGGATGTGACCACTACGGAATAGACCACTCCCGGCCGGTCGGTGCTGGTCGCGCTCAACGGCTCCTGGGTCTGGCACCAGCGATTCCAGTCGGGTTCGGCATCGGGCAGCAGCTCCCAACCCAGGATCATCCGTTCCATCTGGGCGGTCAGGGCCGCCTGTTCCGGAGTAAGAGGAACGGGCGGCTTCGGGACAGGCGTAGCGTTTGCAATGGTCCAAGTCATACGGTTAGTATACCGCAGGTTTTTCTCCGGTCAAGGACACCTGGTCCCTATATTGGAAAGGACCAACAGAAAAGGAGATGCTATGGGTATTCAAGGATCGCTGCCGCTAATAGCCAAGGCGTTGGGCCGGAAATACGGCCTCAACGTCGTTATCGCTTCCTCGGTGCAGGTGCCGCACACCACCGGGAAAACCATCTACCTTCCCGCGCTTCCTGCGGGAGACCCCAAAAAGACGTCGGTGCTGCTCAACGGCTTCATCGATCATGAAGCGGCCCACGTCCGCTTCACCGACTTCGAGTCGTTAAAACCGCTCACCAAGCTAGAGAGAATTTTTGCCAATGTTCTGGAAGATCCCCGCATCGAGCGGCGAATGACCGAACAATATCCCGGCTGTCGTTACAACCTGGATGCCCTGTATGAGGCCATCTCAGGCGATATGCCGAGGTTGGATGCGTGTCAAGACACCCTGACGCTCATTACCCACGGAATCCTCTCCAAGCTGATGCTGGAAGTCAATCAGCGCAAAGGGGTTACCGAGGATCCCTGGCTGATGACCGAGGCCCTGCTCGGCAATGACCTCGCCAAAGCCATTCTGGATATTGCCCTGCCGGTCGGTTTCAGTAACGACCCAAAGTCCTCGGCGGATGGCGCCAAAGCCATTGTCGAACTCCTGAAGCAGGCTAACCAGGTCCAGGAACAACCGGAAGACGATTCGGATTCCGGGCAAGATGGGGACTTTGACGGAGACGGGGCCGGAGTAAGAGCCGGAAACCAACCCAGTTCCGGAGGAAACGGAAAGACCAGGATATCGGGGCAAGGGGCACAGAATGCGTCCCAACCGGGTTCTGGCCAAAACCCCGCTTCCGGGAAGGCATCGGGTGCCACGCAACCAGGAGGGGGTTCCGGGGCGGTACAGACCCAATCCGGTGATGGCTCGAAAGCCGAATCGGACGCCGGGAACCAGGCCGGGCAAGCTGGCTCGGGTGGACGCGAAGCCAGTCTGGAAGGCACCCATACCGGATACGAGGCGATCGACACCATCCTCAATTGTTCCGATGACGAGATAGACGCCGTCATGGACGATCTGGGAGCGGGGAACATCGCGGCCAGGAAGTTGGAAGAAATCTGTGAGCAGAGCCAGCAGACGTTCTCCGACGAGGAGGTCCTTCCGGCACCCTGGCGGTCTTCCCCCAACGCCGTGTCCATGTTGGGAATCGAGAACCTCACCAAGGCCTTGCGGTACCGGCTGGAGGACGTACTGCAGCATCGCCAGGAAGAAGGGTACTATACCCGGGTTACCGGCACGCGCTTGCTGCGTCGACGGGTAGGCCTGTACGAGTCTGGGATTCGCAAGGTCTTCAAGTTCAAGGAAGACCACGAAGCGATGAACACCGCCATCTATGTGACCTGCGATATCAGCGGGTCCATGAACGGCAAGAGCCTCGATCAGGCAAAGATCGCCACCATCTGTATTGGCGACACCCTGAACGGATTCGAGGGACTCAACTACCACGTTTCGAGCTTCGATACCCGGGTGTTCACGTATCCGGAATCCTGGCTCAAGGCACGGCAGCAGATCGCGGCCACTCCGGCGCAAGGCGGCACCTTGTTCACTCCGGCTTTGATCTACGGGCTGGACTGGTTGGCGCAAGCCGAACAGGAACGGAAACTCCTGGTACTCATTACCGACGGGGAGCCGGGCGATCAAGAGAACGCCGATTTCCTGCTGAGAAATGCAGAGAAGGACGGGGTGGAGCTGTACGCTCTGGCCATCGCCGGTTCGATTTCTCCGGCGTTGCGTGCGCTGTACGGATCCCGGGTCGGATTGGTCCGGGATGTCAAGCAGTTGCCCCATCTGCTCGGCGATCTCATCGAACAAAACGTCTAAATGCACTTGCCGCCCGGGTTTCCGGGCGGTTTTTTGTGCCACGTTCCTATACCCATACAGGACCAACAGAAAGGAGAACCTATGAAGCTAGTCACTGGTAACAACGCCCTGGAATCCAACCTCGCCGGTCGGGCCGAGGTATTCAAGATAGCAGCCAACGCCAAGGCCTTCCGGGCTCTGAGCAGCACGCTGTATAAAGAGCAGGTCTGGTCCATCCTGAGGGAGCTGGCCTGCAATGCCCAGGATGCCCATATCCAGGCTGGTCATCGGAAACCGATCCAGATCAAGCTTCCCAACCCGATCAATCGGGATTTTTACGTGCAGGACTTCGGTCCTGGTCTGAGTCCCGAAGGTATCCGAGACCTCTATACAACCTATTTCAGCTCTAGCAAGGATCAATCCAATGATCAAACCGGAGCTTTTGGGTTGGGGTCGAAGTCGCCCTTCGCCTACACCGACCAGTTTACGGTAGTGTCTGCGCATGCCGGCGTGGAGATCACGTACCTGGCTTACCTGCAGGACGGCGAACCTTCGATCCTGGAGGTATCGCGCCGGCCGGTCGACCCCCAATGGCCTAGTGGTATTCGAGTCAGTTTCCCGGTAAAAAATCAGGATTTTAACGCATTCGCGGAGGAGGCTACCCGACTGTGCTGGATGGATCCCGTCCCGCAGATCTCGGGTGCGGATCTGGTGCTGGAAACCCCCAAGAAGCTATGGAGTTACGGCCCTCTGGCCTTGTATGAGCTGACTGAAAACCAAAGGCAACGTAGGATTCACCGGGAAATCGGAGTACTGATGGGTGGCATTTTCTACCCAGCGGAACTCCCGGAGGTGGTTATGCCCTACGCAGCTAGTGGTACGCTGGTATTGCATGCCCCGATCGGAGCGGTGGAGGTGGCCCTTTCTCGGGAAAGCCTGTCCATGACCGAATATACCCGTAAGGGACTTCGGACCCTCATGGCCGAAGCCATTCGCTGTATCGAGGACGAGGTGCGAACCCTATTCGAGACCTATCCGACCTATAAGGAGGCCTTTTCCGGTAAAGCTCAGGAGCTATATGGGTTGCTGGATTGGTTCAAGACCATCCGAACCCAGAATAGCCTGTTGCTGAAAGGCGACCCTTTCCAGCTTCCAGGGCTCGAGAATTGTCGAAAAAAGTGCCTGCGCGTAAAACCCATAGGCAACTTCGGCAATTTCCAGCTTGTGGAAGAAACGGATTACGGAATAAGCAGAGCTCTACACGAGCCTGTCTTGTTTTGTCGTGCCCCGGAAGGCAAATCCGAGGCCTGGCTCCGGGATAGAATCCGGGCCATGGTGCTTCCGGTATGGCCAATTCCGGATAAACAGAAGGCCCTTCGGGTCCTTCTGATTCTGGGGGAACCGGACAGTGGTTGGGATGCTCTGGAACGTCGGCTTGGCTGGCCTATCGTCGACCTGGAGAAGGTGGTTTTGCCGAAAAAAGCCGATACCAGGGTAAAGACCCATACGGTTCGGGGCCTGGAGCTGGAAAAGCGTCACCTGGACAGTTACATCGCAGTCAGCAACCCGGGAAGCTGCTTCGTAGAGAAAGAGCTCACTGTAACGGGAACCTGCTACGTCATGCTGGGATACTATTCCAGCAAGTACAACTGCACAGCCGAAAATTCTTTTGACGGACTCAACAATATCCTCGAAAGATTGGGAGAACCAAAAGCCGACCGCCTGATGCTCGTGTACACCAAAAAGGCGTTTACGGCCCTGGTTTCCCAGGGAGCGCTGGATTTCAACGCCTTGGTGCAAAGAAATCTCGGCAGGCTGTCTCTGGAGGCCAACACCCTCCTTCCCGATACCCAGGTATCTTCGGGGCTGAGTGGATTGCTGACCTTATGGGACAGGCATCTGCCGATACGCCAGCTGCTTCAGAACACAGACCTCGGCAGGTTCATACAAAAGTTCTGGACCAGAGAAAACAGGGCGCAGCTGCAGGTCAGTCACATGCTGCAGCGTTACAGTCGTGCCTTGAATATGGGGATCGATAAGGATCTCTGTGGAAGTGACCTGGATCCGGATTTCAAGCAGATGATCCAGGCCGTGAATGAGCTCGCTCCTTTGAGTATGGCATTGAACGTCATTCCTGCCTACATACTGGCAGGGCAAGGCGGATATACCGCTGAGCTGGATGCATTCGTCAAGGTATTTCTGCGGCCCTATACCCTTCCGGCACAGGTGAAAGCCATGCTCGGATGATTCCAAGGCTCCCGGTTTTCCGGGAGCCTTCTTTCTTTGTCGGCGCTATACTCCACAACTTCCTGGATACCGGTCGTTCCATGCTGAAATTCCTGATCTTCGCCGGAGCTCTGGTTTGGCTGATTTTTGGTTATGGTGGCGGGCATTCCTCCGTGGTGCCAACGGCCTCCCCAAACGACCCGCCTCAGGCATCGGCCCCTTGGCAAGGTGTGGCCGGATCCTTGGGTAAGACCTTCTGGACGGATCAGGCCAAGGCAGGAACGGCATTGTGGCACCGTTCCCTAGCCTGGTGCGAGCAGCAATTTCAGGAGGCGACGCAACCGACGGTCACCGATGGCGTCTGCACCGTGATTTTGGGAATACGTAACGATTTGGGGAATCCAGACCATGCTCAACCCTGAAGTAGAAGCACAAACCGACGCAACCCCAAGCTCCCGCCCTCTGCTTGGGGATTATCTTATCCAGAAGGGGTGGATTCGTCCGGAAGCCTTGGAGGTGGCCCTGGCGGAACAGGCGGTCACTCAGGAGCGATTGGGGGCCATCCTGGTTCGTTCCGGCTTCATCACCCGCGCCATGCTGGTCGAAGCCATCCTGGCCATCTCCCCGGACCGGATCTATGGCGAGGAACTGTACACCCCGAGGGTTCCGGTCAAGTTGCTGGAAGACACCCGAACCTTGCTGGTCGCCGAGGACCGTAAAACGCTGTACCTGGGAACCTTGAGCTCGGAAGCTTTGGTCCGGACCGCCCTGGCTCCGTATTTCCCGGATCGTCAGTTCCGCTTCGTACCTCTGCAGACCGACAAGATCGATGATTACCTGGTCCGGTTACGGGGACTGCAGACCGACGAAAGCAACCTGGTAGAACGCTTCATTCGCAGTGCGCTACTCGTCGGCGCTTCCGATATCCATATCGTACCCAAAACCGAATCGTATTCCGTTTTTTTCCGAATTCTGGGAGTGCTCGAACACTACCAGGAGGGTCAGATGGAGGAGTACCTGACACTCACGGCCCGAATCAAGGACCTTGCCCGTATGGACATCGCTGAACGACGGCTACCGCAGGATGGCGGTTTTCAGATAGAATTCAGCGGCCGTTACGTGGACCTGCGCGTAGCGACCCTGCCCGGTGTGGACGGCGAAGTCGTCGTCATTCGGTTGCTGGACCCAGACAACGTCCGGCCATCCCTTTCGGATCTCGGCATCACCCGGGTGGACGAATGGCGGAGAGGAGTGTCCTTGCCAGACGGCCTCTGCCTCATCTGTGGGCCCACGGGATCCGGGAAAACCTCTACGTTGAACGCCACCGTACGCGAACAGGATCGGCTCGGCAGGGCCATCTACACTGCGGAAGATCCGGTGGAATATCGACAGGCCTACGTTCGCCAGATCAACATCAATCCGGCTATCGGGCTCGACTTCAACCGGGCATTGCGGGCGTTTATGCGCGCCGATCCCAATATCATCATCCTCGGAGAAATCCGGGATCTCGAGACCGCACAAATGGCCATACGGGCGGCGGAGACCGGGCACCTCGTCATCGCCACCCTGCACACGGAGACCATTCACGGCGCATTCAACCGCCTGAAAGACATCGGTCTCAACGAATACGAAATGCGCTATCTGCTGCGCGCGGTTCTGGTGCAGCGGCTGGTCCGGACCCTTTGCCCCGATTGCCGTGGAAAGGGCTGTCTCCATTGCAATGGAAAGGGCTACGCCGGCCGTACACCGGTATCGGAATGCGCCTACTTTGCCGACGAAAAGGAAGTCCAGAGGATGTTCGATGGGGAACGCTGGTGGCCTACCATGCGGGAAGACGCCTGGAGTCTGGTACAGGCCGGGAAAACGGACGAAAAGGAGCTGATCCGTGTTTTCGGTCCGGAAATACTGCACAGCAAACCGACCGGACTCTAATTTATGGCCAAAACCAACTATAAGGTCCGGGTATCGACCCGCAAGGGGCTTCAGGAACTCCACGTCAGTGCCGAAAGCCCTCAGCAAGCCAAGGTCATCGGGGCCCGTTCCGGTACAGTACTGCGGGTGTTGCCGGTAAAACGGTCTCTTTTTCAGACACCGTTATCGCCGGCAGACCGACAAATATTCCTGACTCGACTGAGTGCCATGTTGGCGTCACGCGTGGGACTTGCCGAATCCCTACGCCTGATCCGGGATACCTTCAGCGGGCCGATCTCCAAAACGGCCAACACCTTGTATCAGACGGTTGAGCACGGGACCTCCTTGCCCGAGGCCTTGCAGGAAATCGGAGCTCCCGATTTTCCCGAATCGCTAACGGCCCTGATTCGCGCAGGAAGCCGTGCGGGCGATACCTCCGTAGCTTTGAGCGAAGCAGTAGCCTTCGAGCAGGAGATCCGCGAGATACGAAAGAGCGCCTCGAAGGGTATCCTGGGGGCCATCAGTGGATTCCTCATTGCGGTAGCCACGATTCTGTCGAGTTCGTTTTATTTTGGTCCCGAGGTGCTCAAAAGCGGCCTGATCGCTTCGGCAGGGAAGTCGGTGGACGTCGGTTGGGTGTTTACTCTGGGGTATTGGATTGGTTATGCCTCCCTTGGATTGCTGTTGCTGGCCCTGCCCCTGCTGCTACTGGGCACCGTAGGCAAACGGATCGCTCCCAGCTTTTCCGACAAACTCATCCTGAAGATTCCCTTCTATCGGGACATCGTACTGTCCCGGGGGAGCTACGTCACCCTGTATGGCCTGGCCATGCTGGTCCGATCCGGTGTGCGCATTAGCGATGCCTTAAAGTTGGCCCAGGATACGGCACCCAAGGGAGCACTTCGCCAGGATCTTGTCCGGGCGCACACGGAGGCCTTGGCGGGTCGGCCCTGGGCCGCAGCGATGCAGACCTTGCATCCGACCGACAAGGCCGCTCTTGCCTCGGCCATGAACAAGGAGCAGATCACCAAAACCCTTATGGCCCTAGCAAATCAATATCGGGAACTGTACGCCCAAAGGGTGGCTACCTTCGTTCCTATCATGACCCTGATATCCGCCCTGTTGTTGACCATTGCCGGCGGCATCCTCTACGGAGAGATCATCCTGCCCATGCTGCAGGCCAGTAGCGGGATCATGGGATAGCGGTGCCTATACTAGGGGGTTCGAACCCCGCTTGGCCAGGAAATCCCTGGCCTTTTTTCTGTCCGATACCCGGCAAAACCGGGGCCAGGGCCGGTTTGATGTAAAAATCGCTTGACAAAAATTTTGGGTTCGTTCTAACATAAGAACTGTCGGTCCACCGGAATTACGGGAGGAAGTCAACAACGCTGAAAAGAGGATGGAATCATGTGCAAGTGGAAAGCAGGAAAGACGAAGACCAAGACCAAGGAAATGACGGCCGTCACCCCGGACCAGGTGGCCGAGGGTATTCTCGACGTGCATCGGTTCCTGTTCGAATTTCTCCCCCAGCAGCCTCGCTGGCTGAAGGGGAGTGGTGCTGGGATCCTGCTTTCTACGGTCGGCCTGCTGCTGGTCTATCATCCTCAGGACGTGGCGTTGAACATCCAGTACCCCCTGGCGGTGGCTATACTTCTGTACTTTGGGCTCTCTTTCCGGGAATTCGAGCGGTCTGGCGGGACGCAGCCTGCCGCGGCTTCCTGGTGGCGCCAATACCCCGGCCCCCTCTTGCTCATGTACGGAAGTTTTCTCTATGGCTGGATCAACTTTTTCCTGCATTAAACGGCGCATCGGTCTGTCCGCCGCTCTGCAGATAGTGCTTACCGCCACGGCGCTGGCCCAACCGCAAACCCTTCCCTCCGTGCCCATCGCGCCTCCACACGCCCGCATCGGTGCCCCCGATTACGTTACGACCATGCGCAACCGACAAGGAGCCGAGGTCGTGGTGGGAAAAGGTTTCAATGCCTCGCAGTTGGCAGGTACCGCTCCAGTAGGCCCTGGCCCTACAGAGGGAGACATCGCTCCGCCAGCACGGCACTTCGTGCAAGGTCCAGTGGGCCGGCCGCACACGCCAACGCCCATCACCATGCAACGGATCTCCGGAGATCTGATTCCCTCGGCATCGGCCAGGTCGAACAAACGATCTGAAGGCCTGAATGCTTTCCGAACCAATGCACCCCTTACTCCCCAGCAGCAGGCTTTGGAGCGGGAACTCACCGCAAAATTCCGACCGTATCGGCAACTCACCCCTCAGGATATCCTGAAACCCACTTTCCGTAATCCTCAGCAACGGAAATCGCCTTGAGTTGGTATAACAGCTATACTAAAAAGGTCAGAAAGGAGGATCTATGAAAATACAGCTGAGGAAAGTCGATCGGGATATGGTGGACAGGCTGATGCGGGAGGGGATTCCAAGGTCGCTTGCCCGGGTGTATGCGGCCCGTGGAATCCAAGACCGGCAAGACCTGGATTACCGGGCGGCCTGTCTGGAGAAAACTCCCCTCAAAGATCAAGAAAAAGCAGTAAACCTGTTGCTTTCGGCACGAGAGCAGCAATTACCGATCTGCATTGTCGGCGATTACGACTGCGATGGCGCCACGGCCACCACAGTTATGGTGCGGGGATTGCACGGACTGGGATTCCAGAACGTGGACTTCCTGGTACCCAATCGGTTCACCGACGGGTACGGCCTGACGCCGCCCATTGTCGAACGGGTGGTGGCACGGGGTGCCCGGGTACTGGTTACCGTGGACAACGGTATTTCGAGCATTGCCGGGGTACAGGCAGCGAAGGCCGCAGGGCTGACCGTCATCGTCACCGACCACCACCTGGCTGGAGACGGGCTGCCGGAAGCGGACGCTATTTTGAACCCAAACCAGCCCGGCTGTCCGTTCCCCTGGAAAAGCACAGCCGGAGTAGGGGTGGCTTTCCTGCTGATCCTGGCTTTGTACCGGGAACTGGAAGCCCGCGGGGAGGCGTATCCCAATCCCAGCTATCTGGCACCTCTGGTGGCCCTGGGTACGGTAGCCGATGTGGTTCCCCTGGAATACAACAACCGCATCCTCGTGCGCCAGGGATTGTTACGCTGGCGTTCCGGAAACACTTTTCCGGGGTTGTTGGCCCTGGCCGCCGTCAGCAAGGTGGAACTGGAAACTCTGGGAGCCGGAAGCATAGCGTTCCAGTTGGGCCCCCGTCTGAACGCGGCCGGTCGCATGGACGACATGACCATCGGCATACGGTGTCTGCTGGAAGACGATCCGGAACGGGCGGAAGCACTGGCCAAAGAACTGGATACGTTCAACAAGGAACGTCGTGCGATCGAAAAAGAACAATGCTCGGCGGCAATGGCGGAACTCCCAGCCAACCCGTCCGGCCAATCCGGTTTGACGGCTTTGTTGGAAAACGGTCACCTTGGCGTCATCGGCATTGTCGCCGGCCGGTTGAAGGAGCAGTTTCATCGTCCGGTAGTGGTATTCGCGGAAGACGGTGAGTGGCTCAAGGGCTCTGGTCGGAGCATCCCCGGCTTTCATCTGCGGGATGCCCTGGCGGATCTGAGCGTGGCCCATCCCGACTGGTTCAAAGCCTTCGGTGGGCATGCCATGGCCGCCGGCATGACTCTACGCAAATCGGCGTTTGCGGAATTCCAGAGGGAGTTTGATCGGTTGGCCGGGGAACGCCTGACCCAAACCGATCTGACGGAAACCTTGCTCGTAGATGGGATCCTGTCTCCGGCCGAAATCTCCCTGGAGCTCGCCGAAGCCATCGAGGACTTGGGGGTATGGGGACAGCATTTCCCGGAGCCCGTCTTTCTGGGGACGTTCGAAGTCCGCAGCTCCAAACTGCTCAAGCAGGCACATCTGCGGCTCGAGCTCTCCCTTCCTGGGGTAGAGCAGGTTCCGGCTATCTGGTTCAACCAGGCTGAAGAGATTCCGGAGGGTGTCCGTTTGCGGCTGGCGTTCAGTCTGGACATCAACCGGTTCCGCGGGGAGGAATCCCTGCAACTACGGATCCACTGGGGAGAGGCTACCAATTCGGTGAGCTCTCTTTCCCAGGTGGCTTGATCGCTATACTCAGCGCGCCATTCCCGGCGCGCTTTTTTATGGAGTCCCCATGTCCAGAATAGCGGTAACCGTGCGTAGTCAGATCAAAGCCTCTGCCGTTCTAGCCCAGATCAAGAAACCTTTGCGTAAGAAGCTGGACGAGCTGTGTGCGCAACGGGGTGAGGATTTGGATACCCTGGCGCGCAACGACGCGGTGATGGCCCAGGTTTTTTCGGATGTATGGGGAATGTTTCCCTCTGATGTTCGTTCGCAGGTGGACCAAAGCTTCTTCGTACAGTCTTGCTTGAAAGAGAAGTACCGGCTAATCTCCGAACTGAAGGAAGGAAAGCCAAAGAAACTGCCGCTGCTAGAGCGTTTGCGGCAGAAAAAGGCGCAGAAGCCGTAAGCTCTGCAAAACTGAGCGGCTAAACCCGTTCTGGCGTGAGCCTGGCCGATATAACGATTAGAGCCGGCAGGGTTCCCGATAGCTACGAAAAATACGGGCTGCCGAAGCAGCCCGTAGCAAAATTACAGATCTTGTCTGTTAGAACGTGCAGATTGTCACGCCATCTCCATCCACAGCACGACCATGGAAGCCGGAGGCCTGCAGCTGCCTGGCGGATTCCAACGCCTCATCTCGGTACAAACCGGAGTCACGAACCTCCAAGCCGGCTGAAGTTTCAACTTGAATGCAACAATCGCCATACTCAGGCTGCTGCTGATCTCGAGAAACCATACTTACTCCAGTAAGGGCTGCCGAAGCAGCCCTTGGTAAAGCATTAGAAGGCCTTGACTACCTCGTCGATACTGTTTCGGACATAGCCGTGCTTGCCTTCCAGGGCGAGGTCCGCTGCGATCCGCATAGCCTCCTCCTGCTCCAGGCCCTCGTCGTGGATCTCCAATCCTTCCGGAGTCAGGACCTCGACGTAATGGCCGGGGACGTCGTCTTCCTCGTCGTCAACCTCTCCGTCTACCCAGACCGAAGTATCAAACAGGGGCCGGGGATTCTGGCGCCGGTACCCGGTATACTCGCCGACTACCTCATATCGGCAGCAGCGACCCTTGGTGTTGTTGTAGTCCGCCGGAATGGACACCACATCGGCTGGATTGATCTTGAGGATCATGACATGGCCGTCGGCACCACCGAAATGCTGGAGGTAGTCCAGCGAGCAGAAGTGCAGACCCGCAGAACAGGTGTGGTTGCAGTCGTCGTCCACCTCCTCACGCGGCATGGAGAGAACCTGACCGACGCTGTTGTCGAAGGTACCCGTATGGTAGTCCTTGTAGTCCGGGCGCACGATCTTGTAGGCCAGGAAGTGGCCATCGGGTGTCAGGGGCAGCTGACCCACCTCCAGGAAGGTGTACAGCTCCTTCCGGGCTCGGTACGAGGGGTTCTTCTGCAGGTTGACCAGAAAAGCCGCCATGGGCTTGAGATCGAAACCTTCCTCCCGCATGGTCAGCATGCGGCGGGTCAGGCTGTTGTCGATCACCTGGCCCTCTAGGGTGACCAGTCCGTCGGAACGGATAGCCACGCCGGAATCCCCGATGGTTTCGATGGATTCCTGCAATTCCTGCTTGGCCGCGTCGAGGACCTCCAGGATCTCCGTCTCCCCGGCTCCGGCCTTCAGCAGATCGCGAATCTGAGCATAGGAGGGGTCCTCCGCCGATATGGAAACGGGACCTGTGCTGAACACGATCGTGATTCCCTGGTTGGTGATAATGAATGGTAGCATACGCTCTCCTGTGGACCTGTGGCATCTGGGATATTCCAGACAGATAGTATAGCACAAGTAAGTTTGTAGGAGAACGAGCTATAACAGTTCGACGGGGGAGGACACCGCTTCGGTCCTCGAGCTCTGCCGGATTTCGCGCCGGGGAGAAGTCGCCCCGGAAGGAGGAACACCATAGGCCTGTTTCTCGTACCGTTGGGAGGCCTGCAGGGATCGCCAGGCTTCGAATTCAGCGCGCAGGCTGTCGAGTTCCCAATACAGTCGCGTCTCCTCGCGTACGGCATCCTGCAAATGCCGCAGAATTTCCTGATACTGGGGATGGCTGTAGGCATAGCGCTCCTGTTTCTGGAGGGATTGCACCGAGTGTTCGATCTCGGCTTCGTTCATGAGCCGAGCTTTCACGACTTTGCGCGCCTCCTCGAAACGAACCCGCTGCGACTTGGCTTCGGCTAAGGCTGCCCCAGTTTCCCGGTAGATCTGGAAATACCGCTCCAGCGCTTCGTCTTCCTGGATCAATAACATCGTTTTGACTCCTGCAATTTGATTTTTCCAGAGATACCCTTATATTATATCGCAATTTGCAGAAAACGTCGCCAAGACGGAGGGGAGCTATGGCTTTACCTACGGTGGTTCGGGATGTTCGCTGGCATCCAGAACAGCAGTGGCTGCAAAGCCCCTTCTTGCAGACATTCTGGGGGCAGGATGTAGTGCAGATGGATAGGGCGGTAGACACGAAGACGAAAGCACGGCTGGACCGGTTTGCCGATTCGTTGCGGGAGACCGGACAGGGGTTCGCGGGACCCTTTCCCTTGCGGTTGCCGAAGGGGTGGTTGCTGGCACGGTGGGTAGGCCGCGTCGAAGCGAAGGGAACCGTGCAGCTGACGTGGCTGGATTTGCGGCATATACCGACGGCTGTTACCAAAAATACGCACGATCTCCGGCGCTGGCAGCTGCTCCAGCAGATGGAGGAATTGCCGGTGCTGACTGCGCGGCAGCGGGAATTCCTGGAGGCTTCGCTGGCCGGGAATACCGAGGTAGTGGATCGGGTTCGGGATCTGCTGGAAGAAAACGGTGTGCTGGAGTTTCGGCTGCTCGCCTCCGTAAACCCCTTTTTGGTATACGGTAGAAAACCGTTGACCTCCTGGAGGCAGGTGTTGATGCTGTTGGGAGCCTCAGAGCTTGTCCGGTTGCTGCAGCCTCTGGTTCTGGCTGAGGCGGCTCCGGCCGGCAGCCGTCTGGAAGAGACGCTGCAGCAGAGCCGGTTCCTGCTGGCCAGCTTCCGTCGGTTGCTTCCTCCTGGAGAGCAGGGCGCCTGCCTGAATTTGTGGCTCAGTGCCCTGCTTTTTGCGGGATCCCTGCTGGTGCATTACGGACATCCCGATAAGGTGCCCCTGTTGCGGGAGTTGGAAGAGGTGGTACCGGATGTGCTTTCCGTACAGGAATTTCTGTACGGAATGTCGGCGCTGGAGGTGGCAGAGTGGCTGCTGCAGCGGTGGAAATTGGGCAGCTCCAGGCTGGACGCAACGGCACGGCAGTGGCTGACCTTGGCGGTGGACGTTTCTCCTGGATTGCGCAAATTGGCGGTTGGCCTTGGGGATCACGTCGAAGACTGGATGAACCGGGGATTGGTACTGCTTCGGGAGGCGGAGCACCCGGTATGGAGGCATCTGTCCCCCCTGGACAAGGAACGGTTTCAGGCCATTCTGGACTACCCCCTCCGTTAGAACGAGAAGTTTCGAAAAACAAAGTCCAGGACGCAAGATCCTGGACTTCGAAATCAACCGTAGGCGATGCCTATATGGCCAACCGGCGCGTAGTAGACCTGACCCCTTTGTCGGGACTTGCGAATATGGTACAGATCCATCAACCGGTCCAGTTCCCGATCCTCGTCTTCGTCGAGTCCCAGCTTGTTGTTGAAGAAATCGCGGGCCAGCTGCGCCCGGGTGGTCACCGAGGTGTTCTCTTGCATCGTGATTCTCCTTTCGCCTGTTGCCGAATGGGCCGTTCTTGGCCTTGCATGGCATATAGTATACCAACAGTTCACGCACGATGCTATACTCCTGCGAAGTACACACAGGACAGACAGGAGAACGCTATGCAGCATTTGGAGATCAGCAAAAAGGCGAAGGTCAAGGACCTGTTCGGCGGGGAAGGGGAATACGAGATCCCGGTGTATCAAGGTTCGGAGTACACCCCTTCTATCAATGAAACCTACAACTTCCGCTCGGATTTGCGGTTGGCCATGCTCTATTTCCTCATGGGGCCCAGGGACAACTTGTATATCCATGGTCCAACGGGAAGCGGCAAAAGCTCCCTCGTGGAACAGACCGCGGCGCGTCTTGGCCGGGAAGTCTTCAAGGCCTCCTGCCACGAGCGTATGGAGTTCCAGGATTTCACTGGGCTTTACATCAAAGGTGGCCACGAATTCGTGGAAGGGCCCTTGGTCAAAGCCATGAAGCGCGGCGGTATTTTCCTGCTCGACGAGTGGGACCAGCTTCCGCCCAGCACCGCCATCGGCCTGAACGGCGTTCTCGATGGGCAACCTTTGATGGTTCCGGAAACGGGTGAGCTGGTGCAGCCCCATCCGATGTTCCGGGTGGCGGCAACCGGAAACTCCGCCGGTTCTGGAGACTCCACTCGCATCTACAAGGGAGTAAAGGCCCAGAATGCGGCGGCCTTGGACCGTTTCGCCAGCCTTGTCGTGGACTATATGTCCGCCGAAGAAGAGCTGGTGGTTCTGAACATGGCGTTCCAAACGGCGGAGGGTAAGCCCCTCCTGGCGGAACCGGTCGCACGCGCCATGATCGAGGTGGCGAACGAGGTTCGTGGCCTGTTCAAGGCCTGCCGAGAGACGGGCATGAACCACACCATCACCACCCGTACGCTGTTGCGCTGGGCGCGCCGGTCGCTCGATATGGCCAAGTCCGCCTCCGTACAGTATCCGGTGAGCCTGGCCTTTGAGGTGGCTTTCCTCAATCGGCTGGACCCCGAACAACGGAGTGCCGTTGAAGGTATCTTCTCCCGGATCTTCGGCAAGAAAATCTAAGTGCTACTTACGGGAGGCTTCTGCCTCCCTTTCTTACAGGACAGGAGGTAAAATGAGCAAGATCATCGTAGTTGCCCCGGAATTCTGTGCCTACGGCGGAGCCCACGTGCTCCATCGGGATGACCTGGGAACGGCATCGGAGGATTTGCCGGACGCCAAAGTAGCTTCTCTGGGAGAGAAGCGGGTCATCAACCCGGAGCTTCTGAAACCCTTCGGAAAGCTTCGCGCCCGAGCCTGGGCCAGAGCCGCCCGTAGGGGAATCCGTATTCTGGATGGTTACGGCCAGAATCCTGAGTGGGCCAAAACCGTGGTGCAGTCCATCCAGGAAGTTTGCCAAGAGGCCCAGCAGCATGCGGACCACATCGTAAACAACTGGTCGGCCCTGGTAAACGACTGGGCCAACCAGAACCCGAAATGGTCGGACATGATCCGCAAATCGGCGCCTCCTCGGGAATGGGTTCGGGATCGTTTCCGCTTCTCGGTTCGTGCCTACCCGCTGGGATTGGATGTTTTGGAGGATATGGGTATCGAGGATAACGCCTTGCTGGGCGAAATGGGAGGGCTGGGTGACCGGCTGGTGGCTGAGCTGGTGGACGCCGCCAACGCCCTCTGGAAGGAATTCCTGACCCGGGAGAAAGTGACCTCCAGGCAAATCTCACCTCTGGTCACCATGCAGGAAAAGGCCGAGACCCTGGGCTACCTGGATCGCCGTGCGGCTCAGGTCGGGACGGATCTTGGAGCGCTGTTGAAGACACTACCACCGAAGGGCCCGTACGAGACGCACCTGCCGGCCATCTTGCAGGAACTGCGTAAAGTGGTCCGGTTGGGATCCCAGAACGAGGCGGTTGCTCCGGCCACTCCGGAACATACCGACGACACCCCCGTCTGGGCCTGTGCCTGACGTTCTTTTTCACAACCGCCGGAATTCCGGCGGTTTTTTTGTGGGCGCTATACTCGATAATTCCAGGAGAACTGCCATGTTTCTACCGCCGCCCACCCCACCTGCCCTCGTTTCCAGTCTGCCGGTCGCCACGGTAGCGCAACCCTCGGTTGCGTATAAAGTACTGGGATCCGTTTCGGTGAACCAGCAAGAATCCCTCTTGCTGTCGGGCCTGAATGCCTGGCAAACCGCTTATACCAAGGCGACGGCGGCCACCTTGTCGGTACCGTCCAGCAGTTCCGGCCTGTTCCCGCTCTACGGTTTTCAGCCTCCAGTGCCGGCATCGAATACCTCCTGGCAATACGGGGTAAGTACCTACCAAGGGTTGCCGGCCGCTTACGTCTGCCTGTCGGCTGCCGGTAACGTCACACTGCAGCAGGCCATCGACTACGGACAAAGGTTCTATTCCCAAAACTACTATGTTTCCGGTAGCTGTGGCAGTACCAGTAACGGCGGCGGCAGCACTCTGACTTTTTGGTTACAATTGGCTCCGGCCGCGCAAAAAGCACTTGAAGCTGCCCAGAATCCCGGTTCGCCGGCAGGTGTCTTGCCATCACTTCCTCCGGCTCCGTTACCTGCAGGGCCCAGACCACCGGTACAAGCAACCCCTCCGGGTCCTCAGGCCCCCGTTCCCATTCCCGCGCCGCCACAAGCTCCAGGTCAAAACTCGATGCCTTGGTTTTGGATCTGGCACCACTGGGCCCAGATACAGTCTGCGCACTGGTGGTGATTTCGGTATAAAACGCCCAAAAACGGAGGATTCCGCTTGATCAATCTGTTGTTGACTCTGATGGCCATTGGGCTGCTTTCCGCGGCCCTGGCGATTTCCGTTCAGTATATTCCGGCCCAACAAGACATCACCCAGAATGCGCTGGCACTCATCCGCACAGGCCTGACCAGCTTGCAGACCGGATACAACAACTATACGGCGGCCACCGGATCCGCTCCTACAAGCAGCAACTGGACCAGTGTGCTCACTCCCCAGTATGTCTTTCTCCCGGCGGCACCCTCTGGGCTATCCTGGAGCTATGCCTCGGGCGCTGCGTATGGAAGCGTAACCGGCAATTATTTCTGTCTGAGTGGTACCTGGAACAAGGCAGAGTATCAGGCTGCGGTGGATGCCGCGCATTGGTTTTCCAGCCAGGCGTACTTCCTCAATTCGAGCTGCGGTGCCACCAGCAACGCCAGCGCGCCGACAAGCTGGCCCGCTTCGGCCGCCATCACGTTTTGGGTCGCTGTGAACTGAATCCGAAGCCAAAACAAAAAAGGAGCCGGAAGGCTCCTTTCGAATAAGTTAGTGAGCGCGCAGGGTGCGTTCGCACAACCACTTCAACTCGGTATGGAATCGATCAAGAACCATGCCGTTCTCTTCGATCCCTTCCAGAGCGGCCAACAAAGATCGGGCCGAACCGGCAGCGCGAGCTATGGCGATCAAGGAATTTTCCTCCTCAACGGAGTAGTACCGGCTGTAGACCGGTGCCAAACCGCGATCAGATGCGAGAGATTTGGCGATCTGCTGTTGCTTGTTCATGATGGTCTCCTCAAAAATGTCCTGTACAAAAATATAGCAACCTTAGGGCCTTGCCTGAATTAACCAAAACAGGTATACTTTAAGTATCGAACAAGGAGAAAAAGATGCTGACACAACAGGTGCAGGATTGGCTGGAAGTATGGGGAGACCGCTTCAACGCTCCGTCGACGGAAAACGTCTGGGAGCTCAAAAACTGGGCGGAACAGAAACTCCGGGGGCAACGGGACCCACTGCTGCGAATGGTCTTAGAGGATTTCCAGGATAAGCTCTCGGGGACCCTGGCACACTGACCCGGCGTCGGTTCTCCGACCGCTCTTGCAGTGCCCTGGGAAGGGGCATGGGATCCACCAAACCGGGATCGAGGATGTCGGGTCCGCGTGAGGTCGTCCGGGCGCCCAAAAGTACGTTGGGCTCGGCCATTACTTCGGCGGTAACCGGGTTTGCCCTTTCCTTCGCCAACAGAGCGCGCACTGCGGACCGGACGGCCGCGGCGCTGTCTTCAGAACGGACCACCAGCTGCTGTATGGCTTTGGCGTTGCTTCCGGCTGCAGGGGATACGGCTTGAAGCGGAAAAGCCGACTGGGTGGCCGCCGTCGATGTAACGACAGGAACCGATCCGGCAATGGCTTCGGGTTTTTTCGAACAGCCGGAAAGGGCTATTCCGAATAAAAGCAAAGCCAGGAGGTAGGTTGGTCTAGTGTGCATAATCCGTCTTTGCGGCAAGGCCAAGCCAACGCAGAAGCTGCACCGCAGTGGCGTCGCCGATGTGCAGTTCCAGGCTACCGTGCGGGCCAGGGCCGACCAGGGCCGGCGCCACCTGGGCCCCGGTCCGGCGTAACCAGCGCAAGGCCGGCCGGGTGGCCGTCAGGACGGCCTGCACTTTTGCGGCTGGAACCGTAGAAGCCGATGAAGTACGAGATTCGCTCTGCATCAATGCAGCCAGGGCTTTGCCATCTCTCGGCCCTTGCCAATACGGAGCCAGCGCCGCTGCCTGAGCGGTGGTAACCGTCAAAGGTACCCAGCGAAAACGCAATCGCGCTACCGCCGGATTGGTCTCACGCAGTAGCGTAATGGCCTGCCAGAGCGCGAAACAGTGGGGGCACCCGGGTAAAAACAGAACGGTAATCGGTTTTCCGGTAGCCGGCCCTTCCGTAAATCCCGGGAACCGGGACAATGTGGCCTGGTCCGAAGCCGGTAAGGCCGGCGTCAGGAACCGGAAAAAGGAATCGGGCTCAGGAGAAAGGGGGGAACCCCAGGCTGGCCCTATGCCGGCCAGAAAAGCCAATCCCCACGCCAGGGCGGTTACGCGCATACAGGCTCCTTAGAGGAAGAAAGGCAACTCAGGGCACCGCGTTCCAGTCGCGTCAGAGTAATGCTGCGCGCCCCCAGCGCTTCGACCAGATACTGTGCGGCCCGTTCTGGATCGGCGGTATCCCCGCAGGTAAAGACGTCTACCGCGGCATAACCGTACTCCGGCCAGGTATGAATGGCCAGATGGGATTCGGCAACGATGACGGCGCCGCTCACCCCATAGGGCGAAAAATGGTGGAAAGCCTGGGTAACGACAGTACACCCCGATCGTCGCGCTGCCTCGAGCATCGCTTCCCGAATCGCGTCCACATCGGCCAGGCGAACCGCGTCGCAACCGGATAGCTCTGCAACCAACTGGTAACCGAGAAAACGCATGGGAACCCCCCGGAGAAGGCCAGGTGAGGCCAGGAATGAAAGATGGAGTAGTATAGCAAAAGTACACTCGCGGGTCAAAGCGACGGGCTCTCAACCTGGAACGAACCGATGTTCCAAGCTATACTGCTCAGGTTGCAAGGAGAACAAAGATGGACCAACAAGATCTGGAACGACTCAGCGCTTTACTCGGAAACGGAGTGATGCTTTCGCACACCACCAAACTCTGGGCGGCCTTCGACCTGCCTGGAGCCAGGCCGCAGCATCTGGCCCTCTGGGGACCGAAAAAAGGCAGCTCCCAGTTCAGCCGGATTCAGGGGAAACTGGTGAACAGGAACTCCAGTACGGTACAGTCGGAGAAGCTGAGAGAGGGCTATCAACGGGAGGCCAACGTAACCCTGAGAAGTCTGGTGGCAAGCGGAAAGGTCTCGATGACCCAAATGCAAAATCTGTGGCAAAGTGCCGGATTGGCGGACTTGCTGAAATCACTGGATCCAGCGAGCTCGAGCAGCACAACCCCCCAATTCACCATTGTCGAGACGTTTACGGAAACCGTTGTTCAAGGCCAGGTGCCCTGGTCCTGATACGCCTGGACTACCCGAAATTCTTTCTGGGAGTGGACTTTCCACTCCCTTTGTTTTGGCCTAGCTTGAGGAAAACCATACCCAATGCTATACTAAAAGCAACCTAAGGACCAAGACTCAAGGGATGCCAGGTGATCGGGAATGCCGTAGTCGAGCGCAGGTTCCCGGGGACCCATACCAGGGCCCAAGAGAAGCCTTCCTCGTCAAGAGGCTTTCCGTCTGCAGGGAAAACCGGTAAATTGTGTCCTGCTTTCAAAAGGATAGAAAAGGAGTAAGCATGCGGTCCCATCGCCATCTGATCGTTTCTTTGTGTCTCTTTCCTGCTGTGGCCGTGGCCGCGGTTCCGGCCGGTATCCCCCTGGGGTATTACATGGGCTATGGGGATGGTTGTCGCACCGTGGTGAGCCTTCTGCCGCATCACCGGGCCGTTCTGGGGGCCTTCGATGAGTATCAGGGTATGGGATACCAGCCTAAGCCGGTAACGCCAGCCCGAATTCGACACGCCATTGGCTCGGGTAACGGGAATCCCTCTACCTACCGCTACGATCCGGAAACGCACATCCTCACCCTGAAAACCCCGATAGCCTGGACGAAGAAAGCCAGTGCCTGTGTGCATACTTTCCGGTTGGAAAAGGGTGGTCTGATGCCCGTAAAGGAGCGTTCCATCGGCAGCCTGTCGGCCTGCTCTTCCTTGCACGGGGCGAGCTGGGGCTATACGGGTAACAGCCTCCTCAAACGGATCCACTTGCCGCGTTGATCGATCATGGCCGCTTCCCCCTCCAAGGTCATTGCCTTTCCACAAGCTGTGGATCTTGTGGAAGTGGCCTATCAAGCCCTGGAACGGCAGGGATTCACCCGACGCAGCGGCCAGGAAGACCTGTCCCGCAAGATCCACAAGGCGCTACTGGCCAATTACCCTCTATGTGCCGAAGCCGCCACCGGTACCGGGAAAACCTTTGCTTACCTCATAGGCGGGATACTGGCCCAGGAGCAAAACGGGTTGCCGCTGGTGGTCTCGACGGCAACGGTAGCCCTGCAGGAACAGATCTTCTACCGCGACCTGCCCACCCTGGCGCAGGCCGGATTGATCGCTCCGGACAGCTTTGCCTTGAGCAAGGGCCGTAACCGGTATTTCTGCGTCAATATGGCGAGGGAGGCCGTGGAAGGGATCCAGGTTACCCGACTGCAACCCAGCCTGTTCGGTGGTTTTGAGGACGAAGCGCAAGCCACCTCGTTTTTCTCCCGCCAAATGTGGCAGTCCTGGACTTCCGGCGAATGGAACGGAGATCGGGACAGTTGGCCCGGGTTGCTCCACGAAAAGGCCTGGGCACAAGTCCGGTCCGAGCGGGAAACCTGCGCTGGAAATGCGTGCCCGGATTTCCACGAATGCCCTTTTTATCGGGATCGCTTACGTTTTTCCAGAGCCCGGATCCTGGTAGCCAACCACAATCTGGTATTGGCGGATCTGGCCCTACGCGCCCAAGGAAGGGATCCGCTCTTTCCTTATGGCAGTTACCAGTTGCTGGTAGACGAAGCTCACCATCTCCCCGAAATCGTACGACAAGGAGGCGAAGCGGCTTTTCCGGTACGCACGGCACAGGAACTGCTGGGAAAGCTCGGACTCTGGCTGAACGCTTGCCAACAGGCTGGAAAATCCACCAAAACGCTACCGGATCTCCTCGAGGCCGCCCGCAAGGCGCTCCTGCCTTTACGCACCCTGGCGGAAGGACTGCTTTTGCTGCAGGAAGGGGACTGGTTCCGTTTTACGCACGGAAAACTGGATTCCAACTGGAGTACACCTTGTCGCCAGGCCTCGGGGGATTTCCAGGCCCTGGCGGAAGCCCTGCAGGATTACGCCCGCAAATTGCGTTACCAGAAAGACGGTACGGTGCCCCTGCTGCTGGAACGCGCGCGTGAATTCCTGGAACCGATAGAAAACATGGCAACGGGCCTGGTCCGCTTCGCCGAGCGGGACCCGGGATTCCTGGAAGGTGCCCGTTGGGTGGAATCCCAGAATGGAGATCTGCGGCTGCGTTACGCCCCCCTGCAGGGTAAAGACCTGCTGACACATTGGTTGTGGAGTTCGGAGATTCGACCTATTCTGGTCAGCGCCACCTTGAAAAGCCTGGGAACCTTCGACGCTTTCCAGGAGGAGGCGGGACTTCCTCCGAATACCCAATTCCACACGGTTCCTCCGGTGCTGCCGTACCAGAACAGCGTGTTGCACTGCCCACCCCTCGATTTCTGGCCCACGCACCCGCACTACCCCCAGCATCTGGCTCGGGCCCTGCAGCGGTGCCTGAACCCGGAAGAGGGTACGTTGATCCTTTTCAACAGCCGTCAGGACATGCTCCGGACTATCGGCTTACTGCCTCTTGCCCTGCGCGAACGCTGTCTGATTCAGGGGCAAAACGCCACGCACGCCCTGATCGAGCAACACCGTCAGATCATCGCGGCAGGGAAGGGGAGCATCCTGGTCGGCCTGCAAAGCTTTTCGGAAGGGCTGGACCTCCCAGGCGACCTATGCACCCACGTCGTGCTTACGCGGCTACCGTTCGGCGTACCGGGTACCCCGCTCGAGGAAGCCCGGAAAGAAAAAATAGGCAGCGAATGGTTCCGGAAAGGGGTGTTGCCAACGACGGCCCGGGCTCTGGTGCAGATGGCCGGCCGTCTCGTTCGGAGAACGACGGACCGAGGGCGAATTACCTGCCTCGACGCACGACTGCGGGAGTCCAGCTATGGCCCGGACCTGATGCGGGGTATGCCGGATTTCCGTCTGGATTTCAGCCCCTTACCGGGTACGGACGCTATACTATAGGCCTAGGCTAACAGGAGGTACCATGAATCAATTGACGGTGGCTAAAGTCCTCATGCTATCCGCAGTTTTGCTGGGGATCGGCTGGGGGTTCTCCAGTTTCGGAGGCGCCTTCGGACTTTTGTCTGGAGGCATCGTTGGTGGCGCGGCAGGAGCGCTTGCCGTACACATCTACCACGAATTTCTTGCCGCCTATGACCGGCTGCAGGAAAGAACCCTCCCCAAAGGAGAGGACGAAGACTAACCTTTTCTTTCAGGCCCCTGTCCGGGGGCCTTTCTGTTGCCTATACTACAAAAACCAGAAAGGATACCCATGCCCTCGCTCACGCTGCACTACCAACCGATATTCCACCGAAATTCCCGCCGTGTACTTTACTACGAAGCCCTCCTGCGCGCGCCCAACACCAGCACTCCAAACCTGTTCCAGAGCGCCGAACGCCGGCAAGTCCGGATTCCCCTGGAACGGGAGGCACTACGTATGTTTTGGCAGGACATTTGCTCCGGACACACCGCACAGCATCCCGTAGGCCTGAATCTGTCCCCGCTGGCACTCTGTGAGGACCAGGCCAGCTGGCGTTTGCTGCTGAAGATCAGCAAACAGCAACCCTTCTTTCTCGAGATCACCGAAGATCTGCCGGTGCACGATACGACCCGTTATCGGGATCGACTGCTGCGACTATGCGAACTGGGGGTAGACCTCGTGCGGGACGATCTCGGTTCCGGCCACGCCCACTTCACCGATTTGTTGGAATATCCTTTTTCGTACGGTAAACTTGACCGACGGTATTTTCACTGGTGGTTTCCGAAAAACCGGTCGGAACAAAATCGTCGAACCCATCTGGAATCGCTGCTACAAACCCTGGATTGGCAATCGTGTTACCTCATCCAGGAAGGCGTAGAACACGAATTGTCCCCAGCATTGCTCACGCAGTTGCCCTCCCAACTGCAAGGACTGCAAGGCTTTGGACTCGGCCAACCGGAACGCACACCCTGGGCCGCCAGAAAAAAGTGTCCCCCTCCTCAAGCAAGGAACCCCCATGAAGAAGAACTCAGCTACTTTCACAAAGACTTTCCGGTTCTTGGTACCGGGTTTTCTCGGCCTCACGTTGGTTAGCGCCGGTTTTTGGTGGTATCTGCAGCCCATGCAGGCCGCGAAAGACCTGGGAGATGCCGCGGTAGCGCGCGATTACCCCGTCCTCCTGAAGGGCATAGATTACGCCGCCTTGAAAGTGAACATGGCGCGCAATCTGCACCGTATCATCGCCCAGAACAACCGCGCCCACCACATGCATCTGACTCCGGAAATCATCACCGAAGCAGCGGACAACGGGGCAGCGAATACCGCCACTCCTCGCCGGGTCCAGGGGCTGCTTGAACACGTTCTGCCCAATCTGGGTCCGTCCTTCCACATCGTACAGTACACCGGACATTTTCTGTCCCTGAACCGGTACGCGGTGCTGGTAACCGCTGCATCGGGCGGGCACATTCGAGCGATCTTTTATCGACAGCCGGGAAGTCTGGCCGACTGGAAGCTGGGAGACATCGAAATCTTCCCGCCGGCCATGCCGTTGAACGCCTACCCCGCGTCCGCGACCCAAAAAGAAGTCGAAAAGCTGGCTCCTGAAATACGGGTGTCGACCCTTACGGCAAAACAGCCCTCCGTCGCCCGGGATGCAGCGGCAGCCCCCAAGGCGGCACCGACGCGATCCCAACCCTGAACCGGAGGGGAAAGCGGATCCGGTTGCTATATTGAGACGAAGCTTTTCCCTGAGGATGCTCCCTTGTTTGCATTGATTATCGGCATCATCGCCATCGTTTTGACCATCGCCCTGGTATTAGCCGGCCTGTTTTACGGAGGTAACGGCTTTTCCGACAACTCCGCAAAAGCCCAGGCCGCCGCTCTGCAGAACAACGGAAACCAGATTGCCGGGGCGGTAGCCTTGTACGAGGCAAGGCACGAGGGGGCAACGCCGCCTTCGGTTTCCGCCCTGGTACCGCTTTACCTGACTTCGGTCCCTCCGGGGTCCTGGACTTTCAGTGGGAACTATGTGCAGCAGCCCGGGGTATCCGAGACGACTTGTGAACAGGCCGACGCCGCCGAAGGAAGCAGTACGATACCCTCCTGTACCGATGCGGGTCCGGGAGTGCCTTGTTGCTCGGAATAACCGGAGTTTCTCTAGTGTCACCCTGGTCGAGAGGATACCCCATGCCTTCGTCTTTCTTCAAAAAAGCCGTGCTGTCTATCGGAGTCGCGGCTGCCCTGTCCGGATGCTCCCATAAAGAATCCACGGCTCCTGCCCATCCGGTCACTGCCCCTGCGGCATCCACGGTGTCGGTAAAAACGCCGAAACCCGTGTCTGCGGAACAACGTCGCCTGAACGAACAAACCGAAGCGCAGATGTTTGTGACGGCTTTTGGCCAGGGGCAGCTGAAGCTCATGCAGATCCAGTCCGGGCCCGGCGGATTGATCGCCGCACTGGTTGCTCCCAGTGGCACCAAAAAAGTGACTCCAGAGACCCCGGCTGCCATACTCTGGATACTACCCGGAGGCAAATATGCTCTCCAGGGGAACCTGATCGATCAAAGCGGCAAAAACCTCACCGACGGCTATCTGGAAAAGTTCGGCATGACGCCGGTCCTGATCGGAGAACCGACTGCTCCACCGGTCGCGGTTACGGGTTCGGCCCTTTCCTCGGTCAACGCACCGGCGTCCGCTCCGACCGCGAGCGCCCTTTCCTCCAAGACCGAAGAAGCCAAGGGAGCTTCAGCGGCGTCCCAGAAACCCAAACACGGAAACCCCCGGGTCGGAAGTCTCCGCTAAATCCACGGGAGCGCTGGTCAAAGCCATCTCGGGAAACGGGAAGCCCGTTCGGTCCGGACCTCCCGTTTCCACAAATACCGGACGTACTCACGGTATACGGTCGGAGTGGACTAATTTGGCCAATTTGTTATAATAAAAGTCCGGTATTTCCCCGATAGTGGGGGAAGGATTGAGGTATGAACACCGAAACCACGGCTACCCATCAACGAGCCAGGAAGGCCTTGACGACTCTGCTGGCCGATGGTCTGGAACCCACCCCACAAAATTTTGCCCTGTATTTCGAACTGGACCAGGGGGAGGGATTAGTACAGCAAACCCTCGATACCTTATCGGGAACCTTTCTGGAACACCCGGAGCTGGGGAAAGCCTTATCGGAACTGCGCGAATCGGCCCGGATGCTGGGTAAGGAATCGCGCCCATTTCGACATCAGTTGCAACGGATCGAATCCAGTAAATCCGGCTGGTTGGAGAAACTGGCCCAACGCCGGCGGGCCTTGCGCGAAGAACTGCACGCCCTCGATGCCGCGCAAGAGGCGCAACAACACCAGATTCTGCAGGCCCGAAAGCTGAAAAACCAGCAAACCGTCCTTTGGTCTGAACTGGAAAAACAACTACCCGAAGCGGTACGGCCGGCCTGGCAGGCCTTACGGGAGCAGGTGGAAGCGCGAGAAGCCGTAATTGCCGAAATAGAAAGAGGGCAGATCCAGGCCATGGCCATCGCTGCCCGTTTGGGAATACTGTTCGACGTCCTCGAGCAGAACTTGCCCTCGGGCGAGTCCATTGCCGATGTGGATCCGCTGACTCAGGCGCTCAACCGCCGTGGATTCTTCCGCCGATTGAACCAAAACTCCGCGGTTACCGGGGCATTGCTGGCCATCGATCTCGACCGGTTTCGGGATCTGAATGAGCGCTACGGACATCCGGGAGGAGACCGGGTGCTGCAGTTCAGTGCCGACATCCTTCGCCATTATTGCCGGAGCAACGATATCTTCTCCCGGTTCGGCGGAGAAGAGTTCATGGTATTTCTGCCGAACTGCTCGGCCGAAGTCGCCCATAAACGAGCCGAGGCCATGCGTACGGGCTTGGCCACCGCGCATTGTCGGCTGGAAGACGGCCGGATACCGGCCGTGACGGGGAGCATTGGGGTAGCCCTGTGGGATCGCAGCCAGGAGGACTTCGAGGCCGCCTACACCAAAGTGGACAAAGCCCTCTATGCCGCCAAGAATCGGGGACGGAATCGGGTCGTTGCGGCCTGGGAACTTCAGGCCTAAAAACACAAGACGCAAACCCAAGGAGCATATCGTGACCGGAACCCTTGCAAAAAAGGCAACAGTTCATTACAGGAAATACGCGCTGGCCCTGCTGCTTTTTGGCTGGCCAGTCCCTTTGTGTTTCATCTGTCCCCCAGATCTGCAGGTAGCGCTCGGTGGCCTGTGCTTCGTCAACGGCTTCGCCGTCAGCGTCTGGGCCCGTCTACGCTAATCGATTCAGGAGTACTATGACCGCTACCGACTCGACCTATACCGGAGCGCAGATTTCGGTCCTGCGGGGCCTGGAGCCCGTCAAGGTGCGCCCGGGCATGTACACCCGCACCTCCCATCCCGCCCATATCCTGCAGGAAGTCATCGATAACGCCGCGGACGAAGCCCTGGCCGGTTACGCCAAAAACATCTGGCTGACCATCGAAAGCGATGGCAGTTATACCATTCGCGACGATGGCCGGGGCATACCCGTGGATGTGCCCCCCGGGGAAGAGCGGCCTGCCGTGGAGCTGGTCTTCTCAACCCTGCACGCCGGAGGAAAATTCGATCACAGCGGAGAGCATGCCGCGTATCGTTTTTCCGGAGGACTGCACGGGGTGGGAGTGGCGGTCACCAATGCCCTGTCTCTCGAACTCAGCGTGGAAGTACAGCGCGACGGGTCGGTCTGGCGCCTGGACTTTGCCGACGGTGGCGAGATCCGCCAGCCGCTGACCCAGATCGGCACCTGTGGACCGCGCACTCACGGTACCAAGGTCCGGGTAAAACCCGATCCCCGGTATTTCGACAGTCCCCGGGTATCGGTGGCGGAGCTTGCGGCCCTGCTGCGCTCGAAAGCCCTGCTGCTGCCTGGTCTGACGACCCATCTGCAGGCGCCCGGGCAGGAGCCGCAGGAGTGGCGGTATGCCCAAGGCCTCACGGAGTACCTGGGCGAGATCGTCGCCGACAAGGAAACCGTGACCGCTCTCTTTGCAGGAGAAAATTACCTCGAGGCGGGCAACCCGCAGAACTTCGAGGAAGGGGAGGGCGCCTCCTGGGCTTTGGTCTGGGTGCGCGAGGACGTCCCCAAGCCGGAAACTTACGTCAATCTCATCGCCACCCCTTCCGGCGGTACCCACGAGAGTGGCTTTCGGGCCGGAGTATACTCGGCGGTGCAATCCTTCATGGAGCACCACAACCTGCTGCCGGCCAAGCTCAAATTACAGCAGGAGGACGTGACCGCCAACCTCGCTTTCCTGTTGTCGGCCCGTATTCTGGATCCCCAGTTCCAGGGCCAGACCAAAGAGCGCCTGAATAATCGTGACGCCCATCGCCTGATGCAGACCGTCATTCGGGATCGGCTGGAAACCTGGCTGAATCAGAATCCGGAGCAGGGCAAAGCCGTTGCGGAGCTCGCCTTGCAGTCGGCCCAAAGGCGGCTGAAGGCCGCGCAGAAAGTAGAACGGCGCAAGGGATCGGGGCTGGCTACCCTGCCCGGCAAGCTTACGGACTGCGAGAGCACCGACCTCTCCCGCAACGAGCTGTTTCTGGTGGAAGGCGACTCGGCCGGAGGTTCAGCCAAGACCGCGCGCGACAAAGAGTACCAGGCCATCCTGCCCTTGCGCGGTAAAGTGCTGAACACCTGGGAAGTCGACGCCGGCCAGATTTTCGCCAACAACGAGATTCACGACATTGGTGTGGCCCTGGGTGTGGAGCCGCACGACCACACCGCCGATCCGGACACCGTGCTGGCCGGACTGCGCTACGGCAAGGTCATCCTTTTCGCCGACGCCGATGTGGACGGACGGCATATTCAGGTGTTGCTGCTCACCCTGTTCTATCGCCACTTTCCGGCCCTGCTGCGGCGCGGACATGTTTTTGTGGCCAAACCGCCGTTGTACCGGGTGGATGCCACGGTGAAGGGCAAGCTGCGCAAGGTGTACTGCGAGGACGAACGGGAACGGAACCAGCTGCTGGAACGGCTACGCAAGGAAGGGGTCAAGGAAACCGCTATCCGGGTCCAGCGGTTCAAAGGGCTCGGAGAGATGAACCCGGAGCAGCTTTGGGAAACCGGCATGTGTCCCGATACCCGCACCCTGATCCCGCTGCAGGAGCCCTATCCGGACCGCCCCGAATTGCGGGAACGATTTCATAAACTGATGGCCAAGGCCGAGGCTGGTTCTCGACGTTCCTGGTTGGAAGCCGATGGTTGGAGGGCAGATCTGGATGTCTGAAGCGTTTGAGTCGTCGCAAAGCGTGGACCTAGGGGCGTTTGCCGAAGAGGCGTATCTCGCCTATGCCATGAGCACGATAACCGCTCGGGCTTTACCGGCACTGGCCGACGGGCAGAAGCCGGTGCAGCGCCGTCTGCTCTACGCCATGCGGGAGATGGGCCTGCTGCGGGGCCCGGCGCACGTCAAATCGGCCCGGGTCGTGGGCGACGTGCTGGGCAAGTTTCACCCCCATGGAGACAGTTCGGCCTATGAAGCCATGGTGCGTATGGCCCAGGATTTCTCCCTCCGCTATCCGCTGGTGGATGGCCAGGGTAATTTCGGCTCGCGGGACGGAGACGCTGCCGCGGCCATGCGCTATACCGAAGCCAAACTGGCGCCCATAGCCGATCTGCTGCTGGCGGAGGTGGACGAAGGCACGGTGGATTTCCGGCCCAACTACGACGGCACCCTGCAGGAGCCCTCTTTGCTTCCGGCCCGGCTCCCCTTCCTGTTGCTGAACGGCAGCTCGGGTATCGCGGTGGGTATGGCTACAGAGATCCCCTCCCATAATCTGCGGGAAATAGCGGAAGCCGCGGCCACGCTTACCCTGAATCCGAGCCTGGACGACGAGGCCCTGCTCGACCTCGTTCCCGGCCCGGATTACCCGGGCGGAGGCCAGATCGTTTCTTCCCCGGAGACGATCCGTCAAGCCTATCGGACAGGGCGAGGCAGCCTGCGGATACGCGCTACCTGGACGGTGGAGCAGTTCGCCAAGAAGGAATGGCAACTGGTGTTCACGGAACTGCCTCCTGGGGTATCCACGGCAAAAGTGGTGACCGAGATCGAGGCCTGCTCCAACCCCCAGGTGAAGCCGGGAAAGAAGGCCTTAACTCCGGAACAGGCCGCCATCAAAACGGCCTTTCTCTCCCAGATCGATGCGCTCCGCGACGAGTCCGGAAAAGAGCATGCGGTGCGCTTGGTGGTGCAACCCAAAAGCCGAAACCAAGACCCGGACGCCCTGGCGCGCTTTTTGTTGGCCCACACCAGCCTGGAGAGCAACGCCAGCCTGAATCTCACCCTCATCGATCTCGAAGGCAAGGCGCCCTGTCTGGGCCTTCCCGCCATTTTGCGGCAATGGGTAGACTTTCGGCTGGCTACGGTGCGCCGTCGGACCCGGTACCGTCTCGACAAAGCCGAAGCGCGCATCCACATCCTGGAAGGCCGGCTGCGCGTCCTGCTCGACATCGATGCCGTGATCCGCGTCATCCGGGAAGCCGACGACCCCAAGGCGGACCTCATGGCGACATTCGGGCTGACCGAGATCCAGGCCGAAGACATTCTCGAGATCCGGTTGCGCCAACTCGCCCGTCTGGCTGGAATCGAGCTGGAAAAGGAACTGGCCAAGCTGCAGAAGGAGTCCGCCAGGCTCCGCACCTTGCTTGAAAAGGACTCGGTGCTGCGCAAGACGGTAGCCGCAGAAATCCGTGAGGATGCCCAGCAGTTCGGGGACGACCGGCGCACCCGCATCGATCCCGATGCGGTCAATATCGAGGCAACGCCTACCGTGCTGGTGGGAGAGGATCCCGTAACCGTGATCGTATCTCGCAATGGCTGGCTGCGCTCCCGATCCGGACATCGTCTGGACCTCAGTACGCTCACGTTCAAGGAAGGGGACTCCGCTCTGGGGAGCTTCGAGGTCCGCCAGTGCGACGCTTTGGCACTCATCGACGACCAGGGCCGGGCCTACAGCCTTCCGGTGGTCAATATCCCCGGCGGCCGCGGTGACGGGATCCCCGCCAGCAGCCAGATCGAGATGGGCAAGGGCGCGAAGCTCGCGGCGGCCGCAGCCGGCGCTCCCGACAGCGTCTGGCTTTTTGCTGGGGAGCAGGGGTACGGATTCAAAACCACGCTGAGTTCCCTGGTCGGCCGCAACCGCGCCGGTAAGGCCTTTTTGTCCCTGCAGCCCGATGAATCGCCGCTGCCGCCCCTGCGCCTGGATCCCGACGCGGTGGACTCCCGGGTGGTATTGCGCACCAAAAAGGGCCGGGTGCTGGTGATTCCGGCGGCGGACTTCAAGGAACTCCCCAAGGGCAAAGGCATCAAGCTCATGCAGGTGGAGCCCGGCGACCGCCTGAGCGAGTGGGCCGTGCTGACCGAAGACGGAGCCCTTGGATTTAGCGCAAAGAAACTGGAATCCGCCCAGGGCACCCGGGGCAGCAAGGGCAAGCTCCTGCGCTCCTGATCGGCCTTCCCCCAAATCGATACCCTTCCAAAGGACCCGTATGCACCTCACCTTCCGCTCCCGCGTGTTCCTGCCGGCCCTGGCCTGGTTCCTGGCCGGACCCGCCTTGGCCACTACGACCGAATCGGTTCAGCAATTCGAGCAGAATCCGCAACATCTCGACTACCTGCCGCATACCGTGGCCCCGTTCCGGTTGAACCTGAAGCAGCGCATCATCGTCCTTCCCCGGTACCACGATGGTGTGCTGTATGTGACCACGGGGGAAGGAGGGGTGCACCAGCAAGGTCGTGTGGTGGCCGTTTCCGCCAAAACCGGAAAACTGCTCTGGACCACACCGGTGCCGAACATCGTCATGACGGAACCCGTAGTCGGAGAAAATCGGGTGGTCGTTGGGCTGGGCGGCAACCGGATGTATTTTCGCAATGTCGGCTATGGATGCTATTCCCCTTACCCGCACGAATGGCTGGCGCTGAACGCTAAGACCGGAAAGCCCGTCTGGACCTTCAAGACCCGCTGCCAGGATATGCCTACCCCGTTCCGGGCGGGCGATCTTGTCATTGGACCGGCAGGGGGCCGCCGAATCCTCGCGGTACGGCTACGCAACGGCAAGCTCGTCTGGCAGATGAATCTGCACGGCTGGAGCGCCATGTCGTCGCCGGCGGTGGTGGGTCCGCTATTTTACGTTGGCCTCAACGGAGTACGAAAGGCCGACAACCGCTTCTACGCCATCGACTGGAAGACCCATACCGTAGTCTGGAGCCAGGCCTTTCCCACCGCCGAGAATCTGTCGGAACCTTCTCCCGTCGTCGGTGGCGGCCGGGTATTCACGGCCTTCATGGAACGAGGCGAACCGACGATGTCCAGGATGCCGCCCTCCGGCTTTTTCCCCGCCTGGGATTTCTCGGTCGTCGCTCTGAACGCTGCCACGGGAAAACCGCTCTGGAAGCGCTATCTGTATACCGAGTATGGCCGGGAGCCTCAGGGCTTATGGAACAACCTGGCCCTGTTCGGACACCTTCTGTATCGCGGTGCCCTGGCGGAATTGGACCAATGGATCCCGGGAGATTGGGTGAATCGCGTCCTGATCGGCGATTCCGCGGCCAAGAAGAAAGCGGGCATCCACAATCCGCCCTTGACCTACTGGAAAGGGGAGGTCTTCGTGGAACCGCGCACGGCCCACACCCTGTACGCGCTGGATGCGAAGACGGGCAAGATCCTGTGGCGATACCCCACGCAGGTCACCATAGCCAACCCGAACGTCCACGATGGCTTGCTCTATACCGTCAGCCTGCACGGTTATCTGACCGTGCTGAACCCAAAGACCGGCAAGCGGCTTTTCGGTGAGCAGTTACCCATGGGCGGGGTAGGGCCGACCGAAGTACTGCTGACCAAGAACGGGATCGTGGCCGGCGGAACGAATGGGATCTTGTTGTCGATACCGTATCCGGCTGCGCTCAGCACGCTCCGCGGCGGCTGAACACGACGACCAGGGTTTTCAGAAGCAAAAGCAGATCGAGGCCAGGGGAGTGGGTTTCGAAATACCGGCGATCCAGCGCTACCCGTTCCGAAAACGTGGTTTTTGAGCGGCCACTGACCTGCCACAAACCCGTCAGGCCGGGTCGTACGCTCCGATACCAGGTGAAAAGCTCGCCGTATTCCGGGATCTCACCCGCCGTCAAGGGGCGCGGGCCAACCAGCGCCATGTCTCCGCGCAGCACATTGAGGAGCTGAGGCAATTCGTCGAGGCTCGTCCGTCGCAGGAAGCGGCCAAAAGGCGTGATGCGCGGGTCGTTCTGCAGCTTGTGGTACCGGGCATATTCCTCGGCGAGGGCAGGATCGCTGTGCAAGAGTCCGGATAACCGGGCTTCGGCATCGGGGAACATGCTGCGGAACTTGAGACAGATAAAAGGCTCGCTTCCCCGGCCGATGCGCTCCTGCCGGAAGAAGATCGGTCCTTCCCCCTCCCGACGGATGCGCCAGGCGATCCAGAGGAAAAGGGGAGCGGTGATCGTCAGCCCGAGACCGGCCAAGCTCCGGTCAAACCAAGCCGGCAGACCGCGGCGCTGGGGTGGACAGGATGCGGTCGAACGGGAATACTGGGACGAAACAGCGGGGGCAGGTAACATGCCGGAGTATAGGAAACCGGATGGAACGCCGTGGGCTAATAGGAACCCTGGCCAAAGTGAAAACCCCAGATCAACCCGGACCGAAGGCGCGGTGCTCGCATAAGAATCGTTTCATTTCCGCACCTGAAGACAGCCCATATTATTTGACAATCAACAATGTAGGGCAAATAATAACCATTATGTATCTTTTCAGGATGTCTGCAGAAAATGGATGAGTCCGTCCGCAGTCTGGTGCGTGTGCTGTACTCGGGTTCGCAGGGGGGAACGCACCTGTGCGAACGCCTGAATTTGTCGGCTGCCGGACTGTCTCGGCTGGTGAAGCGCTGCCAAGCCGAGTATCCCGGATTCCTGCACAAAATGGGGGCGGCGCGGGCCACGCGCTATGCCTGGGCAAAAGCCGCTCCCAACAGCCCCGACCAGCCCTGGCAACTGCCCGTGTACGAAATCGATCACCTGGGTTCCGTACAGCCCATTGGCACCCTGACCGTTCTGGAAAACGACGAATATCGGTTTGTGCAGGAGAACGGTGGTCCATCCTGGCTGGGGGCCTTACCCAAAGGTTGGATGCGCGAGCTGTACGAAGGTATTCCCTGGTTCCTGCAGGACCTTCGTCCGCAGGGATACCTGGGCCGTGTGTTGGCGCAAGGGTTGCGTGCGCAGGGATCCGGCCCTTTGGCGGACCTGAACCTTTCAGAATCTATCCAGCGCTGGAGCGATGCCCAGGTATTGCGGGTAATTTCCGTTGTCGGGGAAGACCTCCCAGGAAACCTGCTGATCGGTCCGATTTCGGCGGAGCGATTCCTTCAACAAGTGAAGGATGCGCGTATCGTGCCGGTCGGGGATCGTCCGCGGATCTATGCCCAACGCGTTCACGAGCTCACTTCAGGGCAATGGATACCGCACTCCAGCGCCGGCGGAGAGCAGCCCAAGTTTACGGCGAGCGTGGTGGATGCGACCGGAAACGTCCGTCAGGTCCTGGTCAAGTTTTCTCCGCCCGAGGGCGAAACCACTCCGGCGGCCCAGCGCTGGCGCGACCTGCTCCGGGCCGAGTTTCATGCCCTTTCCCTTTTGGCTCGGGACGGCCTGGCATCCTTCGGTGCCCAGGCCGCCGCGACGGAGCTGCTACGGGGAACCGATGGCCGCTGGTATCTGGAAAGCACCCGATTTGACCGGATGGGCGGGCTCGGACGCGCTCCGGTGTTCTCGCTGCGGACCCTGCTGATAGAGGCCAAGGGTACTTTGCCGAGATGGGCGGCCGCCGCAAGAGTCCTGCACGAGCACGGATGCATCGACGAGGACACTTTGACCCGGATACGGTTTCTGGATGCGTACGGGCATTTCCTCGGTAACACCGACCGGCATAGCGGGAATCTGGCTTTCCAGCCGGGTTTGCCCGGGGGCTCGTCGAACTTCGTAGTCGCCCCGGCGTACGATTTCTTGCCGATGCAGTATGCACCGGACTCGCAAGGTTCCGTAGTGCCAGGCTTTCAGGGTATACCCGACTACACGGAAGCGGAGGGGGACGAGGTAGCGTTGGCCAAAACCGCAGCCACGCTTTTTTGGCAGGAGATCGCCCTAGATTCGGAAATGTCCGATGATTTTCGAAAGCTGGCCTGCCAGCATGCGGACGCCCTCTAAAAACATCCGGGGACCGCAAGGGTCCCCGGGAGTAAGAAAAATCTCAGGTTGAAACCAGCGACTGGAATCGGGTGAACCAACCCAACCGCTTCGGTTGGGGTGCCGGAGTGGAAACCATCTGGATCAACCACCCTCCGGTACGACCGCACCAAGACGGCTCGGTACGGTCCAGCAAGCGCGCCCGTCCGGACGCGATCAGCGCCTCGAGTTGTGCTACTTCTTCCGGGGATTCCGGAAACATCCACTTTCTGTCCATAAAAACCTCCTGGTGGCCTTGATGAATATAGGCACCAGGGGGAATGCGCCCGCGACATCAGAAAGCGGGAAGGGATCCGGGCCAGGGAGACTCAGGAGGGCAGACGGATCTGGGGACTCTCGTGGGAAGCATACAGGCGGAGGCAATCCCGATGCTCCCGCTGCTGAAGCACATGGGCCTTGAGTTGCTCGAGTTCGCCGGCATAAAAAGGACGGCCTTCCTGCAAAACCTTTTCGCGGTAGGCCTGCACTTCGGGATACTGCTCAAAAAACTCCCATACCGTATGGCAGTCCCAGTCCAAAGTCGTGCTGGCATCGGTAATGGGTTTGAAAAGCTCGTAATCCCTGGCCGAGGGCCCAAAAAGGGCGCTGAAGATTCCCGTGAGCAGAAACAGTAGCGCCAAGGCTTCGAGAAATGGCGTAGGTATAGGGTGATAGCCGATTTTCTCCTCGAAACCGGCCCAGAGGGCAAGAACGAGCATCAACGGCAACAGGCCAAAACTGCCTAGCGTCCAGAAGCGATAGACGGTGCGGGCCTGACTAACCGTTTCCTGCATGGCTTCGGCGCTCAGCGGATTTTCCAGGTCCAGTTTGGGAAAGCGAAGAAAGAGATTCATGGGGAGATTCTCCGGAGGAAACGAGGGGGATCCAGATTACAGGGCAGAACGGATACAAGCCAAACCGTCTTGTACCAAAGAACCGATCCGGGAGGCTACCGCCGATACCGCTGCCGTGGCTTTTTCTTCGGCAATCGAGCGTAATTCGGCATAAAGATCTCCAGTGGAAAAACGAAAAGTTTTCCGTACCGGTACAGGAACGATCCCAAAAAAGACGAGAACCAGGCGTACTTCGATTTCCAAGGTAGAACGGGCATCGGCCAGACTGGAAATTTCAGGCAGCAATTGGGCTGCGTCCAGGTACACGGGCAGGATAATCCGATTGGGAAGCCCGAATGCGAGGCGGATGGGCGTATCCAGACCGGAATGGGCCAATACCTTCTCCCGGTAACGCAGGGCTATTCGAGCCGAGCGCAAGGATCGCAGGCCCAGAATCCGATGCTGGATCTCGAGCCGAAGGTAAGCGGAAATCCGGCCTTCGGCGTAGCTCCAATCGGAGATCCCCACCAGCTGAACGGCTTTTTCGAACACGGGAGCCTCTTCAGGATCCCATGGCCAGGAAGCGCCGCTCGAGTTCGGCTCGCTTCTGGGCATCCAACTGGCGCTGCTGGGCACCCTGGGCTTCGATGGCCTTCACCTTTTGGGCGGCCTGCTCCAGGATGTTTTGGCACTGGTCCAGCGTATCCACCGAGATCATGGAAGTCTGCTGCAGTGTGGCGATCTGTTCCTGGTTTTGCCCCAAGGTCTGCGCCGCCTGCAGCATCGCTTCATTGACCATACCGCGAATGGCCTGATCGGTCTTGACGGCCTCCCGCTGTTCAATGGCAATCAACTGCTGTGCCACGAGCTGGGTAAGGGCCGGAATGGCGATGTTCTTGGCCCGATCGAACTCATCGAGAATGGCGCGTGCGTTGTCCTGGGTAGCCTGCAATTCCATGGCCTGCTGCTGATCCAGGACGATGGCGTTCTGCAGGTCATTGATCGTGATCTGCAGACGCTGATCCAGTTTCTGCAAAGCCTGACGCTTGGCCGGGGCCTGGGGATCCGTAGTGTCCACCGGAAGCTGCAGAGCCTGGGCCGTAGAGGCCTGCCACTCCCGGGCTCGTGCGAGACCCGCCTGAAGCTTTTGGGTGTGGGCCGCATTTTCCTGTTTCAGTCCTTCCAGATCAACGATACGCTGACGCTGGAGAGCGGCGGATTGGTCCATCTGCTTCTCGAGTTCGGCGATCCGCTGTTTCACCGATTGCGTATGGGCCAGGATCTGCTCCCGTTCCCCACGGATACGGGTCAACACTTTACCGACCAGGGATTTCTGCTCGGAAGGGTTCAACCCCTTGGCCGTAGCCAAAAGCTGGTTGATCTGGGCCCCCATCTCCCCCGCGTCCGCCGTTTTGTGGGTGGCCAACAGTTTCTCGGCTACCGTGGCGTAACCACCGCGGGAATCCTGCGATAACTGATCGATGTCCTGATCGGTCGGAAGCGCCAGCAAGCGTTCGGCTGGAACCGAAGCCATCGGTGAGGTCAACGAAACGGGCTGGGCTACGCCGGGCAGCGTAGGGGCTGGAATATCGGGCAAAACCGGGGCGGGAACCGGGGTAGCCGAGGGGGTAGCCGCCGGCGCGATATCGGAAAACAGAGGAGAAACATCACTCATGGGAACCTCCAGAAATCAACGAAGGGATTGCAGGAAACCGAGCGCCGGCAAGGTGACCGTGCGTAACTCGTCCAGGCTTTGCAGGGACTCGGCGATTTGTTTGGAAAGCTGCTCCAGTTGCATCTTGGCCATGGCCAACTGCTGGTGCAGGGCCTGTAACATCTCCTGACGACGGGTGGCCAGGGCTCCGAGTGCCGAAGCCTGTGCGAGAGAAGCCAGGGCCGACACCAGCGGCAGATCGTCGTCCAAAGCGGTCATCAGATCCCCAACCAGATCGCGCACGGGCCCGATCCGACTCTGCAGGGCTACCAATTGGGCCTGCAGCTGGGTCAGGGTCCGATCGGCATCTTCTGGGCGAAACGTATGCAGCAGGGCCTCCATACGGGCACGCAGCCCGCCGGAGGCCTGGTGCGCCGCCCGGGCCTGTTCGGTAATCCGGTTCAGGACTTTTGCCGGCTCCAGGACCGATAAGGCTTCGCCCAGCCGAGAAACCTCCGCCATGACCATAGGCATCCGTTCGGTGGCCGTCTGACCTACGGAATTGAGGCTTTCGGCGGTCAACGGGAACAGTGTGCGCAACTTTGCCCGCCAGTGTACCCGGGTGGAATCCGTAGCAGAGGGAAACTGTTGCACCAGAGCCGCCCAGGTCTTTTCGGCCAATGGGTCGATATCCTCCTGAAAAGGAACGGACGCCTGCACCGAGGGAGATGCTGCGGAGAATCGCGGCTCCGATTCGGTTGGCGTCGGGGAGGGGGTCCGCTTCGCTGCCGGGAGAGCCGGAGAAAAAAGTGGCCCCGCTGGATCAAAGCGGGGGGCAGGAGGGGTCTCCGTACCGCCTTCGTCCAGGAACAAAGGAGCGACCCCATCGGCGGCAGCCGTGGATGGGGGCAGGGAGGGCTTTGCCGGTGCGTCATCAAACAGCGGTCGAGGCGACAGAACCTCGTCGGGAAACAGAGAGACCGGTTCCATTACGATTGCGACCTCGTTCCGTTAGAACAGATGCCGTACCAACTCGTATACCGCAAAGAGTTCGCAGCCGATCCCCAGGAGTATGATGAAGACGGCGTGGATCAGCTCACCAAAGAGCTTGGACAGATCCAGTTGAAAGGTAATGAGCTTCCAGAAATCGTCGGCCAGGGTAAAGAACAGTAACACGATCGTAAAGATCGGGATGGCTACCACCGCAATAAGCCAAAGCAGCATAAGTCCTCCTGGGACGCAAACACGTTTCGAGAATATAGGAGCGGGGCCGGTTTCCCGGCCCCAGGCCGTTACTCCTCGTCGGCCGCCTGCAGTCCGTAGACCGCCAGGAAGTCGGCGATACCCTTCTGGTAACCCACCCCCACGGCGGTGAAGATCCAGTGACCGTCCTTCTTGACGAAGCTGCCGAGCTGCACCGCCGTAGCCGTGCTGTCGTCGTCGGTAAGGCGGAATTCCGCGATGACTTCCTTGGTATCCGGATTGACGATGTGCACCGTGCAATGCGAGAACTGACCGAAGTTGTGCCCGCGCTTCAGGCCCTCGTAGATCTCGGCGATGACGCTGACTTCATCGATACCCTGGGGGCTCGCGTCCAGCAGGTCGAAGTCGATGTGCAGGATATCGTCACCGATACTGCCGCCATCCTTCTCGTGGGTGGTGGCACCGTTGGGAGAGCTGAGGTTGTTGTAGAAGACGAAGGACCCGTCCTGGGGAGCCAAAGGCTTGCCGGAAGCGTGGGTCAATTCGAACGCCATGATCCCCACGTCCATCTCGTGCTTTTTCACGGGATGGGTGGGGTCGACATCGAAAGTCAGCTCCGCGATCACTCGACGCAGGCCATGGTCTTTGGACAGGTTTACCCCGTCCCCTTTGTTCATCTTGATAGGCATGAAGAACTCCTTGCAGAAAAGGCGGAGGAAAGGGCTCCGCCGGCCCGTGAGGAAAGTCAGGCGCTATGGCTGCCCAACCACTGACTGAACTTGGGGGTGATCAATTTGCGGTAGAGGTCGTCGTCGGAAATGCGAACACCGTCCTCCAGCAAGATGAATTCTCCGGTGGCCTCGCTGCCCAGGTCACGCAGGAGCCGGGACTGGTGCGCAAGGCCTACGAAGACCCAAAAGAGCGGAAGCCCAGCCTGGGCCTCCATGAGCCGTTCGATGGCTCGTTCGTTCTCGGTTTCACCATCGGTCAGGAAAAATACGGCCGTGGGTGCCTGGTTCTGAGCCGGAGCCGGGCTGGAAACAGGAGCCGAGATGGGATCCTGGTGCCGGTGCAGTAGCCGGCCGAACAAACCGGAACCGTGGGATGGGTGTTCCGACGCAGAAGCGGGATTGCCGAAGTAATGCTGGTACACCAACTGCATGACGCCCAGGTAGTCGGTACCGCCCCACTTGGGTACGGAATCGTCCCCCACGATATGGTCGGCAACGAAGCTGTGGAAATTGTCCGGAGTGGCGGGATATCGGCACTGAGCGCAATCGTTCTCGAAGGTGAAGACGTCCAGACGCTGGGATTTGTCCATGTGCATGGCCAGCGCCAGCAGATGGGTCAGCGCATCCTGCACGTGCCCGTCCCGGTATTCGTGGCGCATGGACCCGGAAACGTCGAGGCACAGGCCCGTGCGGATCGTCGGAAGGGCGGCGGGATCCACGCCCTGCTTGCTGAGATGGACTCCGGCCGTGGCATGGCTCTGTTCAAGTTTCTGGATGGGGATCAATGGATAGGCTCCTTGTTTGCGGCAGGCCTCCGGGGGGAGGCGGGATATACTGGGTCAACAGTATAACAAACAATATACCATAAGTAAATGTCCAGAGTTTAGGAGGTCCGCTGCTGCATCTGGCAAACAACAAAAAACAACGCGGGACGGTCGAGACCCCGTACAAATGCTCTTGCTATACTGTTACCACGCAAAACGGAGCCGCTATGTCCCAATGGAATTTCCCCGAGCAACCCGTCGCCCTGCAGGTCTACCGGGAGAACAATAGCTATGCGGTCGTGGAAGAGCAGGAGGGTGTACTGACCCTGCGCAATCGCCATGGCCTGCTGTTTCAGGAGCCGATCTCCCGGTTGTTGCAGCACGGCTACCGGCTGCGCACCGAAAAACCCGAAGATCGGCCCAGCTGGTGGCCGGAAGACCCTACCGATCCGGTTTGGGAAGCCTAGGCCGGGTCTCGCATGCACTGGTCCTACCCCCTTTGGCTGATCCAAAATTACCTGGTCCTGCAGGGTTGTTCCCTCATCTATTGGCTCAATCCCAAAACCCGGGACGCCACCATCGCCGTCGCGCTGTATTGGTTCTGGGCAGTCTTTTTGATCCTGGAAAATCCCTCCAGTGTGGCCCATACCCTTTCCGTAGGACTCCTGATCGTCATTGTCTGGCTCGTAGATCGCGGTATAGACCGGCATACTCCGGCCTGGTTGCATTGGCTGAAGACTCAGGCAGGCGGTTTCAAGGAAAGGCCAGCGGATTCCGATCGCTGAGGGAGGGGAGAAGATGGCGACAGGGAGGGAAGGTGAGGACATCGCCGTATCGAGCGACCGGAACCAAGGACTGTGTATTGCTGGCATGTTTAATATAGCAGTGGTTCATGTTTTTGTCCAATCCAGCGGATCCTTCCGCCGTCATTCTCTCCGAGAGGGAGGCCTATGCCGTTGAGTCTGCGCGCTTTGTTTTTGCTGTTCGTAACCGGTACGGCGGCCGCTGCCCCCGCCGCAACCGTCCAGCTTCCCTGGCAGGCGGGACCCGGGAATATCCTGCGGGCTCCCGGACGGATCACCAAACTGCAAAACGTCCCGAAAGAAACCGCTTTATATCTGCTAACGGGACACGGAACCGCCTCCGAACCGGTTCTGTCGGCCAGAAACGTAGGTACGGTGCCGGAAGCCACCATCTGCTTCGGTAAAAGCCCTACCTGCATCCGCTATCCCTTTCTGGGCCGCTTCTACGCGCCGGGGACCGAACCCCTCAAGCTTTCCCTGCACGAAAAGGTCTGGGTGGAAACCAACCAAGACTGGCCGGCCATTCGGGTGTTCCCCGCGCGCATTCGGCAGTGAAGTCCCCTATGGCCCCTTCGTCGGCGTCCCCAGCCACCTGAGATACCTATATTCCGGTATCCCTCGTCTTCGCTTGGTGATACATGACCTACCTGCCCCAGATCCCCCAAAAACGCTGCGTCTGGTGCAATAAAAACCAGGCCGGTCGCGCATCTTCCTGGTTCCGGTTTCTTTGGGCTGTGCTGGTAGTAGCCGCTTTTGGTCCAATGGCCTTACCCTTTTATTCCTGGAAAGCGGCCCTGATACAGCTGCTCCTGGCCGGCCTGATCCTGTTTTTGTTGTTTCCCTGGGGAGCCCTGGCCCTGATGCATCCGGCCCTGACGGTGACGTGGCTCTTCGGAATCGTCGTGGCGGGTTGCTGCACGTATCCGCAGGCCTCCCCACAACCGCTTTGACCGATGGGGACGGCACTCCGGACCGCCGCCAGCCGTCCGCTCACCACCGGATTGCTTCTGCTGGAAACTCCGGGGCACCGTTGGGTCCTGGAAAGAAGCTGGCAGCCCTGGGCACTTTCCTGGCATAAAGTGGCCGACCTCCCCTGGCAGACCGGGACAGCCCCGGCCGGCGTGGGACTGGTCCTGCGCACGCCCCAGCGCACGGTGATCCTCGGGCAGGCCTGGCCCGGTGGCTATACCGCCTGGTCCTTTCTCCCCGGAATCCGGTATGCCACCCTCGAGCCCCCTGCGTAATTTCCTGTCCCTCGCCCTGGCCCACGGAGCCGGCTATGCCCTGGGTCTCGTCCTCATTCCGTTCCTGCTGCACGTTTACGATCCGGTCCAGTACGGCCGGCTAGTCATGGCCCAGACCTTGGCCGGCCTCTGTCTGCTGCTTGCGGATTACGGCTCGAGCTTCTCAGCGGTACAGCGAATCGCGGAACTGCGGGACCGACCAGAAGATTGCGCTCCGGTATCGAGCCTCGTCCTGACCTTCCGGTTGGGTGCCGCCTTCGCGCTGCTTCCTCTGTTTCTTGCCGTGTGCGGTCTGGCACACCTTTCCCTTACCTTGGCCCTGTCCGCGTACCTCATGGTGTTTGCTGGTCTGGGCTTTCCCAACTGGATCTTTCAGGGCCGGGAGCGCATGCAGTGGCCTTCCCGGATTCAGATTGCCGGACAGATCCTGGGATTGGTACTGATCCTCGGCTGTATCCGTCCCGGTACCCCGATTCGGGACGTGGCCCTCATCCAGGCCAGCGTCCCGCTGCTGCAGACCTTTTGGGCCTGGTACCTGCTTCGGACCGAGGGCTGGGGATTGGCCTACCGTTTCCCCGGATGGGCCGCTCTGCGTGCCCTGCTGCGGGAGAACTTTCCGCTGGTGGCCGGCAGCGCCTCGGCCATGGTGTTTTGCTCAGGCAGTGTATTCTGGGCCGGCATCTGGGCGGGTCCGGCGGTCGCTGGTCTTTTCGGCACGGCCTGGAAGTTCTTTCAAGTCGGCGCCACCCTGTTCGGTCACGCGCAGACCGCATTGTACCCCAAGTTGGCCCGCCTGCGGACGGAGGCCCCCGATCGGGTACCCCATTTTTTTCGTCGGGTGGTCTGGATCCTGTTGGGATGCGCCTTCGCCCTGACCGCGGGCACGGCGCTCCTTGGGCCCTGGTTACTGCCTTGGGTCGTAGGGAAACACTACCTTGCGAGTTTGCCGGCCCTGCGCATCCTGGCACTGGCCTTCCCGCTCGTCGCCTGGAATTCGCTCTCGACCGCGAGACTCGTGCAACAGGGGGACCGCTGGGGTTTTGCCCGGATTCTGGGCCTTTCCGCGCTGTGGAGCCTGGGCAGTATGGTCCTGGCGCTACATTACCAGTGCGCTGCCACGACCCCGGCCTGGGTGTACTGCAGCACCGAACTGCTGGAAGCCCTGCTCATTCTGGGCTTTTTACGGCCCTTTTCGTTTTTGAGGAATACCTATGCCTGAGCTGTCCGTCGTCGTCCGTACCTGCAATCGCCCGCACCTGCTGAAGCGGGCCCTGTCTGGGTTGCTCCGGCAAAGTGAACCCGTCGACGAGGTCCTGATCGTCAACAACGGTGGCGACCCTCTGGACTCCGCCTTTCTGGAAACCCTAAATCCCGATGGCGTGCCGGGGTCCCCCAAGGAAAAAACCCGTCCCCGTATCGAGATCGTGGAACTACCCGCTCCGGTGTCCCTGGGGGCCGCGGCCAACGAAGGGCTACGCCGAGCAAGCGGAACCTGGGTTGCTTTCCACGATGATGACGATTACTGGCCAGAGCACCATGTGCGGGATTCCAAGAAATTCCTGCAATACGAATTACCGCATTTGCTGTTGCTGGGTACTTCGGTTGAACAGGTAGTCGAGCAACTCAATGCCGACGGCACCGAAGCGACGGAAATCGCCCGCTTCCCGATTCACAACGGCCTCGAGGCGGGGCCGATACCGCTTGAGCGCATCGTGCAGCACAACCTGTTACCCCCCATCGCGCTCTGGTATCGGCGCGAAGCCCTGCTCAGAGTAGGGGGCTACGCGGAAGACGTTCCGGTGCTGGAAGACTGGGTGGCCAACCGCGCCTTGCTGCTGACGGGCCCAGGCTGGTTTTATCCCGGGAATCCGGTCGAATACCGGGTACGCGCCAATGCCCCGGCCGGCCCACTGGGAAATACCATCACCCAACGCCGGGATGAACACGAATTCACGGCCAATCGGCTGCGGGACCAATGGCTGCGGGAGGAATGGGCCGCCGGACGGTTCGGGCCGGAAAGCTTCGCCCGGCTATCCCGCCAGCTGAGCGAGCAGGGCGACCGGCTCGACTGGATTCAGCGGATAAAAGCCGGAATTCGCCGACGACTTGGCCGACAAACCCCAGGGACGGCCTGAGGTTTATTCGTACATCTACTTTTGGTATACTAACAGCAATTTCATAAACAGCATTCGAGGTCAACCCATGCGCCGATGGTTTTCCCTGTTGTCTCTGATGGCTTTAACGGCATCCAGCACCGCCCTGGCCGTCGATTGTCCCGTGGCTGCGCGGTATTGCCAGGCCGGTCCCGCGGAGGCCGGGCAGAAGCTGGATCTGGCACCGGCTGCGATCCAGTCCCAGATGAAAGCCCAGTTCCTGCCCCAATGCAAACAAGCCATGATCCAGGGCATGGGTACGGGGGCCAAACCGGTAGCCAACGCCTTTTGTACGTGTGCGGTAGATGCGATCCTGGCCACTCCCGGCGAATGGCGGGTACTGCGGTCGGTGGGCAGCCAGAACCCCAAGACCGTAGCCGCCACCCATCTGGCGCTGGCAAAGCAGACCCAGAGCCAGGAAAAGGCCTGCATGTACGCCATCGCTGAGGGTACGGGCCTGATCGCTCCCAAATCGGGTACGGCGGCGAATCCCTCGGTTCCGGGACTGGGGGAGGGGCCGTTGGGACTCGCCGGAGGCCAGCCGCTTCCACCCTCACAAAACCCCAATTTCAGTGGCGGCATGGGTAGCCTGCTCGGCGCCCCGTATCTCCCGAACGGCGGATCGAACGGCCAATGACCAACCTGCTCATCGTCGAATCCCCCGGTAAGGTCCAGAAGCTCAAGTCGCTGTTGGGTTCGGGATGGATGGTGGCCGCCAGCGTCGGCCACATCCGCGACCTGCCGGAAGACCGTCTGGGAGTCGACGACCGGCTGGAACCGCAATACCTGCTGACCACCCGCGGCAAGGAAGTCGCGCAAAAACTCAAGGCCCTGGTCGCTCAGGCGGATATGGTGTACCTCGCCACCGACCCGGACCGGGAAGGAGAGGCCATCTCCTGGCATCTGCAGCAGGTCCTGAAACCCAGCAAGTACCAGCGCGTGACCTTCAACGAGATCACCGGTAGCGCGGTATCGGCCGCCATCCAGAAACCGAGAAAGATCGACCTGAACCTGGTCCGGGCGCAGGAAGGCCGGCGGGTTCTGGACCGGCTGGTGGGGTATCAGATCAGTCCCCTGGCCTCCCGCGTCCTGGGGGAGACGGTTTCGGCGGGACGGGTACAGAGTGTGGCCCTGCGTCTGGTCGTCGAGCGCGAGCGGGAGATCCGGAACTTCCGGGTTACCGAGCACTATTCCGCGGAACTCTCCTTCGGGGATCCGGAATGGACGGCGGAATGGAAACTGAAGCCGGATTTCGTCTCGGAGAGCCAACCCTATTTTCTGGACAAGGCCTTCGCCGAGCAGGTGGCGAAGCTCCGCCACGTCCGTGTCGTCAGCGCAACGGACGGACAGGCCAAGCGCTCTCCGCCACCGCCCTTCACGACGTCGACCCTGCAGCAGGCCGCGAGCGTGGTCCTCAAGTTTGATCCCAAGAAAACCATGTCGCTTGCCCAGAGCCTGTACGATTCGGGCTTCATCACCTATCACCGTACCGACAACCCCAATCTGTCGAAAGAGGCCTACGAAGAGATCATCGCCTACGCCAAGTCCTTTCAGCTGCCGGTGGTGAGCCCGCAGCGCCAATGGAAGGCAAAAGCCGGCGCGCAGGAAGCCCACGAAGCCTGCCGGCCCACACACATCGCCGACAAGGTCTGCGGCAATACCCCGGACGAAGAGGCGCTGTACCGCCTGATCCGGGTGCGCGCCCTGGCCAGTCAGCTGGAAGACGCCGTGTACGCAACCCGACAAGTGGTGCTGGAAGCGGTCGATCCGGTACAAGGCAAGACCATCCAGTTCGAAGCCAAGGGACGCACCTTGCTGTCTCAGGGTTGGTTGCGGGCCACCCAGGGGGACCAGACCGACGAAGGGGAGGCTGAGCCCGACAACCCGGTACCCGAATTGCGCCCGGGCCAGAAACTCACGGCGTCCAAGGGCCAGGTTCTCGTCAAGAAAACCAAACCCCCGGCACGGTATACCCAGGCCAGCCTCATCAAGAAGCTCGAGGCCGAAGAGATCGGTCGGCCTTCTACCTACGCCTCGATCATGGATACCCTGCTGCGGCGTCGGTACGTCAGCGTCTCCCGCCAGTTCCTGAGCGCAACGGATCTGGGAGAGCGGCTTTGCGATGCCTTGGTGGGACGGTTTGCGTTCATGGAAGTCCCGTTTACCCGGGACATGGAAGCGCGGCTGGACCAGATCGCCGAGGGTAAGGACAGCTACGAAAGCGTGATCCAGGCGACGCAAAAAAAGCTTATCGCGGAGATTGCCGACTTCGGTAGACTCGGCCCCAAGGCGGAAACCTGTCCCGCCTGCCAGAAGCCCAGCCTGTTTCGCGCCAAGAGCAAAAAGGGCACGACCTACTGGCGCTGCGACAGTTGCCAGGCCGCTTTCGGGGATGCGGGAGGAAAGCCGGGTACCCGGTTCAGCGAGCACCAAAACGTGGCCCTGGACCCGAATGCCCCGTTGTGCCCGACCTGCAAAAAGCACCACCTGGTACAGGCCACCGGAAGCTCCGGCCGGCCGTACTGGCGCTGTACCGGTTACCCGAAATGCAAGGCCCTGTTCTCGGACCAGAACGGCGCCCCGGGAGAGGCCTTCGGAGGCAAACCCAAGACCGCCGCTCCGCAGGACAAGAGGGCTTCCAGCGGGAAAACGGCAGCCCCCAAGAAGCGGAAATCCGGCGGCGTACGGAGCAAATCCATCAAGACGTCTGGCGGATTGCTGTGATGCCCCCTGCCGATATTGGTGAAGGTCTGAAGGACCAGGATTCCGCTCTGAAAAGCATCGAACCAAAGATCACACCTAATCAACACGTTTCGTAAGGAGCCCCGAATGGAAGAAACCGCCAAAAACAAAAAAGGCCGCGGCAAAAAGGAAGATGGTACCAAGACCCCGATTGCCCGGACGTATGCCGATGGAGAACTCATCGAAACATATAAAGGCTACAAGCTGAAACACCGGTACCTCACGGAAGCGGACCTCGAAAAGGCCAGTGCTTCCCTGTATCACTTCTCCAGCAAAGCGATCAACAGCAATGCCAACCAGATCTTAATTCTTCTAAGCCGTAAGGAGGGATTGCAATTGCCGTATGTGGGTGTCCGTATTCTTATTGGGCGCCAGCTTCCCATGCAGTTTGGGTCAGTGAATCAGGGCTCGACTACCATCTCTGGCATAAATACTTTATTCCTCAAGTCTTTGAACGGACAAAAGGTTGATTTTGATCTGCAATGGCAAATAAACCGAACAAAAAAAGATATAGACAAAAAAGAAAAGGAGGACAAAAAAGGGGAGAGGAGTGAGAATAAAAATAAAGAAAAGTTTGTATGTTCGGTAGGGTCAACATTCCATACTTACGTCGAACGGATACGTCGTTTGGATTACCCGTATCTCTTGACAGATGGGCCCATCGATGCCCGTTTACGACAGATCCTGATTCCCTTTGAAGAAGGATATAGGGTAATCGTACCGCTTTTCTCTACGCCTTTCAGCACCCTGGCAAAAGAAAGAGCCTATTTTATATTCTCACAGATAAATAACGCACGAGAAACTTTGAAAGAGCAAGAACAAGATCTCACAGAAAACGAAAAACAGAATTTGGAGCATACACTTAGAAAACGGATGGAATCTATCGATTTCCCCCTCGGCGGTATTAATCCCTTTAATATCGATATAGAGTTGAAGAAAGGTCATCGACTGATATGCGCCGGCTTCTATAGGCCTAATCGTCGAGTGTCCCAACGGTTCTCGATCCGCCACCTGGGTCTTTCCGGCCGATTCTACTTGGACCGCGAGCTGCTTACGCGCTATGCCGATTTTATTGCGGTCTCCGGATGGGAGGGGCATACCGAAGCGCAACACAAAGGCTGGATCAAAAGCCTCTTCCGAGATCTACTGGCCCGGGCAGAGGTATTGGCTAGCGTGTTGGAAATAGAAGACCTGGAAGGTCTGAACTCTTTGGAACGGGGTTGGCTGGATCCGTTTTCCAGGGATCCCAAATGGGCCAGAAAGGCAGGAGAGGAGCTGATCTGGAGCATAATAGGGACGAATATCGGGACAAAGGAAGAGCCTAGGTACGTGCAGGCAAACCCCTCCCTTTTGCGCCGTTGGGCCCTCCGGGCTATTCATGAGGAGCTAATCCGATGAAGTATCTGATCATTCCGCACCTTCGAGCTGTCCACATCAATTTGGTGCAAAATTCGGTGGTGGTGACGCCGCATTCCTTGAGCTCGATTTTCCTGTTCCTACACGCCTTGGGGAGGGAAACCGGATTTTTCCCGGAGCGGTTTGCAGTAGTACACCACGACGCCTACCTGGATGCCGACCGTTTTCCGAAAGTGGCTTCGCAGGACGGGGCTCCCTCTCTTACCGATTACTCCTCGTGGCAACGAAGGGCCGCACAGCTCATTGACACAAAGGACATTGCCAAACAAGCCAAATCGGCGGGAAAAATAGACCTGTCCTTACAGCCGGTCATCACCGGAAATATCGAATTCACCTTGGTTCTTGAATACACGGAAGGGCACCCTTCGACGCAGCAAATGGAAGCGTTTCTCGAGACCGCCACCTTCCAGGGAGGACGAATTCTCGATTTCGGCTCGGTCTATGCGGTAGAACGGGAGGAGCAGATTCTCCACCGCATTCGTACCGGACGCTGGATAGTCGATCGGAAAGATTTGCTCGAGAAAGTAGCGGATCCTTTGGCCACTCTGTTCGACAAGCTCTCAGACCGCTTTGAGGCCCTCGATACCAAACCCGACCCAAAGGACGAGGAACCGGATACGGTAGAGGCCGGCGATCCCAGTGAATCCACCCTCGACGAAAAGGGAACCCCACAAGCAGCTGAAGCGGTCCGGGATACGGAATCCGAAGACTCTCCAGAGAAAAAGGAAGAACCGGATGCACCAGCTCCACGAAAACGCTTCGTGTACTGGTCAGCGGCCACGATTGGCTATGCCTTGTTGTCTGAACCCAGGATACGCAAAGACGCTCGCTGCTCCGATGCCGGCCCGGTACCCACCGCATTTGCCGAGAGCCTCGTAGGATTGGTAGGGCTATATTCCGTTCATGATCCGGATATAACGGCCATTCCGTTCTGGAAAGGAGGTTGGCCTCAAAACGACGTTTTCGCAGTGCAAGGTAGTACTTTTTCCTAATTTTCTTCCCTATAAGGAGATCACCATGAATATTCCTGAAGTTCTTTCCGTTCGGCGTTGCGCCATTGTTGGAGACGGCCTGTTTTATGGGCTAAACGTACCCTACTTCGAGCAGAAGGGGGACCCCATCCCCGTCGTCCGGCACGGCATACGGGGTACCCAAAACCAGAATAAAGGCGAGACGGTCGAAAAAGTAGCCAACGTGCAGGTGACCGAGTCGGCCAAGACCTTCCCGGAGAACCGGGCAGTGTTGGTAACTTTTCCGTTGCGGTTTCTGCCGCTGAGGGCCAAATTGGGCCTCTCTTCCTGCTCCGGCAGTCATTCCCAGGAATTTCGGGATGCCTGCGAGAACTTCATCGATCGCGCTATCGACAGCGGAGCGCTGCAAATCCTCGGAAACCGGATGGCCCGCAACCTGTTCAATGGACGCTGGCTCTGGCGTAACCGGCAGATCGGACAAGCCATAACGGTCCGAGTACAGTACGGCACCGATTCCTCACGGGAAAACCTCAACTTCACCCAAGATGCCCTGCAGACCTCCTTGCGGGATTTCGAGCAGTACAGTGCAGCGGAACTGGCTGTCGGAGAACGCATCGCGCAGGCCTTGGCTGAAAACGATTCAAGCGGGATACTGGTATCGGCCCTCATCGACCTCGGTTTTCGGGGGTCTGTCGAGGTCTACCCTTCCCAAAACTATACCTCGAACAAACCCAAGGGCTTCGCACGACCGCTGTATAAAGTGAACGTGAGCCGGGATCTGATCGGATCCGTGAGTAATCCCCTGACCTTTACGGACACTCTGGTGACGGGTCTTGCGGCATTGCGGGATCAGAAAATCTGGAACGCCATCCGTACCATCGACACCTGGTATCAAGACGACTCCCAGCGGCAGCCCATTCTGCCTATTCCGGTCGAACCCCTGGGCGCAAACCTGGAGATGAACACCATCTACCGGAACCATGGCAATGGGTCCCTGTTCGATAAGGACATGCTTCCCAATGTCCAGAACCTGAATCCTGAAAGCAACGCAGGTCTGTTTGTGTTGGCCTGCCTGATTCGTGGTGGTGTCTTCGGCGGAAAAGATCCGGATAAGCCCGCTACTACAAACGGCAAAAGCAAGAAAACCGGCAAAGGAAAGCGAGCCGAAAGCAGGCCTGAAGAATCCGGAGACGAGTAATGGTCTCAACCAGTCACTATGCGGATATCTGCATCACAGGAGGCAGTGTGCCTCAGGTCGTGGGTACCTTGCTCTACCGCATCCATGGGTTTTTGGTGCGACGGGTCGAAGAGGTGGCGGTGGCCTTCCCTGCCTACCGGGGTGGAGACCGACCACAATTTGGGCCAGTACTGCGCTGCTTTGGAACCGTAGACGCGCTAGACACCTTGCTGGATTCCCTGGAAAACGAACCCCTGTGGATCGGTAAACGGATTCGCTCTGTCCCCCCGGTCGAACGGCATTCGGCGTTCATTCGCCGACAGCTTCCTTCCCGGGTGAAATCCACTACCCGCAACAAAGAATATGCGGCACGCCGCCGGCAGGAAATGCTGCAGAGCATGCGGGCCTGGCCGTTCACCTTCGTACGCTCAGAAAGCGGGCAGCTGGAATTTCCCATCAGTCTCGAGAAGCGTACCATAGATCGCTTGCCGGAGCATAACGGTACCCCCAGCGCCTACGGATTGTCCCGGCCCTCGTCGGTCCTGTACTTGCCCGACTTTTCCTGATGCATGTGGTGCTGATCTCGCAGAGCAGGGGAGCTGCAGCCTTACGCGTACGTTCTGTACTGGATCGCTTTGCCGTGCGCTACGGGTCAGACACCTGGATGACACCTATCACCACCGAAGGCCTGGACGGGCTACGTAGGGATCTGGCTAGGATGAGCAATAAAGACTTCAGCGTTGCCTGCTACCGCAATTTCGGGAAACAGAAAATGATCTTATTGTGGACAGTATGTTCCCGAACGGGATTCTCAGAAACAGGGGCGGTAGCCATTGCTACCCGCAAGAGACCGAAGCCATCGATGACCGGTTACCGAAAGGCCATCCGCCAACTAGCGTACCTGGCGGGGCTCACGCACGACCTGGGGAAGCTGAACGCCTTTTTCCAAGCCAAGCTCGCCTACCACCAGAAAATAGGGGATCCGGTACGCCACGAATGGTTTTCTGGCTTGTTGTTGGAGCAACTCTGGGAAAACAAGCCGTTGAATCTGGGCAAAGCGCTCCGGGATAGTGACGACTTTCTGAAACGTCTGGCGGCGGGTCGAACGGACCACCCCCTGGAAGCCCTACGCTGGGCCGTCGTTACCCACCACAAGATGCTCGGCGGGGATTCCCTTTTCAGCCCAACAAAAGAGGACCATGAGCGGGTGCGGAATCCTCCTCCGCTGAAAAAAGGCGTTACATTGAACGTCAGCGCTTACCGGCAAGCCGCAGGAGACTTGCCGGAACAAATCGTCAGGATTTTCCGGAAACGAAAAGACGAGCTCGAAACACTGAAAGATTGGAAAGGGGCCGCCATAATCGCCCGTGCCGCCCTGATTCTGGGGGACCATTACTGGTCGGCCCAAGCTTTCACTAGGGATGACGGTCAGGTATTGAGGGCCAACAGTGCGTCCAGACAGTCGCTCTTGCAGCATTCGGTCGGGGTTGCCCATTATTCCGAACGGTTTGCCGAGGCTTTCTTCGATAACCGGGGATTTTCCGGGATGGCACCAGATTCTCTGGAGGCCGTGGCAAGACCAGCCCCTGAAAACTCCCGTTTCGCCTGGCAAAACCGGGCGGCAGAAGCATTGGCCTCCTTGCGTACGGAGCATAAAGGTCCGGTTTTGGTCCTGAATCTCGCCGGCACAGGAAGCGGCAAGACCCGCGCGAATATGCGCTGTCTGGCGAGTCTGGCAAAGGAAGATCGGCCCTTTCGGGTAACCTCGGTATTCAACCTCCGCACCTTGACCCGGCAAACCCATCGAGCCTATCGCGAAGAACTAGGAATCTCGGACAGTGACATGGCCTTCATCGTGGGAAACCGATTCAGCTTTGACCCCGAAAAGGCTACGGCGGGCTCCGTTCTTCCGACGGCTGCTGCCGTTGCACTGGAGGACAACGAAACCGAAGACCCCCAGTCCTGGACGGAATACGAAGTAGATACCGATACGGCAGGATGGCAGTTACCGGAAAGCCTGGAGACCCTGTTGGCGAGGAAGGGCCCGAAATCTGCACCCAGCGCCTTGGAACGGTTACTGGCGCCTCCGGTACTCGTCTCCACGATCGACTACGTCATTGCCGCTGGGGATTTCTCCGACATGCGCCACCACAGCTCGGCCCTCCTACGTGTCGCCCACAGCGACCTGATCCTCGATGAGATAGACGGATACGAACCGGCCGCATTGGGCTCGATTCTCCGGGTAGTGTACATGGCCGGACTTTTCGGAAGGAATGTGGTGGTTTCCAGTGCCACGCTCCCGGAACCCGTAGCGAATGGCCTGCATCGCGCTTTTCAGAGCGGATGTATGGCCCGAAACGGGATGACCCAAAAGCCCGTGAAACCGCGGTACGTTTTCGTGGACGACAGGAACGCCCCAGCCGTCTGTGATTCCGCAGATTTTCTGGACACGTACAACGCGCATACGGCGGCCCTGGTGGCTTCCGTAGCCCGTGAGGCCCCGAAACGCCTACACCGGCTGGTGCCGATGGAAAAGGGAGATCTCGGCTATTGGTGTGACCGGATCGACGCAGAAAGCCGAAGCCTGCACCAAGACCATCATTTCTGCTATGAGGGATTGCGGGTGAGCATGGGATTATTGCGGGTGGCCAACGTCAAATCTTGCCTTGAGCTGATCCGAGGCCTATCCGCACAAGACCTTCCGGATCTGTGGTTGTGCAGTTACCACGCCTCGGATCTGCAGGGACGTCGCGCCATGAAGGAAGCCTGGCTGGACTCGATACTGACACGCAAGACCGGGGACTCCAGCGCAATCCTGGCCAACCCGGAACTGTCGGCTATCTTGAACCAGGCCAAGGCCACCGAATTGCAGGATGTCCGTTTTCTGGTCATTGCTACCCCGGTGGAAGAAGTTGGCCGGGATCACGATTTCGATTGGGCCATCATCGAGCCTTCCAGCGTCCAGAGCCTGGTGCAGACGGCGGGTCGGGTAAACCGGCACCGATTGAAAACGGTAACCGCCCCCAACATTGTCATCTTGCACAGGAACTTGCGCAGTTTCAGCAGCAAGCGAGCGTTTGAGTATCCAGGCTACGAACAGGTATCGCCCAAACCGTATCCAGCCCACGACCTGAAGACCCTGTTGGCGGACCCGGATGCGTCGCTGCATACAGGTTGGCGGATTGGCCCGAAAAAGACGCCTTTCGCCGAGATGGACGATGCGGCCATAACCTACTATCTGGCCGAAGTACTGCGATTTATCGACAAGCCCACCCTTTGGCACAAGGCCATGTTCGAGAAATACGACTTACGCAAACAAGAAGGGGGGTACCCGCACTCGTTCTGGTATGACCCAGACTTGGATCGAGTCTTCGCTTTGGACAAAGCTGGTAAACGGGCCACCCGAACTCTGGTGCATCGGGAAAGGCATCAAAGGACGTTTTTCTGCCCGGATGTGCAGGAGGTGCTCGATTTCGCGGAAGAAAGGGGGATGGATCCCAAAGTTGCCCTGGAGTTTTCTGTGTTCCTGGGAATCGCCCCAGGAAAACCTGACGACCCTATCGCCTTCGATCCGGTTTTCGGGGGATATAGGCCTAGCCAACGAGCCTGATCGAAACCTGGTGTGTCCAGACGGGCCTGCAAACTCCCGGACATGGGTTCAAGACTTCGGCAGATGGTGCTATACTTTTCAGTGAGTTAGATGATGGGTAGCGCAAAGGTAGTCCTGGACTTTGTAAAGATCCCGAACCCTCTGAAAAACTTGACATTTCCTTTTCAAAATTCGAAGATTTCCACGGTAGAACGCCACATAGGCGATTTAGAATCGGAATTAAACCGGATTTCGTCCAGCCCTCGGGTAGAACGCCACATAGGCGATTTAGAAATAAACCACCTACACGATGGTTCACCCTAATGTAAAACGCCAAATAGGCGGTTTAGAAGTTCCTGACGCTTCAATTATCTCGATGTCGCTTGTAAAACGCCACATAGGTGATTAAATCCAAATACCACATCCACGGGAGCCACCGCTTGAATCCAGAACTAACCATTAAAACCAAACGCTCCTCCGCGGTGATTCTGTCGAAAAGAGCGAACGTGTTCTATCTCGAACACGCGAAAGTGATGCAGGAAGGGGACCGCATCGTCTATTTGACCGATTCCCATGCAGATGTCGAACAGATGTTCAATATCCCCGATAAAAATACCGCTTTCATTCTGAAGAGATCAAGTCTGCCTGTGTCGTTGAGTAGTGTGAGATTTTTGTCCTTGAATCGGTTGAGTGGGACCACTTCGGCGCCCTTGGCCACTCAAGAGCCACGGTAGCCGAACCCCGTGACGAACCTAGATTCCAGAACTGGACTGGACGGCTCGATTACACCGATTCTGAACGCCATGGGCCCAGGGCGGAGTCCGGCACCAGGAACCGGTTGCTATACTGCTCTTGGTAAACAGCACCAGTGGGGGAGGGCGAATGGGTCTTTTGTGCAATGTGGGCGGCCATGCTGCACCAAAACCGACCGTTCCCGATACGAAAAATCTCCACCGAGACCCCCTGGACAACGGGTGACTCTGAGCCCTTGGTTCATTCTCGTTTGCCAACAATACCGTAGACCGGAAAGGAGTAAAGACGTGAAACCAGAATACACTCTACTCGAAAAGCTGTCCGCTTTTGGTTGCGCCTTATCGGTTCTTTTGATACCAGTAGGCGTACTTCTGTTATTCCTGTTTGCAATGATGGGCATTGGGGTATTGTCTGCCTTTGCTATCGGGTATTCGTGGCACTGGATTGTTACCAACAATACCTTGATTTTCGATATCATGCTGCTCGTTGTGACGCCAATCGCTGGCTTCGGGTGGGTTTTATGGATCGTGATTGTGGACGAGTACAGGAAAATTCTGCGTGACCGGAGCCGGTCATGCCAACCGTAGCGGCTTATACGGTTGCCATCGCTCGGCTTCGTGCCTGTTCCGCAGAGCGGTGGACGCTGGCATTGAAGGAGGAGATCCAGCAGGCGGTGACGCAGGTCGTGCAGGCGCTGGCCGCCAACGGAGCCAATATTCATGCGGTTTTTCACACGGCGAACAATACCGTGGTGATCGATGGT
>JABEBW010004463.1_pt1 | contig 85183 bp, 82 predicted proteins | sample 7245961 | NCBI WGS metagenome assembly JABEBW01 (sample SAMN14506364, study PRJNA622280) | hot springs metagenome | biome: hot spring [ENVO:00000051]|acidic hot spring [ENVO:00002120]; feature: spring [ENVO:00000027]|sediment [ENVO:00002007]; material: sediment environment [ENVO:01001048]...
TGCAAGAGGTTCGTCGCTTCAGCTTTCATCTCAGACCTCCTTTCTCTATGCCTCACAGAGAGTTAGAGCTTGATTGCTGAGAATGATTCAGAGGCATGACCGCGAAAGCTACGAGATTCTTCTTCATGACAAGCTCCTCCTCATGAGCCGTTGTTAAAGTACAACGGTGAGAGTTATAGCACCGCCCAAACCCTTTTGCAACATTTTCACAACATCTGTTTTACAACGCGCCGCGCCGAGCGCCCACTCGGCCCGCAGCAAGCGCTGCCTCGACAGGATGCATAGGTTCAGAAACCTGTGGCACTGCTTTGGCGAGGGAGGAGTGCCCAAGGTGTGGACTCGTACACAGGATTGACAGATCTGGGTACCGCTGGCTATGCTCTGCCCCTCATTGGGGGATCGTCTAGCGGTAGGACAGCGGACTCTGACTCCGCTAACCGTGGTTCGAATCCACGTCCCCCAGCCAAGATGAGCGCAAGGCCCGGTGCACGCCGGGCCTTTTTCTTTGGCTTGACTCGGGGGTGCCTAGGTCTGCTGACCGGAGTCCCACTATACTGGAGCTCCGGGCAAGAGCACCCAATCGGTGGAGGGAATGGCATGAAAAAGTGGATCTACGCGGCCATCGTTGCGCTGGTCGTCGTCCTCTCACTGGCACCCATGTTTTTCAAGCAGGGTCCCTATGGCGGTAAAACCCAGGGCTGGTACCAGAATCATCCGGAACAGACGGCCAAGGAATTGGCTTGGTGTCGGGAGAAGCCGCAGCGGGAAAAGACCATGTCCTGCCAGTATGCCCACAACGGTGCCGTCGCCCGCCTTGCTGAGGGCCAGTGAGCCCTCATCCCTTCAGGGAACGATCTGCTTGACCGGGCGCACCAGGATCTCTTCGACGAGCACATGCGGCGGCTGGGCAAAGCTGTAGACTAGGGCTTGGGCCACATCCTCGGGATGCAGGGCGTCGAGTTCCTGCCGTCGCTGCCGCATGGCCTCCTCTGGAACCTTGAAGCCCCACTCAGTCCACACGGCGCCGGGCTCGATGAGGGCCACGCGGATGCCCTCGGGTCCCAGTTCCTTGCGCAAGGCGTCGTGAAAACCCACCACGGCGAACTTCGTGGCGTTGTAGACGGACCAGCCGGGTAGACCATAACGCCCCCCCACACTGGACACCGTCGATATCATGGCGCCGGGACGCCCACGGAGCAGGGGGATGGCGGCCTGGGTGCAGTGCAATACACCGTAGAGGTTCACTTCTATGGTCTCGCGCCACTCTTCCGGGAGGCTTTCGGCAAAGGGACCGTTGTAGCCGAGGCCAGCATTGTTGAAGAGGAGATCGAGGCCACCGTACCGCTGCTGGACCGTGGCAAAGAGCTGCTCGATGGCCTTGGGATCACGGACGTCCGTGGGCACGACCAGCGCCGCGTCACCCAGCTCACGGGCCAGGGCCTCCAGGCGATCGCGCCGTCGCGCCGCCAGCACCACCCGCACTCCTTCGGCCACTAGCAGACGCGCGGCTGCCACACCGATACCGCTGGATGCTCCGGTCACTACCGCAACCTTTCCTGTGAGATCTTGCATGTGCATGGACGAATCCTCCATTGGCTGGGATGATCGATGTGTTGACGTTCGGGATTCCTGGCCTTAGGCATTTCCCGGTCCGGGCCGCGGGTCCAGGGCATGGGGCAGGCCAGCGGCCTCGGCGGCAGCCACACCCAGAGCGGACCAGTCCAGATCCCCGTAACCTTGGGCGGCGAGGTGCAAGAAGCGGTCGCGCAGCGGCCCACTGAAGGGTAGCGGCACCGCCAGCGCTTCCGCCGCGGCGAGGACCAGGCGCAGATCCTTCTGCGCCAGGGGGAGGGCGAAGCCCGCCGGTCGCTGCTGGCGGTCGGCAATGAGCTTGCCGTAGTTGCGGTAAACCGGCGCGTCGAACAGCGTGCTGGTGAGCAACTCCAAGTAGGCGTGGCGATCGATGCCGCCCTTTTCCACCAGGGCCATGGCCTCGCCGAGGGATTCGATGACGGTGGCAATGAGGTAGTTGCCGCTGAGCTTCGCGAGGTTGGCCTGCTCCGGCTGCGCTCCCAGCAAGAAGCTCCGCTGTCCGAGGCGCTCGCGGTGCGGAGCAATGGCATCGAAGACTGCCGCTGGCCCCGCCGCCACGAGAAAAAGTTTGCCCGCTGCTGCAGCGTCGGGTCGACCGAAGACCGGCATGGACAGATAGGACTGACCACGTTGGCGATGGGCCGCATCCAAGGCCCGCGCGCAGTCCACGCCGATGGTGCTACAGGCTACGTGGATGGCCCCCGCGGGAAGGGTTTCGGCCAGGCCCCCTGGCCCCAGGGTGAGATCGCGCTCGGCCGCATCGTCCGCCACCATGGTAAAAACCAGATCGCAATCGGCAAAATCGGCAACCTCTCGGGCGACGGTCGCACCCTGCTCCGCCAACACACGGGTGGCCTGCGCGCTGCGATTGTACACCTTCAGGTCCGGCGCCACCGCAAGGAGACGCGCGGCCATTCCTGCCCCCATCCGCCCGAGTCCCAGAAAACCGGTTTTCACGATTGCCTCCAGTGCCAGAGCTCAAGAAATACCGTCTAGTCGGTTTTAACCTTAGGCCAGAGCGTCCGTGGGATCAAGGCAAGCCAGACCAGGGGTCTCGCTCCCGCAAGATTCGAGCCGGCACGGGCAACGCCATCTACCGCGCCCGCGCCAACGGACTCTGGGCAGATGCGCAGGACGTTGCTAGACTCCGAGCATGTCCGACGCCTCCCCACGCCTTCTGGAATGCCGCTGGCCCTTCACCAAAATGGAGGGGCTCGGGAACGACTTTGTGGTGCTGGACGGTGTGCGTCGGAATTTTCTGCTGGATCCCGAGACCTGCCGGCGTATTGCCGATCGCCACTACGGTATAGGCTGCGATCAGATCCTGCTGGTGGAACCCGCTTCCAGCCCAGACTGCGACTTCCGCTACCGCATCTTCAACGCCGACGGCGGCGAGGTGGGACAATGCGGCAATGGCGCCCGCTGCTTTGCGCTATTCGTCCGCCGCGCCGGACTGACGGACAAGCGCAGCATCCGGGTGGAAACCGCTTCGGGCCCGCTGGAACTGCAGGTGCACGACGACGGCACCGTTACCGTGGATATGGGGGTACCCCGTCTGGATCCCGCAGACATTCCCTTCCGCGCGCCGGCAGCGGCCAACAACTACCGTTTGGACCTCGGGCAGGACCATATCGAACTCGCCGCCGTGGGCATGGGCAATCCCCACGCCCTGCTACGGGTCGAGGACGTGCGGGGAGCGCCGGTGGCAGAGATTGGACCGCTCCTGGAGCACCACCCGGCCTTCCCCGAACGCACCAATGTCGGCTTCATGGAAATCGTCAGCCCACATGCGCTGCGTCTGCGCACTTGGGAGCGGGGCGCCGGCGAGACCCTCGCCTGCGGCAGCAACGCCTGTGCGGCGGTGGTGGCCGGGCGCGGCTGGGGTGCTCTCAGGGAGCGGGTGCGCGTCGAACTGCCGGGCGGCTCCCTGGAGATCCATTGGCCGGGCCCCGGGCAGCACCTGCGGATGACGGGGCCGGCGCGAGTAGTCTTCGACGGGGTCTGGCAAGGCCTGGAGTCCATATGAGCGAAACTCCGCGAGACGACGACGCGCAGCAGGTACGTGCCTTTTTACGCAAGCATCCCGAGTTCCTCTGGACCGAAGAGGAGCTTTTGACGGAGATCACCTTGCCCCACCTCGGCCTCGGTTCGGCCAGTTCCCTCCTGGAGCGGCAGGTGCAGGCGCTGCGCCAGGAAAACCTCCTGCTGCAGCAGCGCATCGCCGCGCTCCTGGGCGCGGCACAGCAAAATGCCGTGCTGGCGCGTCACCTCAGTGACCTCGCCATGGCCCTCCTGCGGGCCCAGGACTGTATCGCCGTGGTGGAACTCACCCGGCGTCACCTGAGTGAGGTCTTTCAGGTGGAGCAGCAAGCCTGGCTCGTGGCGCACAGCGATTTTCCGGTGACGGGGGCAGTGGCACTGGAAGCGGAACGGAGTCGGCCGCTGCTGGCCATGGCCATCGCCGGGGCGCGGACGGGTCTCGAACTGCACCCGGATCTGCGGCGGCGACTCTTCGAGGCGCCTGGCGCTGGTCTGCGCTCCTTTGCCATCATCCCGCTGGACGGGAGCTGTCTGAGCGGCGGCATCGTTCTGGGCAGTCAGCACCCGGACCGCTACGGGGCAGATGCGGGTAGTGACCTGCTGGAGCAGATTGGCCGGCTGGTGAGTGCGGCCCTGGACCGCTGCACCCTGCCCAAGGCGGAAGGTGGGTAGCCCAGCGTGCGCGTAGCCGAGATCATTGCCGACTTTGACACGGTTCTGACCCAGGCCTATCGGCCCGCCAGCGCCTCGGCCTATCGCGCGGACCTCCACCTGTGGCAGGAGTTTCTGGCGGAACAGGGCATCGATCACATCGAGTCGGTACAAGCGGAGCATCTGCGTCACTTTATCCGCCGTGAGCGCGCGCGAGGCGTGGCCATACGCAGCCTGCGGCGACGTTTTGCGGCGCTGCGCGCACTCTACCGACACCTGCAGCGCCAACATCCGCAACTGCCGGACCCCAGTCGTTACTTGCGTCTGCCAAAACTCGAACAGCATTTTCCAGACTGGCTGACGGTGGATCAGGCGCAACAATTACTGGATGGGCCGACGTCGTCCGACGGTGGCCCCGCCCAACCGGCCACTGCGCAGACCCACTTCGCCATGACCCGCGACCGCGCCATGATGGAACTGCTTTACTCCAGCGCCCTGCGCGTGTCCGAACTGGTCGCCATCGATCTGGACCATCTGGATCTGGCCGGCTCCTGGTTGCGGGTTTTCGGCAAGGGCGGCAAGGAACGGATGGTGCCGGTGGGCCAGGTGGCGCTGACCGCGCTGCGGACCTATCTGCCGGCTCGCGCGGCCGTGGCGGCCGCCGAGGTCAAGGCCCTCTTTCTCAACCAGCGCGGTGGTCGCCTGTCGGTGCGCAGCGTCCAACGCATCGTCGATGGCTGGGGGCGCGACAGACTGGGACAGGCGCTGCATCCCCACACCCTCCGCCACAGTGCCGCCAGTCATCTGCTGCAGTCCAGTGGCGATCTGCGCGCCGTCCAGGATTTTTTGGGTCACGCAGGTATTGCCACGACGGCCATCTACACCCACCTGGATCACCAACACCTGGCGGCGGTCTACGACAGCGCCCACCCGCGCGCCCATCGCGCCCCACCCCGGCAAAATCCCAAGGAGGACCGCTGATGTCTCAGAATTTGGATCTGCACGGAACCACCATCCTGTCCGTGCGCCGCGGGCAGAACGTGGTGATGGCGGGAGACGGACAGGTGACCTTTGGCAATACGGTGATGAAGGCTAATGCCCGTAAGGTGCGGCGTCTGGAAGCCGACGTTCTGGTGGGCTTTGCCGGCGCCACGGCCGATGCCTTTACCCTGTTGGAGCGCTTCGAGGCCAAGCTCAAGGCGCATCCTGGGCAGCTGGCCAAGGCGGCAGTGGAGCTTGCCAAAGAGTGGCGTACCGATCGGGTGTTGCGCCGCCTGGAGGCCATGCTGGCCGTGGCGGATCGACAGCAGAGCCTGATTCTGACTGGTCAGGGAGACGTCCTGGAGCCGGAATACGGCATCATCGCCATCGGTTCCGGCGGGCCCTATGCCCTTGCCGCTGCCAGGGCGCTACTGGAACACAGCGAGCTGTCGGCGCGCGCGATTGCCGAGCGGGCTCTGGTCATCGCCGCCGACATCTGCATCTACACCAATCAGCAACACAGTGTCGAGGAGTTGTCGTGAGCATGCGTGAAATGACTCCGCGGGAGATCGTCCAGGAGCTGGACAAGTACATCGTCGGCCAAGATGAGGCGAAGCGAGCGGTGGCCGTCGCCCTGCGCAACCGCTGGCGGCGCGCGCAGGTGAGCGGGGATCTGCGCGCGGAGATCACGCCCAAGAATATCCTCATGATCGGCCCCACGGGCGTTGGCAAGACCGAGATTGCGCGACGCCTGGCCCAGCTGGCCAAGGCGCCCTTCATCAAGGTCGAGGCCACTAAATTCACCGAGGTGGGCTACGTGGGCAAGGATGTGGAGTCCATCATCCGCGATCTTGCTGAAATTGCGGTCAATCTGGTGCGCAACGAGCGCCAGCAGGCAGTGGGCCTGCGCGCCGAGGAGTTGGCCGAGGAACGTATCCTCGATGCGCTTCTGCCAGGTCCGCGCGATGCCAGCCTGCCGCGTCAGGACGAGAATACCCGGCAGAAATTCCGCAAGATGCTGCGCGAAGGCAAGCTGGACGACAAGGAAATCGACATCGAGATCCGCGCCAGTAAAGGGCCCGGTGTCGAGTTCATGGCGCCCCCAGGGATGGAGGAAATGGGAGCACAACTGCGCGATCTATTTGCGCGTATGGCGCCGCACAATACGCAACGGCGCAAGGTGAGCGTTGCCGAAGCACGGACGCTGCTGCGCGATGAGGAAGCCGCCAAACTGGTGAACGAGGACGAGGTCCGCAGTACGGCCTTGGAACGTCTGCAGGCGGACGGCATCGTCTTCATCGACGAAATCGACAAGGTTACCTCCCGTAACAACGCCCAGAGCGGCCCGGACATCTCCCGTGAGGGGGTGCAGCGGGATCTGCTCCCGCTGGTGGAAGGGTCCAATGTGAGCACCCGTTATGGCGTAGTCAAGACCGATCACATTCTGTTCATAGCCTCGGGAGCGTTTCACCTGAGCAAGCCCTCGGATCTCATCCCGGAACTTCAGGGGCGGCTACCCATCCGCGTCGAGCTTCAGGCCCTGAGTGCCGCAGACCTGGAGCGCATACTGCGCGAACCCGAAAACGCTCTGGTGCGTCAGTACACCGCCCTGCTCGCGGCGGACGAGGTCGAACTGCGCTTCACCGACGACGGCATCCGCCGCATTGCCGAGATTGCCCAGCAGGTGAACGAAGGTGTGGAAAATATCGGCGCGCGCCGCCTGCACACGGTTATGGAGCGTCTTCTGGAAGACCTCGCCTTTCGCGCGCCCGACGCTGGCATCGGCGAGATCACCATCGATACCGACTACGTCAACGCGCGCCTGGGCGATCTCGCCGCCGACGAGGATCTCTCCCGCTACATTCTGTGACCGGGCGACCCCCCTCGCCCAGACGGCCATGGGCCTGCGCTTCGCCCGCGGCCGCGAGGGATCGGGCCGCGCTCAGGCGGCGGCCGACGGAGCCTGCAGGCCCGGATAGGGCTCGAGCTGCGAGCTGACCATGTGGATATCCTGTTGCTGGTGCGCCAGAGGAACTCCGTTTGCCAGCAACGCCTCCACCACCGCCGCGCGCAAGTCCGTCTGCACATTGAAGGACTTGTTGCAATCTTGTATGTAGACACGCAGATAGACCATGACGCCGTTGGTATTGACGTCCAGTATGAGGGCCGACGGCGGAATGATGCTGGGGTCGTCCTGCATCACGTCCGGATGCTTGCGCGCCACGTCCACCAGGATTTCCTTCACCCTCGGCAAGTCCGCATCGTGCTTCACCGTAAAGGGCAGCATGAGGCGCAGGACGCTGTTGGAATACATCCAGTTCGTCACCTGTCCCGAGATGATTTCGGAGTTGGGCACGAACACTTCGGTACGGTCGAAGGTCATGATTAGGGTATAGCGGATGCTGATCTTCTTGACGTAACCCTCGGCGCTCCCCACTTTTATCCAGTCGCCCACCTTGATGGGACGTTCAAAGATGAGGATGATGCCCGAAACGAAATTGTTGACCATGGTCTGCAGGCCAAAGCCCACGCCCACCGAAAGGGCGCTGGCAATGAGAGCAAACTTGCCCAGGGGGATGCCTGCAATGGCAAGACAGATGGCCACGCTGAGAATGATGGCGACGTACTTGGTGAGCATGACCAAGGAATAGCGCGCTCCCGAATCCAGGGCGAATATCCCGAGGAAACTGTCGAGCCGTGCCACCAGGCGATCGATGACCCGAAACAGGATCACCAGCAGGACGGCAGCGATGACGATGTGCAGCGGATTGACCTGCACGCCGCTGACCGTGAAACCGTCGATGAAGTACTTCTCCGCAAGGCCCAGAAAGCGTTGCGGCAAGAGATGCCAGACCATGGCAAGACTAAGTGCAGCAGCCACGACGACCACGACCTGCAGGAGTCCGCCCAACCAGCGCCCTATTTTCGTGGCGCTGCTTCTGCGTATCGCCCATTGGATCAGCACAAGCAGCACGACAGAAACAAGGATAATAATGCCCGATTGCACCAAGGATATCGACATGATAACGACTATCTCCCTGTTTTTTCAGGGATAGATACTAACACGCGCGGTGCTTTTTTGTCCAACCAAAGACCCGCCCGGTGCCAATAGTCGCGCTGCGATCGGCAAAAAGCGGTGCCGCGCAGCGAAATACGCGCGACACGGCTCGGAAATAGGGCGTGGAATCAGGGTTTGAGGTAGCTCCAGCCCCGTTGCTGGGCCTGCGCCAGGGCAAGCACCCCGGCTGCGACGACGCGCGTACCCGCGGGCAGGGTCTGCGAGTCGAGGCCGAGGGCGTCGAGGCTGTTTTGGCAAAAAGCAAAGTCCACCCCACCACGGGCCAGGACTTCGCACTCGTCGCGCCAGCGCCCCATGGCCCAGAGCGCCACCGGCGCGGACACGTTAGCAACCACCTGCAAGGACACATCGGGATCGGCTGCCCGAGCGTTGCGCAGATTCGCGAAGAGCTGGGGCCAGCGGCCCGGCTCATCGATGTGGAAGAGCAAACCCGCGCTCATGCCGGAACGTATTCCAGCAGGCGACTACGCAGTTTTTCCATACCGCTTTTTTCCAGCTGGCGTACCCGCTCGGCCGATACCCCCAACTCTTCTCCCAGAGCTTGCAGGGTCTTGGGATCGTCACTGAGCCACCGGTTCTGAATGATGTACCGGTCCCGTTCACTAAGACTCTGGAGTGCTGCCCGCAAACCCCGTTGCCGCTGCTGGTCCCAGTCGCGATCGATGAGCGCCTCGACGGAGGACTCGCCAGGATCCTCCAGTTCCAGCGTGCGACCGTGCCCCTCCTCATCGTCGCTTTCGTACTGGAGGGAATAATCCTGCCTGGCCATGCGCCCTTCCATCTCCAGCACGGCTTCCTGCGACACACCCAGATCTTCGGCTATGGCTGCGCTCTCTTCCTGGCCCAGCCATCCACTGCTCTGACGCGCCGAGCGCAGGTTGAAGAACAACTTGCGCTGGGCCTTGGTCGTGGCGACTTTGACGATGCGCCAGTTTCGCAGAATGAACTCGTGCATCTCCGCCTTGATCCAGTGCACCGCAAAGGAGACGAGGCGTACCCCCTGCTCCGGATCGAACCGTTTGACCGCCTTCATGAGGCCGATGTTGCCTTCCTGAATGAGGTCCGCCTCGGGCAGGCCATAGCCCCGATAGGCCCGTGCCACCCGCACCACGAAGCGCAGGTGGCTGAGCACCAGCTGCTTGGCCGCATCCACATCGTCCTCATCGCGCAGACGACGGGCGAGTCTGCGCTCCTCCTCCACGCTCAATACGGGCTGCGCGTGGACGAAACGCAGATAGGCCGCCATCCCGTCGACGGTTGCCAGATCGCGCTGCGTCATTACCAAATCGTTCATGAATCCGTTCCTCCCAAATCGCTCACGCGCTTTAGACCCCTGCAGCGACCGATAGTTTTCCGGCCTTTCTCCGACACCAGGTCCGGAATCCGCCCACCCAATAACGCTTTTGGGATATGGGGACGCGCCGCCAGGGTTTCAAGAGAAAGTATGGTCGAGGTGCCGACCGACGGCAATGCGCGAGCCGAGCCAACCCAGGAATGCGCTGATGGCGATGAGTGCGAAACCCTGGGCCGGACGCAGACCCACCAAGCTGAAGTGGGTGCCATACAGGGCCGCCAAGCGATCGACGGGCCCCTGCAGGCTCAGGATGGCGATGGCCACCACCGCCCAGGCCAGAGCTCCCGCCAGGAGGCCCTGAATCAGTCCCTGGTAGAGAAAGGGACGACGGATGAAACTGCGCGTCGCCCCCACCAGGGAGGCGATATCGATCTCATCGCGCCGTTGGGCGATGTGCAGACGGATGGTATTGCCCATGACGAGTACTGCCCCCAGGGCCAGAAGCAGCGCGAGGATCCACACTGCCCGTGTACCCAGCGCCAATATCGCCTGCAGACGGGCGACCCAATGGAGATCCGACTGAGCACTGGCAACGATGGGCTCCTTGGCCCAGGAACGTACCTGAGCATCGAGATCGGCGGAACTCTGGGCCAGGGGATTGATTTCCACCACCAGAGAGGCCGGAAGCGGATTTTCGCCCAGAACATCCACGGCGGCCTGCATACCGGCGCTGCGCTCGAAATCCGCCAGCGCCTCTTCCCGACTGATGTAGTGTACGGCCACCACCCCCGCGCCACGGGCGACGCGATCGCGCAGCTTGGCCACCTCGGCGGCACTGGCATCCTTGTGGAGGTACAGGGAAATCTGCGCCTGATCACGCCACTGGCCGAGGAGCAGCTGCAGATTGTTCAAGGCGGTGAAAAGGCCCACGGGCAGCGCCAGCACGATGGCCAGGGCCAATACCGTCAGTAGGGTCGCCAGGGGTTGCCGCAGGAGTGTGTCGCGGGCATTGCGCAGGGCATCCAGGCGCAGGTGCAGGTTCATGAGAACTCCTTGGGAGCATGCAGGCGGCCTTGCTCCAGGTGCAGGGCCGGCAGGCCGAGTCGCGCTATCTGTCGGGCGTCGTGGGTGGCGACGAGGACCGTTGTGCCGTGGCGATGAAAATCCCGGAAAAGATCGAGGATCTCATCGCTCAGGGCCGGGTCGAGGTTACCCGTGGGTTCGTCCGCCAGCAGAATTTCCGGGGTGTGGACGATAGCCCGAGCGATGCCGACCCGCTGTTGCTCGCCACCGGACAGAGTCGCCGGCAGCTCGCGCAGACGGTCACCGAGGCCGACCTTTTCCAGTGCCGCCCGTACCCGGCTCTCGATCTGCCGGGGGGGCACCCCGGCCACTTGCAGGGTGAGGGCGACATTGCTGTAGACGTCCCGATCCATGAGCAGCTTGTGATCCTGGAAGACCACCCCGACGCGCCGACGATAGGCGGGGATGTGGCGACGCTTGAGGGTGGCGAGATCCACGCCACCCACCATCAGGGTGCCGTGGCTGACGTCTTCCAGACGGGTGAGGAGCTTCAACAGGGTGCTCTTGCCCGCACCCGAAGGTCCGGTGAGCAGCGCCATCTCGCCCTTGGGCAAGCGTAGATTGATCTCGCGCAGGACGTGCCGCCGTCCCGGGTAGTGTTTGGTGACATTGATGAACTCGATCACGATCCGGTCTCCGCAACGAGGGCGTCGACAAAGGCCTCCGCCGAGAAAGGCCGTAAATCCTCCACCCCTTCACCGACGCCGATGAAGCGAATGGGCAGGGGCAGGGCCTTGGCCACCGCCGCCACCACGCCACCCTTGGCGGTGCCGTCGAGTTTGGTGATGCAGATGCCCGTCAAACCCACCGCCTCGTGGAATTGCTGTACCTGCTGGAGGGCATTCTGCCCGGTACCGGCATCGAGCACCAGCCAGATCTGATGCGGCGCGCCGGGATCCTGCTTGGCTAGCACCCGCTTGACCTTCTTCAGCTCTTCCATGAGGTGACCCTGGGTGTGCAGACGTCCGGCGGTGTCGGCAATGACGAGGTCGATGCCGCGTGCGCGCGCCGCCGCATAGGCATCGTACAGGACGGAAGCGCTATCGGCGCCGGCACCCTGGGCAATGACGGGTACCTGGACCCGCTCGGCCCAACCCGTGAGCTGCTCGACGGCGGCGGCGCGGAAGGTATCGCCGGCGCCCAAGAGGATGGAATAGCCCTCGGCCTTCCAGCGTGCCGCGAGCTTGCCGATGGTCGTGGTCTTGCCGGCACCATTGATACCCACCATCATCAGCACCTGCGTTTGCCCTTTGGCGGGCGTCCACGGCTGCGCCCGGGGCTGGAGAATATCCAGCAAGGCCTGACGGATGGCGGCGCGCAGAGCCGCGGGATCTTTCAGCTCGTTGCGGCGCACCCTTTGTGTCACCCGATCCATGATGTCCCGGGTCGCGGCCACGCCCATGTCGGCTTGCAGGAGGATGGCCTCCAAATCCTCCAAGAGCTCGTCATCAATGACCTTCTTACCGAGTACCAGTTGCTCGACACTGGCGCTGATCTGCTCCCGGCTGCGGCGCAGCCCTTCCCGCAAGCGTCCAAAGAGCCCCCGACGTGGAGCCTCCGCGTCCGCCTCCGACCGCGCGCCGCGCGTGTCGTCATCGGGCTTCGTGGAGGACGGTGCCACCGGCGCATGGTCCGACGCACTGGCGATGGTGCCAGCCGGCGTGAGGGCCGCTTCGGTGACGGGGGTCTCCTCCGGCGGAGCGGCGCTCTCGCCCTGCTGTGGCGTTGGCGTCGGCGGCGCGGGCTCGACCTGCGATTCGGGCACCGACGCGCTGGTGTCGCCGCTTTCCTCTTCTGCCTTGCCTTTGTTACGCTTGAACCAATTAAAGACCATGTTTTCCAGGGGGAGGTTTGGGAATGGTGTGGGGCATTATCCCCCCTCGGCGCAGTTGCGACAATCCGGGAAGCTGTCTTGCGGCAGCGCACGCCCGATCTTGAGCCTGCGTATCGTCGGCGGTAGACACCGCGGGCGGGTGCTGCGGACGCCCCCGGGGACGTCCGTGCGACCGACACCGGGGATCGTGCGCGAGCGCCTCTTCAACTGGCTGGGTGCTGCCGTGCAGGGGGCGCGGGTACTGGACCTCTTCGCCGGCACGGGCGCCCTGGCCCTGGAGGCCTGGTCCCGTGGAGCGGCACAGGTGTGCCTCGTGGAAAAGCTGCCACGCCACCGCGATCTGCTTCGCGCCAATCTTGCCGCCTGCGCCTGCCCCGAGTCCGCCCTCTGTGGTCACGATGCCCTGGTTTTCCTCAAACAGTGCCGGCAAGGCTTCGACATCGTCCTGCTGGATCCGCCGTTTCACCAGGATTGGCCGCGGCGCGTGCAAGCAAGCCTGTTCGCGAGCCCCGCACTCGCGCAGGCCCGGTGGCTCTATCTGGAAAGTGCCGTGGACGAGGTCTGGCCAGAGGATAGCCTGCCCCAAGACTGGTCCCTGCATCGCCACGGTCACTGCGGCGACAGCCACTACCACCTATACCACCGTCACGAGGTGAGCCCATGAGTCCCTGCCCAAACCGCCGCATCATCTACCCGGGCACCTTTGACCCGGTGACTCTGGGGCACGAGGACCTGGCACGCCGCGCCGCCGCCCTCTTCGACGAAGTGGTGGTGGCGGTAGCGGCACAGACACCCAAGAAAACCATTTTCCCCCTGGCGGAGCGCGTCGCCCTGGCTGAGGCTACCCTGGGCCGGATCGACAAGGTGCGGGTGCGTGCCTTCGATGGCCTGCTGGTCCATCTGCTGGCCGAGGAGCAGACCCCCATCCTCCTGCGCGGCCTGCGCGCCATTTCGGACTTCGAGCACGAGTTTCAGCTCGCCTCCATCAATCGCCGCATGGATGCCCACATCGAAACCCTGTTTTTGATGACCTCCGACGCCTACACCTTCCTCTCGTCCAGTCTCGTGCGCGAGATCAGCCGACTGGGTGGGGATGTCAGCGCCTTCGTGCAAGCACCGGTGGCGGCGGCTCTGCAGCAACGTTTTGCGCACGGGCCTCAAGGCTTGGATCACAACGGCGAGAAGTCGTAGACTAGCGGGCCCAAGGACAAATCGTGAGGGGAGCGCCGTGTCCCTGCGTATTGACGAAAACTGCATCAACTGTGACGTGTGTGAGCCTGAGTGTCCCAATGGTGCCATCTCCATGGGGCCGACGATCTACGTCATCGACCCCGACCACTGCACCGAGTGCGTCGGCCACTACGATACGCCCCAGTGTCGGGAGGTTTGTCCCGTGGACTGCATCGATCTCGATCCAGAACACCCGGAGACCCCGGAGCAACTGCAGGAGAAATTTCTGCACCTGACCGGCCAGGCCTGAGCGTCTCAGTCCAGAGATTTTCCCTGCAAGGCCCGGTGCAGTCGGTTGGCGATCTGTTCCAGGGCCGCACTACGCTCGGCAAGCGCCGCGCGATTGGCCCGCAGTTGCTGGAGACGGGTATCGATGTTGCCCATGGCGACGGCGATGTTCTCCAGGGCATCCAGTTCTTCCTCTGCCTTTTGCCGGTAGAGTTCCAGCTGGCGGTTCATCACCGCCATCATCTCGTCCACCCAACCCTCGGCGTCGCGGCGCGTTTCGACGATGAAATCGCGTACCTTGCCAGCCACGGTGAGAAAGGCCTTGCGCACCACGGCACTCTGGGTGTTGACCGCAATCTCCAGCATCATGCCGAAGCGCTCGTAGTTCTCGGCCATGGCCAGAAGCTCGGCACGACGGGGCATGATGGCGTAGGGAATGGTACTCAGGGACGGCAGCCGATAGCGCTCCTGGAGGGCGGCATATTCCCCGGCAATCTGCGCATTGACCTCGGCGGAGCCACGCAGGGCCGTATCGAAATGGGCGATGGCCTCGGCAAAAAAACTGCGAAAGCGTTCGACGATGCCGGCTGTGGTCCAAGCGGCGAGCATCTCGCTACGCGCCGCCCCGATCCGGGCATCGAAGCGATCGGGGGACAGGGGCGCCAACAGGGCCCGGTCCACTGCGGCGCGAAAGTCCGCCTTGCGCGCCTCGAAGCGCTGCCGGTCCTGATCGAAACTGGCCAGCATGGCCTTGTGCTGAGCGACGAGGCGGGGGACCTTCTCACTGGTGCGCTCCTTCAGAGCCTGGATGCTCTCCATCTGTACGGCGATGGCACGGTCCTGCTCCTGCAAGAGCTGTTGCTGGTCGCGCTGCACGCGCTCCACCAGGGCGGTACAACGCTCCTGCAAAACCGCACGGCGCGCCGGGATCAGTAAGCGGGCGATGCTCGCCTCCAGTTGCGGCAGACCACTCTTCTCCAGTAGGTGGGCATCGCCGCGGATACGCGCCAACAGGGCCTTCTGCCCTGATACGGGAAGCACCCGCTCCGCGTCGATGCCGAGCCGTTGCGCCGTTTTTTCCACCTGCATGCTGATCTCGTCCTCGATCTCGAAGGGATCGCGCAGCTCGTCCCAGAGCGTATCGATCTTGTTGAGGAGCACCAGCTGCGGCTGCTCCTTGTTGCGCCGCAGGTATTGATCCCAGATGGTGAGGTCGCTCTGCGTCACGCCCGTGTCGATGCCCAGGACGAAGAGGACGGCATCGGCGTCGGCAAGCATGCCAAAGGTCAGCTCCGGTTCGGCACCGATGGCATTGAGGCCCGGGGTATCGAGTATGGTCAGACCCGCGTCCAGGATGGGATGAGGCAGAAACAATTGGGCATGGCGCCAGCGCGGAATGAGCACCTTGCCCAGACCGCAGGAGGGACAGATGCTCCGCTCTCGGTCTTTGGGTGTGCGATTCAGTGGCGGACACAGCCCCAGTCGACGAGCCTCCTCGATGGTCACACAGGTGGTTTCCGTGAGGCTCTTGAGCATGGCGCTGCGCTCATGGGCTTGCTGCGTCGAATCGTAGGCCAGGCGCACCCAGGCACTGCCGGCCCGTTTCAGTTTCTCGATGCTGACATCCATGGCCCGACTGGCGATGGGCAGCAGCTGCAAACCGGGGCGGCCCTGGGGTGCTCCGCGAATCTCCACCGGACACATGGTCGTCTGACCCGTGCCCGAGGGCAGCAGGCGGGTACCCTGATCGGCAAAGAACAGGGCGTTGATGAGTTCGGTCTTGCCCCGCGAAAACTCGCCCACCAGAGCGAGACGCAGACTATCCCGCTCGATCTCGAAGGCCAGGGTCTCCAGATGCAGGATGACGCTGCCCGGTAACAGACCGAGTTCGCTGGTCAGGTTGGAGAGCCCGTGCAGCTGCTCCACCACCGCACTTCGCCAAGCGTTGAGGTCCTCGATTCCCTGAAGAATAGGGGAGGATTGCAAGGATTTTGGGTCCACCGAACGCTCCTGTGCGACTAATGTTGACAGTACGGACAAAAGACCGTGGCACGTCCGCCGAGACGCTGGCCGCGCAGAGTCCCACCACAGCGTATGCAGGGCTCCCCCTCTCTGCCGTAGGCCTGTAGAGATAGTCGAAAATAGCCGTTACCGCCATCGGGCTGGAAAAAGTCGCGCAAGGTCGTACCGCCTTGGGCGATGGCCTCACGCAGCACCGTGCGAATGACCATTGCGAGATCGTCGTAGCGTGCCGCAGAGATGCGGCCTGCTGCTCGACGCGGGTCGATCCCCGCCCGGAACAGGCTTTCGGTAGCGTAGATGTTACCAACGCCCACCACCGTGTGGCTGTCCATGAGGAAGCTCTTGACCGCCTGTTGCCGGCCGCGACTGCGCCGATACAGCACTTGGCCGGAAAAATTTTCCGCCAGCGGCTCCGGCCCCAGGTCCCGCAGCAGTGGGTGGGCTGCACCCTCGGTATTCCACAGGATCAGGCCAAAACGCCGGGGATCGCGAAAGCGCAGACAGCGACCATCGCCGAGGAGGATATCGACGTGATCGTGGACCGTTGCTGCCATGTCCTGAGGCAGCAGGCGCAAACTACCGCTCATCCCCAGATGCAGCAGGAGCTGGCCGTGGACAAAATCCGCCAGCAGATACTTGCCGCGCCGATCCAGGCGGTTCAGCACGCGTCCCCGTAACCGGCTATCGAGATCCGGGGGCACCCACTGGCGCAGCTTTTTCTGGCGCACCACCGCGCCGGTCAGGGTCTGTCCCTCCAGGTGGGGCGCGAGGGCCAGGCGGGTGACCTCCACCTCAGGCAATTCCGGCATCTGTCCCTCCCCATCGACCGCCGCTGACCCGCTCCCGCCCAGCGCCGTCTCGCTGCCCAAAGACCGCCCGAAAACCGCTGGCCGTGAGCCTTTCCCGAAGCGCTGGCCCCTGGTCCCAGCCGTGCTCGAAAAGCAGCCAGGCACCCGGATTCAGCCTATCTCGGACGGCTTCCAGAATTTCCGTGAAGGCCTCGTAGCCCGTAGGGCCCGCCACGAGGGCAAGAGCGGGCTCGTGCTGCAGTTCCGCCAGGTGAGGATCATCGGCGGCAAGATAGGGCGGATTGCTGACGATGAGGTCGAAGCGTTGCCCCGGTGCAAGGGCGCGACACCAATGCCCCTGCTGCCAATCCACCACAAGCCCCAGAGCCTTGGCATTGGCCCGGGCGAGGGCAAGGGCGTCGCTGCTCAGATCGACGCCGGTAATCTCGGCCGTGGGTCGGCTGCGGGCCAGTGCCAAGGCGATGGCGCCGGAGCCCGTGCCGAGATCCAGCACCTTTTGCCGCCCGTAGAGAGGCATGCGCTCCAGCGCCGCCTGCACCAACACCTCGGTGTCGGCCCGGGGGATGAGCACCGCTGGTGATACCGCCAGTTCGAAGTCGAGAAAAGGCGCAGTACCCAGACAGTAGGCCAGCGGCTCCCCAGACAGGCGGCGGGAGAGGAGCGCGTCAAGCGCAACTGCGGCGGCTGCCGGCAGAGCCTCGTCGGCACGGCGCAGAAGCGTAGCGGCATCCCATCCCAGCACGGCCTCCAGAAGCCAGCGCGCCTCCGCTCGCGCCTGGTCGCTGACCTTCGCCAGGGCCTGCGCCAGATCGCGCTGCACATCGGCTATACGCACCGAGCTTTGGGGTACGGCCATCAACTCAAGCCAGCACTCTGCGCCAGGAGCTCTGCCTGATGTTCGCGGATGAGCGGGTCGATGAGGGCATCCAGTTCACCCGCCAGCACGGCCTCCAGACGGTAGATGGTGAGATTGATGCGGTGGTCGGTGATCCGCCCTTGGGGGAAGTTGTAGGTCCGAATGCGCTCGGAGCGATCCCCCGAGCCGATCAGCGAACGCCGCGTGGCGGCTGTGGAACTCTCCTGCTGCTCCCGCACCATCTCCAAGAGGCGCGCCTGCAGCAGAGCCATGGCTCGGGCACGATTCTTGTGCTGCGAGCGGTCCTCCTGGCAGGCGACCACGAGCCCTGTAGGCAGATGGGTGATGCGAATGGCCGAGTCGGTCTTGTTGACGTGCTGACCGCCGGCACCGCTGGCCCGATAGGTATCGATACGCAGATCGCTGGGCTGGATGTGGATCTCATGGACGGCGTCCACCTCCGGCAGCACCGCGACGGTACAGGCAGAGGTGTGGATACGGCCTTGGGATTCGGTCTCGGGTACCCGCTGCACCCGATGCCCACCCGACTCGAACTTCAACCGCGAATAGGCCCCGCGGCCACTGATCTCGAGGACGATCTCCTTGTACCCGCCGCGCTCCGATTCGGTGCTGGATAGGACCGTCACACCGAAACCCCGACCTTCGGCATAGCGGGTGTACATGCGCGCGAGGTCCGCCGCGAAAAGGGCCGCCTCCTCCCCACCCGTTCCCGCGCGGATCTCTAAGAAGACATTGCGCTCATCGTTGGGATCGCGGGGCAGCAGACGCACCTGCAGGGATTCCTCGATGCGGGCAAGCTCCGCCTCGGCCTCGCGCTGGTCTTCCTCGGCCAATGCGCGCAGTTCCGGATCGCGCTCCGCCAGGAGGAGCTCACGCGCCTCATCCCACCGTTGCCGCTGCTCTTCGTGTGCCTGCAACAGTTCGAGGATGGGCTGGATTTCACCAAGCTCCCGGGAAAAGGCCTGAAAGCGGGCGTTGTCCTGCACGATCTCGGGGCTCGCCAAGGCCTTTTGCAATTCTTCGGCACGCTCGGCCAGCTGCTCCAGCTGAGCTTCCAGACGAGGACTGAGGCTCATCCCTCGGCGTCGCTAAGGTGAAAGAGGATATCCAGGGAGGCCACCAGGGCCTCGCTGGTAGCCTCCTGGCAGGGCTGACGCAGGGTGGAAATGGGGTCGTGCAAGACCTTGTTCATCAGCGCCTTGGAAAAGGACTCCAGCACCAGCTTCGGATCTTGCCCCTGATCCAGGTAGTGGTAGAAACGTTTGAGTTCGTCCTGGCGCGCCTGTTCGACGTGCTCACGCAGGCGGCGAATGGCCGGGACCACGTCCAGGCTGTCGCGCCAGCGCTGAAAGTCGGCCACTTCGTCGTGGATGATGGCTTCCGCCGCGTCGGCTGCCTCTCGCCGCGCCCGAATCCCCGCCTGGGCGATGTCGTTGAGATCGTCCAGGCTGTACAGAAAACAGCCGTCCAGCTGACCAACCCCGGCGGCAATATCCCGCGGCACCGCGAGGTCGAGGAGGAGGAGATGGCGTCCGTCCCGCTCACCCAGGATCTGGGCCACCAGGGATTCGGGCAGAACCGGTTCCGTGCTGGCCGTGCAACTGACCACCAGGTCCGCCTCTTTCAACAGCGTTGGGATTTCCTCCAGCCCGTGGGCACTGGCGCCGAACTTTTCGGCCAGGGCATCCGCCCGCTCCCGGCTGCGATTCGCCACCCGAAAGCCGCCCACCTCATGCTCACGCAGATGGGTAGCCACGAGTTCGATGGTTTCGCCGGCGCCGATGAGCAATATCCGCCGGCCCTCCAACGTGCCCAGCACCTGCTTGGCCAGACTCACGGCCGCATAGGCCACGCTGACCGGGGCCGCACCGACGGCCGTCTCCGTCCGTACCCGCTTGGCCACGCGGAAGGCCCAGTGCAGAAGGCGGTTGAGGACGGGACCGGTGGCTCCCACGTCCGCCGCAATCTGGTAGGCATCCTTGACCTGACCCAGGATCTGCGGCTCACCGATGATCATGGAATCCAGACCACACGCCACCCGGAAAAGGTGACGCGCGACTTCCGCACCGCGATACTGGAAACCCTGCCCGGCGAGCACCGAGGCATCGAGACCATGAAAGGTGCGCAGCCAGTCGCGCAGGATCTCGGGCCCACCCCCGGTGAGGCCGTGCGCATAGATCTCGGTACGGTTGCAGGTGGAGAGGATGAGCACCTCACGTGCCAGCTGCCGGTCCAGGATGTCGCGATGGGCGAGAGGCAACTGCTCGGGAGAAAAGGCCACTTTCTCGCGCAGTTCGATGGGTGCGCCGTGATGACTGATGCCGAAGCAGTAAATAACCGATCCCGTCCGCTGCGTAATTCACCGATCCGCGGATTGTCGCGAAGGCCTGGGCCGATTGCAAGCCGTGGAGGGAGGCGCTATCGTGCCGACATCGCAGAGGCTGGGGAAAGAGGACCATGGGTAAGGGCTGGTGGACGCTGACGTTGGGACTGGCGCTGCTCCTCCCCCTCTCCGGATGTGCCGCCACCCCACCGCCAGCACTTGGGGGCGAGACCCTCTACTACCTTCTGACGGCGGAGTTCGCGACTACCCAGGGAGTTGCGGAGGTCGCCCTGCCAGCCTGGCAGAAGGCCGTCGAGCTTGCTCCACAAGCCAATGTCCTCGCCGCTGCTACCAAGGCGGCGACACGTTTTGGCGACCGTTCCGACGCCCTGCGCTGGGCACGCTTGTGGCGCGAAACGGCGCCGGACGATCCCGAGGCTGCCCGCTTCGAGGCGGCGCTCCTGCTAGCAGAGGGAGAGGATCAGAAAGCCATCGCCTTGTTGCAGGCCACCCTCGCTCGCTTCCCCGAGGACGCCACGGTGACCGAGCAACTGGCCGCCTTGCTCGCGGAGCACGGCCGCCGTGGTGACGCCGAACGGCTGCTACAGGACTTCGTCCAGCATCACCCGGACTCGGCCAGCGCGTACTTCAACCTCGGCCGGGTCTACCTCACCGAGAATCGTCCCCAGGAAGCCATCACCGCCCTGCGCCGCGCCAGCACGCTGCAACCCGATGATGGGCGCATCGCCATCGCTCTGGCCGAGGCCCTGCGCCAGCAGCAGGGTCCAACGGCGGCCCTGCAGAGTATCCAGGCCTTCACGGCGCATCATCCCGGCGATCTCGATGCCCAACGCTACCTGGCTGCCCTGTATCTGCAGGTAGGGGGGCAGGAACAGGCCATGCGCGTCCTGCAAAAACTGACGCGCGACGATTCGGAAAATCCGGAACTCTGGGTTTCCCTGGGTGCCGTTGCCCTGCAGAACTCCCAATGGAAGGTGGCCCAGAACGCCCTCGAGCGTGCCCGCGAGCTTGCCCCCCAGTCCCCCATCCCTCTGTATTATCTTGGACTTCTAGCGGAGGCCCAGGCACGCTGGAACACCGCACTGCAATATTTCCAAAGGATCCAGGATTCTGCCCTAGCGCTGGAACTGCGCCTGCATATCGCCCAGGCCGAGTACCGGCTGGGACGGCGGGAAAAAGCCCTGGCGGATCTGGACAGCCTCGCCCGAGAACATCCGGACAATGCCCAGATCGCGCTTTTTCAGGCCCAGCTGCTGGCCGATTCGGGGGCCCGCGCTGCCGCCCGCAAAGTCCTGCAGGGGGCGTTGGCCAAGCACCCCGAGGACGCCGGGCTGTGGTTCGAGGCGGGCGTTCAGGCCGAACTCGCCAAGGATTATCCCGCCATGGAGCAGGCCATGACGGAGGTCATCCGCCTTAAACCGGACGATGCCGCTGCCTACAATTTTCTGGGCTACAGCCTGCTGGAGCGGAACCAGCACCTGGAGCGTGCCGCGACCCTGCTCCAAAAAGCGCTGCAGCTCTCGCCCAAGGATCCGGCCATACTGGATAGCGTCGGCTGGCTCTTCCACCGGCAGGGAAAGGACAAGGAGGCCCTGCCCTACCTGCAGGAGGCCTGGCGGCAGCTGCACCCCGATGCCGAGGTGGGTGAGCACCTGGGTCGGGTTCTCTGGGATCTTGGACGCAAGACCGAGGCGCGGGCCATTTGGCGTGAAGCCCTGCGCGCCCACCCCGACAATGCCACGCTGAAGAGGGCGCTGCACCAGTGAGGCACTACCGCACTCTGCTGCTGGCGCTCTTCCTGCCGCTCCTATTGGATGCCTGCGCCAGTCTGACGCCGCCAAAGGTCGAACCCACCCTGACCCTGCCCAGCGAAGAGCGCACCCAGGTCTTGCAGAGCCTCAAGGAGTGGCAGGCGAGCGGCTCGGCCTCGATCCAGACGCCCCAGGGCAGCGAGAGCTTCTCCTATCGCTGGCGGCAAAGTCCATCCCACCAGGAACTCTCCATCTACGATCCCCTGGGGCGCACCGTTGCCCGTCTGACGGCCAGCCCGGACGGTGCCGAACTGCAGACCATCGACGGCAAACGGGAAAAGGCGGAGAGTCTGGAGGTCCTCCTCGACGACGTTCTGCACGTGCAGCTGCCGGCCCGGGAACTACCCCTGTGGATGTTGGGCCTTACCAACGGCGCCAGTGCCGTGCACCGCGATGCCCAGGGCCTGCCCGAAACTCTGAGCCGGGGCGCCTGGGACATTCATTACCTGCGCTATGCGGCCGTGGGTGGATTACAGATGCCGAGCCTGCTGCAGGCCGACGGACCGGACGGTGTGCGCCTGCGCCTGGCGGTGACCCGCTGGCAATTGGGAGCCGACTCGTGAGCGGCGATACCTTCCCCGCCCCCGCCAAGATCAACCGCATGCTGCGGGTGGTGGGCCGACGCGAAGACGGCTACCACCTGCTGCAAACGGTTTTTCAGTATCTGGATCTGGCCGATACCCTGCAATTCCGCTCCCTTCCTGCCGGGCAGTTTCGCCGTTTCCCCAAGATCGCCCAGGTCCCCGAGGAGCAGGATCTCTGTCTGCGCGCCGCTCGCCTGCTCGCAGAGGAAACGGGCTGCCGTGAAGGCGTTGCCATCACCCTGGACAAGACGCTGCCCATGGGCGGTGGTCTGGGTGGAGGATCTTCCGATGCCGCCACCACGCTGCTCGTCCTCAACCGGCTCTGGGGCTGTGGATTGAAGCGCCCGGACCTCATGGAGCTCGGTCTACGCCTCGGTGCGGACGTGCCCGTATTCCTCTTTGGCCGCAGCGCCTGGGCCGAGGGCATCGGTGAGCGCCTACAGGCCCTTCCAGAGCTTTCCGAACCGCGCTTTTTCCTCATCCATCCGGGCGTCTCCGTGCACACGGCCGCCGTGTTCCAGCACCCTCGATTGACACGTCGACACCCCCCCATCACAATATCGGCGTTCTTGGCCGAGGCCCCGACCAATACCCTCGAGGCACTGGTACGGCAGTTGTATCCGGCGGTGGACGAATGCCTGCGCTGGATGTCGGCGGCGGGTCTTCATGAGCCCATGCTAACGGGCAGTGGTGCATGCTGTTTCGGCCAACTTGGTGGCACGGTGGAGCCGGAAGCTCTCCAAGCCGAGTTACCGTCGGGCTGGCGGGCGTGGGTGGTTCAGGGCCGCAATATCCACCCGCTGCAGCACCTGGTCGAGGATTGATTTTTGGGGCGTAGCCAAGCGGTAAGGCACCGGATTTTGATTCCGGCATTCCCAGGTTCGAATCCTGGCGCCCCAGCCATTTGCATTGTCGCGCCCTGAGGCCGAGTCAAAGGAAGTCTTCCAGCATGTCCCACGGTAATCTCATGGTCTTCAGCGGGAACGCCAATCCCCGCCTCGCGACCCAGGTGGCGCGCTTCCTGCAAATTCCCCTGGGTCGGGCCGACGTCAGCACCTTCAGCGATGGCGAGGTCTTCGTCGAGATTCTCGAAAACGTCCGTGGACGCGATGTCTTCGCCATTCAGCCCACCTGCGCGCCCACCAACGACCACCTCATGGAACTGCTGACCCTGATCGACGCGTTCAAACGCGCTTCCGCCAATCGCATCACGGCGGTGATCCCCTACTATGGCTACGCGCGACAGGACCGCAAGTCCCGCTCCCGCACCGCCATCACGGCCAAGCTGGTGGCCGATCTCATCGCCCGCGCCGGGGCCAATCGCGTCCTCACCATGGATCTGCACGCCGACCAGATCCAGGGGTTCTTCGATGTGCCCGTGGATAACATCTACGCCTCGCCCATTCTCCTGGGCGATATCTGGCGCCAGAATTATCCCGACCTCATGGTGGTTTCGCCGGACGTCGGCGGCGTGGTGCGGGCGCGCGCCATCGCCAAGCGTCTGGAGGTGGATCTCGCCATCATCGACAAGCGCCGTCCCCGGCCCAATGAGTCCGTGGTCATGAACATCATCGGCGATGTCCGCGGGCGCAGTTGCGTACTCGTGGACGATATGGTCGACACCGCCAACACCCTCTGCGAGGCCGCCCACGCCCTCAAGGAACGGGGCGCCCTGCGCGTCTCCGCCTATTGTACCCATCCCGTCCTTTCCGGCTCTGCCACCGCCCGCATCGCCGCCTCGGATCTGGACGAGCTCGTCGTCACCGACACCATCCCGCTGCGGGAAGACGCCGCCAACTGCAGCAAGATCCGGGTCCTGTCCGTTGCGGAGCTTTTGGCCGAAACCATCCGCCGCATCGCCGAAGAAGACTCCGTCAGCTCCCTGTTCATGGACTGAGGGGCGAGACCGCGCAGTAACTGCCTTCACCGCCTACTGCCCCAAGCCCATGGGCAGTACGCCCGCCTCCCGTTCTTCCAACGCCCACTTGGGGGCGGCGGCGCTAATTTTCTCCTAAGTTCCGACCGGCACACTCTGCTTCGTGAACGCATGGGGCGTTCCCAAAACTGCAGGAGTCTGTCATGAAAAAAGCGCTTGTTGTTGGTGTCGTCCTCGCCGGCCTCGTGGTCAGTGGTACCGCCATGGCCTTCAAGGGCGAGCAATTCAGCAAGGAGGCCAAGGTCTCGCTGGAGCAGGCCAAGGCCACCGCCCTGAAGACCTTCCCGGGCCAGATCGAAGATGTGGAGCTGGAGAAGGAGGCGGGTGGCAGTGGCTTGCGCTACTCTTTTGACATCCGCAACGGTAAAGTCGTGCACGAGGTGGGGGTGGATGCCATAACTGGCAAGCTCCTCGAGAACTCCGTGGACGACGGCAAGGACTGAGTTTCGTCCTTGGGCACTGGATGACAACCGGGAGAGAGGGGTCGTGCGGCTTCTGCTGATCGAGGACGACGTCATGCTGGGTGAGGCCCTGGTCATTGCCCTGCGCGAAGGCGGTCATGCCGTCGACTGGCTGCGCAGCGCCAGGACGGCGCGCACCGCCCTGAACCCCCCGGAACACGAGGTTCTGTTGCTGGATCTGGGCCTTCCCGATGGGGAGGGCCTGGACCTCTTGCGGGAACTGCGCGAGCGCGGTAGCTCCCTGCCCGTCATCATCTTGAGCGCCCGCGATGCCCTGGAAACCCGCATCGAGGGTCTGGACAGCGGTGCCGACGACTACCTCGTAAAACCCTTCGCCAGCAGCGAGCTACTAGCGCGCCTGCGCGTGCTGCAGCGGCGCCAGGGCGGCAGCGGTCAGGCCATCCTCAGCAACGGCAAGATCCATATGGATCCGGCGAGCTTCGAAGCCTGGCGGGAGGGGCAAGAGGAGCAACGACAGCGCCTCGGCCAGCGGGAATTTGCCCTACTCTCCACCTTACTGTCCCGCCCCGGCGTCATCTTCAGCCGTCAAGAGCTGGAGACGCGCCTCTACCCCTGGGGGGAAGAGGTGGAGAGCAACAGCATAGACTTTCTCATCCACAGCCTGCGGCGCAAACTGGGTAGCGATGCCATCCAGAACATCCGCGGTGCCGGCTGGCTGGTGGAGCGGCGCGGGTGAGCACCAAAACCGGACGTGACGCTTTGCGTTCCGGCGATTTCTCCCTGCGCCGCCGCCTGTCCTGGGCCCTCGTCGTCTGGATTTTAGGGGCTGGTGTCCTTGCGGCCGTTGCCTCCTATCTGCTCGCCTATCGCGACGCCCAGGAGATGCAGGATAATGTCCTGGCACAGACGGCGCGCTACGTTTCCCTGGCCGCCGCCGCCAGCCCGAGTCCGGAGCGCCTCTACGGCGATATCGATCGGGACAATCGCCTCCTGGTGGAACGCCTGGGCGACCCGAACTCGCCCCACCCCCTGCCCGCATCCCTGGGCCCGGGTTTTCATACCCTGAAACTCGGCGAGCGCCACTGGCGGGTTTTCGTCCGGCCAAATCCCGAAGGAGTGGGTCTCGCGGTCCTGCAGCCGACCCAGCTGCGGGCCGAAGCGGCCGAAGATGGCGCCGAGCGCACGCTCTGGCCCTTCCTCATCCTCCTGCCCTTTCTGGTGCTGGTGTCCTGGCTGCTGGTGGATCGCGCCCTGGCGCCGCTGCGGGAGATGGCCGACTACCTCGAGCGCCAGCCGGCGGAAGCACCGCTACACTGGCCACAACGGCGGGTGCCGGCGGAGCTGCGACCTTTTCTCGATGCCATCTCCCACCTTTTGCAGCGCATCGGCGAACTGCGCCAGCGCGAACGCCGCTTTGTCGCCGATGCTGCCCACCAGCTGCGCACCCCTTTGGCGGCCCTGTCCCTACAGTTGGACAACGCCCGCAATGCCCAAGCTATTGGCCTCTGCCGTCAGCGCCTGGAGCAGGTGGATAAGGGGCTGGAGCGCGCCCGCCACCTGCTCGATCAATTGCTGAGTCTCGAGCGGCAGGAATCGCGGGCCACGATCTGGCAGCACTTTGCCCTGGAGCCCTTCCTGCACCGATTGCTTGCCGAGCGCGGACCCATTGCCGAAGCCCGCCGCATTGACCTTGGCCTCGCGGCACCGGCTGGCCTCTCATTAGACGCCGATCCCATCGCCCTGGAAACCTTGCTGGCCAATGCCCTGGACAATGCCCTGCAATACGGTCCGCCGATGAGCCAGGTTACCTTGCGCGTCGTCGAGTCGGACACGGCCCTGGAGTTCGTGGTGGAAGACGAAGGCCCCGGGATTCCCGGGCCGCTGCGCCAGCGGGTCTTCGATCCCTTTTTCCGCCTGCCGGAGAGTCCGGGCGAGGGCAGCGGCCTCGGCCTTGCCATCATCCGAGCTGCCGCCGCACGCCTGGGCGGCACCATCGAACTGGCCGATGGTGCCCAGGGACGCGGCCTGCGCCTCATTTACCGTCATCCCAGGGGAACCGCCCCGGCAGTGGAGACCCGCCATGCCCCCTAGATTCGACTACCACCGTCTTAGGTCGCGACCGATTGGGCGCGATACGGGCATTACCGCCACCCTGGCGCCAACCGCAGCCCCCCGGCGGCTTCGGATCGGCGGTCTTTTCCCCGTGCTGCTCCTGGCCCTTGGCCTCGGCGGCTGTGCCCACTACACCGCCCTGCCCCTGGCCAAGGCCCCGCCCAGCGATGCCAGCCTGCACCGCGAACTGGCACAGGCCCTTCCGCAATTGCCCCTGAAGACCCAGGGTATCGACTTTGCCGCACCCCTGAGCGGTGAGGCGATCGCCCAGATTGCCGTACTCCTCAACCCGGACCTGCGCGCCTTGCGCAAGGAAAAGGGCCTGGCAGAGGCGCAGGTCTTTCAGGCCGGACTCCTGCCCGATCCGCAGATCTCCCTGGCCGCAGACTTCCCCAGCAATGGCAACGGACAGCTCTTTACCGCCTACAACCTGAGCCTCAACTGGAGCATCGGCAGTCTCTTCACCCGCCCTCTGGATCTGCGGGCGGCGCGCGCCAACGCCCGCTCGGTGCGGTACGATGTGGCCTGGCGCGAGTGGCTCGTGGCAGGACAAGCGCGTCTTCAGGCCCGCAGCCTGTACTACCTGGAACGGCAAGAGGCCATCGCCCGGGATGCTACACAACTGACCGGCAAGGTCTGGCGGCAGAGTGAGGCGGAGCTCGCGCGCGGAGATCTGGATCTGGCCACGGCGGCCCTGCGGCGCGCTGCTTACGTCGATAGCGAGGACCGCGCCCTGGCCTTGGCCCGGCAGGTGACCAAGGCACGCGCCCAACTCCTGCAAACGCTGGGGCTACCACCCGACGCGCACTTGCAGCTCGCTCCCCCGCGATTGCGGGAGACGATTCCCGCCACCGAAATGCTGGATCGTCTGGCCCTGCGCCACCGCCTAGACCTCGCTGCCCTGCGCGCTGGCTACAGCGCCCAGGATGCGCGCCTGCGCCGCGCCATTCTTGGCCAGTATCCGGGACTGTCCATCGGCCTGACCCGTGCCGCCGATACCTCCAACGTCCAGACCTGGGGACCCAACGTGAGCCTCACGCTGCCGCTTTTCAATGCTAACCGGGGCGTCATCGCCGAGGCCGAAGCCACCCGGGCAAAGCTCCACGCGGACTACACGGCGCGCCTATTCCAGACCCGCGCCGACATCCACGCCCTGGTCGCCGATCTACAACGCCTGCGTCGGGAAATCCAGTTGCTGCGCGAGCAGGTTCCGGCCCTGCAGGCAGAAGCCCAGCGCCTGGACGCCGCCCTCAACGAAGGTAACGTCACCCTCCTCGATTACGAAACCCTGCGCGGTCAGGCCCTGAGCAAATCCCTGCAGCTGGCAGCCCTGGAGCAGAGCTTTGCCGAGCAGGAAGTTGCCCTGGAGCTTGCCGTCGGTTCTCCCTGGTCCACCTGGAAAACGCCATGACCCAGCCTCGCCATCGCTACCTGCAACGCTTTGCCACGACCCTAGTACTCGCACCCTGGCTTGCCCTTAGCCTTCCCAACACGGCAGCGGCGGAAGTCTCCGCCAAAGTCCAGCTCCAGGATGTTGCGGTCCACGAGCTACATGAGGATCTGCGCGCCTACGGCACAGTGGAATTCGATCCCCAGGGAGCCCAGACCCTGAGCCTGCAGGCGGAAGCCCTCATCCAGCAGGTTCTGGTGGCCCCTGGGCAAGAGGTGCGCAAAGGCGAGGGCCTGCTGCGCTTGAATCCGTCCAGTAACGATCGGCAAATGCTGGAACAGGCCCGAATCAATCTGCGCTTTGCCGAAGAAGATCTGCACCGCACCGAATCCCTACTCTCCCGACAACTGGCCACCAACGCCCAGCTGGCCACCGCCCGGCAAAACCGCGACAAGGCAGCGGCGGACTACCACGCCCTGGCCACGCGCCTGGCGCCCCTGCAGGGCGGGGTACTGCGTGCCCCGGGCAATGGCGTCATCACCCAGGTCTTTGCCAAGGCCGGCGATCTCGTTCCTGCCGGGCAGGCCCTGATCCAGCTGCAAAAAGGTCGGCAGATGCGGGTGGTGCTGGGCATCGAAGCCGAAGATCTTGCCCGGGTGCACGTTGGCGACGATGTGCGGGTGCAGAGTCTAGAGCGGGGTAGTGCCGTGATCGCGGGCAAGATCCGCCAGATCTACGCGCAGGTGGATCCACGCACCCACCTGGCCCAAGCTGTGGTGAGTCTGCCCGCAGATAGCCCCTTCCTGCCCGGCAGCATGGTATCGGCGCAGATCCGCCTGCGCTCCCTGCGCATGCCGGCCGTGCCGGATAGCGCCGTCCTCACCGACAAGGGGCGGCCATACGCCTTCATCGCCGTACACGGCCGGGCCCAGCGGCGCTGGCTCGAGCTTGGCCCTCGGGACGGTCACTGGCAAGGGATACGCAGCGGTCTCCAGGTCGGTGAGGCCGTCGTCACGCTCGGCAATTACGAGCTGCACGAGCACATGTTGCTGCGCACGGATGGCCAGCCATGAAGCACGCAGCCCTCGGGGAGTGGCTGCTGCAACACCGCCGCTCGCTGCTGTTTCTGCTCGCGCTGCTGGTCCTGGGCGGTGCCTTCACGGCCTTGCGCCTGCCCGTCGCCCTGTTCCCGCAGATCACCTTCCCACGCATCGTGGTGTCTGCCGATAGCGGCAACATGCCCATTGCCGAGACCCAGACGGCCCTCACCCTGCCCCTGGAACAGGCGCTGCGCGGCGTGCCGGGGGTCGAGAAGATCCGTGCCACCACCAGCCGCGGCGCCGCCGAGATCTCCGTCCAGTTTGCCTGGGGCGCGCCCATGAACGAAGCCCTCCTGCAGGCGGAGGCGGCCATCAATCAGACCTTGCCCAAACTGCCGCCAGACACCACCTACCACGCCCAGCGCATGGATCCTACGGTTTTCCCGGTGCTGGGTATCTCCCTCACCTCCAAGGACCTGGATCCCGTAGCCCTGAGGCACTGGGCCTACTACAGTCTGCGCCCGCGCCTGCTGGCCCCGAAGGGCGTCGCAGGCGTCGATGTCCAGGGCGGAGAGCAGCGCGAATATCAAGTCGTGGTGGATCCCATGCGCCTGCAGGCCTACGGCTTGACCCCCAGCGATGTGGAAAAGGCCCTGGCGGAGGGCAACGTCATCACTGCCGTGGGCCGCCTGCAGCGCCACTACCGACTGTACCAGATCCTCAGCGAAAGTCCGGTGCGCAGTCGCCAGGCCATCGCCGCCATCATCCTCAAGAGCGGTCCCAATGGCGTGGTGAATATTGGCGATGTGGCGCGGGTCGAGGCAAATACGGTGCCCCAGTGGACCACGGTCACGGCCAACGGCAAGAATGCCGTGCTCCTCAACATCCGTCAGCAGATGGGCGGCAATACCGTAGCCATCGACCGCGCCCTGCGCGCAGCCCTGGCCTCTCCCGATCTGCACGTGCCCGCCGGGGTACAGATTCACACCTGGTACGATCAGAGCCAACTCATCACCGCCGCCGCCGGCAGTGTGCGCGATGCCATCCTCATCGGCGCCGTGCTGGCCGCCCTGGTCCTGCTCGCATTCCTGCGCAATCTGCGGCTGACCTTCATCGTCGCCATCACCCTGCCCGCCGTACTGCTGGCCAGCGTGCTCATGCTCTACGTCTTTCACATGAGCTTCAACATCATGACCCTGGGCGGCATGGCCGCGGCAGTGGGCCTCATCATCGACGACGCCGTGGTGATGCTGGAGCATCTGATGCACCGCTTCAGCGAGGCCGGACGACCCCTGCCCATCCTGCCGACGGCGCTGGAACTTGCCCGGCCCCTGGCCGGTTCCTCCGCCGCCACCATCGTGATCTTCACGCCGCTGGCCTTTCTCTCCGGCGTTTCCGGCGCGTTCTTCCAGGCTTTGGCCATCGCCATCGCCTCAGCACTGGTGGTGTCCTTCCTGGTCGCCTTCATCGCCGTGCCACTGCTTGCCGAGCTCTTGCTGCGTCAGCGCGACGCCGAAGCGGTGGAGCACGAAGGCCGTTTCCAGAAAAGCCTGGGGCGCTGGTACCGCCGGGGCATCGGCGCCCTCCTACGCCGTCCCCTGCTGCTCCTGCCCACGGTGGGCACCCTCCTGGTCCTCTCCCTCCTTGCCTACAGCCAGGTGGGCAGTGGCTTCATGCCCGAGATGGACGAGGGCGGTTTCGTCCTGGACTACACCGCTCCACCCGGAACCTCTCTGGCCGAGACCGACCGGTTATTGAACCAGGTGCAGGACATCCTCGCCCATACGCCCGAGGTGGCCAGCTATTCGCGCCGCACCGGCCTGCAGTTGGGCGGCGGTCTCACCGAGGCCAACACCGGCGATTTTTTCATCCGCCTCAAGGAGCATCGTCAGCGCGACATCTGGCAGATCATGGCGAGCCTGCGCCAAGAGATCCACGATCGCGTGCCTGGCCTGCGGGTAGAAACGGGTCAACTCATGGAGGATCTGATCGGCGACCTCACCGCGGTGCCGCAGCCCGTCGAGATCAAGCTCTTTGGCAGTGACCCCGCGGTGCTGGAGCGGACTGCGCCGCGGGTGGCCAAGGCCATTGCCCGCGTGCCCGGTGTCACGGAGATTTTCGATGGCGTGACGGTGGTGGGCGACGGCGTCGATATCCGCATCGATCCCGTGCGCGCAGCGATTCAAGGCATGTCCCCGGGACAGATCACGGGTCAGCTGCAGGTGCTCATGGATGGCAAGATCGCCAGCCGGATACCGTTGCCGGAAGAGACCATCGGCATCCGCCTGCGTGGCCCCCACGCCCTGTGGCAGCGCATCCACGATCTCGGCCGCCTGCCCATCCTCGCCCCCGACGGGCACTACTTCCAGTTGCGCGATGTGGCCGACATCCGGGTGGCGCCGGGTCAGGCGGAACTGCGCTCGGAAAACCTCAAGCCCATGGTGGCCGTTACCGCCCGCATCGAAGGACGCAGCCTGGGCAGCACCATGGCCGATGTCAAAGGGGTGGTACGCGGCCTGAGCCTGCCCGCGGGCGTGCAGGTGGTCTACGGCGGTCTGTATGCCGAGCAACAGCGTGCCATGCAGCAACTGGCCCTGGTGCTCCTGGCGGCCATACTGCTCGTCGCCTTGCTCCTGCTTTTTCTCTACGAGCGCTTCTCCGTGGTCCTGGCCATACTCGCCACCGATCTGCTGGCCCTGGGCGCCACCTTCATCGGCCTGTGGCTTACGGGAATCGAGCGCAATCTCACGGCCATGATCGGCATGACCATGATCGTCGGCATCGTTACCGAAACCGCCATTTTCTACTTTGCCGAGCTGCGCAACGACCGTCCCGAAGAACTCATCCGGGCGGGACAGGTGCGCCTGCGGCCGGTGCTCATGACCGCGCTCATCGCCATCCTGGCGCTCTTGCCCCTGGCTCTGGGGATCGGCGCCGGTGCCCAGATGCAGGCCCCCCTGGCCGTAGCCATCATCGCTGGCCTGGTGTTCGAGATACCGCTGGTACTGCTGGTAATGCCCGCGATGTATGCGCTCCTTACCAAAGCCTTCGGGAAAAGGACTTCAGCGTGACGGAGCGATGACGTGCAAAGGGTGCGGGTCGGGGTGATCGGGGACCTGCACCAGCCAGGCGTGAAGAAGCATATAGGCCAGGGCGAAAACCAGCAGAAGGACGACCACGGCCAGAATCTCGCGGCCACGCGATGACGGTTGCCGGGAATACTCTGCGCGCGGATCGGTCACGGGAAGCTCCTAGAAAATATGCATCAGGGCGTGGATGAAGCTGCGCAGCTGCGAACGTCGCTCGGCCTTGGCCGAGGGCGGCAGGTAGCCCGCCAGGAAATAGCCGATTTTGCTGCCGCGCTTGGGATCGTCCTTGGACACCAGGGTACCGGTCTTGGGATCGTAACGAGCGGTCACGACATCCGGTGGCTGGAAAAAGCCGATATCCGGATAGGGCTTGAGGGCCGTGTGCATGTAGCGGATCCAAATGGGCAGAGCCTCGCGGGCGCCGGCCGCCCAGGTGCCCATGCTGTGATTGTCGTCGTAACCCACCCAGACGGAGGTGGTGACGTCGGGGTTGTAGCCATTGAACCAGGCATTGTCCTCGTGGTTGGTGGTACCCGTCTTGCCGGCCAGATCGTGACGATGCAGGATCTGCGCCGCCACCCCGGTGCCTTCCCGAATCACCCGTTCCATCATCCGCGTGAGCAGATAGGCCACTCCGGGAGGGATCACCGTATCCTTGGGCGGTGGGCGGTAGCCCAGCGGGCAATCCAGTAAGGACACCTGGGTTCCATTGCGGGTCAGAATCTTGCGGATCAGGTAGGGATGGGGCAGGAAGCCACCGCTGGAGAAGGTGGCGTAGGCCCGTGCAATCTGCAAGGGCGTGAAGTCGCCGGAACCGAGGACCATGGACGGACTGGCGGGAATCTGTTTTGCCGGTATGCCAAAACGCTCCACGTAAGCGCGGGCGTAGGGTATGCCCACATCCATGAGGAGACGGACGCTGGGCACATTGTGCGAGTCCGCAAGATCCTCCCAGATGGGGAAGGGGGTCTTCGAGAACGTTCGACTGTAGTTGGTGGGCGCATAGATCTGCCCGTTGGCCAGATGGATGACGAGCGGCGTATCGGCAATGAGGGATACCGGCGTGAAGTAGCCCCGGTGACCGCTGGCCAGAAGCGCCGGCGCATCGATGGCCGCAGCATAGACGAAGGGCTTGAAACCCGAGCCCGGCTGGCGATAGGCGTAGAGGGCACGATCAAAATGGCTGAGTTCGTAGCTGAAGCCGCCCATCAGGGCGAGGATGCCCCCGCTGTGACTATTCAGAGAGACCAAGGCCCCCTGCACGTGGGGAATCTGGGTGAGCTGCCACCCCCCGTGGGGTACGGAATGCCAGACCTTGCTACCCCAGACTGGGTTGCCCGTCCCCGCCGTCGCCGCGGCCACATAGTGACGCAGCCAGACCAGGTCGCCCCGCTGCAATACCTGATCGACCGCCTGTGGCGCCCGCCCACTGGGAGGCAAGCGCACCCAGCGCACATCGCGCAGGCTGAGCGTCACCCGCTGACGTCCTTGCAGGGAAAGCTCTGCACTCCGGGCCGAGGCCTTCAGCACCACTGCCCAGTGGAGATTGGCCGGATCGTGTTCGGGCAGCAAGGGCGGTCGGGTGCCGTGTACGGCGCTGGCCAGTGCTGCGCCGTGCAACTGGGCGATGGGCCCGTGCCAGGCCTTGGGGTCCATGCTGTCCAGACCCATGGCGTAATTCTCCAGACCCGTTGCCATGTCGCGATCCGCCGCCCGCTGATCCACGGGATTGATACTGGTGTAGACACGCAGACCACTGCGATAGGTGAAATCGGCGCCGAAATGGGACTCCAGCCAGTGCCGTATCCAGGCCGTGGCATAGGGCGCCACATTGCTGGCGGGGGCATGATAGCGCGCGCGGATCGGCTCGGCGCTAGCCGCCCGTGCCTGAGCTGCGGTGATGAAGCCAAGTCGGGCCATGCGGCGCAGGACGTAGTCGCGGCGTGCCTTGGCAGCCGCCGGCGAGGCAATGGGATTGAAGGCCGAGGGTGCGGCCGGCAGACCCGCCAGGGTGGCCATCTCGCCCAACGTCAGCTGATCCACCGATTTGCCATAATAGGTCTTGGCGGCGGCCTGCACCCCATAGGCACCTTCACCAAGATAGATCTTGTTCAGATAGAGATCGAGAATCTGCTGGCGATCGAGGTGCGCCGCCAGTTTATAGGCCAGGAGGATTTGCGCCACCTTGCGCGTCACCGTCTTCTTGGGACTCAGGTAAAAATCCCGGGCCACCTGCTCCGGAATGGTGCTCGCCCCCTGCACCGGCGCAAGGTGCGTGAGATCCACCCAGGCGGCCCGCGCAATACCGGGAAAGCTCACCGGATAGTAGAAGGGATTGGAACTATAGAAGCTCGCATCCTCGGCGGCGATGAAGGCCTCCTGCAGGTGGCGGGGAATCTTTTGCAGCGGCAGAGCATAACGCAACTGCGGACCGATGACCTCGAGCAGTTGACCATTATCGGCATAGATGCGCAGCGGCTCCTGCGGATGCCAGTCCTCCAGCTGATGCACGGCGGGCAGGCTCTCCCAGAGGCGGTAGGTCCACACCCCCAAGCCCGCCAACACCAACAGAAATAGAGGGACGAGGGAAAGCAGACCCCACAGGAGCCAAGGCCGCAGCCTACGCACGCCGGAACCCATGCCCCAGCGCCCTCACCACGCGGCCACGCATCAGAATCTGCATCTGCAGTCCAGCACCCATCTCACAGCCAAGCCCGCACGCGATGCCAGAGCCGGGTGACGAGACCAGCAGGGTGCACGGATTGCGCCGCCTGCACAGGCACCGATTTCAGCAGTCGCCCCTGCCAGCGCAGCTCCAGTTGACCCACCACTTCCCTGGCCCGTATGGGCAAGGCGAGTCCCGGCGCCGGAACGAACTGGCTGCTCAATTTACCCATACCGCCCCGCGGGACCGCCACCTCGATGGCCTTGGGTGTAGTCACCGCCAGGGTCTCGGGACTCCAGGAAAGGTGGCGAATCTCTCCCACCCGGGCCCCAGCGGCGTAGACGGTGTGCTGCTGCCAGCCGTGAAAACCGTAGTGCAGCAAGGCGCTGGCATCGGCTCCAGCACTGCTGCGGGAGGCTGCTCCAAGGACCACTGCCACGAGGCTGCGACCGTCGCGGCTGGCACTCACCGCCAGATCCCAATGCTTGCTGGATGCAAGCCCCACACCGAGACCGTTGATGCCTTTCTCACCCGCCAACGGATTGTAGTTGTACTGGGTGATGTGGTTGTAGGTGTACTTGGGCTGCCCCGCCACCTGCAGCACCGAAGGGTGATTCTCGATGAGGATCCGCGCAAGACGCGCGACGTCCAGAGCCGTGCTGCGCTGATCCGGCGCTGGCAGACCATCGGGATTGGCAAAGTGGGTGTGCTTCAGCCCCATCTCGGCGGCGTCGCGATTCATGAGATCCACGAAACCCGACACACTCCCGGCCACGGTTTGGGCAATGACGATGGCGGCGTCGTTGCCGCCATCGATGAGCAGACCCCGTTCGAGCTGCGCCACGGTCACCGGCAGGCCCGGCTGGATGAACATCCGCGAACCCTGGGCATGCCACGCACGATCCGACACCTGCACGTTCTGGTCCGGACGCACCAGCCCCTGGTGCTCCGCCTGCAGGAGCAGGTAGGCCGTCATCAGTTTGACGAGCCCCGAAGGGTTGAGGGGACGATTGCCGTGCTCATCCATGAGCACCTGATCCGTCTGCACATCCAACAGCACGGCCGCCTGCACCCCGGAAATCTGCGGAGCTGGCATGGGCGGTGGCGGCGGTGGGCTGGGCAGGGGCGGTACACCGCCCAGGGCAATCTGCGTGGAAAAAAGCGTGGCTAGACCCAAAACGGGCAGGGATGGCTTCATGGTCGTGCGGCACATTCGGCTTGTCGGAATGTCCCTTGGAAGGCGGAAGCCGCCCGAAAGTTCCCGGCCCTGGGGCGCCAGCGCCCCGGGGAGCCTAACCCTTGCGTGCTGCCCGATAGCGGGCGAGGATCTGTTGGGTGGAGCTGTCGTGGGCGTGCTGCGCCTTGCCCTGGATATCTTCGAGGACACGCAGCGCCAGCACCTTGCCGAGCTCCACGCCCCACTGGTCGAAGGAGTCGATACCCCAGATGGCCCCCTGGGTGAACACACTGTGCTCATAGAAGGCCACCAGGATGCCCAGGGCCCGCGGCGTCAGCGCCTCCAGCAGCAGGATATTACTGGGGCGGTTACCGGGGCAGACGCGAAAGGGTATTTGCGCCGGCGCTGCGCCCTCCTCCCGCAACTGTTCGGCAGTCCTGCCAAAGGCCAGCGCTTCTGCCTGGGCAATGAGGTTGGCCATGAGCAGATCGTGCTGTGCGCCAGATTCCGCCAAAGGCTCCAGAAAGCCAATGAGATCGCAGGGAATGAGACGGGTACCCTGGTGCAGGAGCTGGTAAAAGGAGTGCTGGCCGTCGGTACCCGGCTCGCCCCAGATGACCATGCCGCTGTCCACGGGCAGGGGTCGGCCCTGAAGATCGACGGACTTGCCATTGCTCTCCATCTGCAACTGTTGCAGGTAGGCCGGCAGACGGCGCAGATCCTGAGCATAGGGGAGTACGGCCTGGCTCTGGGCGCCGAAGAAGTTGTTGTACCAGACGGAGATGAGGCCGTGCAGCACCGGCAGATTCTGCCGAAGGGGGCTAGTTCGAAAATGCTCGTCCATGGCATGGAAACCGGCGAGCAGGTCAAAAAAGGCCTCGGCGCCCACCGCGATCATGGTGGACAAGCCGATGGCCGAATCCATGGAATAGCGGCCGCCCACCCAGTCCCAGAAACCGAACATGTGCTCGGTGTCCATGCCAAAGGCCCGCACTGCCTCGGCGTTGGTGGAGACGGCGACGAAATGCTGGGCGACCGCCGCTTCTCCCAAGGTTGCCACCAGCCACTGGCGGGCGGCGCGGGCGTTGGTCATGGTCTCCAGGGTCGTGAAGGTCTTGGAGGCGACGATGAAGAGGGTCTCCGCCGGATCGAGGCGGGCAAGGGCCTGCTCCAGGGCGGCGCCGTCCACATTAGCCACAAAACGCACTTCGATACGCGGATGGCGGAAGCGGCGCAGAGCTAGGTAAGCCATCTCCGGGCCGAGGTAAGAGCCGCCGATACCCAAGTTGATGACCGTCCGGATCGGCTTGCCGCTGGCCCCGAGCCAGCTGCCGTCGCGCACGCGGGCGCTGAAGTCCGCCATGCGCTGGAGTACGGCCTGCACCTCGGGTACGACGTCCGCGCCGTCCACCACGCAGTGCGCCGAGGCCGGCAGGCGTAGGGCGACATGCAGGACAGCACGGTCCTCGGTGACGTTGATATGCTCGCCGGCGAACATGGCATCGCGCCGCGCCGCCAAACCCCGCTCCTCGGCAAGCTTGAAGAGGCCAGCCAGAGCCGCCTCGTCCAACCAGTTCTTGGAATAGTCGAGGTACAGTCCGCAGGCCTCGGCGCGATACCGCTCGCCACGCTGCGGATCCTCGGCGAACAGATCCTTCAGATGGCGTCCGCGCCACGCCGCCGCCTGCTTGTGCAAATCCTGCCAAGTGGCCAGATCTACCAAAGTTTTTTCCGTCATACCTCACCTCTTCCGATTCCGGGGGTGACGCGACCGGGACTGCCGGGCGGGTCTTCTTGAGCTTAGGTGAGGCACGGCGTAGCGGCAAGAAAAAAGCGCAGGCCGACCTGGGATACCCCGTGGAAAAAAGCGGGGATTATCAGGACATGTTGGTCTTGATATATGATTATATTGGGTGATTTGCTCGATGGTGGGTCTTTTGAACCGACATACCGGTGCTTTTGAACAAACCTACCCCGCCGAATATTACCATCTCCTGATTTTACAGGTCCTTGCCTTGCACCAAAGCGTGGCACAGCGATTGCTCCTGTCTGTCCGGAAATTTTTGTAATGGGTTCAATTGGATAAAAGTCAAAAGTAACCTGGGGGGTACCTATCATGATCATTGAAAACAGCTTGCCGGTCCTGCTCAGCCGTCTGGACTTTGCCTGGATCACCACCATGCATATCCTCTGGACGCCGCTGACCATCGGTATGTCCTGGCTGCTCTTCGCTCTGGAGATGGCCTGGCTCAAGACCGGTGACGAGCGCTGGTACAAGCTCAACCGCTTTTTCGAAAAGATCTTCATCATCAACTTCGGTGCCGGTGTGGCCACCGGTGTGACCATGGAGATGGCCTTCGGCATCCTCTACGGGCCTTTTTCCCAGGCTGCAGGGCCCTTCTTCGGCAACATCCTGGGCTTTGAGACCATCACTGCCTTCATGTACGAGGCGGGCTTCATCGGCCTCATGGTCTTCGGCTGGGGTAAGGTGAGCAAGGCCATGCACGCCTTTGCGACCTTCAACGTGGGCCTGTCCTCGAGCCTGTCGGCCATGTGGATCCTGATGGCCAACTCCTGGATGCAGACGCCCAACGGCGTGGTGCTCAAGGACGGCCTCTTCCAGGTGACCAACTGGTGGCACGCCATTTTCAATGACAACTTCGTCTGGGGCTTCCCACACATGTGGGTGGCGACCGTCGAGTTGTCCCTGTTCGTGTTTGCCGGAGTGGCAGGCTGGTTCATCCTGAAGAACCGCAACGCCGACCTCTTCACCAAGTTGCTGAAGCCCACGCTCCTGGCGCTGCTCATCGTCACCCCTATCCAGATCTATATCGGTGACAGTGTCGGCAAGGATGTGGCGGACACGCAGCCGACCTCCCTGGCGGCCATGGAGGGGCATTACCACACCTACCTGCCCGATGGCAGCCCCAATACCTCCTGGAACCTCATCGCCATCCCCAATGCCCAGAACGATGGCAACGTCTTTGCGATCGGCATCCCCCACGTCCTGAGCCTCTTGGAGACCCACACCTGGAACGGCGTGGTGAAAGGTCTGGATCAGTTCCCGGCCAAGGATCGCCCGGATGTCTGGGTACCCTTCTATGCCTTCCGGGTCATGGTAGCCATCGGCTTCTTCCTCTTCTTCGTGGCCCTGTGGGGCAACTGGCTGCGCCTGCGGGGCAAGCTCACGGCGCGGGAGTTGCAGAAGCGTCCCTGGTTCCTACGTGCCCTGGTGCTGTCGAGCCTCCTGCCCTACCTGGCCATCTGGACCGGCTGGTGGGTGCGTGAGATCGGTCGCCAGCCTTGGCTCGTGTACGGCATGATGCGCACCTATGAAGGCGTGAGTCACATGAGCGTGGCCCAGGAAATCGCTTGGTTCGCGGGCTACATCGTCTTCGAACTCGTGGTCTGGGCAGGCGCCTGGTACTTCTTCACCCGGGTCATTGCCAAGGGTGTGGACGATATCGCTCCCTCGGATACCCTGTTCCACCACACGGAAGAGGACGAAAGCCACGCTGGCGGTGGTCATGCGCGGCCGAGCTTCGCCAAGCCCGTCCTGGAACGGAATCGCTGAGGCCGTAACGGAAACCCGGCAGCGGGGTCGGCACGGCGCCGGCCCCGCCGTGAGAAACAAGGAGCGCCATCATGGAATTAAGCCACGACATACTAAACATCAGTTCTGCCCTATCCACCTGGTGGTGGCTGCTGCTGGGTCTGATGTTTCTGTTTTACATTGCCCTGGACGGGGCGGATCTTGGAGCGGGCATCTTTGCCCTCTTTTCCAAGGATGAGGACGAGCGCGGCGCCATCATGGCGTCCATGGCCGGCTTCTGGGACGGTAACGAGACCTGGCTCGTGGTGGCTGGCGGTGTCCTTTTCGGCGCCTTTCCCCTCGTCTACGGCTCTGCCTTCAACTACCTGATGGTTCCGCTGATGCTGGCGCTGTGGGCCATCATCATGCGCGCCGTGGCCTTCGAGTTCCATATCCACGCACGCAGCAGCCGCAAGATCTGGGGCTGGTTCTTCGCGCTGGGCAGCCTCATTGCGACCTTCTTTGCTGGGGTCGCCCTGGGCGCCACCCTGCAGGGCTTCCCCATGGCGTCGGGCCTCGCCATCGGGGGGGTGGACAGCGGCAACTACACCACTCCGGTCCTGCACTTTTCCGGCACGGCCATGCACTGGCTCAGCCCATTCTCCCTGTGGACGGGGGTGGGAGCGGTCATAGCGGCGGGGCTTGCCGGCGGACTCTATCTCTGTGCCCGGTTCGTTCCCGGGGATGTCATCCACGAGCGGGCCAAGACCTGGACCAGTGTCTTTTCGCTCCTGGCACTGGCCGCCATCGTGGTCACCATCGTCTGGTCCTACGCCGTCTTCCCCTGGGCGGCTGCCAAGTGGACCGGCCCTTACTGGTACATCTGGGCAGGCTGGCTGTTGCTGACCCTCTCCTTCGCCTATCAATCCATGACCAACCACAGCAGCGGTCACGACTTCACTGCCCTGCTCTGGGGGGAGGCGGTCGTGGTTTCCCTCTGGGCCGCCATGTGGGCAAGCATGTACCCCTACATCGTGCCCAACACCTGGACCATCGAGGCGGCAGCCAACCCGGCCAACTCACTGGCGGTGTTCACCCTGTTCATGACGGGATTCGTGCCGGTGATGATCATGTACAACTGGTACCAGATCTGGGTCTTCCGCGGTCGCTTCACCAAGAAGAGCGTCTACGGCGGACACTAGTAATCGTCCAGAGCAAAACGCATCGGGGCCCGCGTGGCCCCTTTTTCGTTTCCTCCGACGCAACTTTATGGCCTTCCTCTGGTCTACCCACCATAAAGATATTGCCGCAAGACCTGCTTGAAAGGACCCACCGTGAGCGCCATACACCTTCTCAGTCGACTGAGCCGTTGCCACACCAGTCAGAGTCCGGGGACGCCGGACCTTGCCGAGGTACTCGCCGCCATCTCGGAGCGTCAGAACGTGCTGGAGCGACAGTGGCAGAGCATCATCCAGTCCTTGCCCGAAGCCTCGCCGGCGGAAATCACCAGCCGCCTGCTCGCCCTGGATGAGGAAAGGGCACGCTACCGGCGCTTCTGGACCCTGCTGCGCGCCAACCTGCGCGTCACCAGCAAAGGAGCGTCGGCGCCATCCGATGTCCGCGAGGCCGCCAGCAAGCGCCGCGCGGAGGAAGGAAGCACCAGGGTGGATCAGAGCTTACGTTGACAGGGCTTCGCCGGATGGGTAGTATCTGCACCCTTGGCAAAGAACCCCTAACCGGAGTTTCCCGATGAAAACCTATTCCGCCAAGTCCCACGAGGTACAAGGGGACTGGTTCGTTGTTGACGCTACCGACAAGGTGCTTGGTCGCCTGTCCGCGGAGCTGGCCCGTCGTTTGCGCGGCAAGCACAAGCCAGAGTTCACGCCGCATGCGGACATCGGAGACTACATCGTCGTCGTCAACGCCGCCAAGGTCGCCGTCACCGGCAACAAGGCCAAGGACAAGATGTACTATCGCCACACCGGTTATGTCGGCAACCTCAAGAGCGCATCCTTCGAGAAGATGATGGAAACGCATCCGGAGCGCGTCATCGAGATCGCGGTCAAGGGTATGCTGCCCAAGAATCCCTTGGGTCGGGCCATGTACCGCAAGCTCAAGGTATACGCCGGTGCCGAGCATCCGCATTCGGCCCAACAGCCCCGCCCTCTCGACATTTAAGGCGAAGAAATCCATGGAACAGTATTACGGTACCGGACGACGCAAGAGTGCCACGGCGCGCGTCTACCTGCGGCGTGGTTCGGGCAAGATCGTCATCAACAAGCGTAGCCTTGAAGAGTACTTTGGCCGCGAGACCTCGCGCATGATCGTCCTCCAGCCTCTGGAACTCACGGGGCACGGCAGCCAGTTCGACATTCTGGTCAACGTCAGCGGCGGTGGTGCCAGTGGTCAGGCGGGCGCCATCCGTCACGGAATTACCCGCGCCCTCATGCGTTACGACGAAACCCTGCGTCGCCCGCTACGCAGCGCCGGGTTCGTTACCCGCGACGCGCGCGAAGTGGAACGCAAGAAAGTGGGCAAGCACAAGGCACGGCGTAGCCATCAGTTCTCCAAACGCTGATGGTGGATTGCCGCTAGCCGAAAGCCGCCCCAGGGCGGCTTTTTCATTGGCAGTAGACGGATTGGCAGGCTTTTAGGTGGGCACCATGATTCGAGTCGGGATTGTCGGCGGTACGGGTTATACGGGTGTTGAGCTGGTACGGCTCCTGCTGGGGCACCCGAAGGTACGCCTGGAAATCGTCACCTCCCGCGCCGAGGCAGGGCAGAGCCTCGCCGATCACTTCCCCAACCTGCGCGGACACACCACGCTGTGTTACGAGGAGCCGAACCTCGCCCGCCTGCGCGGGCTCGACCTCGTCTTTTTCGCCACGCCTCACGGCGTTGCCATGGACATGGCACCCGAACTCCTTGCTGCAGGGGTTCGGGTCATCGACCTCGGCGCCGATTTCCGTCTGAAAGACCCCGCCAGCTACGAGCACTGGTACGGCCTCGCCCACAGCGCCACCGATATTCTGGCTGAGGCCAGCTACGGCCTACCGGAGCTCTTTCGCGAGGAGATCCGGAATAGTCGCCTGGTGGCCAACCCCGGCTGTTATCCGACGGCGGTCATCCTCGGCCTGCATCCGCTCCTGCAGGCAGGTCTCCTGCACACGGACAGTCTCATTGCCGACTGCAAATCCGGTGCCAGTGGCGCAGGCCGAACGGCGCGTCTGGGGCTCATCCTCGCCGAGACGGCCGACAATGTTCAGGCGTACGGCATCAGTGGGCACCGCCACCGGCCCGAGATCGAGTCGGTGCTACGTCGCAGCAGCGGACAGGAACTGGAGCTGCAGTTCAGCCCTCACCTCATGCCCATGATCCGCGGCATCCACGCAACCCTTTACGCTCGCCTGAATCGATCCGTGGCCGATACCGAGCTGCAGGACACGTATGTGCACCGCTACGCGCAGGAGCCCTTCGTCGATGTACTGCCCTGGGGCTCCCATCCGGCAACCCGCTCCGTGCGTGGCGCCAACGTCTGCCGCATCGCCATACACCAGCCGCGACCGGGCCAGGTGGTCGTCCTCTCGGTCATCGACAATCTGGTCAAAGGTGCCGCTGGCCAGGCCCTGCAGAACATGAACCTGCTTTTTGATTTTCCTGAGACCCTCGGTCTGGAACCAATCGCCTTGCTTCCCTGAGACCAGCGCGAAAACCGCTCCCCCCGGGTGATGGGTGCAAGGGGACGGGCTTTCGTGTCCGGCCAGGGTCTGGGAGAATCTCCCTAGCGACAATAATTTTTCATTATATTCAATATATTGAGCTTTTCCGACGAGAATTGTCGACGTCTTGCCACAGTCTTTGCGGCGACAGGTACGAAAAAGCACCCGTGGTACGGCGCCGTGCAGCATGGCATGGTTTATGCTTATGTTGATATTGAGGATTCTAACGGAGCAAGACCTATGAAAGCACACAGAGGGTACCGTGCGGTCATTCTCGGCCTGATGCTTAGCAGCGCGGTGCTGGCCACGGTAGCCAGCCAGAGCGCGCGGGCGGACGATTTTTCTCTGGGTGTGGCGATCCCCGGGGCGAGCCTGTATCTGGGCCAAGCCCCACGCTATTACTACGCCCCGCCGGTGGTGGTGGCGCCGCCGCGCCCAGTGTACTACGTAGCTCCTCCGGCGCCTGGATACTACGTGGTCCCGGAAGGGCGTCGCTGGAAGCGGCATGGTCCGCCGCCCTGGGCCGGTCGCTGGCATCACGAGGGGCACTGGGGTCACTGGGACGACGATTGACTTTACACTCCGATTCCGCCTTGGGAATCTTCGGAATGACCCCAGGTCCAAGCTCGCATATGGATAGAGAAGAGAGGACTACTATGACGACGCATAACCCCGTAACGATACTGCGAGCGGGCATTCTGGCTCTGGCGGTGCTCGGTCTTGCCGGGTGCGCAAACATGAGCCCCACGGGCCAACGCGCCCTGAGTGGCGGTGCCATTGGTGCCACGGGCGGTGCGGTGCTGGGCGCCGTCGCTGGCGGTAATCCGGCGCTTGGCGCGGCCGTTGGCGGCGCCGTTGGCGCCGGTGTGGGGGCCGCACTGCCCAGTATCGAAAGAACCCTCAACGGCCAATAGGGCTACTATCCCGGCGCGGTTCCTGCCGCTGGAGAGCCTGCACCTGCGCGGTCGGCAGCGTGTGGGCTCTTCGTTTGTGAACTGCCGCCGGCGCTGCCTGACGGGCGTCCCGCGTCCATTTCCGGTATCCTGAGCGTCACCAACGACCTAATGGGTTAGGGCCTCAGCATGAATCCGGAAACCCTTCTGATCCTCTTCGTCTGCGCATCGCTCCTGGCCGTCATCGCCAATCGGGTGCGCATACCCTATGTGGTGGCGCTCGTCCTCGGCGGCCTGCTATTGGGGTCCTTGAAGCTTTTTCAGGCGCCGGTGCTGAGCCAGGATCTCCTTTTCAATGTGGTTCTGCCGGGCTTGATCTTTGAGTCGGCCTATCACCTTCCCGCTTCGGCCCTCTGGCGCGACCGCCTTGCCATCTTTGGTCTGGCGGTGCCGGGAGTGCTTCTCTCCATCGTTCTGACTGCCGCCGTCTTCGTTTGGAGCAGCCACTTTCTGGGCGACCTGGAGGGAGTGATCATGCCCTTCGGCATTGCCCTGGTTTTTGGGGCTATGGTCGCGGCAACGGACCCCATTTCCGTGGTCGCCATCTTTCGGCAATTGCAGGCGCCCGCCCGCCTCACCCTGCTCGTGGAGAGCGAAAGCCTGCTCAACGACGGTACCGCCATTGTCTTTTTCACGCTTTTTCTCGGCATTGCCATGGGCTCCTCCGCCCACTGGACGTCTCTGGCCACCAGTTTTTTGGAGATCGTCGGCGGCGGTATTCTGGTTGGCGGCTTCATCGGTTGGTTGGCGGCAGAGTGGATCAAGCGCGTGGACGACGCCATGGTGGAGATCACCCTCACGATCCTGGCCGCCTACGGCAGTTTTCTGGCTGCCGATCAGCTGGGGTATTCGGGGGTCATCAGCACCGTGGCCGCGGGCCTCGTCTGCGGCGCAACGGGCATTCGTCAAGGCATGGCCCCTAGCGTCAGTCTGGCCGTGAACACCTTCTGGGAGTATCTGGGTTTTGTCCTCAATTCCCTGGTATTCCTGCTGGTGGGCTTTACCATTCACCTGCCGGAGCTTTTCCGGGTCTGGCCGCTCATTCTCGCCGCCTACGTCGCCATCACCCTTGCCCGCGCCAGCGTGGTCTATGGCGTCGGCGCCTTGCTCAGCAAGACCCGCTCGCACATCCCCTGGATCTGGCATTTCATCCTCCTCTGGGGTGGGGTGCGCGGTGCGCTGTCCATGGTTCTGGTGCTCAGCCTACCGCCCCATTTCCCCTACCGCGAGATCCTCGTCAATCTGGTCTTCGGCGTCGTCTTGCTGACCATCCTCATCCAGGGCCTGACCATGACTCCCATCGCCAAGAGCCTCGGCATCATCGATCCCAACGATCGCTGGAGTGTTCTGGAGGCCCGCCGCATGCGCCTGCGCCTCGCCCAGGGGACCCTGGACGATCTGGAGCGTCTGCGGCGCGAGGAGTTCTACTCCGAGGAAGCGGTCGAACTCATCCGCAAGCATTTTGTCGCCATCCAGGAAAGCTCGCGGGCGAGTCTCGGCAACCTCGACTTTGACCCAGCCAAACGCCTTCAGGGGGATTTTACGCGCCTGTACCAGCGCCTTTTGGCGCGCCAGAAAAAGCGACTCCTGGACGCCCAGCAGGCGGGACTCATCAGCCAGCGAACCTTCGACGAACTGCGCGCCGATCTCGATGCGGAAACCCTGGATCTGGAATCGCAGCCGCGCGCACTGCGAGAACGTTGGCTCGAGGAGCTACGTACCCAGGAAAGCGAGGCGGGCGCTGCTGCGGCTGCCCGGTCCCCCGAAAGCGGCACGGATCCGTCCGCGGAATAGGTCGGCGCAGGGTCTCGGTCAACGCTTCCCCGAGGGTGGCGTTTCAGCGCGACCTTGCCGCGCTCGCCGACGACAGGCCTCACTGCAATAACGCACCTCGTCCCAGCAGCGAGCCCAGGCCCGACGCCAGGTCATGGGCCGCCCGCAATGCGCGCAAATCTTGGTGGGTAGCGATTGTTTGTTACCTTTGTGCACGGCGGCTGACCCTACCATGACGAAAACCGAGGCCGTCTAGAAGACTCGTCAGAGACCCGGACACGGGAAAATCCTCCGAGGTTTTCTCTACTATCGGCAGAATCGCGGAAAATCAAATCGGCAAAGAAAAAAGCCCCAGGATGCCTCCCGGAGCCTTGATGTAATTGGTGCGCGATACTGGATTCGAACCAGTGAACTTTGGATTCGGAGTCCAACGTAGCCCATTTTTGCCCCATGCCCGCCATTCGTCGCTTTTCCTGACATCATCAATATCAATAAGTTGAACACTACACTATCATTCCCCGTCATCCTAAATCATCTCTCGTCACTTCCGCGCTGTCGCGCAAGTGTCGCGCCGGATTCGCCTGCATCGCCCGTATAATATGACTTTCAGAGCACCCACGCCAGCCGCGTGACACCCACGAAGCCTACTTGCAAACTCACGGAAAGATACTAGTATAGACGTAGCGGGGTGCCGCCAAGCATGGCGGACTTCAAGCCACCCTGAATCCCCCCGAGTTTTGTGGAGGGCTTTATTCGTTCCTCATGCTGCTTTTGAGGTGGACAGTTTCAACTGAGCATAGTAGTTCTCCTCTGCTTCTGCTGGGCTGATGTATCCCAAGGGTCCATACAACCGATCCGTGTTGTACCAGTGGACCCATTCCAAGGTGGCCCACTCCACAGATGTCCGGTTCTTCCAGGGACCGCGGTGATGGATGACTTCGGCTTTGTAGAGACCATTGACGGTCTCGGCCAAGGCGTTGTCGTAGGAGTCCCCCTTGCTGCCCACGGAAGCCGCAATACCCGCTTCTTCTAACCGCTCCGAATAGCGAATGCTAAGGTACTGTGAGCCTCGGTCAGAATGGTGCGTGAGTCCTTGGCCGGGGCGCCGGGAGTGGATGGCCTGCTCCAGAGCATCCAGAACAAAGTCCGTGTGCATGGTGGTGCTGGTTTGCCAACCGACGATCCTGCGGGAGAAAACATCAATGATGAAGGCCACGTAGGTCCACCCTTCCCAGGTCGACACATAGGTGAAGTCTGCCACCCAGAGCTGGTTGGGCCGCTCGGCACGAAAATCTCGCTGCACCAAATCCTGCGGACAGGGCTGCTGTTGGTCAGCAATCGTCGTCTTTTGCCGCTTGCCGCGTCGGACCCCCTGCCAACCTTGAGAGCGCATCAGGCGCTCGACGGTACAGCGTGCCACCGTGCCTCCTTGCGCAGTTTGTGCCAAACCTTGACGGCTCCGAAGACCTGTCGGCTCCCTTCCCAGACCGAGCGGATAGCGGATAAGAGCTCCTCATCTCGCCTGGCTCGCCGGCTTCTCCATTCGGGATGTTTCTGGCACGCCACGGCGCGGCGGTATCCCGATGGAGCTATCTGCAAGACCCGGCAGATAGGCTCGACCCCATAGGACCGGCGGTGTTGGTCGACAAAACTCCTCAGCGCTTGCATCGGCGGTCGAGCTCCGCCTGGGCAAAAAACGCGCTGGCCAGCTTCAGGATCTCATTGGCTCGCCGCAGCGCCTTGACCTCCCGCTCCAGTTCCTGGATGCGCTGTCGTTCCGACGCTGGCATCCCGGGCCGGCTGCCGGCCTCTACTGCGGCTTGATTCACCCACACCCGCAACGTCTTGGGGGTGCAACCAATCTTCGGCGCAATCGACTGCAGCGCAGCCGCAAGGGAGGGATACTCCTCTCGATGCTCCTCCACCAATCGCACTGCGCGAGACTGTACTTCCCGCGGAACCTTTTGACTCGATTTCATGGTATCCATGGCTCCATTTTTTCACACTCCAGAGCCTCCACGAAAACCGGGGGGATTCAGTCCTGCTCCGGAGAAGGCTTCGGTTTCGTAGGCCCCTTGAATAAACTAGTCCAGTCTGTATGCTAGTCTGTAGCGACTAGGCTGAGGAGTGCGCGATGAATATCGAGGTTGGATCCTATGAGGCGAAGACAAAGCTACCCGAGTTGCTGCGGGGTATACAAACTGGCAAGCGCTACACGATTACTCTGCGAGGAGAGCCAATAGCCGAGCTGGTTCCGGCAGAAACGTGCCATCAGGCCGTCTTTAGTAGGGCCGCAGAAGAAATGTTGTCTTTCATGGCGTCGCGCCCCTCCAAAGCAACGGTCGATATCCGTGCGCTCAGGGACGAGGGGCGAGCATGAACTTTGTTCTGGATGCCTCCGTCGCTCTTCTCTGGCTGATCCCGAGTACCCAGCCTGCTGGCGTGCCCTACGCCCAGGGCGTTCTGGAGCAACTGAAAGAGGGGCGTTCCGTGGTGCCTTCCCTGTTCTTTCTCGAGGTGGGCAATGTCATCTGCAAGCTGGAGGGGAAAGGTCAACTTACCGAGGCGGATTCACAGCGTTATCTAGCTCTGCTGGGCCAACTCAACATCGTGGTAGACTCAGCGACCGCTAAGCAGGCCACGGGGGATACCCTTAACCTAGCCCGCCGCCACCGATTGTCTGTTTACGATGCTGCCTACCTGGAATTGGCCCTCCGCGAAGGGCTGCCACTGGCAACTCTCGATGCTGACCTGGCGGAGGCGACCAGTAAGGTAGGCATCAGCACCTCCATCGGTAAAGGCTAATGTGCGTTGCTGTGGACAACAAGGACCCTTTAGCACGCCTGTGGGGCACCCTACTGGACATCTACATCGGTGCGAGTCGACTAGACGTCCGGCCTTTCGGGGTCCACCAGACTTTCGACAGAGGGAACTTTCCTCATGACCACAAACACCGTCGTGAATACCCTGTCAGGCTAGCAGACTTTCCGGTGGCAGCCTTTTCGGCCACAATGTCAGCTCTCAAATGGTGGAGGGAAAAAAGACAAACCATGCACTGCGGTATCAAGTGGCCGAGCTGGAGTCATCTATCCATGCCCCATCCCTCAGTGAATTCCGCTTGCATCCCGGCACCGTCCAAAGTGCATTCCAGCTCCACACTGATCCGCCCAAAGTCTTGGCGGTGCTTTGGTCCGGCCAACTGCCCCGGGTACGGAAATTCTGATCGCAACGGCCTCGCTCTCTGCCGAAAATTCGATACTCACCCTACCCACAACGTCCCGGCAGGAAACGGTGTTGCAGTCGAATGAATGCTGTAGAAATCGAACAAGCCATTACTGACCTAGCCGGGCAGCCTTTTGACCCGGCCAAGTTTCCTTATGCGTTTCTGGAAGCCTTCGGCAACAAAACCACGACTATCCAGCGCCTGCGCAGTGGCGCGACCAACAAATCCGACCTGGGCGGTGTGCTCCAGATCAACAATATCCACATCCTTACATGCGCAGATGGACAAATCCCGTCGGCAATGACGGCCCTACGAGCGAGCCCTGCTACGGCCAGGGCCAAGGCCAAGTTCATCCTTGCCACGGATGGCGTGGACATCGAAGCAGAAGACCTCATGAGCGGCGAGACCATCGCCTGCTCCTACACGGACCTCCCGGTCCATTTTGGTTTCTTCCTGCCACTGGCCGGCATCAGCACCGTCCGCCAGATCAGCGAGAACGCCTTCGACATCGGCGCCACCAAGCGCCTGAATCGGCTCTATGTGGAGCTACTCAAGGACAATCCCGAGTGGGCGGTGGCAGAGCGCCGCCACGACATGAACCATTTCATGGCACGATTGATCTTCTGCTTCTTTGCCGAGGATACGGGTATCTTTGGTGGCCAAGGCCGGTTTACTGAGACGATTCAGCAGATGAGTACCCAAGACGCCGCCAATGTCCATGAGGTGATCGGCGCACTGTTCCTGTCCATGAACACCCCTATCGATCACCGGGCTACAGCCAATATTCCACGCTGGGCTGCCAGTCGCGACTTTCCCTACGTCAATGGCGGTTTATTCTCGGGCAGTTTGGATGTGCCGAGGTTCAGCAAGATCGCCCGATCCTATCTCCTGCACGTCGGTGGTTTGGACTGGACCAAGATCAACCCCGATATCTTCGGTTCCATGATCCAGGCCATCGCCGAAGACGAGGAAAGGGGCGAGCTGGGGATGCACTACACCAGTGTTCCCAATATCCTCAAGGTATTGAATCCGCTTTTCCTGGATGACCTGCGGACGAAACTTGTCTAGGCGGGAGACAACCCCCGCCTGTTGCTCAATCTGCGCAAGCGCATGGCAAGGATCCGGGTGTTTGACCCTGCCTGTGGTTCCGGCAATTTCCTGGTGATTGCCTACAAAGAAATGCGCGCCATCGAGGCGGAGATCAACCAACGACGGGGAGAATCAGATCGCCGCTCGGATATTCCCCTGACGAACTTCCGGGGCATAGAGCTGCGTGACTTTCCGGCAGAGATAGCCCGCCTGGCGCTGGTCATTGCCGAGTATCAATGCGACGTGCTGCACCGGGGGCCGAAGCTGGCTCTAGCCGAATTTCTCCCCCTGCGCCAAGAGAACTGGATTACCTGCGGCAATGCGCTGCGAATCGACTGGTTGAGCATTTGCCCACCAACCGGCACCGGCGTGAAAGTGCAGGCCGACGACTTGTTCGGTTCTCCGCTCGATCAGGCAGAGATCGACTTCGAGAACGAAGGCGGTGAGACGTACATCTGTGGCAACCCGCCTTATCTGGGCAGTACTTGGCAATCCGCCGAGCAAAAAGACGACCTCAAAGCGATTTTTGGCAACCGCTGCAAAACCTGGAAATCGCTGGATTACGTAGCCGGCTGGTTCATGAAAGCCGCTGATTACGGCACACACACACCAACCACTGCCGCGTTCGTGTCCACCAACTCTATTTGCCAAGGTCAGCAAGTGCCGATTCTGTGGCCGCTGATATTTGCCACGGGCAATCAGATTGCGTTTGCCCACACCTCGTTCAAGTGGGCGAATCTCGCCAGCCATAATGCGGGTGTTACGGTAATTATCGTGGCTATTTGCAATCACCCAGCCAAATCACGGAGGCTGTTTTCAGTGGCCGATGATGGTTCGACGATTGAGAAACAGGTCGAGTTCATCAACGCCTACCTGGTTCCAGGATGGGATGTCATCGTCTCGCCAATACCGAGGCCGACAGATGGACGCGGCCTGATGGAATGGGGCAACAAACCAACAGACGGCGGTAATCTCTTTCTGACCCCTCATGAGCGGGATACCGTTTTGCGGGAATTTCCGGAGGCGGATCTTTTCATCAAACGATTTCTTGGTGCTCAGGAGCTCATCCGTGGGGAACAACGATATTGCATATGGATCGAAAATGCAGAGCGAGGCGATGCTGAAAAGATTCCCGAGCTGAAACGTCGCATTGAGGCGGTCGCAAGGATGCGTGCGGAAAGCAAGGCGGAAGAAACGCGCCCTGCTGCTGCTTTCCCGCATCGCTTTCGCCAAATTCAGTCGATTGCTAAGAATTACTCCTTGGTCGTAGCCCGTGTAAGTTCGGAAAACCGCGAATATTTGCCCGTCGGCCTAGAGGATGGACAAACCATCATCGGAGACCGGAACTTTGCTCTTTACGATACCCCGCTCTGGAACATGGCGCTCATTGCCTCGCGCCTACACTGGGTCTGGATTGGCACGGTGTGTGTCCGGATGCGAACCGATTTTTCCTACTCCAACACCCTCGGCTGGAATACCTTCCCGGTGCCGACACTCACCGAGAAAAACAAGGCCGACCTCACCCGGTGCGCCGAGGACATCCTGCTGGCGCGGGAGCATCACTTCCCGGCGACCATCGCCGAGCTCTACGACCCCGCAAACATGCCGGACGACCTGCGCGCCGCGCACGAGCGCAACGACGAAGTATTGGAGCGCATCTATATTGGCCGCCGCTTCAAGAACGACACCGAACGGCTGGAAAAGCTCTTCGAACTCTATACCAAGATGACCGCTGCGGCGACGCCGGTAAAGGGTAAGCGCGGGAGGAAGGTAAGGGACCATTGAGGAGCTTTGGCAGGTCACGGCAGAATCGACTATTCTTACTTTCAGCTGATCGATTTTTACGGAGTAGGATCCATGACGGCAACGGCGACCTTATCCAGCAAATACCAGATCTCCATCCCCAAGGCGGTGCGCGAAGAGCAGCACTGGCAGGCCGGGCAAGAGTTCGTTTTCATTCCCAAGGGCAAGGGTGTGCTGGTGATGCCCGTGCCCGAGGCGGCGGAGCTCGCTGGCATCGCAAAAGGGGCACGTACTGAGGCGCTGCGTGACCGGACGGATCGAGTCTGATGACCGCTACGCCCTGTGTGGTGGACACCTCGGCCTGGGTGGAGTGGTTGGCCGGTACCACGCTGGGTGCACAAGTGGCTGAGCACTTTCCGGACAAGTCGCGCTGGATCGTGCCGACCCTGGTGCAATTCGAGCTCTCCAAGTGGTTGCTGCGCGAGGTGGGGGAGGATAAGGCCGATCAGGTGATCGCCTTTTCGCAAAAGTGCGTCGTCGTGCCCCTGGATACGCGCATCGCACTCCTGGCCGTTGAGATGCACCGGGAATACAAACTGGCCACTGCCGACGCCATCGTCTACGCCACGGCACGCCACCACGGCGCGACCCTGCTGACCTGCGATGCGCATTTTCAGGGGCTACCCCATGTGACATTCTTGGCCAAGACTGGTCCGAAGGATTGAAGCGCAGCATGACCCAAAGCGTCCCTTCCGTTTCCGTTACCTACGCGCAAAACGGCAGCTCCACCAAGGCCAATGCCTTGGGGATGCGCCCCATGCAGGAGCGAGCCTATGAAAAGCGCGGTGAGCAGTATCTCCTCATCAAGTCGCCACCGGCCTCGGGCAAGAGCCGAGCGCTCATGTTCATCGCCCTCGACAAACTCATGAACCAGGGCCTCAAACAGGCCATCGTCGTCGTCCCGGAAAAGGCCATTGGTGCGAGCTTCCATGACGAACCGCTGTCTCAGCACGGCTTTTGGGCGGACTGGCGGGTGGAACCCAGATGGAACCTCTGCAATGCCCCCGGCAACGACAACGGCGGCAAGGTCAAGGCCGTTGGCGCTTTCCTGGAGAGCGCGGATCGGGTGCTGGTCTGCACCCATGCGACCTTCCGCTTCGCCGTCGATACCTTCGGCATCGAGGCCTTCGATGACCGACTCATTGCCATCGACGAGTTTCACCACGTTTCCGCCAATCCCGACAACAAGCTCGGCACCCATTTGGGCGCACTCATCGAACGGGGCAAGACGCACATCGTCGCCATGACTGGTTCCTACTTTCGGGGCGATGCCGAGGCGGTACTGGCACCCATCGACGAGGCCAAGTTCGAGTCCGTTACCTACACCTATTACGAGCAACTGAATGGCTACGTCTTCCTGAAGCAGCTCGACATCGGCTATTACTTTTACAGTGGAGCCTACGGCGAAGAGATCCTCCAGGTGCTCGACCCCAACGAAAAAACCATCCTGCACATTCCCAACGTCAACTCCCGCGAGAGCACCAAGGACAAGATGCGCGAGGTGGAGCACATCATCGAGGCCCTGGGGCAATGGCAAGGCGTCGATCCCGCAACGGGCTTCCAGCTGGTCCGACGCCCAGATGGGCGGATTTTACGGATTGCCGATCTGGTGGACGACGATGCCAGCAAACGCGACCGGGTCGCCGCCGCACTCAAAGATCCGGCGCACAAACACCATCGCGACCACGTGGATATCATCATCGCGCTGGGGATGGCCAAGGAGGGTTTCGACTGGATCTGGTGCGAACACGCTCTGACCGTAGGCTACCGGGCAAGTCTTACCGAGATCGTGCAGATCATTGGCCGCGCTACCCGCGACGCGCCGGGCAAGACCCGCGCCCGTTTCACGAATCTCATTGCCGAGCCGGACGCGGCAGAAGCCGCCGTCACCGAAGCCGTCAACGATACCCTGAAGGCCATCGCCGCAAGTCTGTTGATGGAGCAGGTCCTGGCCCCGCGCTTCGAGTTCAAGGCCAAGCACCCCGCGAATAGCCCGACACCCGGTTTTGACTACGGCGAGGGTGGCTATCTATCCGATCGCTGCAATGTCGGGGTCAACGAACAGACGGGAACCTACCAAATCGAGATCAAGGGCCTGGCCGAGCCCAAAAGTCCGGAGGCGGCACGTATCTGTCGGGAAGATCTGAACGAGGTGATTGCCGCTTTCGTGCAGGATAAGCCCAGCATCGAACGGGGGCTTTTTGACGAGGATCTGGTACCGGAAGAGCTGACCCAGCTGCGCCTGGGTAAGATCATCAAAGAAAAGTATCCCGAACTCGACTCCGAAGATCAGGAGGCGGTACGTCAGCACGCCATCGCGGCACTGAACCTAACCCAGCAGGCCAAACGGATCAATAGCGAGACTGAGCAGAATGGAAACGCCAATACCGCCCTACTCCACGGCGTCCGTCGCTTTACCATGGATGTACGGGAGCTGGACATCGACCTCATCGATCGTATCAATCCCTTCGGGGAAGCCTATGCCATTCTTGCCAAGGCCATGAGTGAGGAGAGTCTGAAGCAGGTAGCGGCGGCCATTACGGCGAAACGCACGAGCCTCACTCCGGAGGAAGCGAAGGAACTGGCGATCCGCGCCGTACAATTCAAGAAAGAGCGGGGACGGGTTCCAGCGCTCACTGCCCATGATCCCTGGGAACGCCGCATGGCCGAGGGTGCCACGGCCTTCATGCGCTTCAAGGCAGAGGGCCGCTATGCCTAGCACCGAACTCGATGAGCTCGCCGCCGAACTGGCGGACTTCGCGCCACCCGAAAAAAAAGACGGACGGACGGCCAAAGAAGAACGTATCATCGCCGGCTTTGAAGACATCCAACGCTTTGTGGCTACCCACGGCCGGGTGCCGCAGCATGGGGAGGATCGGGATATCTTTGAACGCCTCTATGCCGTGCGCCTGGATCGGCTGCGTGCTCTTCCAGAGTGCCGGGAGCTGCTGCGGCCGCTGGATCATCAGGGCTTGCTCTCGGGCACGCCCGAGGATCGGATGGCAGTGGAAACTCCAGATATCGAGGATCTGGCCGCGGAACTGTCGGAAGTAACGGAAACCAACGATATCACGGTGCTCCGCCATGTCCGTGCCAGTGCCGAGAAACGCGCTGCAGAGGAAATCGCGGATCGCACACCGTGCAAGGACTTTGAGACCTTTCGGCCGCTCTTCGAACGGGTACAAACCGATATCCAAACGGGTATGCGGCAGTCCCAGCCCATAGAGGCGGGACGCCGGGGTATTGAGGTCGGGGATTTTTTTGTTCTGGGCGGGCTCACCCTCTATATCGCCGAGGTAGGGGAGCCTCTGAAAACCACTGCCGGGGAGATCGACCGCCGCCTGCGGGTCATTTACTCCAACGGAACGGAGAGCAATCTGTTGCTGCGCTCCCTGCAGCGGGCCTTCTACGATGACCCTGCCGCGCGGCGCTTGGCTTCCCCCGAAACCGGGCAGCTCGCCCTCGGCGGGGAGTTCGATGCCGATGACGTGGAAAGCGGCACCATCTACGTCTTGCGGTCGCTGTCGACCGATCCCTATATCGCCGCCCGCCGCGAGCTCATCCACAAGATCGGCGTAACGGGAGGCAAGGTGGAAAGCCGCATCGCCAACGCCGAACGCGAGGCCACCTATCTCCTCGCCAAGGTCGAGGTGGTGGCAACGTATAAACTCGCGGGCATCCAGCGCACCCGTCTGGAAAACCTCTTGCACCGGCTGTTCGCGCCTGCACGCCTCGATATCACCATCCACGATCGCTTCGGCCATCCGGTACAACCTGAGGAATGGTTTCTGGTGCCCTTGTTCGTTATCGACGAGGCAGTGGAGCGCATCAAAGATGGCAGTATCACCCGCTATATCTACGATCGGGAGTCGGCCCGCCTAAAACCTATCCCGTAGAGAGTGCCTACCCGCCAAGGAGCTGCTCCATGCCAGAAATCGTTTGTCCCCATTGCCACACCGCCTTTCAAGTCGATGAGTCCGGCTACGCTGAGATACTCCGCCAGGTTCGTGACAAGGAATTCAACAAGCAGGTAGCTGAGCGCCTTGCCCTGGCGGAGCGCGACAAGGAGACGGCCTTGCAGCTTGCCCGCGCGCAATGGGAGCGGGAACAACACCAAGCGGTGACGGACAAGGACGCAGTAATCGCGAAGCTCCAGGCCCAGATTGCTTCGCTATCCGAACTGTCCGAGGCCAAGCTCTTGAACCAGCTCCAGCGGGTCGCTGCCGAAAAGGACGCCGAGATCCAGAAGCTGCAGGCCCAGGTCCAGGCCCACGACACGAGCAAGGCCCTGGCCATCCGGGAATCTATCGAAAGCGTGCAGCAGGAACGCGATGCCCTACGCGCAGCCTTGGACCGAGCCGCGCTGGAAAAGGAGTTGGCCGAGAAAGCCTTGATCGAAAAATACCAAACCCAGATCCGCGACCGCGACGAGGCCATCGAGCGACTACGCGACATGAAGGCTCGCCTCTCCACCAAGATGCTGGGTGAGACGCTGGAACAGCACTGTGAGGTCACTTTCAACCAAATTCGCGCCACCGCCTTCCCCAATGCCTACTTCGAGAAGGACACCGACGCCCGCACCGGGAGCAAAGGGGATTACATCTTCCGCGATTTCGACCACACCGATCCGGAAAATCGCATCGAGATCGTGTCCATCATGTTCGAGATGAAGAACGAGGCGGACACCACGACCACGAAGAAGCGCAACGAGGATTTCTTCAAGGAGCTCGACAAGGACCGTACCGAGAAGGGCTGCGAGTACGCGGTCCTGGTCTCACTCCTGGAATCCGATAACGAGCTGTACAACACCGGCATCGTCGACGTCTCGCACCGATACCCCAAGATGTACGTCATCCGGCCGCAGTTCTTCCTCCCCATAATCACCCTGTTGCGCAATGCGGCGCTGAACAGCCTGCGCTATCGGCAGGAGCTGGCCCTGGTCAAGGCGCAGAACATCGACATCACCAATTTCGAGGCCGAACTGGAAGGCTTCAAGGACGCTTTTGCCAAAAACTACGATCTGGCGGCCCGGCGATTCCAAACCGCCATCGACGAGATCGACAAGTCGATAGATCACCTGCAGAAAACCAAGGACGCCCTCCTGGGTGCCGATCGCAACCTACGTCTGGCCAACGACAAGGCCCAGAACGTCACCATCAAGCGCCTAACCCGAGGCAACCCAACCATGAAGGCAAAGTTTGATGAGCTGTCGAAATAGGTCAGCAAACAGGGGAGGGGCGCCCCTCTAATGGGAATTGCGCTGGGCCGAACTATTACTGTATAAATGTACAGTAATCGTCTTGGGGGCTTTCACCGTGCAGGCAACGAATGCAACACTGCTCAAAAAGTGCCAATGGCCAGGGTTGCTGATCCTGGCCTTCGCTCTGACTGGTTGGCTCGGCCATCAATCCCCTGGCTATGCCGTCGAGGAGGGAGGATTGTTCAATGGCACCTCCTCTGCCAAGGACACGCCAGTTCCGCATCCCGCCATGAGGAGGCTGGCGGATACCCTGCCCTGAGCCCAACGGCCGCCCGTAGATCCTTTCACGGTATAATTCATGGGGTGGACGAATGAATACGTCGCCTCTGCATCGGAGTGGTGAGTTAAAAATTTTCATCCTAGAAGCCTCGCCAAGTCCTCGGCTCGGAGGTGCGTGTACCGCTTCAACATCTGCAAAGTCTTGTGGCCCGTGATGGCGGCTACCTGCATGGGATTGAGGCCCCTTTCAAAGAGCCTGGACGTGGCCTCATGCCGCAGGTCGTGGAACCGCAAGTCCTCGATGCCAGCGCGCTTGCAGGCCCTCGTGAAGCTCAAGTGGATGGCTTCGTAGGTCGTCCCGAACACCCGACCATCCATGCTTCGCGGCAGGCCTCGCAGAATCTCCACCGCCACACTCGACAGGGGCACCACCCGCGCCGTGCCGTTCTTCGTCATGGGAAGCGTGGCCGTGCGCTTTTTGAGGTCAACATGCTTCCAGAGCAGGCCGGTTGTCTGGATGGGCCGCTCGCCGGTCTCTGGGTCTGCCGTGCCCTTCGTTTCCAGCATCTCACCGGCCCGCATGGCGGTTTCTATGGCGAACCGGGTCAACGGCAGGAGCCAGGGATTGCGCGCCCTGGCGCACGCGGCCAAGAGCCTTTCTTCCTCGTTACCCTGTAACCGACGGTCCCGGCCCTGGGGGAGTTTTGGAGCCTGTACCTTCTCTGTCGGCAAGCCCATGGGTAGCGCAATACCCCATTCACGTTCTGCCTTCTTCAGCACACGATGCAGCAGCCCAATCTCGTGTTTGACGGTCTGACCTGAGACTGGCTTTCCGCCTCGTCCCTCATCTCGGAGCCTCTTATCTCTAAAGGAAGCGATGGCGCTCGACGTGAGGCGGGCCACAGCAACGCGGCCAAAAGCATCATCGAGCGTCTTGAGGCGGGAAAGCTCCGGTGTGCAGTGTTTCTTGTCTGCCAAGACTTCCCTTGCGTACCGATCCAGCAGCTCGCCTACCGTGGTCCGCTCGGCTTCGCTGCGGTCTTGCCAGACGCCCCGATCCATCTCCGCCTCGATGGACCGTGCCCAGGCTTCGGCTTCAGCCTTGGTGCGAAATGTTCTGACCTGCTGCGGAAAGCCCCGCTTGCGGATGCGCACCTGCCAGCCGATGCGGATATTTTGGTCATCGTACCGTGGAGAGATGGTTGCCATACCGGACCCCAGAAAAGCCCTCGCTCTTCTGGGAGTGTCGCGCCAGTGTCGCGGAAAATCAATCTGGCAAAGAAAAAGGCCCTAGACCATTACCTAGAGCCTTGATTTACTTGGTGCGCGGTAGAGGATTCGAACCTCTGGCCTTTGGCTTCGGAGGCCAACGCTCTATCCAGCTGAGCTAACCGCGCTTGAACCGCATTATAGGGCGGAGCAACGGAGCCTGTCCACGGGACACCGGGATCAAGGCGAGCTGGGTGGACCGTGTGGGCAGGAGCGTCACGATGGGGGCCGATAATCCAGGGCTAACCAGTACTGCTCTGCCGAACGGGCGCGCGAGGCCTCGGGCTTGCGCACGACGATGCGCCGAAAGGAACCCTGCAGTTCGCGGCGCAGCTCCTGCGCTCCGGCCCCCATGAACACTTTCATGAGCAGCTTGCCACCGGGCACCAGCCATTCCCGCGCCAAGTCCAGGGCGAGTTCGCACAGGGCCACGGCCCGTGCCTGATCGGCGCTGGCAATGCCCGAGAGGTTTGGCGCCATGTCGCTGAGGATGAGATCAACGCCCTCGGGAAAGGCGGCACGGCATTGGGCGATGACGGCTTCGTCGTAAATGTCTCCCTGGATCACCAAGGCTCCGGGGACGGGATCCATGGCCAGACGATCCACGGCGACGATACGTCCCTCAGATCCGACGATGGCTGCGGCCACCTGAGTCCAGCCACCCGGTGCTGCGCCCAGATCCAGAACCCGCTGCCCACGCCGCAAGAGGCCGTCCTTTTCCTGGATTTCCAATAACTTGTAGCTGGCCCGGGAACGATAGCCCTCCCGCGCCGCCCGCTGCACGAAGGGATCCTGAAAATGTTCGCGTAACCATTGCTTACTGGATTTACTGCGCGCCACCGGCTCTCCCCAGGACAACACACCAAGGCCCGCGACTTTGACCACCCGCAGGCTGGGCCGTACACTCTCCACACTCATCCGTCGGGGAAGCATAGCATGTTGAGCAGCAAAGAAAGACAGGCCCTGAAGGCGCGCGCCCATCCGCTGCAGCCCGTGCTCCTGGTGGGCAGCGCAGGCCTCGGTCCGGCACTGATGGAGGAACTGGATCGGGTTCTGCTCCACCACGAGCTCATCAAGGTGCGCCTGCCCGCTGTGGAGCGCGAGCTTCGGGATGCCATGGTGGCCGAGATCCTGGCCACCAGTGGTGCCGAAGCCATTGCCCGTATCGGTCGTATCCTCATTCTTTACCGTCCGCGCCCACCCGAGCCCGGCACCTTGGCCAGTGCAGCCACGCCGGTACCTGCCCGAAAGGTGGCGGCGCGGCGGACACGACACTGAGTCGTGGCGCAATCCACGTCACGTTTTCCAGAACAGCTTCCTGCCGCGCAAGCAGGCAACCCTATCCGAGACGGAAGTCCAGTACACCATGAGTGACACCCTGAACGAGCGATCCTATCAGCCCCAGACCCTCGAGGCGGAAATCCAGAAATTTTGGGAAGAGCGCAAGGATCATCGCGCCCCAGCCACGCCCGAGGGTGAAAAATATTACGTCCTGGCCATGTTCCCCTATCCCTCGGGGCAGTTGCACATGGGGCACGTCCGCAACTACAGCATCGTCGACGCCATCGCCCGCTATCAGCGCATGCGCGGCAAGAGCGTGCTCCACCCCATGGGCTGGGACGCCTTCGGTCTGCCCGCCGAGAACGCGGCGTTGAAACACGGAGTCGCTCCGGCGCAGTGGACCTTCGAGAACATCGCCCACATGCGCGGCCAGTTGAAACGCCTGGGTCTGTCCTACGACTGGACGCGGGAGTTTGCCACCTGCACCCCGGAGTACTATCGCTGGGAGCAGTGGCTATTCCTGAAACTGTGGGAAAGGGGTCTCGTCTACCAGAAGGAAAGTACGGTCAACTGGGACCCCGTGGATCAGACTGTGCTCGCCAACGAACAGGTGGTGGATGGCCGCGGCTGGCGCTCGGGCGCGCTGGTGGAACGCCGCGAAATTCGCCAGTGGTTCTTGCGCATCACCGCCTACGCCGACGAACTGCTGCAGGGTCTCGAGCAGTTGCAGGGACAGTGGCCAGATCAGGTGCTGACCATGCAACGCAACTGGATTGGCCGTTCCGAGGGCGCGGAGATCCATTTTCCGCTGGTGGACGAGGATGGGGTGATCAAGGTCTTCAGTACCCGTCCGGATACCCTGATGGGAGCCACCTATCTGGCCCTCGCCCCGGAGCATCCTCTGGTATTGGCCCGTGCCCGTGCCGATTCGGACCTCGCTGCCTTCGTCGAGGACTGCAAACACGTGGCCGTATCCGAAGCCACCGTGGAGACCCAGGAAAAAGCCGGCCGCCCCCTGGGGATCTCCGTGCGCCACCCCCTGACGGGAGAGACCCTGCCGGTTTGGGCGGCCAATTTCGTACTCATGGGCTATGGCGAAGGTGCGGTCATGGCCGTGCCGGCCCACGATCAACGCGACTTCGAGTTTGCCCAGAAGTATGGCCTGCCCATTCGCCCGGTGATCCAACCCGCCCAGGCAGAGAATGCGGGCACCGTAGACGCCGCCTACACGGGCCCCGGGCGCCTCTACAATTCCGGGCCCTTTGATGGCCTGGATTCGGTGGAGGCGAAAAGCCGCATCACTGCGGCCCTGGAAGCCCGCGGTCTCGGCCATAAGACCGTAAACTGGCGCCTGCGCGACTGGGGCATCTCGCGTCAGCGTTACTGGGGCACCCCAATTCCCATGATCCACTGCCCGCACTGCGGCGTCGTGCCCGTACCCGAGGCGGAGCTGCCGGTGGTTCTGCCGACCCATTACCAGTTGCGCGATCCGCGCTCACCGCTGCTGGACGATCCAAGCTTCCGGGACGTCCCCTGCCCCCAGTGCGGCGCCCCGGCGCAGCGCGAGACGGATACCATGGACACTTTCGTCGAGAGTTCCTGGTATTTTGCCCGCTTCACCTGTCCCGACGCTGCCAGCATGCTGGATGCCCGCGCTTGGTCCTGGATGCCCGTGGACCAGTACGTCGGTGGTGTCGAGCACGCCGTCCTGCACCTGCTCTACGCGCGTTTCTTCAATCGCCTGCTGCGCGACTTCGGGCTCTTGCCCGCCGATGGTCGCTTCGATGAGCCCTTCCGTCGCCTCCTCACCCAGGGCATGGTCCTCAAGGACGGTGCGAAGATGAGCAAATCCAAGGGCAACACCGTCGATCCGCAGGAACTGCTGGACCGCTATGGAGCCGATACGGCGCGGCTCTTCATCCTTTTTGCCGCGCCCCCCGAGCAGTCTCTGGAATGGTCGGACAGCGCCGTCGAGGGAGCCTACCGCTTCCTGCAGCGCGTCTGGCGCCTGGTGCAGGACTACGATGGCGAGCCCACCCCCCTGCCCGCCAAACTTTCGGGCGCTGCCCGGGACCTGCGCCGCGCCATCCACCAATGTATAGAGCGCGTGACCTTCAACCTCGAAGAGCGCCACCACTTCAATGTGGCCATAGCGGCGTGCATGGAGCTGACCAACACCTTGGCGCGGGTGGACGGAAAGGATCCCGAACTCCGTGCAGTCCTGGGCGAGGGTCTGAGCGCTCTGGTTCGGTTGCTCGCACCCTTCACTCCCCACCTGGCCGAGGCCTGCTGGATGGCGCTGGGGGGAAAAACGGCTCTGGCACACACCCCCTGGCCCACGGTAGACCCCGAGGCCTTGGTTGCCGACACCCTGACCCTGGTGGTGCAGGTAAACGGCAAGCTGCGGGAGCGCCTGGACTTCCCCGCCAGCGCCGATGAGGCGGAAATACGGTCTCTGACCCTGGCGCATCCCCAGGTCCAGAAACACATGGAGGGCAAGGAATTGCGGCGAGTCATCGTCGTCCCTGGCCGTCTCGTCAATCTGGTGCTCTCCTGATGCAACGCTTGCCTTGGGCTTGGGCGCTGCGGCTTGCGGTGACGTTGCTGGGGATGAGCCTCAGCGCCTGCGGCTTCCATCTGCCCACGGGCAGCACGATCCCGCCGCGCCTGCAGGGTCTGCAGGTTCTTGCCTCGGGACCGGCGGGAGGATCCCTGGCCACGGCGGTGGAGCGGGAGCTTGCCTTGGACGGCAATCGGAGTTCGCCCACGGCGCCCGTCCTCGATATCCGCAACGCCTACGTCAGCCAGCGCATCATCAGTATCAGCCCGAGTACGGGCGTCGCCCTGGAGTTTCTCAACACCCTGCACGCCGAAATCAGTCTGCGCCAGGGTGAACGGGTGCTGCTGCCTCCCGAGCCCCTGCTGGTGGAGCACAGCTTCAGCTACAGTAGCTCCAACCCCCTTGCCACCAATGTGCAGCAGGAGGAAGACCAGCGCCTGCTGTTCCGGGAGGCGGCCCGCGACATCCTGCGTCGCATCCTCTACGACAAGGGTCTGCGCGACGGGCACTGATGCGCGTCAAAGGCGATACGTGGTCGGCCCACCTGCAGCGGTCTTTACCCGCCGTTGCCGCCATCTTCAGCGACGAGATCCTCTTGCGCGAGGAGGCCCTGGCAGACTACCTGAAGGCGGCCGACACCCAAGGCTTCAGCGCGCACGAGCGGCTCTATCAACAGGATGAACCCTGGGAGCGGCTGCGCGACGAGCGCGACGCCCTCACGCTCTTTGCCGAAAAACGCTGCCTGATCCTACAGCTGGACCAGCTGAAATTGTCCAGGACCGCCACCAATGCCCTGGCGCACTGGCTCGCCGCCCCCGTAGAAATGGCCCGCCTGTGCCTGGTCGGTCCACGCCCCGATGCCGGGCAGCAGAAGAGCGCCTGGTTCCGGGATCTGGAAAAGCACGCGACCGTGCTCATCCTCTACCCTCCCAATGCCCAGGAGTGGCCGCAATGGGTAGGGCGGCGGCTGCAGCAGGCAGGTCTGGAGGCGGACGACTCGGCCCAGCACCTGCTTTGCGAGCTGACGGCGGGCAATCTCCTCGCCTGTCAGCAGGCCATCCTGCGCCTGCGCGAGTTTGCTGGGACCCGCATCGATGCGGCCACCGTCCGCGAGCTGCTCGCCGATGACAGTCGCTTCACGGTCTTCGAACTGGCCGATGCGGCACTGCGCGGCGAGGTGGAGCGGATAGACCACATTCTGGACCGACTGCGGGGCGGCGATGCCGAGCCGGTGCTCCTGCTCTGGGCATTGCACCGCGACCTGCGCCTCTTGCTGCGTCTGCAGAGCGAAGACGTCACTACCCTGTGTCGTGAGGAGCGGCTCTTTCCGCCCCGCAGCCAGTGGCTGCGCCGTGCGGCGGCGCGCATCCCCGCACGCACCCTGTGGGAGGCCCTTGCCAGCTGCGCGGCCATCGATGCGCGCATCAAAGGTCAGGATCCGAGCCCTCCGTGGCCGGCCCTGGGCACGCTCGCCCTGCGCATTGCCGCTGCCCGCCCCTGAAGGCACAATGGAAATTCGCATCTGCCTCGCCACTAGCTAGGAGACCGTATGACCCAGGAAATCGAAGCGGAAGTTCGCGCCCTCGGCCAACGCGCGCGTCAGGCTCAGGGACAGCTTCTGGCCAGAGACAGTGGCGCCAAGGATCGGGCGCTACGGGGAATGGCGGAATTGCTTCGCCGCGATGCCGAGGACATCCAGCGCGCCAACCGCAAGGACCTGCGTGCTGCCGAGGCGGCGGGTCGTGATCCCGCCTTCATCGACCGTCTTCGTCTGGACGAGAGCCGTATCGAGGCCATGGCCAAGGGTCTCGAACAGATCGCAACCCTCCCCGACCCCGTGGGAGAGATCAGTGACCTGACCTACCGCCCCAGCGGCATACAGGTGGGGCGCATGCGGATGCCTCTGGGCGTCATCGCCATGATTTACGAATCCCGTCCCAATGTCACGGCCGATGCCGCCGGTCTTTGTGTCAAATCGGGCAATGCCGTGATCCTGCGCGGCGGCTCCGAATCCCTGCACAGTAATCTCGCCATCGCTGAACGCCTGCGTGCGGCACTCGGTCGGGCGCAGCTGCCTCTGGACCTGGTGCAGTATCTGCAGACTCCCGATCGGGAGGCGGTGGGTGCCCTCATCCGCATGGACGATCTGGTGGACGTAGTCATCCCCCGGGGCGGCAAGGGGCTGCTGAGCCGGATCCGCGCCGAGGCTACGGTCCCGGTCATCATGCACTTGGACGGCAATTGCCACGTCTATGTGGATCGCGATGCCGATGCCGCCAAAGCCCTGAAGATCGTGGTCAACGCCAAAACCCAGAGACTTGGAACCTGCAACACCGCCGAGAGCCTGCTCCTGCATCGCGACCGGGTGGACGATCTGCTCGAGCCCCTGACGGCAGCCCTGCGCGAGAAAGGGGTCGAGATTCGCGCCTGCAGCGAGAGTCTCCCGCGCATACCCGGGGCGGTGGCGGCGACGGAGGAAGACTTCGCCACGGAGTATCTGGCGGCCATCATCTCTCTCAAGATCGTCGATGATCTCGATGCGGCCATGGCCCACATCGCCCGCTACGGCTCGGGGCACACGGAGTCCATCGTTACCGAGAATTTCACCACCGCCCGGCGCTTCCTGCGAGAGGTGGATTCCAGTTCGGTGATGGTCAATGCCTCCACCCGTTTTGCCGATGGCTTTGAATACGGACTCGGTGCAGAGATCGGGATTTCCACCAATCGCCTGCACGTGCGCGGGCCAGTGGGCCTGGAAGGCCTGACCCTGCAGAAGTGGATCGTGCTGGGGGACGGCCATATCCGTTCCTGAACCCTCCACCTGGTTACAGCAGGTGGTAGCAGCGGCCACCGACGGGCGCATGGGCACGCCGCCACCGCAGCTGGATGACGCGACACGGCGCGCCGTCCTCGCTGAGGCGCAACGCTGGGGTCTGCCGCTCTCCTTCGCCGGCAACGTGCCCATTCTGGATTACCCCGCAGAGCCCCTGGATGCCGCGCGCATCGCCGCGGGCGCTGGATACCCCCCGCAGTCCATCCGCACGCTTGCCTTTTGCGATTCCACCAATACCCGTCTCTTCGAGGCCACCGGGCTTATGCTTTGTCTGGCCGAGGCGCAATGGGCCGGACGGGGACGGCGTGGTCGCTCCTGGTACTCGCCCTTTGGCCGTCACCTCTACCTCAGCCTGCGACTGCCCGCCATTCCCGGAACCTCGGCTAGTCTGTCGCTGGTGGCGGCGCTCAGTGTGCACCAGCTCCTCGCCGCCCAGTTACCGGGGCTTTGGGTCAAGTGGCCCAACGATCTCTGGGTCGGCGGGCAAAAGTTGGGCGGTTTTCTCCTCGAGGGCCGATATTGCAGCGGGCGGCAGGATTGGGTACTGGGCATGGGACTCAACTGCCACCTGGACCCGAGTCTCGAGCCCGCGGCCACCTGCCTGGCCGAGCATGGCCTCATCGTCCACCGCAACGAGCTGGCCGCTGCCATCCTACGGCAGTGGCGAAAGGACTTTGCGCTCCTGGACCAAGCGGGCTTTGTCGCCTTTACCCAGCGCTGGAAAGCAGCGGACCGCCTCCGCGATCGGATCGTCGAGATCCAGCAGGATGGTCGGCAAAGGCTTGGACGTGCCCTGGGTGTCGACGAGGAAGGCCGCCTGCAGGTCCAGATCGAAGGCCATGAGGAGCGGCTTCACGCCGCCGATGTCCGCATCCGGGCCCGCCTATGATCCTCGTCGCCGTCGGCAATACCCACACGCAGATCGCCCACACCGAGGACGGGCACGACTTTCTGGTGGAACGCCGACCCAGCAGCGCCGATATTGCCGATGTGCGTGCGCAGCTGCCGCCGCCCTGGCCCCGCTGGTTGGCGCAAGAACCCGTCTATATTGGCGGCGTGGTTCCGGAGCGGGAAGCCGCTTGGCGGGCGCAGTTTGCCCGCGAACAGCTATGCCCCTGGGATCCCGAGCGTTTCCACGCACTCCTGCCCAACGCCTATCGACCGCCAGAAAGTCTGGGCTTTGATCGCCGCTGTTGCCTGCTGGCCGCCGCCTACGACTGGCCGGGGCGAAACCTCCTGGTGGTGGACGCAGGCACCGCCATTACCCTGGATCTGCTGGCCGAAGGACACTTTCGCGGCGGCCGCATCCTGCCGGGACTCGGCCTTAGCCTGAGGGCACTGGCCCAGCAGACCGCCCGGCTTCCCGAACTGGTACCAGAAGACCGCACGGGGGATTTTGGCAACTCCACCCAGGAATGCCTGCTCTTGGGCGTCACGGCGGGAGCGGCGGCGGCCGTGGACGCAGCCCTTCGCGACGGACGCCGCCACTACCCCGATCTGGATCTGCTCCTGACCGGCGGTGACGCGCCCCTGCTGCGCCAGCGGCTCGGCCACGGTGAGGTTGCGCCGCAGTTGCTCCTGCGGGGATTTTTCTTGCTGCTTCAGTGAGTTGTTTCTAACACTTTGATTCTGAACGATTATAAGCAGGCTATTGATTCAGAGCGATGTTTTTGAGATAGTTTGTGACCCAAAAACCATTGCTTGTGGATAAGAACGCTTTATAAGGCGAGCGGATCTCGGCGAAGATCCCATCAGGCAAAAGGAGTTGCAGATTGTTCAAAGGTATTTTTGCGGGTGCTGGTGTCGCCCTCCTGGCGTTCCTGCTCCCCAATACCCTCTCTCTGGCCCAGCCCGAACTCGCTTGGGCCTGGACCCAACCCGTGGACGGTCCAGCGGCAGCAGCGTCCTTGGCTGTCACCGCCGCAGCCGGTACGGATTCGGACGCGACGCTGGAAGAACAGGACAAAGGCGCCCTGCTCCTCGACCATCGCGTCTTTTACCTGCATCGGGTGACGGCCTACAACGCCGTACCCTGGCAGACCAGTAGCGACCCAGAGATTTCGGCCTGCGGCCCGACGCGACCGGATCAGATTGCCCTCTCCCAGGATCTTTTCTTCCGCAAAAATGGCGGCAACCGCTGTGGCGAGCGCGTGGAGATCGTCCTGTCCTCGGGCAAGGTCATCCGCGGCGTGGTCTGGGATACCATGAACGCCCGCTACAAAATGGCAGCGGACATTCTCATGGATTCGGTACACGAGGCTGTGCAATTTGGCGTCAAGGAAGCAGAATTGCGCATCCTGCCCGCGCGCTTGCCCACCAGTACGAATTCGTGACGGGAACGGCTATTACCACTCCCGGCAGCTAGCCACCCAGGGCCATGAGGGCCTCGATCTCGTCGATCTCCTTCGGTGCTGCCGCCGAGAGCACCTCCACTCCCTCGGCGGTGATCAGGCAATCGTCCTCGATGCGGATGCCGATACCGCGGTAACGCTCCGGACAGGCAGGATTCTCTGGGGAAAAGTAGAGTCCAGGCTCCACCGTCACCACCATGCCCGGCTCCAGCATCCGCCAGTTGCCGTCGCGCTGGCGATAGGATCCGGCATCGTGGACATCGAGGCCCAGCCAGTGGCCGGTGCGGTGCATGTAGAAACTCCGATAGAGACCCTGTTCGAGGATAGCCTCGCGACTTTCCGAGAGGATCTTCAGATCCCGTAGGCCGTCCACCAGGACGGCCACCGCTGCCTCGTGGTAGTCGGCCACGGAGCGACCGGGGGCAAGTGCAGCAATGGCCGCCTTCTGACTTGCCAAAACCAGCGCATAGACCTCCCGCTGCGCCGGACTGAAGACCCCGTTCACGGGATAGCTGCGGGTGATGTCCCCAGCGTAGTTGCCGTACTCGGCACCGGCGTCGACGAGGACGAGATCACCGTCCGCAAGGGCATCGCGGTTTTCGGTGTAGTGCAGGATACAGGCGTTGGGACCACCACCGACGATGCTGGGGTAGGCCACGCTGCGTGCACCCAGGCGCTGGAAGACGAACTCGATCTCTGCCTGCAGTTGATACTCTGTCATGCCGGGACGACACACCCGCATGCCGTGACGGTGACCGGCGGCACTGATGCCCACCGCCGCCCGCAGGTGCTCCAGCTCCACGGGGTCCTTGATGACCCGCATCTCGTGCAGCAAAAAGCCCAGATCCACCAGTTCCTGGGGATAGCGTATGCCCGCCCGGGATCGGCTTCGAGCCTGGTTGCGCCAGAGCATGAGGCGGGCGTCGAAATCGGCGGAGCGTCCCAAGGGCGCACAGAGCAGTTCCCGGTTCTGCAGGAGCTCGGGCAGGAGGCTATCCAGCTCCACGATGGAACGCGTCTGCTGGATACCACAGAGCTCTCGGGCGCCCTCCAGACCCGCCCGGCGGCCGTCCCAGATCTCCCGCTCCGGATCGCGGGGACGACAGAACAGCCATTCCTCTCCATCGGGATGGCCAGGCACCAAGACCAGCAGCGCCTCGGGCTCGGCAAAGCCGGTGAGGTACCAGAAGTCGGAGTCGGGCCGAAAGGGATAGTGCACATCGGCATTGCGGGACTTTTCGGTGGCCGTGGGGACGATGGCCACCCCGTCGGGAAGCCGCTCCATGAGGCGCCGGCGACGGGCGGCGTAGTCTGGCCGGGGCAAGTCGTGACTGGACATGGCAACTCCAAATCCGCAAAGGACCCAGTATGCCACAAAGGCGGCAAGTCTGCCGCGCCGGGAGTCCCCGGCCCATTGCTCCGCGGCGGCAAGGCAGGTAATTTAGCAGGCTATGAAACGCAAGATCCTGGTCACCAGCGCCCTTCCCTATGCCAATGGTCCTCTGCACCTTGGCCATCTCGTCGAGTACACCCAGACGGACATCTGGGTCCGTTACCACAAACTGCGGGGCCACGACTGCGTCTACGTCTGCGCCGACGATGCCCACGGCACCCCCATCATGCTGCGCGCCCAGAGCGAGGGGATCTCGCCGGAAACCCTGGTGGAACGCATGCAGAAGGAACATCTGCGTGACTTCACCGCCTTCGGCATCGGTTTCGACTGCTATCACAGCACCCACTCGCCAGAGAACTTCACCATTTCCCAGGATATCTACCGGCGGCTGCGGGCAGCCGAGCACATCGTCGTGCGCGAGATCGAGCAGGCCTTTGATCCCGTAGCCGGCATCTTCTTGCCGGACCGCTTCATCCGCGGCACCTGCCCAAAATGCGGCGCCGCCGATCAGTATGGCGACAACTGCGAGGTCTGTGGTGCTACCTACAGCCCCACCGATCTCGTGGATGCCGTCTCAGCCGTCTCCGGCGCCACCCCCGTGCGGCGCCCCACGGAGCACTATTTCTTCACCCTGAGCGACTTTGCCGACTTTCTGCAGGAGTGGATCCACAGCGGCACGCTGCAGGAAGAGATGGCCAACAAGCTCGACGAGTGGTTCAAAGCCGGTCTGGCCGACTGGGACATCAGCCGCGATGCCCCCTACTTCGGTATTCCCATTCCCGATACCGAGGGCAAATTCTTCTACGTCTGGCTGGACGCCTTGCCCGGCTACATGGCGGCAACGACCCACTGGTGCGAGGAGCACGGCCGAGATTTCGACACCTACTGGGGAGCCCAGGCCCAAAGCGAGGTCTACCACTTCATCGGTAAGGACATCATCTACTTCCACGCCCTCTTCTGGCCGGCCATGCTCAAGGGTGCGGGCTACCGCCTGCCCACGGCCATCTTCACCCACGGATTCATGACCGTGAACGGTGCCAAGATGAGCAAATCCCGCGGCACCTCCATCACCGCTGCCCGATATCTGGAGCGCCTGGAGCCGGAGTTCCTGCGCTACTACTTCGCCAGCAAGCTCAATCCGCGTCCGGAGGACATCGACCTCAACCTCGAGGATTTCCTGCTTAAGGGCAACGGCGACTTGGTGGGCAAGGTGGTCAATCTCGCCGCCCGCAGCGCCGGATTCATTCACCAGTTCGGTGGCGGTCGCCTTGCCCCGAGTCTGGGCGAGGACGCCACCTTCTACGCCGAACTGGCAGGACAGCGGGAACGAATCGGTGCCGCCTACGCCGAGCGCGACTACGCGCGCGCCATTCGCGACATCATGGCCATGGCCGATCGCGTCAACGCCTACGTCGATCGCCATGCGCCCTGGCAACTGGCAAAGGATCCTGCACAGCGCGAGGTCCTGTTGCGGGTGGCCACCACCACGCTCAATGCCTTTCGTCTGCTGATCACTCTGCTGAGCCCGGTGGTACCGCAGCTCGCCCGCCGTTCCCTGGATTTCCTGCACTGCCCGCTGGACTGGGATAGCCTTGCCGAGCCGCTGCTGGATCACCACATCGCCCCCTACCAGCACCTCCTGCAACGGATGGAGAAAAGCACCGTGGACAGCCTCATCGCCAGCCCCACGCCGGCGCAAACCCCCAAGGACAAGGCAGCCGAGGAGCGCAGTCCCGAGGCGGCGAGTGGCACCCAGGCAACCCAAGCCCCGGCCACCATTTCCATTGAAGACTTTTCCCGCGTGGAGCTGCGCGTGGCCCGCATCGTTGCGGCAGAGGCCGTGGAAGGGGCGGACAAGCTCCTGCGCCTCACCCTCGACATTGGCGAGGAAAAGCCGCGTCAGGTCTTTGCCGGTATAAAGTCCGCCTACCGTCCCGAGGACCTGCAGGGGCGCCTGACGGTCATGGTGGCCAATCTCGCGCCGCGCAAGATGCGTTTTGGCCTGTCCGAGGGCATGGTGCTTGCCGCCAGCGGCCCCACGGGCGGACCCTTTCTGCTGGCTCCAGACAGCGGCGCTGAGCCCGGTATGCGTATCAAATAGGGACGGGCTGGAACAAAGGGCCCTGGCAGCGCCACCCAGCCCAGATCCTCTTTGCCTTTTCAATGGCTTAGCCATTATACTATCGACGGCTTCTCGGGTGCCTTTCGCTGGGCTTCGCCCACGCGCTGAATGCCCTTTGGTCCAGCCTGCCGGTCCCCCGCGTTGCTGAATAGAAAACCACGTGCAGTGGAGGGAGCAAAAGCTGTGGCCGTATCTCGGGCAGGGCCGGGTTTATCCGGTCGTGCCGCTTCTGCTCCCTCCAATGGTTGCCGGCGGGACTCCTTCTACTCCCCGCCGCGTCGCCTATGACCACAATACCGTGTTGGAGGGTATGTATGCGCCTATTGGACGTTCTCAAGTACGAGGTTTTTTTCAACTATTTCAACTTCACTGGTCGTACCCGAAGGGTGGATTACTGGTGGTACCGGTTGGCCTATCTCATTATCCTGTTTGGCCCAACCGTGATCGTCGCCCTCATTTTTGGGGATTCCGACATTTTTGGGGATTCTGAAACGAAGACGACCACCCTCCTTGGAACCGTACTCACCATATTCTATGGGATTGTCCTGCTCTGGTTTGCCATACCTGAGCTCTCCATCACCGTGCGGCGCCTGCACGACGCAGGTCAATCGGGCAAGTGGGTACTCGCTGCGTATGTATCCATGTTTGCCGGTTTCCTGATCGGCGGCCTTGCAGCGCTTCGTCTCCTGTCACCGTGGTGGCTGGCCCCGGTGGTGGTCTCGTTTATCCTCATTGAACTGCTGATGCTTATTTTTACACTCCTGCCCAGCCGACCCAGCGGCGAGCGCTACGGCCCGCATGTGCGCTATGGGAGAGCCGTTTCGCCAAAAGTGTCCGGCACGGCTGAGACCGCTTCATGACTCTCGGCGACCCGACGGCGTGGATCGCCGTCGGGTCGCCGCGCTGCAAGGGTTCCGGGAACTCATCCTCATCGACGCCTCTACCTACTATTCGCGTACGCCCGACTACCCGGGTGGACTCACCCAAGGGGACCTGGATCAACTCTTCACGGCCATGGCCACCATTATCCGGCCTGGGCGAAGGTCTGGGCTTCCGCCAGGAGCCTGCGCTCCTCGTAGGCCTCCCGCGCCAAGCGCACATCCTCCAGAAACCAGGGCAACTCCTCTAGCCGCAGGGCCTGCGGCCCATCCACGAGGGCAGTGGCGGGATCCGGATGGAAGTCCACCAGGACCATGTTGGCGCCGGCGATCACGCCCTGAGCGGTCACCTGAAAGACCTCCGGAATCCCATCCGGCCCCACCTCCCGGCTACCGACGGAGTGGGAGGGATCGATACAGACGGGCATGCGCGTCAAACGCTTTACCACCGGCACCTGGGCGAAGTCGACGAAATTGCGGTGGGGGTCGCCGAGGTTGCTCTTCATGCCGCGCAAGCCAAAGATCACCCGATCGTTACCCTCCGAGGCCAGATACTCGGCGGCGTTGAGGGATTCTTCCAGGGTGATGCCAAAGCCGCGCTTGAGCAACACCGGAAACTCCCGCTGTCGACCCACGGCCTTCAGAAGCTCAAAGTTTTGCGTGTTGCGGGTGCCGATCTGGAGCATGACCCCAGTGGGGTGACCCGTCTCGGCAAGGGCCTTGCGGATCTCGTCCATGTGCGCCTCGTGGAGGATCTCCATGGCGATGACCTGGATCCCGTACTTGCCCGCCAGTTCGAAGACGTAGGGCAGGCAGGCAGCGCCGTGTCCCTGGAAGGCATAGGGGCTGGTGCGCGGTTTGTAGGCACCCATGCGCGTGCATACCTGGCCGTTGTCCTTGAGCGCGCGCATCATCGCTTCCACATGCTCACGGGTGTCCACGGCGCAGAGGCCCGCGAAGATGTGCAGGTTGTCCTGACCGAAGTGGACGCCATGGTAGTCGAAGCCCGAGGGTCGTGCGTCCCCCGCATGCCGTCCCAGCACCCGATATTCCCGCGATACCCGGATGGCCTTGGCAACCCCCGGCAAGGCCTCCATGTCGGCAATGTTCAGGGCCTTGGTGTTTCCGATGAGGTAGATCTCGCGCAGGGTCTGCTCGGCCCCCTGCACCCGATGTACCCGGTGCTCGATTCCTTCCAGGCCGCGCAGATGCTGCACCAGAGCTTGAAAGGTGGGAGATTCCTCGGTGAGGTCGGTATCCAGAATCAAGATCATGAAGGCTTCCTTTTCGTGGCCAGAAGGGGGTGGGACTCGCTTTTTTCCGGTATCTCCCCGGACGCAGGCTCTAGCATCCGCTCCGGTTGCAGGAGTTCGCGCGCCTCGTCGGGCTCGAGATAACCCAGAGCCAGTACGGCACTTTGCAGATCCAGATCGTGCTGGTGGGCGTACTGCGCCACCGCCGCCGCTTTCTCATATCCCAGACGCGGCGCCAGGGCCGTGACCAGCATGAGCGAGCGGTGCAGATGCCGGTCCAGGACCTCCCGCCGCGGCTGTAGACCTTCCAGACAGTGGTGGGCGAAGGAATCCAGCGCGTCGCCCAGGAGCTGCAGCGAGCGTAACACGTTGCTGACTATGACCGGTTTGAAGACATTCAGTTCGAATTGCCCCTGGGAAGCGGCGAAGGCCACCGCCGCATCGTTGCCGAAGACCTGCACGCAGACCATGGTCAGGGCCTCGGCCTGGGTAGGGTTGACCTTGCCAGGCATGATGGAGGAGCCCGGTTCGTTTTCCGGCAAGGCGAGCTCACCAAGGCCCGCCCGCGGACCCGAGCCCATCCAGCGGATGTCGTTGGCCATTTTCATGGCGGACATGGCCAGATTGCGCAGGGCGGCGCTCACGGTCGCCAGGGCCTCGTGCCCCGCCAGGGCCGCAAAGGGATTCTCCGCCGGGCGCAGGGGCAGCCCGGTATCCTGCTCGAGGCGGGCACAGACCAAGCGGGCAAAGTCCGGATGGGTATTGAGCCCCGTGCCCACAGCCGTTCCTCCCAAGGCCACCGCCGAGAGTCCCGGAATGCTCGCCCGCAGCGCCTCCTCGCCCTGACGAAGCTGGTGGGCGTAGGCGGAAAACTCCTGTCCCAGGGTCAGAGGTACGGCATCCATGAGGTGAGTCCGACCGATCTTGAGGATCCCGGCAAACTCGCTGGCGCGGGCCTCGAGGCCGGCACACAGGCCCTCGAGGCGCGGCAGGAAGTGCTCGTGCAGCCGCCGCAGCACCGCCAGATGCATGGCCGTCGGGAAGACATCGTTGGAGGACTGACCCAGGTTGACGTGGTCGTTGGGATGGACCGGCCGCTTACTGCCCCGCGGCGTACCAAAGCGCTCGTTGACGAGATTGGCGATGACCTCGTTGACATTCATGTTGCTCTGGGTGCCGCTACCGGTCTGCCAGATACGCAAGGGAAAATGCGCATCCCAGCGCCCTGCGGCCACCTCCGCCGCGGCCTTGGCAATGGCGGCGGCGAGCTCGGGCGGCAGGAGGCCAAGCTCCGCGTTGACCAGGGCCGCAGCCCCCTTGATCTCGGCCAGGGCGTGGATGAGCTCCATCGGCATGATCTCGGAGCCGATGGCAAAGTACTGGAGGGATCGCTGGGTTTGCGCGCCCCAGAGGGCATCCGCCGCCACCCGGACCACACCGAGGGAATCCCGCTCCTCACGCCAGGCCTCAGACATCGCCACACTCCCGTGCCAGGGTCTCGGCCTGAACGACGAGACTCTCCAGGTAATCCAGGGCGCTGGACCAGATACCGGGATCCGTGAGATCGATCCCCGTCACCCCCACCACCTCCACCGGACTACGGGAACCGCCTAGACGCAGCATCTCGATGTAGCGCGGCACGAAGGCCTTGCCCTCGGCGCGGTAGCGTTGGATGAGGGCCAGAGTCAGCAGCTCGCCAAAGGCGTAGGCGTAGACGTAGCCCGGCGAGCCGATGAAGTGCGGAATGTAGCTCCACCACCAACGGTAGCCCTGGCTGAAGGCGACGGAATCGGCAAACTGCTCGGTCTGGGTGGCGAGCCACAGCTCGGCAAGCCGCTCGCGACTCAATTCACCCTCCCGTCGGCGCGCCTCATGCATCTGTGCCTCGAAGCGATGCATGGCCATCTGCCGAAAGACCGTGGCAAAGGTGTCTTCGATCTTGCCACAGAGCAGCGCGAGCCGTCCGCGCGGGTCACTCTCCTCGCGCAAAAGTTGCTCGAAGGTGAGCATTTCGCCAAAGACCGAAGCGGTCTCGGCGGTGGTCAGGGGGGTGTCGGCATTGAGGAAGCCCTGCTCTCGCGCCAGATACTGATGGATACCGTGGCCGAGCTCATGGGCAACGGTCATGACGTCGCGGGTCTGGCCGGTGTAGTTGACCATGAGGTAGGGATGCACATCGGGTGTCACGGGGTGGGCAAAGGCACCGCCCCGTTTGCCCGGCGCCAGAGCCGCATCGATCCAGCCCTCGTCGAAGAAGCGTCGACCGATGGCCGCCAACTCCGGCGAGAAATCCGCCACCGCCGCCAGGACAATACGCTGACAGTCTTGCCAGTCGTGGGTGCGGGACTTGCCCGGCAAAGGCGCGTAGCGATCGTAATCCATGAGCCGGTCGATACCGAGCAAGCGGCCCTTGAGCCGGTAGTAACGGGCAACCAGGGGGTAGCGCGCCACCACGGCGGCCTCGAGGCTGGCAACCATGGCGTCGTCGATCTCGTTGGCCAGGTTGCGCTCCGCCAGCCAATGGGGATAACGGCGCAGACGGTCGTCCAGGGCCTTGTCCGCGAGGATGGCGTTGAAACAGGTGGTCAAGGTGTGCAGCCGGCTTTCCAGCCCGCTGCTCAGGGCCTCGGCCGCATCGTGGCGCAGAGCGCGATCGGGGTCCGAGAGCTTACTCAGGATCTCCTGCTCGCTCAGGCTCTTGCCGCGCAGGGGAAAGCGCATCTCCGTCAGGGTCTCGTCGAAGAGGCGCGCCCAGAGACCTGCACCAGTCACCCGTTTCTCGGCCAGGATACGCTCTTCCGCCTCACTCAAGAGGTGATCGCCATAGGCTCGCCAATGCGCGAGGAGGTGGCGCCAGGGCGCGAGTTCCGCCGCCGCCATGAGCGCGCGGGCCCGGTCCTCATCCAGGCGCGCCCACGCTATGTCAAAGAAGACCAGGATATTGCCAATCTGTGTGGCGCGCTCTTCATAGGCCTGCAGGGCTGCGCCAAAACGCGCATCGTCGGAATGGGTGACATAGCTCAGATAACGGTAGCTGCCGACCCGCGCGAGACGCTGGCGAATTTCCTGCAGGCGTGTCAGGGCCTCCGCCAGTTGCGCGGCATCGAGCCTGGGCAGAGCATCGCGATAATCGCGGGCAAAGGCGGTCGCCGCCGCTTCGGCCCAGGTCATGTCCGCTTCCAGACGCGGGTCGTCCGGTCCGGCATAGAGATCCTCCAGCCGCCAGTGTATCTGCTCCGCACCCGTCTGCCCGGCTCGCTTATGCATCGTCCATCTCCTCAGAGTTCCGCTCCGGATCTGCACTTCCACCCACCCGGGTGGCGCGCCGCACGCACGGGAGCAGATCGGCAAGATCCGGTTGCCGGCCCGCACGCTGGCCTTGCCAGATCAATTCACCCAGACACTCGACAAAGGCGTGCTCCGCCGGGTGTCGCTCCAGGCGCTCCGTCAGTCCGGCGAAAGCCTCGACGATACCCGGCGGCTCGGCATTTGCCAACAACTCCAGGAGAGCGACGTGCAGGCCCATGTGGGCGAAGGGATTGGTCTCACCCTGCAAGGGCGAGAAATCGGCGGCAAGGGCCTTGTCCGGGTCGTCCAGCAGCGCGTGGTACTCGGGGTGCTCGAGGACGACGGCAACGATGCGCTGGCCGATGCCATCCAGGGGCAAACCACGGCGATAGCGCTGCCATTGGTCAATGAACACCTGTCGATAAGTCTCTCGTTTACTGCCATAAAGCATGTTTGCAAGACCTCAGGCCGTTGTTGCGCGATGATACGGATGGTGTGCCCACGCGCCCAAATCCGGCGCCACACCGGCGCCGCTGGTCCAGTGCCGGACTGGGAACGCACTGCTTTTTGTGGTAAATAAGGAAAAGTTGGATTTGGGCCCCATTCCACCAGAACTAGCCTGGTACAGCCATATCTTAGCGGGAGAATAGCACGTCATGGCCAACGCAAATGCAGTCGCATCCTCGGACAACAACGTTACTCCTCTGACCCCAAAGCAGTGGGAGGGCCTGGGCAAGGTCGGTGACGCTGCCCTGCAGGTACAGAATCTGCTGCAGATGCTCCGGGATGTGCTCGCCGAGTTGCCCAACGCCATCGATACCGACAAGCTCCTGGCCAAATACCAGCCCCAACTGGATGCCCTGCGCGAGACCGTGGAGAGCCTGCAGTCCATGCTCACCGTCGAGGGCGGCACGGAACGCCTCAAGGCCCTGCTCTCCGAAGTCAAGGAAGCACAGCTGGACAAGACCCTCGGAGAACTCATCACCATCCTCAACAACCTCCAGAAAGCCGGCTTCTTTGCCTCTTTGGCGGCGCTCAGCGGCGAGTTGCGTTGCCCGCTCGTGGGCGATTCCCCTGAAGACATGGTGCAGAAGCTGCGCGCCGCTGCGGCCAACCTGCAGTATTGGACCAAGAGCGCCAAGGAAGGCGTCGGCGTCATCGGCAATGTCCTCAGCGAGATGGATCTGCCCGATCGCCTCGATGAGATCCAGGAGATGGCCGACCAGTGGCTGCAGTTGGCCAAGCGCGCACAGCGACTCATTCAAGGGGATGCGCCGAGCCTGCACGCCCGTCTGGAGGGCCTGCTCAACATGGGCGAGATTCTCGCCGGACAGATGAGCGTGGCCATCGGCACCCTGACGGACACGGCGCCGGAGCTATTGAAGTCCGCCGACATGAGCGGCGCTCTGGCCACCATCGGCAGTGGTGGCCGGCGCTGGCTGAGTATCGCCCTGCGGGTCAAGGGTCTGGCCCAGGGGGATGCCCCGGATCTCGCCACCCGGGTGGAAGGTTTGCTGGGTCAGATCGAACACCTGGCCAGCTATGGTGAAAACCTGCGGTTTTTCCTGCAGGCGGGCAAGGATGGCCTGACCGTGGTCAAGGACATGGTCAGCGAGATGCAGTTGCCCGACAAGTTGGACGAGCTCGCCAGCGAAGCGGAAAGGTGGCTGAAGATCGCCCAGCGCGCCAAGTCCCTGGCCCAAGGCAACGCGGAAAGTCTTGCGGATCGGGTAGATGGTCTTCTGGTGATGGCCGAGACGGTGAGCCAGTCCATGGCCTCGGTTGCGCAGTCCCTGGAAGCGCAGGGCATTCACCTGAAGAACATTTTCTCCACCGATGGGGACCTCAACATCGCCTTTGGCACGGCCGCGGACTTCATCGGGGAGATGTGGCGCGACGGCACCATCCAGCGCATCGGCGGGAATATTGCCCAGGGAGCCACGATCTGGCTCGAAATTGCCCAACTGGGCGGCAAGGCCCTCAAGGGCGACGCCGATAGTATTGCCAGCCGTGTGCGTGGGATCGTGCAGGGCTTGCACGATGCCAAGCTCCTGGACATGCTGCCGGAGCTTTTTGCCCTGCTCGGCAACCTGCAGAAGGCGGGTCTACTGCACAAGGTCAACCTGGTAATGGCACAGGTCGTGCCCCTCATGCCCTCGGATCAGGCCTTTGCCAGCGGGGTGGACAAGGCAGCCAAGGCCTTGGCACAGACCCAGCGTGAGATGAAGGACGAGAGCAATCGCGGTGGTGGCATCCTTGGCCTGGTCAAGATCTTCTTTGCCAAGGACACCCAGTACGTCCTGCGCTACGTCGTGCGCTTTGCCAGTATCTTCCTGAAGTCCATGAAGTCCACCGCCTGATTTCGTCCGGCGACCTTCACGGCTCGTAGTCTGGTCCGTCCCACACTCCGCTCTTGCAGCGGAGTGTTCTTTGTGGATGACGGTAATCTCAAAACCCTGGCTCAAAATCCTGGCTGCCGGACTTCGTTCATGAAAAAAGCCCGGAACCGCTGTGGTCCGGGCTTTTGGCACGGCCCCCAGGGGGGCCGACCCATGGGGCGACTTACTCCGCAGGAGCAGCTTCCTTGGCCTCTTCCTTCTTCTCCATCGCCTTCTTGTGATGGGTATTCTTGTGGTGATGGTAGCTCTTGTGCTCCATCTTATTCTCCGGAGCCTTCTGGGCGGCCATCTCGGAACCCTGCGCGGCGGCGGGGGCAGCAGCCTCGGCAGCGAAAGCGCTGCTGGCGGTGAGGAAAGACAGGGCGACGCTCAACGCAACAATCTTCTTCATAAAAAGCTCTCCAAATAAGTGATGGTCCACCGCAAATGCGGGCCGCACGGGCGGCACCGGCTCTGAAGCATAAGCCATGCCAAGGTATCCAAGGCCCGTCCATCCTGGGGTTGGAGCGTTTTTGGCGGCCACGGAAAGCACCATGTTGTCGGTTTTTGGTATCGGCCCGTGGCCCAAGGACCAGGGATTCGGGCCCGCGACCTGCGCAGCTGGGCACTGGGATTGGCCGCGCCTCATCAAAAAAGGGAAGGTATTCCGGCCTATGCATTTCCTTGTAAGCTTTTCGCCCGGTTTCCCTGCCGCCTGGGGCTGACCAGCGGAGGCGTCACCTTCCGGCGACGCGCACCGCAGCGATCCACGAAAATCCGCGTCCCTGCTGAATCGTCCTTGTCGGGAGACAGGGACAACTCACTGCTCGGGCGGAACGTAGCCTTCCGGAGCCTGGGCACCCTCACCGAAAAAGTAGGCCTCCATCTGTTTCTCCAGAAAACTGCGGGAGTTGGGGTCGATGGGGGAAAGACGATACTCGTTGATGAGCATGGTCTGGTGCTTGAGCCAATCGGCCCAGGCCTCCTTGGACACTTCACGGTAGATTCGTGCTCCCAGGGGACCGGGATAGGGGGGGCGATCGAGACCTTCTGCCTCACGCCCCAGCTTCACACAATGTACCATTCGGGTCATGCCAGCACTCCTTGTCGACGAAAGCAGAATACGGTTGCGCAGTGTAGCTCAATCCAGCTGCTCTAGCAGCCGCCGGATTGGGCTTGGGAGACCGAGGCCAAGGGCACTACCAATATCCTGGCAAACCAATCCAGAATCCCCGTCGGCAACGACCTCGGCACGCAGCTGCGCGTGGAGTACTGCGTATTCCAGTTGGAAGTGGCTGAAGAGGTGGCGTCGCACGGGATCCAGGGATTGCGCTTTTAGCCGCAAACCGCAGGCAGAGGCGTAACGCTCGAGGGCCTGCGCGCGCTGGTCTGGATCGGTAAGGATCTGGCTGGCATCCAGGATGGGCAGGGACCACAGCCCGCCCCAGATGCCGTGTTCCGGACGGCGGTGCAGCAATACCCGACCAGCAGCATCGCGGGCCAGCAGCAAGGTTGCGTAGCGCTGCGGACGGTCGGACCTGTGGGTCTGCTCGTACCGATTCAGGAGCTCGGGCCGGGCGGCGGCTCGGCAGCGCGGGCGTAGCGGGCAACCGGGGCAATCTGGCCGACGCGAGCGGCAGTGGATGGCGCCGAGGTCCTGGATCGCCTGATTGTAGTCGTGGGCGGTACCCCGGGGCGTCTCCATGGCGGCGAGCTGCCACAGCCGCCGATCGTTGGCGGCGCTGCGCGGCTCGCCCACGAGTCCAGCTGTGCGAAACAGAACGCGCCGAGCATTGGCATCGAGAATCGCCTCATCCTGACCATAGGCGCTGGCCAAGACGGCGGCCGCGGTGCTGCGCCCCACGCCGGGGAGGGCCATGGCGCTGGCCCTATCCTTGGGAAAGCGACCGCCGTGGTCGCGTACCACCATCTGCGCCGCGCGGTGGGCATTGCGTGCACGGGCGTAGTAACCGAGGCCACTCCATTGCGCGAGAACCGCATCCAGAGGGGCGCTGGCCAGATCCTGCCAGCGCGGAAAGTGCGCCAGAAGACGCCCGTAGTAGGGCAAGGCGGTACGCACCTGGGTCTGTTGCAGGAGAATTTCCGCCAGCCACAGGGCGTAGTCGTCCTGGGTCTTCCGCCACGGCAGATCGTGTCGGCCACAGCGGCGGTACCAGGGCAGCAGCAGCTCGGCCAAGCCAAGGGGTGCCTCCGCGGTTCCAGTCCCTGGTTCTGAACGTGGCGGCGGCTTCAAGGGCGGATCTCCACGACCACCCCCCGCGCCGTGTAGCTTTTCCAATGCAGCTGCCCGATCTCGATGCGACCCTGCACCGGCCACCGCGTGGGCAGCGCCGGCAGTTGGCCGGGGCCGGCGCGGGGGGAAGATCGCGGAAGATAGGGGTCGAGATCGAGCTTGGGAATCTGCAGATCGACGTCCAGGTGTGGACCTTGCAGACGGGCACGCAGCAGGCCGTGGAAATGGGTTTTCCCCACTTGACCCCGTGCGCCATCCATGGACCACTGCGCTGGCCAATGCCCGCGCACAGAGCCCTCCAGGCGCAGGGGATCCAGAGCCTTATGGGCATTGGCCATAGGAGGAAGGTGAATGCCAAAGCCTTGGGCAAGCAGCTGAGGCCGGCTCACCCACATCTGCAACTGTGCCTCAACTGGCTGCGGCGGACGTAGACCGAGCTGGAAATCCCGCAGCTCGAGGGCGGCTCCAGCCGTGCGCAGGCGCGAGTCGGCACAGGAGAGGCGAGCGCTCTGCGCCTGCCAGGCGAGTTGCTCCAGATTCAGGGAAAATTCCCGACCACGCCAGCTACCCCTACCCACGAGTCTCGCCATGTGCAGATCCGCGCCAGCACGCTGCAGGCCGCTGGCTTGAAGATGCAAGCGGTCCGCGCCTTGACTGCTGCGTACCGTCAACTGCAGCTGCCCGTGACCGAGACGGGACGCGCTTGGCCATCGCGCCGCCACGGCCAGATACCCGGCAGCACCAGCCACAGACCATTGCCCACGGGCATACAGCCGACTTCGCTGCCAACCGAGATTTAGATGGGTCAGCTCCAATGTTCGCCCCGCCTGCGTCCACTGGACCGACGCGCCACGCACCAGGAGCGCCTGCGGCAGTGGCGGCAGACCCGTGCCGCTACCGTGAGTAGGCCAGGGGCCACGGATACGGGGTGCATCGGCAAGCACTTGGCGCAGGCGCAGACGTCCGTGGAAAAGGGCGGGCAAAGCGATTTCCAGCTGTAGGCGGGGTATCTGCAACAGAGGTTCCGCGGCGGGGCCCACGACAAGACCGTCAAGCACGATGCCGAGGGCGTCGCGGTCCAGGAAGAAGTGGGGGTTGGCGGCCAGACGCACCGGTTGACCCGTGGCGGCGCCCAGGGCCTGGACGAGCAGCGCGCGCGGCCCACGCGCCAGCCAGAACAGCAAGAGCGCCAGCGGCAGGCCGAGGATGAAGAGTGCAAGGAGCCTCTTCCTCCGGGATTTTCTAGATATTCTCGGATTGATCCGGGCTCCAGCCAAGATCTTCCCCTGCCAGTACACGCAGCGCGAGCACACGCGCCTCAGCGGCGGAGGTCTGGCGGATCTGCGCCTTGACCTCGGGAACCGCCCCCGGAAACATGCTGAATTCCCGCAGACCGAGGCCGATGAGCAGCGGCGTGAGGGCGGGGTTGGCGGCCATCTCACCGCACATGGCCACGGGTATTCCCGCCGTCTGCCCAGCCGCTATGGTGTGCTGGATCATGGCCAGCACGCCGATGTGCAGGGGGTCGAAGAGCGCATTGACATCGTCGTCGCCACGATCCACCGCCAAGGCGTACTGGATGAGGTCGTTGGTGCCGATGGAAAAAAAATCGGCATCGCGGGCAAAGCTGTGGGCCGCCATGGCCACGGCGGGTACTTCCACCATGATACCCACGGGCAGCCGCGGGTCGAAGGAATGCCCATCCCGTCGCAGTTCCTCCTGGATCTGGGCGAGCAGGGCCCGCGTCTGCTGCAGCTCCACCAGGGAACTCACCATGGGCAGCATGAGCCGTACCGGCCCCAGCGCAGAGGCGCGCAGGATGGCCCGGAGATGCGGTCGAAACCACTCCGGTCGGCGCAGACACAGGCGCAGGCCGCGCAGGCCCAGAGCCGGATTGAGGACGCCGTGGGCGGCGCGAAACTCATCGTCGCGCAGCCCTTTGTCGGCCCCCACATCCACCGAGCGAATGGTCACCGGCGCGCCGCCAAGGGCCTTGATGACCTGGCTGAAGGCCTGAAACTGCTCTTCCTCGCCGGGACTGTCGGCACGATTCATGAAGAGGAACTCGCTGCGGAAAAGGCCAACCCCTTCGGCATTGCTGCGCAGCACCCAATCGACATCCTCGGGCAGTTCGATGTTGGCGTACAGGTGCAGGGAGAGACCATCGCGGGTGACCGCTGGCAGGCCACGCTGCTCTTCGAGAAGCTGCAGGCGACGCAGGCGCTGCGCCTGTAGCTCACGGTACTGCTCCAACAGCATGGGGTCCGGGTTGACCAGTACGGTACCCTGTTCGCCGTCGACAATGACGGTGTCGCCCGTGCGCAGCAGCCGGCTGGCGATATGGGTGCCGACGACGGCAGGCAATCCCAGGCTGCGCGCCAGAATGGCCGAGTGCGAGGTGGAGGCACCAAAGTCCGTGACCCAGGCCAGCACCTTGCCCTGTTTGAGGAGTACGGTATCGGCCGGGCTCATCTCCGCTGCCACGATGATGCGCTCTTCGCCCACGGGGAGCTCCGGCGTGCGCACGCCCACCAAGTGGCGCAGCACCCGATCCGTCACCTGCAGGATGTCCTCACGCTTGGCGCGCAGGTAGGCATCTTCCATGCGCTCGAAGATCTCGAGCAAGCGCTCGCGTACGTGATGAAGAGCCCAGGCGGCATTGCGGTGCTCGTTCAGCACGAGACGCAGAGGGCGATCGCGCAGGGCCGGGTCGTCCAGCATCAGCAGGTGGGCGTCGATGAACAGCCGCGTGTCCTGGGGCGCATCGCCGGGGATGGCTTCGCGTACCCGCAGCAGCTCCTCCCGGGCGAGGCCAAGGGCCCGCCGCAGGCGCTCTGCCTCCGCCGTGGCGGCACCCGGCTCCACCAGGTACTCGGGGATGTCCAAAGCGGCGGCCTCCAGCACCACCGCCGTGCCGATGGCAATACCGGCGGCTGCAGGAATACCGCTGATCTCGAAGCTCACTCCCCCTCCCCAAAGCGATCCATGGTCAGCGCCAGCAGGGCATCGGCACACTCACGCTCACCCTCGCCAGAGGTCTCCAGTTGCAAGGTGCTGCCCTGGGCCGCCGCCAGAGTCATCAGGCCCATGATGCTCTTGCCGTTGACTCGCTGACCATCGCGCTCCACCCAGACCTGGCAGGGAAAACGAGCTGCGATGCTGACAAAGCGCGCCGATGCCCGCGCGTGCAGACCCAAACGGTTGAGGATCGGAAAATCGATGCGGACAGTCACGGGTTTTCCTCGCCAGTAAAGATCAGTGGCGAGCATAGCGCGCCGTGGCCTTACCCTCCAAGGCCCCAGAGCTCCCTGGCGGGGCAGCGCAGGCGCGGATGGCAGCTATGCCGCACCCCGGGGCCGCACCCCTGCATAAGTTCAGAAACCTCTGGCACTCCTTTGAAGCAGGAGGAGCGCCATGCAAGTACACCACGTCGGTTACCGGATCCGGGGGTTTTATCGAGT
>JABEBW010003307.1_pt1 | contig 78650 bp, 74 predicted proteins | sample 7245961 | NCBI WGS metagenome assembly JABEBW01 (sample SAMN14506364, study PRJNA622280) | hot springs metagenome | biome: hot spring [ENVO:00000051]|acidic hot spring [ENVO:00002120]; feature: spring [ENVO:00000027]|sediment [ENVO:00002007]; material: sediment environment [ENVO:01001048]...
ATATCGATTCGCTTAAGCTCTGGAAAAAATTGAATCTGATCGATCAACCCGTCATAGGTTTTTGACTTATAGCCATAATCGGACAGGTAATCAGAAATGGCGCTTTTAATACGGATGTTGTTTTGAATTTCTGTTGAATTCCTTCTCCTTTTGTACAACAATATTCTACGTTTTAACTCCCCAGTGTCAAGCCCCTCCTTAGAAATCAATTTAGCAATCTCGTCTCCTGAAGCCCAACCATAAGGAGTCATGATGGAATCAGTTTTGCCTTCAAGGATCCTGACAAAATCCCTTATGCTCTGATTAGGATCCACGTTCGGGTCTATGTGAAAGAGTACCTGCGCTGTGGCAATTGCGATGGCTTTTTTACGCTTATTTTCATATTTGCTCAATCGAATCATATCATAAACACCTATTTTATGATTCATTGCTCAGCTTGACGATAAAAGTATAATACCAGTATATTAAAAGCTGCGTCTGTCATTTGTATACATTTGCTTACAATACGATGATCTCATAATTATATGTGTTTCCAAATGTTTCAGTAATTGCTCATAGGAGATAGATTGAGATTTCAAAAACAGCAGGCAATCATCTTCATTCTTTCTTGAGGGAAAATTATACGACACCTGGCAATTTGGAAAGGCAGATATCTGTTCAAACCCATAGAAAAATGTGAACTACTTTGGAATTTAATAGGGAGATGGGCCGGAATCATAGCCGTCGTTACGGTTCGTTCTCCAAATTACAGCAAAATATTCTTTATGAATTTAATTAACTCAGCCTTGGTGCGAGGATAATAAACTTTCAAAATTCGTATAAATAATTTGGAAACGGATCATTTAGCCTGATGCTTTCTTAAATGACCTTTAGGAAGCATACACTTAGCCCGATCTTTGATTCTGAGGCAATAGAATCTTCATACCTCGAAACTCTAGAAACCGGATATCTTACTAGCAGTTCCTCAATGATAGTAACTCCCCCAGCCATCAATTTGGAACCGCCTTTTTGCTTTATGTTAACCTGAGAATGATCATGTTAATTGAAGCGCTTAATCCATTTAGCAGAGTATTTTTCATCCCACCGGGATTAAAAATCATTATTGAATTCTACCAGGCATCATCATATTTATTGATTATGAGATACCATTTGCTTATCAGAAAACGCGAGTTGTTATCTGTATATCATCTTAATGTAATTTTGCCTTTCTATCTCCGCTTCTTTATCTGATAGATCTTCAACACGTTTCAATGTTTCTATACACGCATCTAGCTTAGAAAGCCCTGAATCGCTTGAAAAAATGAAGTATCCTTCCCTCCTCCACAGTATATCGTCAACGTGTATGGCATCTTCATAAAGTATGTCGTAGGCAAATTGAATCTGATCCTGATGTTCTATACCATATGCCCTGATTATATCGTTTTTCACCTCATCCAGTCTTTTCTTATACCTGAAATCAACAGAAGCATTTTCATGTATTCCTAGATCTTTCATCACGAGTTTTGCTACCCTCTCTGCAATTGCCCTATATGTGGTGATTTTCCCTCCAACGATGCTTATTATATTTCCATTCCTTATCACCCGGTATTCTCTGCTGATCTTCCCCAGATCGCTACCTTTTCCGAAGAGCGGGCGAAGGCCAGAATAGGCATTGATAATATCATTCCTTGAAACGTTCCTTATATACATTTTAACAGAATCCAGCAGATATTGAATTTCTGCTTCCCCTGGCACAGGGTTGCATATATTGCCATGATATTCTGTTTCTGTGGTTCCTACTAATATTACCTCTCCTCTTGGTATAATAAATACCTGACGCCCATCTATTGGGGATCTTAGAGCTACGGCTAAATCTGCAGGAAATGCATCCTTTTTTAGTATTATGTGATCTCCCTTGCTCAGCTTCAATAGTTTGGAGACGTTCCCAGCGCTAGGATAGTGTTGTTCAATCATTTTGAATATACTCCCAACCCAAGGGCCGGCTGAATTTATAAGGATCTTGAATGGAATTTGAAATTCTGCGCCTGTGAGCTCATCCTTTATCTTTGCTGATTTTGCAAAATCATTATCAAACTGTATGGATATCACCTTGGCGTAATTCAGCGCGAGTCCATTTTTCATCTTTGAGGACAGAATATTCTCTATTACCAGCCTGGCGTCATTTACAACACCTTCGGCATAAACATAACCTCCTTGCTGAGGGGTATTGGACAGTACAGGATACATTTGAGAGATCTCATTTTTTGAGAGCCATTTTGCTTTGATCTCTTTTGAAAATAAGGAATATAGCCATAGGCCAATTCTGAGTGTGTTTCTAGACCAGGAATTATCATCAATCGGTATTAGGAAGTTTTCTTTTCTAACAAGATCAGGGAACTTAAGTAGAAAATCACGTTCTTTAACTGATTCACGCACAACCGAAAATTGACCGTTTGCAATATATCTTAGGCCCCCATGTATTAGCTTCGATGATCTGCTGCTCGTGCCGAATGCGAAGTCGCTGGCCTCAACCAATGCCACCTTAACGCCTGTACCTGAGAGTATATTAAGGATGCCAGACCCAGTAATGCCTCCACCAATGATCAAAACATCCACACCTTCCATCATAGTGGTAATGATGTCATGCCTCGATCTTTCGATTTCTCTGTTCATATCAAACTCGCTTATCACCTATATGCTGCAATTTAAATATTTTTTTTATGACTTATAGATTTGATCAATGTAGAAATCCATGATTTGAAGGGATGAGAAGGTATAAATATCAAAGTAAATTCAAATAAGCAAACATGGCTACCAGCATCTACCTGCTTTGGGGAAATGAAAGGGATAACTTTCAATCCAGTAAGGCCCTTTATGATTACATATTCGATAAGCTGAAAACCGGAGATAGCATTGAATGGGATGGCAGTTACACTGTCGAGAATTTAGAGACGGATGAAGAATTGAAGAACATGTTATGTGAATGTTTGCCAATGGAAAGGATATCGTTTGACACCAGAGAAAGGATATTACATTCGGTTGGAAAAAGTGCACTGGAATTCGCATCGTTAATTGAGAAGAAATATATAAAAATCGTAGATGCTGTTATATATCCATTGGAGGATGAAATTGAATGCATTTTTAATAAATTTAGCAAGATGCTGGAGATAATACCATTTGGCGGAGGCACATCTGTTACAGGCGGCTTAATACCTGAAAAATCTAAGAAATACTCCGTTAGCCTAGACACAAAGAATATCAAATACTTCAACGTTGATCAAAAATCCGTGATACTTGAGGCGGGCGCAGGACTAAAGGGCCCGGATATTGAGAACAGACTGAGAAAACTCGGAATGACGCTTGGAAATTTCCCCGAATCTTTTGAGTACTCTACACTGGGTGGATGGATAGCAACAAATGCAGCTGGCCAGGAGTCAAATAGGTACGGTAAAATAAGGGATATGGTAATAGGCATTAAGCTTATAAGCCCACAGGGTACGTTTACAGACCATTCAGTTCCAGCAGAATCCGCGTTCTTTAGAGCATCCGATATTGGCGTAGGTAGCGAAGGCGCCTACGGGATCATAACCAGAGCATGGCTGAAAATACATAAAATTCCTGAAAAATTATACTTTAAATCCTACATATTCAGAAGCTTTGAAGAGGGACTTGAACAGCTGAGAGATGAATTTGTTAATGGAAGGCCAAGAATCGTCGCACGTTTGTCTGATGATCAGGAAACGCTGCTTTCACTCCTGTCTATGAGTGATACTGCAGCAACAAGGGCCTTTAAATTCTACTTGAAGGCCAGGAATGTACTGGATCATGGCTCCTTGTTGGTTGTGATGGATGACAAAAAGATAGAACTGCATGGTGGCATTAGCCTTGGGTCCATCCCTGCGAGGATATGGTACAGAACAAGGTATAACAGGCCGTATATGTACAACGACCTCTTAAGACACGGAATAATTGCAGAAACGATTGAAACGTCTGTCCCATGGTCCAAGGCAGTAGAACTTTACCACAAGGTTATTTCTTCTTTCAACGATCAGGTAGAAACACTTGGCTTATCGGCCTTAATAATGTGCCATGCGTCCCATGAATATGTTTCAGGAACAGCTCTGTACTTCACATTTCTTTTCTATTCAAAAAACAACAGGGAAAAAATTCTCATGAAGCTTAGGGAAACCATTTTGAAAGCCATGGTTTCCACCGGAGCTTCGATTTCTCATCATCATGGCATTGGGCAGTACCTCAGGGAAGACCTAAGAGAATACAAGGGATCGGAATATGAACTCATAAAAACTCTGAAGCAAACACTGGATCCAGATAATATGCTTAATCCAGGAATCATTAAATGAAAAATTATTTATTTATAGACTTATATAACTTTATAAATGAGGGCTTTTTTCATAGTTAATCCCAAGGCCGGCAATGGAAAGGCCTTATCCAAATGGAATGAATATAAGAAAATTCTATTCGATAGCATAGGAGAACAGGCCTACGAATTTACCAAACGACAAGGTGATGCGACTGCAATGGCCAGAGGAATTTCAAAAGGAGAATTTGACTTAGTGGTCTCCTGCGGCGGCGACGGCACTTTGAATGAGGTTGTCAATGGTATAGTAAATACGGATCTGGCCATTGGAGTACTGCCTATTGGGACTGGATCTGATTTCGGCAAGACACTTGGAATTAGGAACATTTCAGATTTTTTAAAGGCAATAAAGAGTTGGAGAACAAAAGACGTAGATGTTGTCGCAGCCCAATTCACCAACCATGGCAGGAGGTACTTCATAAACATACTCGAAATAGGATTCGGTGCGGAAGTCATGAATTATGTGAATTCTCACAAATACTTCGGAAATGGATCTTTTAAGTTCGGCGCCTTCTATATGCTCTCAAAAATGCGCCCATTTAATCTGATTCTGAGCATGGATGGAAAGGAATATGAATTTCCAACTATAGAGTCAATTTTTGCCAACGGAAGGTATTTTGGAGGGGGGATGTTAGCTTCTCCGGTTTCAGAAATTGACGATGGCCTATTAAATGTGCATGTGTTGAAGCCGTTTTCGAGGATCAGATCTGCCATTAACTTTCGTACGCTTTCTGATGGCAGTTACCTGAATAGAGGATATGCGCATAGTTTTAAAACGATGAGCGTAAGCGTAACCAGCAAGGGCCAGCTCGTGGAAATGGACGGTGAGGTTGTGGGGAAGACGCCAATTGATATATACCTTGATAGCAGAATTAAATTTATCCAAAACCCATCTGGATAGGAAGAGACGGAAAATCCTACTGAAAGGCACTTTCCAGGAAACCATCGGAGACGAAAATCGCATTTTCATTGATATTACGGCGACCGAAAATCAAATAATTAAGATGCCCAGCATCACCTTTGGTTGAGTGGATGCAAGAACTCATCCAAAATTAATTGAAGGATACACAAAAATATGTTTTATTAAGTATTTTCAGGCAAGAATGATGATACTGCTGCCATCGGAAGCATGGCTAACAGGTAAGATATGGCAATGAGTATTATTAGCGGGAAGGCCGGTCCTCCAGGTATTCCAGCTATCGCTGAGAATAACGAGGCCTGTTCAACTCCATAGGACAGGTGCGGAGACATCGCAACAAAAACGCCTATTGGAGACAGTAGAGAATAAGCCGCTATTCTACCAAGTTTCGAAACAAAGAGGCCGGCCACCGCTGAAGGTACAATGATCAGATACCAGTATCCAATATATGCCAGTATAAGAGAGAACAGGAATACAATTACTACCGAAATTATTGCTCCATATCCCTTGGATCTAGGAACCATCATGGTGAATCACCTGCCTTGTAGAGATAGAAGAATGCAGATGGCGCTTCAGTATTTATAAGAGTGAAGTAGACACCGTTGTTCCAGTCAATGAAGGTATTATCGTAGTACTGAGAGATCGGGTTTTCCGATATTCCCCCAGGGTAAATACCTATGCCAGAAGCAGGATCGCTCATATTGACGATCATGCGCCATGAAGGCCCGAAGTCAGAAATGGTACCGTAGGCAGCGTTCACCGTATTTCCATCTCCTGCGGCCGGTACTTCCTGCGTGTTCATTGCAGAGATTCCGAAAAAGCTTGACAGGTATCTCTTGTGTATGTTTCCCCACTCCCACGATGTTGAATACGGGCCGTATTTATCGGTCAGATAACTGATCGCCTGGCTGTAAGCGTTTAGCATGTCCATGGTCTCGTTTTTCTTATGGCCCGTTAAGGGATTGCTGAAAAACGATGCGTTTTGATCCGTGATCGTCCAGTTAACCAGATCCTCTATTAGCGGTCCGTGGTAGTAGTCATCGGTTCCAAGGAAAAACGAGGTCTGGCCGAGACCATCCGTTGCGTTTATTCCATAATAGGAAAGCCAGGGTGCAAACACAGTGCTGACAAAGTCTCTTATGAAGAAATAGTAAATTGTGGCGGCCGTTGAATTGATATCCATGTTGCCGTTCCATGAGCTAAGAGCAGAGTATTCAGGTGTATCGCCCAGGCCAGCTGAATACAGGGCCTTCAATAGCGGCTTCAAGAATACGTCCGTTGTGAAATCGTGAACCGTAAGCTGTATCTTCTCCATCTTTGAGTAGTTGAAGCCATAGGTTGAGTTCAGCATTGTGTATATCTGGTCTGCCCTGTAACCTGACTCGTAATCCCATCCGATATAATACGGATAATTAGGCGAAACGGTTATCTGATTCGCTGAGAACACGAAACCCCTGGACGGATCGTAGAGGTACGGAAGATCGCTGTATGGGATGAATCCCATCCAGTCATACGATCCGTTTCCAGGTAGAATGCCCCTTGGGTTACCTCTGTCAATGACTGGATAGAGGCCGTAGGGGAATATGCCGATATTTCCATAGCTATCGGCCACTGCCCAGTTCTGTATGGCCACCTTGAAGTACTCTGTAAGGTTCTGGACGAACTGCATCACGGAATGCGATCTGTCTATGTTGAGAAAGAATGTTATCTCGTATGTGGGCATGTAACCAGTCCAATCCATTGCAACTGGCACACCCAGGCTGTCATTTATGACTACCCCGTTCTTCGCGACCTCTATTTCAACGTGTACTGGTTTTTCCCCTTTTACGAGCACCGTTTCATTCTCTACCTTGAACGGTACCCAGGAACCGTTGAATAGGTAATCGCCGGGATGATCTGGCGATGTCTGTTCCGCGTAAAAATAGGTCTCCTGAATCTGCCCATTGGTGGCGCCCCATGCAACATAGGGGTTATGGCCAAGTATTATTCCGGGGAAGCCTGGGAATGTAACACCGATGACATTCATGCCTGGAGATACAAGCTGGAATCCCATCCATATCGATGGTACGCTCGTTGTCAGGTGAGGATCGTTCGCTAGAATGGCGGATGCATTTGACGTCCTTATTCCGTTCACAGCCCAGTCATTGCTCCCAAAATCGTGGAAGACCGTGTAGTTAATGCTGAGCTGATCTTCTGCATACGATCCCGTGAATAACGATGAAGCCTCTGCAAGCCCAGACATTGCCGAGCTGTAGAAGGAATTTATTGTGGCATAAGCCGAATCTGAAAGGTTGACATAGGGCACGTTGAGATTCAGATCGGCAATGTCGCCAGTTTCATCGTATATCTTGGGGTTCAACGAATACGGAACTATTGGATTCTGAATTCCTGCAGGATAGGCAGGGTATATCGCCTTTATCACAGATTCAGGCATCTTCTGCAGTGCGAAGTTAAAGTATATCGGATCAAGGCCGCCGGCGCTGTTCTCCCACAGGAATAGCTGCTGTACGGCCAGCACATCCGTAACATTCCATTTGTGAGGCTCCACGTTGAGGATCTTAAAAAGAATGGGCAGTTTTGAATACGTTATATTTCCAATGTATGCATTAATGCCTAGAACGAATGATCTCAGGTAAATGTATGTTATATTGTTATCGCTCAGATTCTGCCTTTCCATAATTGCTGTGTTGTAGAGCTGCAACTCCCTCATGAATATATCCGTCTGCAAAGTGGACGGGCCTGCTATGGCCGATAGATTGCCCAGTGCAGTTCGCTTCAGGAAATCTAGCTGGGCTAGCCTGTATTGGGCTTCTAGATAGCCCTGTTCATAATAAACGGCACGGGTACTGTTGCTAGCGATGCCTATGAAGCCATCAGCCTGCCTGTATACCAGGACTGTGGCTGAGACGTTTGAAAATTCAACCGTCACCTTCTGGCTTCCCGGAGCATAAAAGTATGCCGGGGGCGAAAAAACTCCGTTCGACGGATTTGCCAGGCGAATCAGGGGAGGAAGGGGGCCTATGGAGGAAAACCCTGCAAAAAGCAATATTGCGAGTAATATGACGGATACGAAAAGCCGCACGTATCTTATTTTCATATATGTTCTACGAAAATTAAATATTTAATATTTCTTATTCAATTGGAGACGAATATCAATTATATACAATCCGAATATTTTGAAATGGAAAACCTTCAGGATGCTGGAGTTATCATCTGGCTATCGGATCAGTTTGAATGCCCAATTGGTTCATTCATCTACTATCATTAAACCTGATTCAATAAGTTATATCCATAATGTCATGATAACTTCTCATGTGCAGGATGTTCCTGTGCCATGGAAATTTCGGGGAAGACGCTGGCAGATTGTTCCTGGCCCTCAGTGAGACTGCAAAGAATGATCCGCTTCTTGTGAAAGCTGGTTCCACCTGGACAAGCCACTCCGATGGTTGGGGCATGGCTATGTTAACCGGAGGGTCGATAAGTCTTGAAAAACATCGCGAACCAATATACGAGAACAGCGTACCAGAGATCATTTCTTCCGGAACTATTCTGGCACACGCAAGAAAGGCTTCTCCTGGAGAACCATTGGGTAATGCGTTCTCCCATCCTTTCTATGCAGAAGACAAAAGGTACATAGTGCTGCTTGCCCACAATGGATCGCTGGACAAGCACAGAATAGCGAATTGCGATCCGAAATGCTATGAGCACAACACCGACAGCGGCTTGTTTCTTTCGTATATCATGACATTCTCTGGAACGATGAAGGAAAGGTTCGAAAGAGCCGTTTTCGAATCGCTAAAGAACGGAGTATTCGGAAAATTGACAAACATCCTCATTGTCGCACTAGACAAATTAACGATGAGCGAAGAACTCTTCTATTTTTCCCACAACGCATCCCATTCAGAATACGGTGATCTATATCTCATCGAAGGCAAAGGCTGGGTCGGGGTATTTTCATCCAGCATCCTTATTTCAGAGCACTTTCCAGCATCCGTTTCAAGGAAAAAAGTAGTATACGATACCGTGATGGTGCTTCTATAGTCCATACGTGCAATTTCAGTTTTTAGGTGATTCCATTGCACTTTACGCCTTCGAATATCAGACGAATTGCAGCTTTTCAATTTAAGCCATCCCCAGACAATCTTGATTGAGCCAAATTGTGGCCATGTGAGCTACTCCTCAGCTGAAGCTTTGGATCTTCTTCCTGATTCAACGACACGCGACCAATACCTTTATGATTTAGATATCCCGTCGGCGGTATCTCCACAGGCGTAAATTCGGACCGCACCGGCCCTACTGTTCGATGTCTGCATAGGCATTATGAAGTCTTCTATTGGGGAAGTCCGTGTATTTCATCGCTGAAGATCGGAGTTTTACTGTTTCCCCTAAACCTCTAGCTTTCTTATAAATGAACGTGTAAAATCCTTAATATTTTATACGAATATCCTATGGCATGCGGTTTAGTTTACGCCTTTCCTCCCTTCCTTATTTCGAAAAATGGTTCATAATGGGCATAATAATAGGGATAATTTCCGGCCTTGGAGCCCTCGCATTCTATTTCGCTATCAGGCTTTTCGAGTACCTTTTTCTGACAAAAATGGTTGGAATAGCCGTACCAAGGCCGTTGGGGGAAGGTGGATCCCTTGTATATCTTTACAAGGTGCGGTACTTCTACCTCATACCTGTTTCAGTGGCCATTGGTGGACTTTTTTCTGGTTTAATCGTTTATACATTTGCACCTGAGGCTGAGGGTCATGGTACCGATGCCGCTATAAGGGCCTTCCACAACAATCAGGGAAAGATAAGGCGCAGAATACCAGTTGTGAAGACCATAGCCTCAGCCATAACAATAGGCTCCGGCGGAAGCGCGGGAAGGGAGGGGCCAACCGCACAGATATCTGCTGGCTTGGGATCCATGGTTGCGGATCTGTTCGGGCTCAGCGATTCAGACAGGCGCATAGCGGTAGCTGTGGGAATCGGATCAGGTATAGGCACAATATTCAAAACCCCGATAGGTGGCACCATGCTTGGGGCTGAGATACTATACAAGAGGGACCTTGAGACCCAGGCGATATATCCATCACTGGTGGCAAACGCTATAGGATACTCTATCTTTGCTTCTGTCGTCGGTTTCGAGCCCATATTCGGCTACTACACTGGATCGTTTAACGTTGAACGAATACCGTATTATGCCATACTCGGCGTCATTTCTGGGCTCTTCGCAATATTCTATGTCCGTTTTTTCTACTTCATGGTCTCTGTTTTCAAGAAAATGCACATAAGCAATTATTATAAGCCGGTCATAGGCGGTGCGATCACCGGACTGATAGCTTTAGTTTTTCCAGAGATAATGTCCACCGGGTATGGCTGGGTTGATCTGCTGATGTTCCAGAAATTCCAGTACTTTCCAACCTTCGGCATACCCATACTGATAATACTGATCGCACTGCCTTTCATCAAGGTATTCGCAACCTCATTCACCGTTGGTTCCGGTGGAAGCGGAGGTGTCTATGCTCCGGGCATATTCATTGGCGCATCCCTTGGAGCTGTGATGGGGCTTGCTTTCCACTATTTGACGCCCTCGCTTGTGCCTGCCATAACACCGTTCGTCATAGTCGGAATGATATCATTTTTCGGTGCAGCTGGGAAGGTCCCACTTTCAGTAATACTCATGGTTGTTGAGATGACCGGAAGCTTACAGTTGCTTCCAGCAGCGATGATAGCTGTTTTCATATCATATCTGGTGTCTGGAAAATACTCCATATACCACAACCAGGTCGATGACAGAAGGAGCTCGCCGGCCCACTTCGGCGAATTTAACAGCCCAATTCTACTTGACATTAAGCTGAGCGATGTGACCTGCAAGGACCTAAGCATAAAGGATGACACCGATGTCGAAGAGGCGAAGAGAATCATGGAGGAGAATGATATTGCAGCCGTGCCTGTGGTACTCTATAAGCGCTTGATCGGTGCAGTCTATCTATTCGATATTGCAGAGGTGACAAGCGGTCCGGTGACTCCATACATAAAGAGAGGTATAACGTACCTGAGATCCACGAACAATGCCGAAGAAGCCTGGGAAGTCATGATGAGGAATAAAACTACATGGTGCCCGATAGTGGATGACGGTGAATTTAAAGGCATAGTTACGCTCAGATCTATACTGGATGCGTATCATAAAATGGTTATTACAGCCAAGGACACAGCCAATATTTTCGAGTAGTAGAAAACACCTCACAAAGTTATCCAAACCTTTTGTCAGTCTTTATAGATTTCGCCGCACATATTCTGAATGCTGATATCAATGCGCTGCTATTATTCATATTTATGATGATAATTCATATTATAGAAAAGTGATAAATACTTCGTTTCGATTATCCGCTAATAATAATTCAAAAGTGATGCAAGATGATGTGTCTTTCCGAAGAACAGCAGATTCTGAGAACCAGCATAAAGGATTTTGTGAAAAGATATGTTGTTCCCAAGTTAAACGAAATCAAAAATGGCAAGTTTCCTCGGGACGTTTTGAGGGAACTCGGAAAGAATGGCTTTTTCAATGTGATGATACCAGGCTTTGGAGTGCAGGACAGCTACTCATATTCGCTTATCGTTGAAGAACTGGCATCAGCTTCACCTTCCCTAGCATGGCTCTATGTAACCCATGTAGCTGCAGCATACGCCCTGTCTCGTATGGGTAGTGAAGATCAGAGATCACAGTACATAGAGAAGATGGCTGATGGGAGGCTATTATCAACTATAGCCATAACTGAACCTGTTTCAGGAGCAACGGCCGCCGCAGTGCAGACAAAAGCTGAATTAACTGGACAGACCTGGACGATCAATGGATCGAAGACCTTTATAACCATGGCCTCGGATGCAGACATATTCATCATAATGGCAAGATCCAGTTCCGAAAAGCCAGTATTCACCGATTTCATCCTCAGATCCGACGATAGAGGAGTGTCAAGATCCGCCTCATTGAAGGGGAGCGGAATGCCTGGGATAGGATGGGGAGAACTCTTTTTTGAGAACGTGGAAACCGGACAGGATAGGGTACTCGGAAACAGGGACGAAGGCATAAAGATAATACCAACGATAGCCAAGGTATTCACCATTGGTGCAGCATCAATATCGCTGGGCATCATGGACATGCTGAATGAGAATGTCCTGGAACACATAAAGGAGAGGAAGATCAACGGTTCATCGCTCTCTTCATTCCAGATCGTCCAGGACAGATACCTCCATATGTATACCAACGATCAGGCAGCAAGTGCACTCATCTACCGTGCGGCAATTAACGATGATATAAAACTAGCATACGCCGCCAAGGTGTTCGCGACTGAAAAGGCAATAGAGAATGCTGTGGCTGCTTCAAGGCTGTTCGGCGCAAATGGATACGAAAGTTCTGTGGGCATAACCTCTTACATCGACGATGCACTGGCCGTGCCACTGCACTTCATAAACAATGATGTATTAACAGGGCTCTTCATGAACTCGGTTTAATTCTTTCAGTCTTTGGTGGCAGGATGTAGAAGAACCTGCCTCCGTACATTACCTTAGATATCTTCCCATTTTTAACCATGCGATCCAGAAGTTCGACCGAGTTGCAAGATCTTTCAAGAACCTTCAACATGGCGTCTTCGCGCATTGGATGCACGGCAAGTATGCTCAGGATTTCATCCTCCATATTCTCGCCAGTGAAGAAGTCAGATCCCTCATACCCTGTGAGCAGAGAGACTTCTGTATTAACTAGAGTGTTGTTGAATATCTGGAATGCCGCATTGATGAACTCATCTGATGGCGGCCTCACATAACCCTCTGCTGGCGGCCTCGTAGGAACAGATATGTAAGCCAGATCCAGTTTTCGCAAGGAAGAAAGGTATTCAGCGATCAGATCGATTTCGCCCAGATCCTGAATTCCGTCTACAAGCATAGTCTCCGTGGCCAGAATGCCCGAATACTTCTCCGAGAATTTCTGTATTCCGCCCAGTATGATCGAATGGTCTAGGTTGCCGTAGGGCCTGTCTATTCTCTTCCATTTCACATCGTTTATAGCATCCACTTTTAGCGATACCCAGTCAGCGTCCATCAGATCTGAAGCAACATCTTCATGGTCGATCAGCGAGGCGTTGGAGATGACTGCTACCTTCATCCCTATTGACTTTATCGCTTCTATGTGCTTTCCAAGGTTAACGTCAAGTGTGGGCTCTCCGTCCGGTACAAAAGTTACATAATCTATGTGACCGCCACCCATCCGGACTTCTTCAATCTTTCTGGTAAGTGCATCCATTATGTCCTTTGTGGAATAGAACTCCTGTCTTTTTATTGAGAAGTTGATGGTGCGTCCGATCTGGCAATATACGCAGGAATAGGAACATATTTTTCTCGGTATATTGTTGACGCCAAGGCTGAAACCCAGCCTGCGTGAAGGTACGGGTCCGAAAACGAGTCCTTCAAAATTCATGCCTAAACGATCATCACTGTATCGATAAAGTTATTCTTTCATATTCAATTTGCCTGTACTTCTCACAATTATGATTAAATAATCATTATAAGGTGAAAACCGATAATGAATCATATGTCGAAAAAGATAGTCATCATTGGTGCCGGCGCCGGGGGCGGCATATCCCTAAGCCAGCTCAGAAGCGCGCTCAGGAATGAAGACGTTGAGATAACCATTATTGACCGGATTGGAAGAACGGACTTCCAGCCTTCATATGTATTCCTTGCGTTGGGAGAAAAGAAACCGGAGGAGATATCCAGGGATATTTCACAGCTGAATGGCAATAGGGTCAGGGCCGTTAAGGATACTGTCATATCAGTGGATGCCGCCAACCGGGTCGTAAAGGTATCTGGTGGCAGCTATCAGTACGATTTCCTGATCATGTCTCCAGGCCCAAGCATCGAACCTTCATCCCTCAACGGACACGAGGCAACATACAGTGTGTGGACGATGGAAGATTCGTTGAAGCTTAAGGATGCTGTGAAGAACTTCAAAGAAGGCAACGTATTCATCAGCGTGTCCACCCAATGGTACAAATGCCCGCCTGTACCTTGGGAGATGGCTCTGCTTCTGGACGATTATTTCAGGAGGAAGAATATTCGGGACAGAGTGAAAATAACGGTCGCGCATCCCGTTTCTAGGCCCATGGAGATGTATGGCCCAGGCCTTTCTGAACCCTTCGCCAAGATGCTCGATGAGAGGAACATCGATGGAATCTACGGGCGCAGGGTGTCATCCGTTGATGCTGAAAAGAAGCGCGCAATAATGGACAACGGAGAAAGCGTAGAATTCGACCTTTCAATCGTGGCCCCACCTCATATGCCACCGGATTTCATCAGGAACAATGACGATCTGCGTTCGCCTGGAGGCTGGGCTGCAACCAACATAAGGGACTTCAGAAACCCCAAGTACGAGGATATTTTCGCGATAGGCGATGTGATCGCCCCAACGATACAGATAGGAATGGCAGGAGTCCTGGCGCATTTCCAGGCCGATACTGTTTCATCTGCAATTGCAGAGGAAATTGCCGGGTATCCGTTCATGGAATACAACAAGGTCGCCGCATGCATCATAGCTACGGGCAGATCCGGCGTGTTCTCGTACTGCGATCTTGCCGGAAAGCTTACGGATCCAAATGTCAAATTCCCAGAGTGCAGAATGATCGGAAATGATCCTTTGTTCCGCTTTGCGCATGATCTTTACGAAGTCAACTTCCTTTCGTCAATATACGGTAGCAGGTGATTGAGATGGATCAGAATGGTGAAGATGTGAAGAAACTCCTGGATGTTATAGATGAACTCAGGCCTACGCTGAACCTGCTGAAGGAAATGCAGGACAGTGGGCTAACTGAAACGTTATCATACCTTGTAAGCAACTTCGACAGGATATTCAACTACACGACGAAGATGGAATTCTACGATCTTCTCACAGCGCTGAAGAAACTTTTGGTGATTCTCCAGCCCATATCCTCTATGAGTGATGAGGATATAGAAGCGGTTGCGAAGATGCTGGAGCCCATGCCGTCAGCGTTCAAAGAGGCAAAATCAAGGTCAGAATCGGCCAAGCAAATCAAAACTATGGATCTCATAAGGATGCTTAGATCAGAGGATATGGCATATCTGATCTTTCTGGCCATGGCCATATCCGAGAGGATGAGAAAATAGATGGAAAATTTCTAAACATTCCATTTTTCATATTCAATCATGTATATGAGCTTTGAAAATCCACAATGCAGTTGATAATGATATTTAATATTCCAAAGAGCCTATTATATCTGGCATCAAATGCATCTAGTGTTATATCTTTCGCTTTTTCATGCAAAATGATCATTGCATGAATAAGCTCTGCGTTCATCTGAATCTGATTGTGCCTCCTGACGGGCTTCCTGGCTGCTTGGACCGCAGTATTAGGGAATACAGGCTAAGGGGTGCACGGCCCTTCTGATCCGGCTCCTTCAGCCCTATGAAAAGAAATGCCGACATGAACCTTCCAAGGAACACGACGATGTACGAATACATTAGCGCTATTCTGATGGGAAACAGCGTTTCCATGAATGCCAGAATGTATCCTCCGGAAAGTGCACCTATCAGGTAAACTAGGCCATTGAAGCCGTTTATTATCGATATGTACTCAGCCCTGTGACCCTCTGGAACAATGTCAAGAAGATAGGAGTTCATGACTACGTTCTGAATAGAGCCAAGGATGCCGCTGTAAATCTCGAGCACTATGAACTCCTTGAAATCGGTGAAAAAAGCGTATAGGAGAGGTATTGCACTGAGCATAATGCGGTTTCCGAATATCAATGGTGGCCTGCTTACATGATCCGTTATCCTGCCAAGGGCGTACTGAACCAGGACTGAGGTGGAAAGAGAGGCCACGGTGAGGATGGCAACCTGCGAGAGATCGAAATGCATTATCAGAACTATGGTCATCGGGAACATTGGCCATGCCATAGACCAGAAGAAACCCTGAACGTTCATCGCCATAAAGTACTTATAAAATAGCCTATTCTCGCTTCTCGCACTTTTAAGTGTGCTTATGAGGCTTCCAGCGAATTTTCTGGCCGATCCGGATTCTCGGAGGAACGACATGAGTATCGCAGAGATTATGTAAGATCCAGCTGCAGCTGAGAATGGTATGGATATGTCCTTGGTGACCGTACCATGGAAGAGGAACACCATGACGATCAACGATAATATCGTTCCAACTGAACTCAGTATGTTCACTATGGAAAGGAAACGACCCCTAACGGAGCTATTCACCTGATCCGCTATCAGTGAGAACCAGTTCACGGCTATCAGCGATCCAAACAGTGAGATTGCCGCATAGACTATGATCAGGCCAACCGGAGTCCTCACTGCAGTCAGAAGATACCAGAGTGTGCCGAGCACTATGCTTCCGGAGATCAGGAACGGCTTCCTTCTGCCGAATCTATCGCTGATGCGTCCCCACAACAGCTGCCCTCCGTTTGAAATCGCATTAGCAGTGGACTGTAGCCAGCCCATCTCAACTGCTGTGGCACCGAGAAATACACCGAATACTCCTATGAAACTGCTCGCTGCAGTTGCCCCTGCTGAAACTATGAATGACCTAAGAGCTATCAGCGTAGAATTCTTCATTATTCACTCCTGTGAAGCGAAATCAGGCATCGATCCTATTTATTTTAATATTCCTCAGTACCGTCATATTTAGCAGGATTCGATATAGAAAATAATTTGAATATATATCAGCGAATCAGCCTTTCCTGTTTTTTGCGACGACTATGACAAGTATGGATATAACTATAAGAACGCCTCCAAGGTACTGCATTGCACTCAGCCTTATTCCAAGAAGAAGGTAGGATGATATTGCTGCAGCAACGGGCTCAAACGTGCCTGATACAGCAGCCTCCACGGGGCTTATGTACCGCATGCTGCTTATGTAGAGGTAGAATGCTATGGATGTTCCGAATACGATAACAAACAGTGTGAGGGCAAGCACCTGGATCACCTCGGCCTGGCCAAGCCCGTGAAAGTACGTTACACCGGAAAAGGAACCGAAGGGCAGTGAGACTAGCCCACCTACAATCATGCCAGATGCCACTGTCCTAAGGCCCCCATACTCCTTCACGATCCTTGCCGAGGTCACCGTGTATAGCGCGGCTGTTGCCGCGGTTGCAAGCCCGAGGATCAGAGCGACCGGGCTTATCCTGACCGCAATCCCTCCCATGGGAAATCCCGTAGTGAGTTCGTAGATGCCCACTATGGAAAAGATCAAAGCCAGGAGCAACGATAACACCGTAAGGCTCCTGTAAGTTATGTAATCGTAGACGGCCACCATGGGAAAGAAAAGGAACTGCAACAGTGTGGCCACCGGCGCATTTGAAAATGATATGGTGGCTAGATACAGTATCTGCACGCCGAAGAGGCCCGGTATGGCAAATACGAGGAACATAGGGAGATCCTTTCTCCCTACGAATCCTCTGCCTGCGGCTAGGAGTATAAGGCCGGAAAATACCATCCTTATGGTCACGAGCGTTGAGAATGGCATGCCGTATCGGCTGAAGAGGATGGATGATACCGTGCCTGATAAACCCCACAGGGCGGATCCCGTTATCGCATATGCGACCATCTGATATCTCTTTGAACGGAACAAGTGCAGCGCATGGGATACTGGAACCGACGTTATATTTTTTTATGCATATATGATGAATGCACACGATCAGCGTAATCGTCACTGCCTTCAACCGCAGGGAGTATCTTAGGTACGCCCTTCTTTCGCTCAAGAATCAGAAAGCAGATCCCTTTGAAGTTGTTGTATCCAAGAACTTTTCTGACAGCTTTACGGACAAATTCTGCTCGGAAAATGGCTTCATCAACGTCACAACGGATTCCTCAGGATCTGGAGAGAGAGTATATGATGCCCTAAGATCGTCGCATGGGGACTTCATCCTGTTCCTGGACGATGATGATATTTTCCGAAGGACCAAGATATCAAGGGTATATGACGTGATATCTAAGAAAAGCATGGCCTTCTACAGAAATGCAATTTTTCCGGTGACTATGGATGGAGTGATCGCAACGCGATATCAGCCTCCAATGCATGATCCTCTGTACCTCATACCGGAAAGGGTATCGGATGTGCGTCTGCTTCACAAAAATTTCTGCGGCTTCAACAGCAGTTCGATGGGCATATCCAGGGATCTGCTGGATTCGCATGTATCCGATCTGAGGAAGATCAGTCTTGCCGTTGACACATTCTATTTCGCCCTGGCGGCTTCATCTGGAATGCCACTTTTCTGCGACAACAGGATAGAATCCATATACCGCATAATGCCCAGCAGTACCTCCAGGGATCTCAGGGATTTTGATCTATTCAGCAGGTTTGAGAGATCGTTCCTTCTCAGGTACGTGCCGGATCTGGAGAGGATAGCGGAAATGGTTAAGGGCGGCCCGGTTCAGCCTGTGATAGCAAGGATGCTTTCCCTGTACAGGATCCTGCAGTACATCTTCGAAGAGGGTGGCATAACTTCGAAACCGTCACTGCTAGACAGGATGCGGTTTCTCCCGGAGAGACCTTTCCCCGTATCGCTGTTCTATTCGAGGATCTTCAGGGACACCGCCATGCACTATGAATTCAGAAGGGAGAACAGGATCGTTTACGGCAAAACGTATGCGAGAATAAGGTAGCAATATGAAAGATACGTTATCATATTCTGCCGTGAGCTACCTAAGATTTATACGCTGAATTGATCTATCTTCTAAAGATGGTCTGTTGAGCGCCGGAAAGATCGATGCACATGGTTTTGAAAAGGGAACTTTATTCTTCAAGAACATTGCCAGCGGAAGCAAAGGAAACTGCACACTGATATGGGACAGCACGGATCTTATAGTCATAGACCTGGGCATAACCATGAAGAAATTCAGGGATTCAATAAAGAACCTAGATCTTGCCGGAAGAAGCATATCGCTGTTCATAAGCCATGAGCATTCGGATCATGTCGGCGGCGTACCGACAACGTCAAAATATGTAGATATGGATGTTTACCTGCGCCCAGCCCTTAACGGATCGTTAAGGAGAAAGACGTACGAGATGGATGGAACCCTCATAGTTGGCAACTTCGAGATAAGGGCATTCGAAATACCTCACGATGCGGCCGATCCGGTCGGTTTTTCCGTTCTGTGGCACAACCGCAAGATATCCGTGGTATCGGATCTGGGAAAGGTCACCGATCGAGTGATAGAGAGCATAAGGAATTCAGACATTCTCGCATTTGAATCCAACCACGATGTTGAGATGCTCAGGACAGGAAGTTACCCTGAAGCCCTGAAGAGGAGAATACTGAGCGATCATGGGCATCTTTCCAATGAACAGTCAGCAGAAGCTATATCCAAGGTGGCTAAGGATGATATGCGAATAATACTCACCCACCTCAGCCAGGAGAACAACAGGCCGGAGATAGCGCTCAACGAGGTCAAAAGTTATCTTGACAACAGAGAGATACATCACAGGAGCATAGAGACCGCCGATCAGTACACGGGAAGCAGTTTATATGCCCTTGAAAGATGATATTATGGCAGCATTCCGGAACAAAAACTTATTTCGAAGATGGTTTTAAAAATGGGAAATTAAATATAAATTATGACGGTTTTCATTTATCGCACTTTCCTGTCGGGCAGGCCGGATCGAATGTCGAATCGATCTTCAGGTACTTGTCTGGCATCTTCGTGACCAGCTCGATTACCTCCTTCTCCTCTGGCTTCTTGGTCTCGGCAGTTCCTGCAGTCAATACCTGAACGGTCTTGCTCTTGTCCCTGTAGACGGTTATGCCCTTGCAGTGCAGATCCTTGGCCATCCTGTAAGCCCTGGCTATATCCTCGCGGGTTGCGTCGCTCCTCATGTTGATGGTCTTCGATACACCCGAGTCGCAGTACCTCTGGAAGGTTGCCTGCATCAGCACATGCCACTGAGGATCTATTTCATGGGCTGTGACGAATATCTTCTTGACCTCATCGTTTATCTTCACGTTCTCAAGGTTTCCTGTCTCCGCAACCTGCCTCATTAGCTCTTCGGAGTATATTCCAAGCTCACGCGTCTTCTCCTCGAACAGAGGGTTGACCTCAAGAAGCTCCTGGCCGTTCAGCACGTGCCTGACAAATGCCAGGGCAAATATTGGCTCTATGGACGATGAGCAGCCAGCTATTATGGATATGGTACCGGTTGGTGCTATCGTAGTGGTGGTGGAGTTCCTCATCTTTATGCCCTCCTTCTCCCATTCCGATCCGTACCATGCCGGAAATACGCCACGCTCCTCGGCAAGGGCCTGCGATGCCTTGTGGCTCTCATCGTTGATGAAGCTCATAACCTTCTCCCCTATCTCGAGGGCTTCCCAGCTGTTGTATGGTATCTCAAGCTTTATGAGCATGTCTGCGAAGCCCATAACTCCGAGGCCTATCTTCCTGGTCATCCTCGTGACCTTCTTTATCTGTTCTACCGGGAACTTGTTTGCATCTATGACGTCGTCAAGGAAGCGGGTCGCTGTCCACACCGTCTCTCTGAGCCTGTCAAAATCGATCTTCTTTCCATCCACTACGTACTTTGCCAGGTTTATGGAGCCCAGGTTGCATGATTCATACGGAAGGAGCGGCTGTTCCCCGCACGGATTCGTGGACTCTATATCTCCGACATTCTTCACGGGGTTCTTCCTGTTTATCTCGTCCAGGAATATCAGACCGGGATCTGCAGTCTTCCAAGCCTGGTCTATTATGGCGTCCCATATCTCCCTTGCCTTTATCCTCTTCATTATCTTCTTTGTCCTCGGGTTCACGAGATCGACGTAATCGTCGTTGTCAAGCTTGTCAAAGAAATCATCGGTGACCCCGACAGAGATATTGAAATTGCTCAGCACCTTGTTTTCTGAGTCCTTGCTCAGTATGAACTCCATTATGTCCGGGTGGTTGTAGTTTAGTATCCCCATATTGGCTCCGCGCCTCTTGCCACCCTGCTTTATTACGTCCGTGGTAACATCGAATATCTTCATGAAAGATACCGGACCGGAGGCAACACCCTTCGTCGAACCTACGATGTCGTCCTTTGGCCTGAGCCTAGAGAATGAAAAACCGGTTCCACCACCTGATTTGTGTATGAGCGCGGTGTTCTTCAGGGTCTCGAATATGTCCTCTATGCTGTCTCCAACTGGCAGCACGAAACAGGCAGAGAGCTGCCCCAGCTTTGTTCCAGCATTCATCAGCGTGGGTGAATTTGGAACAAAGTCCAGCGATGACATGACCTCCTCGAACTTGTTTATGTAATGGCCAGCTGAGGTCCCCTTGGTCTGTATGAAGTCCATAAACTCCTCGAAGGTTCCCTCAATTAAGCCGTCCTCCTTCATGTAGCCGAATGCCCTCCTGAGAACTTCTTCCTGCGTTGGTGACACCTTTCCTATGATCTCCGCATTTTCAGGCACCTTGCCCGTCTTCTTGTATTTGATGTAATCGTAAAGCGCCTCCACTATGCCTATATGCGTTGCAACGCGCCTGAACATCTGCCTTGGCGTCTCTATGATCTTTCCATCCTCATCCTTGAGCAAGTATCTGGCCTCGAGAACCTTGACCGCGTTAAGTGTGAGCTTCAGATCATCCTTGACACCCATGAGCTCCTTCTCTTCCCTTATGGCGCGCCTCTTTTCCCTGTACAGTATGTATGACTTGGCCACATCCGTGAACGTCTTTCCGTCTATCTTCGAGGTCATTAATACGTCTTCAACCACATCCTGTATCTCCTCAACCGAAGGCCTCTCCTTGTCCTTCAGCCTTGCCACAACCCTGTCAGCAAGCTGCTCTGCATCCTTCATGGTTCCGTTCTTGACGGAGAGCATGGCCTTGTAGATCGCCATCGTGATCTTGTTCTTTTCAAACGGTACTACCGTTCCATCTCTTTTAACTACTTCCTTGATCATCTTCTACACCGTGTGTTTTGTTTTATCCTTCGTGTGTTGAATACTTTTTATGTTACATCTACGTTATTTTATCCGTTAATATGATGTGATAGGATGTAGTTTAATCTTTTGTAACAGGTTTGATCACATTTATGATCACATGGGAAGGATAGCGCATAGCATTGTTTATTCATAACATTGCCATGATCCAGGCATGTCTCTTGTTGAATGCGTACCCAACTTCAGTGAAGGTAGGGACCGCGACAGAGTGAACAGGATAAGGGATGCGATAGCTTCGGTTGATACCGTGAAGATCCTGGACGTGGAGATGGATCCGAACCACAACAGATCTGTAATAACATTCGTGTGCGACAGCTCGAAGGCCGTAGATGCTGCATTTGCGGGCATAAAGACTGCAGCAGAGATCATAGACATGGATGCACACCGTGGAGAGCATCCCAGGTTCGGCGCTGCAGATGTCATACCTTTCGTACCGCTGCAGGACACAAAGATGGACACATGCGTCAGGCTCGCAAAAGACCTTGGGAAGAGGGTTGGAGAGGAACTGGGCATACCGGTGTATCTGTACGCCGAGGCTGCACAGAGGCCTGACAGATCCGATCTTGCGGCCATAAGGAACAAGAATTTCCAGTATGAGCAGCTCAAGGAGGCCATAAAAGAGGAAAAATGGAAGCCGGATTTCGGGCCTTCAGTGGTTGGCAAGGCCGGAGCTTCCATAATAGGAGCCAGGGATTTCCTTATCGCGTACAACGTGAATCTCAACACGTCGAACATGGAGATAGGGAAGAAGATCGCAAGCGCACTCCGTGCAAAGGACGGCGGTCTTACATTCGTAAAATCCCTTGCATTCTTCCTGAAGGACAAGAACATGGTGCAGATATCCATGAACCTGACAAACTACAGAAAGACGCCAATATACAGGGCCTACGAACTCGTCAGGCTTGAGGCCGCAAGGTATGGTGTGTTGCCAGTTGAGAGCGAGATAGTTGGCCTTGTTCCAGAACAGGCGCTCATAGATGTTGCAAAGTACTATCTTCAGCTCAATGGGTTCGATGAGGGCAACATACTGGAGCGAAAGATGGAGAAGGCAGCAAATATGGAATGAGATCGATATCCTTTACAGTGATGGGAGAATGCATGTCAAACTGCCCGACTCAGACGAAGCATATATTTGACATGTTCAATCATATCTTTATATTTATGAATGCATAAATTTAAGAATTTTGTACCGTTTAACGTAAATATGGAGGGCATAGAAGATTTTCTTGAAAAACTAGCCAGCCCCTCACCTGCGCCCGGCGGTGGTGCAGCAAGTGCCTTTGTTTCAATTGTCGGCGGATCGCTCATATCGATGGTGTCACAGCTCACTATCGGAAAGAAGAGCTACGCACAGTACGATGCAGAGATGAAGGGAATACTTGAAAGGGAGAGGCAGATTGAGAAGGAGCTGCGAAGCCTTATAGACGAAGATGAAAGGGCTTTCAATGCCATCATGGAAGCGCTGAAGATGCCCAAGGACACAGAATCTCAGAAGAAGGTGAGGGAGGAAAAGCTTCAGAATGCCCTCAGAACAGGAATAGATGTCCCCTGGAAGATAGCAAGGAAGACGTACGATCTGCTTGCGCTCGTGGAACCGCTCGCCGATCATGGAAACAAGAACGCTGTCACGGACTCCGGATCTGCGGCATTGTTTCTCCAGGCCGCCATAAAGGCAGCACTCTACAACGTGAAGATAAACCTGAAGATGGTCAAGGATGAGGATTACGTCGCAGATCAGCGCATGAAGATCAACGTGTTCCTCGAGAACACGGATGATCTCTTTGAGAGGATAAGAAAGAAGGTGGAGGAGAAACTATGAGAGATATAGAGGAAATTATAAAGGAAATTGGCCTTGGAAGGGATGATTATGAACTGTACGGCAGATACATGGCCAAGCTGGATCTTGGCCTGCAGAACAGAGGAAGGCCCAGAGCGAAGCTGATATTAGTCACGGCAATGACTCCGACACCAGCTGGAGAGGGCAAGACCACCACAACTATAGGGCTTGGCCAGGCAATGAAGAAGCTGGGCAAGAATGTGGCAATAGCGATCAGGGAACCATCACTTGGCCCATGCTTTGGCATAAAGGGAGGCGCGACAGGAGGCGGAAAATCAAAGGTTGAACCTAGCGACAGGATAAACCTGTTCTTCACCGGAGATTTTCCGGCTATAACAGCAGCACACAATTTGCTGTCAGCGATGATAAACAACCACATGTACCATGGAAACGAGCTCAACCTGGATCCCAAGAGGATCACCTTCCCCAGAACGATAGATATGAACGACAGATCCCTGCGCAATATATTGGTCGGTGTAGGTTCCAGGGACATGGGTGTCCTTGCAGGTGACAACTTTGTCATCACGCCTGCGAGCGAGGTCATGGCGATAACCGGCCTCTCACTCAATTACCAGGATCTCAAGGCAAGGCTTTCAAGGATACTTGCAGGTTTCACAACCAAGAACAAGCCTGTCTTTGCAGGAGATCTCAAAGCCGAAGGATCGATGGCCGCGCTTCTCAGGGATGCCCTAAAGCCCAATCTCGTGCAGACAACAGAGGGTGTTCCTGCCTTTGTTCACACTGGGCCGTTCGGCAACATCGCACATGGAACCTCAAGCCTCGTCGCAGACAAGATAGCGCTGAACCTCTTCGATTATGTAATCACTGAGGCGGGCTTCGGATCCGATCTTGGCGCAGAGAAGTTCTTCAACCTTGCCTCCAGAGTTGGCGATCTCCCCATAAACGCGGTGGTTCTTGTGGCGACAATAAGAGCCATAAAGCACCATGGAGGCAGCAAAAAGGAAGGCGAGGACATAGACGCCGTAAAGACTGGATCCAGAAACCTCATAAGGCATGTGCAGAACATCAGAAACTTCGGAATAGATCCCGTGGTCGCGATCAACCGCTTCCCGACAGACACAGATGGAGAGATAAGGGCACTTGAAGAAATACTTGATTCCAACGGCGTCAAATGGGCACTTTCAGAGGTGTTCGCAAAGGGAGGGGACGGCGGCATTGATCTGGCAAACAAGGTGCTCGCATCCATAGGCAGCTACGAGATAAAGAGAACATACGACCTGAAGGATGATATAAGGACAAAGATCGAGAAGATAGCAAAGAATGTTTATGGTGCTGATGGCGTCATCTTCGAAAAGAAGGCCCTGTTAGATATGAAGAAGGCTGAGGAGATCATGGAGAACCCGTACGTATGCATGGCCAAGACGCAGTACTCATTCAGTGATGATGCCTCTCTTCTCAACGATCCGCGTGGCTTCACGATAAAAGTTCAGAGCATCAACATATCCTCCGGTGCAGGCTTCGTTGTGCCCATACTTGGTGAGATAATGACGATGCCAGGCCTTCCAAAGCATCCGGCTGCCGAGAACATCGATCTTACGGATTCCGGAGAGATCACGGGCCTGTTCTGAAATATATACCATTTTATCTATCATCATTTTTTGATACAGCCTAACATAAGGATCCGGCATATCTTTCATATAATTCTACATACATGCATTGATACAGAAATTTTCTGCTATGCATAAAAGTGTCGAATTTTGCATAGGAGTTCTTCGCATGATGTAAGATGGCCTTCAATTACACTATATCAACATATTCGCTTTTTAGGCAAAACCATGTGGAAGAGGTATATATATCGAGTAAGAATTGTGAATTATGGCAAAGGGAACAATTAAGACCAATACACCACCGCCAGCTCCGGTTATTGCACCACCTGGAAAATCAACAAAGTACAAGGTGAAATACACCATAACAGTTATGAGCGGCAAGGGTGGCGTTGGAAAATCTACCGTTGCGGTCAACCTGGCCGTTTCACTTGCAAGAAAGGGATTAAAGGTTGGCCTCATCGATGCAGATATAAATGGACCAGACGATCCAAAGCTTCTTGGTGTATCCGACCTGAAGCTGTACGCTGACGAGGAGGGAATAATACCAGCAGAGACCAGATACGGTGTTCGCGTAGTGTCCATGGGTTTCCTCATACCGACGGAGGATACGCCAATAATATGGCGCGGTTCGTTGATGCACAAGGCGATACAGCAATTTTTAGAAGACGTCAACTGGAAGGATACGGACATTGTTGTGCTTGACATGCCACCCGGCACCGGAGACGTTGCACTGAGCGTGGCTCAGCTGATACCCGAATCAAACGGCGTGGTAATAGTAGTAACGCCGCAGGATGTTGCCCTTCTTGATGCAAAGAAGGCGATAAACTTTGCAAAACAGCTGAAGCTCCCTGTCCTCGGCATAATAGAGAACATGAGCGGTTTTGTGTGCCCGCACTGCGGTAACGTCACATACATATTCAAGAATGGTGGTGGCGAGAAATCCGCAAAGGAATACAATCTCCCATTCTTGGGAAAAATACCTCTAATACCGGAGATAGCGGAAAACGGGGACAATGGAATACCTGCCGTTGTTATAAATGATAAAATACGTGAGATCTTCGACAGCATAACGGATCAGATACTAAAAGAAGCACAGATAGAAAATATAAAGCAGTGATCATTCTTTAATTTCTTTTTTCATTTTATCTATATAATTTTTTATCATAGCTCACGCTAAAATGACAAAAACAATAAAAACAAAAATCAAACACGCTTATGATTTCAACTAGACGAGAATTTAGCATGGATTGTGCCTTCGATCTTTAGTAGCCGTGGACTTAAAATCTCGCCGAAGCTCGATCCTTACATCCCGGCTCTATCAAACCTCTCTTCTAGAGGCGATCTGATGACGATGTCTATTTTCGGGGGCGGCTTCGAGCTTAGATGCTTTCAGCTCTTATCCGCGTATGACGTGGCTACCCGGCGATGCCTTGCCAGACAACCGGTAAACTAGAGGTCACGAGCCCTTGTTCCTCTCGTACTAAAGGCCCCTTCCCCTCAGACATCGAGCACTCCCACGGAGAAGCAACCCTACTGTCTCGCGACGTAGTGAACCCATCTCAGGATCCCTTTTAATGGGCGAACAGCCCCACCCTTGGCACCTTATGCAGCACCAGGATAGGAACAGACGACATCGAAGTAGCAAACCCTCGGGTCGATGTGTACTCTTGCCGAGGACGACTCAGTTATCCCTGGGGTAACTTCTCTCTTATCACCCGCCCCCACTAAGGAGGAACTGGGTGGTTCGCTAAACCCTGCTTTCGCATCTGCGTTGCTAGTTGTCTGCAACACAGTCAAGCCAGCTTTTGCTTTTACACTCTACGGAGGATTTCTGACCCTCCTGAGCTGACCTTTGGGGGCCCCTGTTACGTTGTTAGGGGCGTGGCGCCCCACCCAAACTGCCCACCAATAGTTGTCCCTCCGAAGAGGTTAGTGACGCAATCCCGAGAGGGAAGTGTTTCATTGGCGCCTCCACTCCGGCCGAAACCAGAGCTTCGACGGCTCCTTCCTACACTACGCAGTCAGGATCGCACCACAGCTACAGGCTGCAGTAAAGCTCCACGGGGACTTCGCTTTCACGTGGGAGAGACTGGATTGTGCACCAGTACATCAATTTCACTGGGCTGAACGCGGGGACAGTGGGACCCACGTTGAACCTTCATGCAAGCCGCCAATTAAGCGGCTAGGTATTACGCTACCTTAAGAGGGTCATAGTTACCCCCGCCGTTTACTGGCCCTTCTTCCCCTTGTACGGGGCTTTCAGGTACCAGCACTGGGCAGGTTTCAACCGCTATACACATCCTTACGGACTAGCAGCGATCTGTGTTTGTGGTAAACAGTCGGAGTCCCTTCGTCACTGCGACCTATTCCCTCACGGAATAGGCACTCCTTATACCGAAGATACGGAGCTATTTTGCCGATTTCCCTCGCGTCCATTATCCCAAAACGCCTTAGGCTTCTCACCTAGGGGCACCAGTGTCGGTTCTTGGTACGATACTGAACCTGACCCCTGCATGATTTTCATGGGATCCGGGGATCGAGGCGATTCCCAAACGGGAACATACGCTCTTTCGCGAACTTCTCGTCATTACGACTCTCCATCCGCTTATGAGCATAAATACGTTGGCACCCGTACCGCCCCTACCCTGAACCTTCTCATACAGGGCAAAACGTTCAGTGTGCCGGAATATTAACCGGCTTCCCCTTCGGCCATATCCTGTTAGGTATGGCCTTAGGATCGACTAACCCTCGGCTGACGAACATTGCCAAGGAACCCTTAGCCCTTTCGGCGGAACCGATTCTCACGGTTCTTCTCTGCTACTTTCACCAGGATCCGCGATACCATGCGGTCCATCCCTCCTCTCGGGGAGACTTCTATCCACATGGCACGCCCCCCTACCAGATCACCTTTCGGTGCTCGAAGGTCTCGGTGTCTAGTTTTAGCCCCTTCCATCTTCTAGGCATGTGACCTCGGTGAGTGAGCTGTTACGCACTCTTTGAAGGATGGCTGCTTCTGAGCCTACCTCCCCACTGTCTTCGGCCACAAACCTATTTAGTGCACTTAACTAGAACTTAGGGACCTTAACCCTCGTCTTGGTTGTTCCCATCACGGAAGCAAAGCTTATCCCTGCTCCCTAGCACCCGACTTCTACGATCTCGACAAGTTCGGAGTTTGACAAGTCGGCGCAGCCTTTCGACTGCTTACCAACCAATCGGTCGCTCTACCTCGCCGAGAATCTCCGTCGAGGTCTACCTGCGGGTAGTATCGGGGGGAACCCGCTATTGCCGGCCTAGATTGGCCTTTAACCCCTACACCCAAGTCATCCAAACGATTTGCACATCAGAATAGGTTCGGTCCTCCACCCAGCTTTCACTGAGCTTCAACCTACTCAGGTGTAGATCGACCGGCTTCGGGTCTCTCACGAGTGACTAAACGCGTTTACCACGCCACCCCTCCATTGCTGTGCGGGTAGTTGCTTTCGCTACGGCTACTCCTTTCAGGATTAACCTTGCCACTCGTCAGAACTCCCTGGCCCGTTCTTCAACACGGACAATAGGACAGCGATCCATCGTAGTTAACGACTTCACCTCTTAACTGCCCTATAAGTTTATCTCTGCCTAGTTTCAGGCTCTTTTCACCACCCTTCCGGGTTTCTTTTCAGCTTTCCCTCACGGTACTTAGTTCGCTATCGGACTCGGGACGTATTTAAGGTTGGATGTTAGTGCCACCCAAATTCCCACGCGAAAAACGACGCATGGTACTCTGGTTACTTCCCCTTGTAGCTTCTGAAGCTTCGATTACAGGGCTATCACCTTCTAAGGCTCTTCTTTCCAGAAGATTCATCTCGCTTCAGGAGGCATTAGAGGAAGACCAAACTCCACATCTTTCCCTTCTTTCGAAGGGCTATTCGGTTTGCCTTCTACCGCTTTCGATCGCCTTTACTAACGGTATCTCAATTGATTTCTTTTCCTCCGGGTACTAAGATGTTTCAATTCCCCGGGTTCCCTCTCCTTTCGGAGTGCCTTACGGCAGGAAGTCCCATTCGGAGATCCTTGGATCTAAGGCTCCATGCGCCTCCCCAAGGCTTATCGCAGCTTGGCACGTCCTTCTTCGGCGCCCGAACCAAGCCATCCTCTAGGCAGATTAGCAGAGCACAATCCATTGTGCCATCTCTCATCTAGTCTCATCAAAATTCGACATCTTCCCTTTTAATGTAATGCATTAAAAGGTGCATTGTAAGCGTGTATGGACTATATCATTAGGAGGGATATAAGCATTTTGATCCGGAAGCCCAATTATCCAATAATTTTATAATACTAACTTTTCAGAATTTGAAATATATTTTAATTATTTTTTCTTGCCGATATCGTAAAAAATGGGTTCAGTGCCAGTTCGCAGGAGATCCCTGCACGATGTCACGTTTCCATATGGGTGCTCTCTCCTTTATCTGATTTATTATGTATCTGCATGCATCGAACGCCTGGCCTCTATGGGGTGCAGATACCGCTATCACGACGGAGTCCTCCGTGAGATTAACCCTGCCTATGCGATGAACAACCGCGGCGTCGGTTATTCCGAATTGCCTTATGCAGTACTCTATCATATCGCGTATTTCTCTTATGGCCATCTCACGGTAGCTTTCGTAGAACAATGCGTCCACCTTAACACCATCGGAATCCTCACGAACCGTACCTTCAAATGTAACTATGGCGCCTGCCTTTGGATTTCTAACACGATTGATTAGATCCATTATGGGTATCCCAGATTCGATTATATCCACATACATCATAACACCTAGTCAATGGCGATGTAATTCTTCAGCATGGAGAAAAACCTGTCAGTGCTGTCCTCGATCAATCTTCTGCTGTTATCGAAAACCTTGAAAACCGATCCCGCAATGAGGTCATGGTATGACTGGCCTATCATGGTCTCCCTGTAACCACGGGCGCCACCCCATACCAAGAGGACCGGTTTTTGCACCCTGTATAGCTCCTCCGCGTATCCGTCATAGCCAGTGCCATCTATTACGATTATGTTGCTGAATCTTTCCGGATGGTTCATAGAACATTTCAAGGCAACATCCGCGTTGATGCCTTCACCCATGAGCATAACATTCTTCAGTCGCATGGCCTGAACAAAATTGTAATAGAATTCAGTTGCAGAATTCATGTTGTTTGAGGATTCGGAATCCTTAATTTCCTTGCTCTCAGCCATAAAGTGTGGAATGTAAACATTGATCTTCCACTCGTTGATTCTGTCAGCAGCTCTGAGTTTCTCCCAGATCCTCTCTCCCTTGATATCTATTATAACAAGGTTCTTCTTTATGCCTGGCATGGCAGCATAGCCATAGGGAATCCTGTATCCGGAGACCAGGACTTCACCATTTTCCATGCATGATTATCCTATACCGTTATATAGAATTTAGAGTTTTTCAACAATTCTCAATGGTATTTCATAAGGAAAATGATCGGATAGCCTAGCTTCAATCAACGCTTCCCTTAATTCTGATCCTTAAATATGCTATGCGAGGGTAGTTAAATGTGCCTCCTTTAGAAAGTTAAATAAGTGCATTTTGCATGATCGTGCATAGCCCTGTGGTGTAGTGGACAAGCATTTTGGACTTTGGATCCAAAGACGGCAGTTCGAATCTGCCCAGGGCTATATAGTGGTGAAAAGATGCCAGATCCTGTTGAAGTGCCTACACAGCCTTCCATGAAGCGCGCGAGAAAATTCGCATCAATAGTGGCGGTTATAATAATAGTCATGTCCTTTGGCATACTCTACGGTCTTTCAATGGAAAGCACAGTCACCGTGAATGTAATGTACATAAACGTAGTGGTCACAGTGAATGGAGCATCCACGATCATACCTGTGCAATTTAACCACGAGACACTGGGTTCTGGCGAAAAGGTTTATTTTTCCGTGGATCTGAGAGGCGGAACGGATGGTCTGACCGTTAACGCTGTTTCATCCGGTACATCCGGGTTTACTGTTGGGTCCGTTACATCAATTCCAGTTAGCGTTGGTCCTGGCAGTACACTGAACCTTAAGCTGTTCTTCATCACACCAGATTATGATTATGCAGGTGACCTCACGGTTAATGTATCAGCAAGCTGAGTCCTTCTAAGAATGTACGGAGGAAATCTGATTGCAAAATCGGCATTTTATTTTTTATCTTGATATTTATGTTGGCCGTTAAGACGTTATGCTTTGTTTATCGATAATTTTCCACTGCCGATTTCAAAAATTATCGGATTTCAGCGCTATTCAACCGCGATGTTCTTAAAACTAATGAAGCGATCTTATGCTAACAATTCGATTCGTGAGATCTTTAATAATCGATCTAGTTTCAACGGGTTTGCATACCATATATGATATACATGGTGCTTAAAATTCACACACACAGAGATTGTTAACATTAAAAAGGAATTATCCAATGACATTATTTATTAAAAATATATAATAAAATTTTAATTTCATTTTACTCCTTTGCCTTGGCTGCCGAACCCATCTGCATCTTTGCAAAATTGTTCGCTATGTACACCATGTAGATGAGCATAAGTATCAGCAGTATGCCTCCTCCGAGCGTTATGTAAAAGTAAGCAATGGACATCGCTGTATTTGTGAGGAAATCTGAAACTGGAAGTGTTCCGCCGAAGAATTTTGGATATACGAGCGAATAGAACGGGTATATGGATATCGTGAGCAGAGTAAGGAACACGACCTTATTTTCGATTATCTTTCTCGTTGGCCTGTAGTAGAACAGTATTGGAGCTAGAACACCAATTATTATTGTTATGGCAAGAACTGGCGAGAATGGCACTGCGCTGATCGAAGCGTGTATCCATACAACGGCGACAAGCTCCAAAACTATGCCAAGATATGAGGCAACCATAGATATCCTCATATAGTTTTCAAGACCATAGAAGATGAAGGAGAAACCGTACATCAGCACGATGGCACCTATCACGAAGAGCACATCTCCTGGAGTGGATGCCCATTTGCCTGTATTGAAGGCAAGCTTTGCCAGAACGACGCCTCCGCCCGTAACGACAGACGATGCGAAGATCACGAAGACAAGGCAAAAGAGACATTCAAAGACTGAGAATATCGAGTACATCGACCTATCTGAAAATCTACCCTTCTTTATGAATTCACCGAATATTATGAAGGCATTTCTGCCTATGAATGCTATGAGCAATATGAGGAGTGGCACTGCATATATGTAAGCGGCCGGAATAAGTATCGATGGATATGCAAAGTCGGATGTAACCACCCAAAAAGCGATGAACGTACCCGTAAGCTCCCATATCGGAATCACGTATGGACTGACACGGCTCTTCGATCCATTGTAATGAAAGATAAAGAGCATTGCGCCCATTGATTCTGTTATGAACAGTGCTAGCATTATCGACATTATGAGGAAATTTAGACCAAACACTGCGTTCATATTTCACACCTCAGAAGTTCACGCCCGTTGCGGACGGCGATTCGTTTACTTCCTTGCTTACCTCTTCCCTGTTGAAGACTCTGGCTGAGAAGTAGAATGACACTGGAATCAGGATCGTGTAAAATACCATCATCGCTATACCCGGCCCTATCATTGAGGTCGATGTGTTCGCTCCCTGGTATACGTACATCACATTGTAGATGATCCATGGCTGTCTCCCCACTTCATCGACAACCCAGCCATCCTCCATGGTATACATCGCTATGATACCGAATATTGGGAAAAGTATGGCCATCCATTTATTGCTGTATGGCTGCTTTCTGACTGCCCACATGATCAGGTATGCTAGAAGGTAGAGGCCTATGAGTATGCCGAACAGCACCATGAGGTCGAACATCGTGTGCACTATCAAAGGGGGCCACAGATTCATAGGATAGTACATTAAGCCTTTTGGAACGACGAACGATGCGTTTCCAGTTCCGGCCAGCAGGCTCTGCAGGCCAGGTATGGTTATGGCACCGACGATCTTTCCATCAACTATCGTACCGAAGAGCTTCTCTGGTTCGAATCCACGGCCTCCAAGAAGATTAAGTTCAAGCGCGGAATACTTCAGTGGCTGGTTAACCATGAGGGAACTTGCTGCAAGGGATCCGGATATTCCTGCGAGTATGACATAGGCCATCGACAGCGCAGCTGTTATCTTGCTTCCCTTCATGTAGAATATGCGATCGTCCTGATTTTTGGATATCAGGTATCTGTATGCGAAGTATCCACCCATCAGCATTGTTCCTGCAAGCAATGTAACGGGAACAACGTGTGCTATCTCTGAAAGGAAGGACGGCGAATTTACTGCGGCCCATGGGTTGACATCGGTTATCTGGCCAGTATTCTCGAATACTGATATGTTGAAACCGTTTGGTGTGTTCATCCATGCGTTGACCATCACTATGAACATCGCAGAACCGAGCGTTCCCGCACCAATGAAGAATGTGAGAGCCCAGTGCGTCATCCTGTTCTTGAATGCATCCCAATAGTAGATGTATATTATCAGAAAGATGGTCTCAGTGAAGAAGGCGAATATCTCTAGATAAAACGGTACCATGGCAACAGCTGCAACCACTGTGAAGAACTTCGGGAACAGTATGACAAGTTCGGCTGCCATCACTATACCGCTTGCCGTACCTATCGCGAAGAATATGGTGAAGACCTTTGCAAGCCGTTTGGCGAGAAGATCGTAGTACCTGTCTTTATACTTTATACCAAGATATTCAGCCACACTTAGTACAACTATTGTCGATATACTCATGGTGACCAGTATTATGTGGACGCCAATCGAGTAGGCGAAGAGTAGCCTGTCAAAAGTCGTTATGAACGCCATATCTCAATTAATAACTGTTTTGTATTTAAATCTTATTTTATCATATAATAATTTTTCGTAATTAAATCGAGCTACATAATAAGGCATAAACTGATCATATATAACCTTAAATGTTAGGTTATAGCATCAATATCGATATCCGCAGACCTACTTTTTTAAAATGCCGGTTCGGGCATTTCGAGATTGCCAATTTTTAGTTGATATGATATACCAGAATAGGTATCTATGGAGTAAAACTCCTCTTAAAGGAGGAAATGAGAGCATTTAGTGTCAATTAAAAGATCTAAGAGCAATGCTGCCAGACATAAAAATCTACTAATTTTTGACAATGTTGGCATTTCAAAAATAAGAAATACGATGTTTCAATTTATTTCCATATGCTTGCTGAAAATCTGAAATCGCTTTATCTGGATGAATGGAACAGATATGTTGGACATGAATTCGTAAAGAGGATGGAACATGGTGATCTTCCACTGGAGAATTTCAAGTTCTATCTCGTTCAGGATTCCATCTACGTTGAAGAGATGCTGAGGGCTGTTATGAGATCCACAGAGCTAATGCCAAATGATATGGCAATACGCATACTTTCAGCCGTAGTGCTGGGCAGGGATAAGGGAATGGAGACTCACGCATTCCTTGAGAAGGAACTAGGGGTGGAGAAAAGCCGTAGAATGACGATGACAACTTATTCTTACACAAGACATCTAAGGTATTCTTCAACTGTGGGATGGCCACAATTCCTTGCTGCCTGGATCCCGTGCATGTGGGGATACTCGGAGATCGGAAAGACTGTTTTGAATTCTCCAAATAAATACTACAGATCTTGGGCAGAGTTCTATGCCTCTAAGGAATATGCTGACAGAGTCTCGGTCATACTTGAGGCCATGGACAGGTTCAACGGTGACATAACGGAGATAAAGGACTATTTCGTGATCAGCCTTAAATTCGAACAGATGTTCTGGCAGGCCGCGCTTGAAATGGAAAACCCCATCTGATGACTTCATATGCCGCCCCAATGTATAATATGATGATCCAGCCCCAAATATTCATCTAGTTTGATAGGCCCCTATAAAAATATATTTTACTATTCGTTACGATAATACATGTCCCTGAAAGGAGTTGTGATGGCCGGAGGCAAGGGAACGAGGCTGAGGCCTATAACATATTCGATACCGAAACCGCTCGTTCCAGTGGCTGGAAAGCCCGTGATATCGTACATACTGGATGCATTTTACAGATCGGGAATAAATGATATAATAATAACAACCGGTTATAAGTTCGAATCCCTCATAAAGGGCGTTTTGGAAAATAAAGACAGCCCACAGAACATACTTTTTTCTGTGGAAAAGGAGGCCGCCGGAACAGCTGGGGGAGTAAAGATTGCAGAAAACTTTCTCGACGATACTTTCGTGGTGGGGAGTGGGGATATACTTATAGATTTTGACATAGGAGAGATGATAAAAGAGCACCAGCGTAAGAAGAACAGGATAACGATCGCAGTGACAAAGGTAGATGATCCATCCCAGTTCGGAATAGCGGAGATAGATGAGGAAGGCTACATCAAGCGATTCCTGGAAAAGCCAGGGAAGAACGAGACCTTCTCGGACACCATAAATGCGGGTGTTTACATCATGGATCGATCACTTCTCCGGTACATACCATCAACAGGTCAGTTCGATTTTGCAAAGGATCTGTTTCCAAAGCTGATCTCGCAGGGCATAAAGATAGGCACATACCTCATAGATGGTGTGTGGCTGGATGCCGGAAGGCCAAAGGATGTTATAAAGGCAAACCAAATAATGGTTGAGAAATATGGTGAGAACTTCAATGGATCCGGAAGGGCAATAATAAGATCAAAGGTACCACAGGGCTGCTCCATAAAGCCGCCCATATACATAGGAGAGGGCGTACACATAGGAAACAACAGCACCATATCCGGATCTGCCGTTTACGATGGCGTTTCTATAGGCGATGACGTTCAGATCGAGAATTCTGTCATAATGGCATCGTCAAAGATAATGCGGGGAACAAAGGTTGTGAACTCCGTGATAATGCAGAACACAACGATAGGCGAAGATTGTGAGATACATGACAGCGTATTATCACAGAAATTGAACCTGCAGAATGGATCGAAGGTGTTCCAGGTTGCCCTGTCATCTGAGATAGTACAGGATGAAAACTAGTATTATGAGGATAGCTATGGCGATCGATATATAGATCAGGTTCCTGTCGTTTCCAAATATTATAGGTATTGGCCCGATCATTATCAGGCCGCCATAATGTTTTTCGGATCTCCTTTCCTTAACTGTTTCTTCTTCGTTAATCCCTCCGTATTCTGGTGGAATGAATATTCTCTCAGAATTGCCGGAGAGATGAAACGGCGCAAAGAACATTATGACGATTCCCAGAAAGATCAGAAAAAACGGTATTATGGATAGGCCGGAACCGTAAATAACGGGAAAAATCACAAAAAGAGCAAAATGAGCAATCCCGATTGCTGCCATTGCAATCAGGATCAGGATACCCGCAAGCACAAGCAGGTAGCCAATACGGAATAGATTCATATCACAGGAAGCCAGCCTTCTGGAGTATCAGGAGATCATCGGTTGTCAACTCTTCGCCATTCTTGAATTTCTCGAAGAGTACCTCTGCCTTCTGCTGAAGCTCGTCATCCTTCTCCTTCTTCTTTGTGGCTCTCTTCTTTGTCCTGAGTCCAGCTATGACCTTTTCCAGATCCTTCAGATCGTTCTTCGCCTGTATGAATGCTTCATGCTCCTGCTCGGATTCCTTGCCATATTTGATTGCCATCTCGTGCATTTCATCGGCTTTCTTCCTGACCTCATCCAGCTCCTGCAGGGACTTGTTTATGTCGTTGCTTATCTCAGATATCTGGTTAGATATCTCCTCTGCCCTCTTCTTGAGATCCCTTGCAAGCGTCTTCTCCTTGTCGATCTCGGCCAAGAGCGCCTTTACCTTTTCGTTCTCGCTCAGCTGCTTCTCCCTGTCCTCCTTCATCCTCTTGATCTCATTGTTTAGGCGCTTAATCTCCTGAACTACCTTGTCCTCCTCGGCCTTGGTTAGCTGCATCGTCTCCTGTTTCTTTATGAGCTTCTGCAGTTCCCTCTCCTTTGCCTTGATGTCCCTCTGATTGACGTTGGCATAGTTGGCTTCTTCCGTTATTTTCTTGTACTCCTTCCTGAGCTCTGAGAGCTTTTTGAAATGCTCTTCCTTTTCCGTCCTTATCTTCTGAACTTCCTCGATGAGGGCATTCTTCTGTGATATCTTCTGTTTGACCTGATCCCTCATCTCGTGGACCTTGGCATTGAGCTGGTCCCTCTGTTCAGCATAATTACGGCTCTGCTGTGCAGCTTCATCCCTTTTCTTTATGTGCTCTTCTATTGCTTTTCTCAGAATGTCTCTCTTTTCCTCAAACTCCTGGAGAAGATCCGTCATAGTAACACTTCATTGCAGAATTCTATCCTTTATTAATGTGGGGCATATATAGATTTCGCAATCCTTCCATCCAGTGATCTAAAAGATCAGTACCTGCTTATTATCGTCACGATGTCCTCGTCCATGAGCTGGTAATCTATTCCTACCCTCTGCTCACCGATTGGCCTGTTCTTGCCCGATACGATTGCGTATCTGAATGAATCGATCATGCTCCTGTTGATCTTCCTGCACACCTCCCTTACCGTTGTACCTTCCCTCACGATGAGTGGCTTCTGGAAATCCACCACTCCAGCTTTGTTCCTGAGATATATACGAATGAGGTTAAGGGATCTGAAGATCCCCTCCTTCAGTTCCTCCATGCCATATCCTGTCTTAGCCGATACCTTGAAAACCTCGCCGTACTGCGAAACCTGTGATATATCGAATGAAGGATTCATGTCTATCTTGTTGACCGCCACTATCGAGGGTATGTAAACGTAGCGTCCCTGGAGCGTTTCGATTATATCTTCTACAGAAACGTTCTCGCGGATGTACACGTCTGCATTGACCAACTTGAACTCCTTCATTATCTCTTTCATATAGTCCTCGTCTATGTCCACGTTTTTTGGCCTGTGGATCCTTAAGCCGCCTGACGTCGTCTTTCGTATTTCCACATTCCTGCGCTTTCTGTTCACGACGATCCCAGCGTTGTACAACTCTGTCAATATCTTGTCTATGCCTCCAGCCTGTACATCCGTAACTATCACGATTAGATCGGCTGCCCTGACCGCGCTCAGTATCTCTCTGCCACGGCCGGCGCCATAGGAAGCGTTCTCTATTATACCTGGCAGATCCAGTATCTGTATCTCTGCACCCTTGTACTCCAGGATGCCAGGTATGGCTTTGAGTGTGGTGAATGCGTAATCTCCGATCTCGCTCTCTGAGTTTGTCAATTTGTTGAGCAGACTGCTCTTGCCAACGTTTGGAAAACCAACAAGTGCAACCGTTGCATCCCCTGATTTCGGCACGGCAAATCCACTGTGAGAACCACCATGCCTTGCGCTGGCCTCCATCTGTAGTTTTGCTATCTTAGCCTTCAGCAAACCGATGTGATGCTCTGTAGCTTTATTGTACTGTGTTCGCTTGATCTCGTCCTCAATTTCCTTAATCCTTTCTTCGATCGTTGGCATCTGTTCTACTTTCTTCCCTAATTTTCAACCTCTTTATATCTCTTTGCGGTACCTCTCTACTCATTATGAGAGCCCTTTTCTATGGCCTCTAGCATTGGTAAACGGATAAACCATAGCAAATTTTTCCAATCGTTAGGCCAGAACTTCAAAACCTTTAAGATGCTTGAAATGCATGGTCTCTACATGCCCAATCTTTTACTAAACCCTGATATAAATGGCGACAGGATCATATTCGTTTGCTGCGACGATCTCTGGGAACACGATCTGAAGAGCGGATCGACAAGAAAAATCGTGTCAAATCTCGGTGTGATAAACAATGCCAGATTTTTCCCCGATGGAAGGAAGATAGCGATACGTGTCATGAGAGGATCGTCCCTCAACACTGCCGATCTGTATTATTACGATGGCGCGAACGGAGAGATAAAAAGGATCACGTATTTCTCTGGAAAGAGCACCGGAAGAAGGATGTTCACCGATATTGCAGGTTTTGATCCGGATGGAAACCTCATAATATCAACGGATGCTTTGCAGCCATTCTCTTCCATGACATGCCTCTACAGGGTCGAAAATGACGGTATCAATTTCGTACCATTGAATCTTGGGCCTGCAACGCATATAATGTTCGTTGATGGAAGAAGGGTTCTTGGCAGAAACACGTTTGAGCTTCCCCACTGGAAGGGGTATCGTGGTGGCACGCGTGGTAAGATCTGGATCGAAGCGGACAACCGCACGTTCAAGAAGATAGTTGATATAAGCACACACGTGTCCAGCCCCGTTATAGTTGGGCAGCGCATATACTTCATCACCGACATCGATGGTTTCGGCCAGATATACTCCACAGATCTCAACGGGGAAGGCATGCGAAAGCATACTTCATTCAGGGATTATTATCCAAGGCATCTGAACACAGACGGCACCAGAATAGTTTTTTCAATGGGAGGATCGATATACATTTTCAATCCAGATACTGAAGAAATAAAGAAAATTGAGATAGGTGATCTTGAATCGCCTGAGGACAGGCTAATCAGCGTACCCTCAAAATTTGTCGAGGATTTTTCACCACTCGATGGCGATCTCATAGCCTTCGTGAGCAGAGGCCAGGCCTTCGTACAGGATGTGTCTGGTAGCTACGTGCTGAAGGTGCCAGAACCGCTCAGGATAAGATACGTGAGGAGGGCGGGCGAGACGAGGGTGGCGTTCATCCATGGAACACGGGAAGGTGATTTTCTCGGGATCTATGACTACAGGACTGGAAAGGCGGAGAAATTCAAAGAGAACCTTGGGAACGTATTTGCAATGGCTGTAGACCGTAATGGCAAATTCGCAGTCGTTGCCAATGATAGGTTCGAGATCATGACCGTTGACCTAGAAACAGGAAAGCCAACCGTCATTGAACGCAGCAGGGAAGCCATGATAACGGATTTCACCATATCGGATAATTCAAGGTTCATAGCTTACGGATTTCCATTGAAGCACGGAGAGACTGATGGCTATGTTATGCAGACAATCCATGTGTATGATATGGAAGATCACAGAATTTTCGCTGCAACCACTGAAAATTCACACGATTACGCACCTGCCTTTGACGCAGATTCAAAGAACCTTTACTACCTCTCCTACAGGAGTTTGGATCCCAGCCCGGACAGAGTTGTTTTGAATTTCAGCTTCGAGGTTGTCTCCAAGCCCTTCGTTATACCGCTGATCCCAGGATCGCCCAATCCGACAAAGCTTGTTCCGCGATCAATGGCTCCAGAAGCTGGAGAATACGATCTCAATGACCTGTATAAGAGGTCCAGCCCCATAAACGTAGATCCAGGAGATTATAGAATGATCATTCCACTAGAATCGTCAATTCTGATCTACAGCGTTCCAGTGCATGGAGAATTTGCGGCGTACTACCAAGGAGCTCCAGAAAAGGGTGTGCTTCTGAAATACGACGTTAAGACCAAAAAGATCACCGAGGTCAAGAAGAACCTGACCGATCTCAGGTTGTCCGAGGACAGGAAAACTGCCATGGTGAGAAAGGACGATGGAAAGATCTATACTTTCTCTTTAGAAAAGCCAGAGGACGAAAGGCTTGTGGAAACTGACAAGAGGCCGCTAGTTTCCAGCGTTAAGGATGAGTTCCTTCAGATGTATGACGAAGCGTGGAAGCTTGCCAGGGATAACTACTGGAACGAAGCTGTGGCAAAGGAGATCTCCGAACAGATATACGAAAAGTACAGGAGTATGGTACCCCTGTGCAAGACCAGGTACGATCTGAGTAATGTTATAGTTGAGATGCAGGGGGAATACCGCACATCGCATTCCTATGAGATGGGTGGTACATTCACGGATAAGGATCCATTCAGGAGTGGCAGGATAGCCTGCGATTTCAAGCTCGATGGTGAACACTATGAGATCACAAGAGCCTACGCCGGCGATTATTCAAACGAGGGTGAGAAATCGCCAATATTCGAGTACGGCATAGATCCAACTGGTTACCGCATTGAAGAGATCGACGGTGAAACCGTTGGTGCAGGCGGAAATATATACCGTGTTCTCTCAGAAAAATCCGGAACATCAGCAAGGATAAGGCTATCCAAGGAAAGTGGAGAGAAAAAGGATCTGATGATCGATATAATGGATGATGACCGATTCATCAGATACCGATCATGGGTTGAGGCAAACAGGAAGTACGTCCATGAGAAGAGCAATGGCACAATTGGCTACATTCACATACCGGACATGGGAATGATGGGACTGAACGAGTTCTACAGGCTCTTCATAAATGAATCATCTTACCCAGGACTGATAGTGGATGTTAGATTCAACGGTGGAGGCTTCGTGTCCCAGCTGATAATAGAAAAACTGATGAACAGGAGACTCGGATATGATAATCCAAGAAGGGGTACGCTGAGCCCATATCCGACAAACTCTGTGAGGGGGCAGATGGTGGCCATAACAAACGAATATGCAGGATCTGACGGGGACATCTTCAGTTTTTCGTTCAAAAAGCTTGGCCTTGGTAAGCTCATTGGCACCAGGACATGGGGAGGGGTGGTTGGCATAAGCCCAAGGCGCAAGCTCATAGACGGTACCGTGCTAAGCCAGCCAGAATTTGCGTTCTGGTTCCGCGATGCTGGATTCGGGGTGGAGAACTATGGTGTTGATCCGGATGTTGAGATAGAGTACGCGCCGCATGACTATCTGAGCGGAAAGGACCCCCAGATCGATTATGCAATTGACACCCTGCTCGAAGAACTCCGAAACTGGAACGAGGAGCTGCCTCAGAGGCCTTCTTAAAATATATTATAACAGCATCTAATATATAAAATAAGGTTAAAACTTTTTAGAGATATACTTATATACGACGTTTAGTTAATTTATATGCATAACTCGATAAGCTTAACTATATATTTGCAATCATTGATTTCCTATGGAAACTTCAGAAGAGGTTACTATGATCAATAAAGGTGATGACGGTAAGTCCGGTATTAGGTATTACACCACCATTGAGGAACTGTCAAGGGCAATCAACGCCGGCCTCAGCCTCCAGGACCGGCGGATGAGTGAGGAAGAGGCCATGGAGGCTGCTGAACATATTATAAACTTTTTTGGTTATAATGATCGTGTTATCGATAACATGCTTGAACCTGAAGACAGGGATTCTTTCTACACCATGGAAGATATAGGGATACTGCAGACCGAGAGGGAAGAAACCACACTATTCGATGGAAGAGAATGGCGGATACATTACTGGATACTCAATATAAACAAGATCATAGAACTCGCAAATATGCAGGTGGATTATAAAAAGAAGATAACAAATGATGAATACAAGATATATGACGAGATCCCTGATGACTACTGGAAGGTTGTTGAGTAGGGATGCCCGATGCATGTAGCTGTTCTCGATCGGGACAAGTGCCACCCGAAAAAATGTCATCATGAGTGCCAGTTTTATTGCCCTCCCGTCAGAAACCATGTGATGGCCATAGATTTTCCTGACCCAGACGGGCAGCCACTTATATCTGAAACGCTCTGCATAGGCTGTGGGATATGCATAAGGCGATGTCCATTTGGTGCCATAAAGATCGTCACGCTTCCTGATGAACTGAATAAGGAGGTGCTGCACAGATACGGCGTTAATGGCTTTAGAATATATTCCATCCCAACCATTTCGCCTGGCAGGGTATCAGCCATACTCGGGCAGAATGGCCTTGGAAAGACCACGACGCTCAACATACTTTCAGGCATAACTGTACCTAATCTCGGATCGTACGAGAAGCCACCATCAAAGGAAGAGGTCATTGAAAGATTCGCAAGAACCGAGATGGGAGCCTATTTCCGTGGGCTTTACGAGCAGAACAAGAGAGCGGTGCTGAAGAACCAGTACGTGGATTATATTCCCAAGGTGGCCAAGGGCACGATAGGAGATCTGCTGAGAAAGAACGATGAAACTGGAAGATACAGCGACGTCGTAACGCAGCTCAACCTAGAAAATTCTGTCAACAAGAACGTATCTGAATGCTCTGGTGGCGAACTGCAACGGCTGGCCATAGGCACTGTGCTTGAAAAGGACGCAGATATATACCTATTCGATGAGATGACGTCATACCTCGATATAAATGAGAGGCTCAATGCATCAAGGATAGTTCAGGAACTGGCCAAGAAGAAGACGGTAATAGTGGTGGAGCACGATCTAGCTATACTCGACTGGCTGGCGGATTCTGTCAATATAGTGTATGGAGATCCAGGTGTTTACGGTATATTCTCTGAACCGCTATCAACTAACAGGGCAATAAACGCGTATCTGTCAGGTTTTTTGAAGGAGGAGAATGTACGAATAAGGAGCTATCCGATAGAGTTCGAGGAAAAGACGTCCAGAAGGGACAAATTCACGCAGGATCTCATCTCATGGACCGATCTAAAGAAGACGCTCGGCGATTTCACTTTGGAGGTATCACCGGGAAAGATACACAGGAGCGAAATCGTGGGCATACTGGGAAAGAACGCGCTTGGAAAGAGCACATTCATAATGATGCTTGCCGGCGTACTCAATCCTGATTCGGGATCAATATCGCAGAACTTAAGGGTATCCTACAAGCCCCAGTACATATCCACATCATTCGGCGGATCGGTATCGGACCTAATAAGAACATCGCTCGGCGAACGATCGGATGATTCGTTCGTAAAGAACGAGATCTTCCATCCCCTCAGCATAGAGGATATCATGGAGAATCCGGTTGATGGCCTTTCTGGAGGCGAACTCCAGAGGCTTTCCATAGCCATAACACTGGCAAGGGACGCTGACATATACCTGCTTGATGAACCATCGGCGCACCTTGATTCCTCGTTCAGAATGGTGGTTGCGAAGGTCATAAGGAGAGTCATGGAGAACACGAAGAAGACCGCCATGGTGGTCGATCATGATATCTATCTCATAGACATCATTTCTGACAGCCTCATAGTGTTCTCCGGTGTACCTGGATCCCATGGATATTCTGAGGGCCCCATGGACATGCGTGAAGGTATGAACAGGTTCCTTAAGATCGTCGGTGTAACCTTCAGACGGGATCAGAACTCAAGGAGGCCGAGGATAAACAAGGAAAACAGCAGCCTGGACAGGATGCAGAAGGAACAGAACAATTACTATTATTCGTGAGTTATGAAGATAGAGGAAAGGGACGGCCTTGCAAGGATAGCCAAGTTCGAAACACCACACGGAGTCATAGAGACACCCACGGTTCTGCCCGTTATAAATCCAAACATAATGAACATAACTCCACAGGAAATGAAGCCTCTCGGCCTTCAGGGTGTGATAACCAACAGCTACATAATACTGAGGACACCTGAACTAAAGGAAAGGGCACTCAGAGAAGGGCTGCATTCCCTGATAGGATATGATGGACCAATAATGACCGATTCTGGCACATTCCAGAGCTACGTTTACGGCTCAATCGAGTTCAACAACAGGGAGGTCGTCGACTTCCAGCGAAGGATAGGGAGCGACATTTCAACCATCCTTGACGTTTTCACTACGCCTGGTACGCCAAAGCCAGAAGCAGAGAAGGCCGTCATCGAGACGTACAACAGGATGCTGGAGGTCAACGACGAACAGGGCATCATAGCCGGACCTGTGCAGGGTGGGGTGTATCCGGATCTTAGGCGGAAATCGGCCGAGCTGATGAACTCGACTAATGCCGGATACCATCCAATAGGGGGCGTTGTACCCCTCCTGGAGACATACGACTATTCAACGCTTGTGGACATAATAATCAATTCAAAGATCAACCTCAGCTTCAATAAGCCGGTTCATCTATTTGGCGGCGGCCACCCAATGTTCTTTGCATTTTCCGTATATCTAGGAATTGATCTGTTCGATTCAGCATCATACATCAAGTATGCCAAGGACGACAGATTAATATATCCTGACGGAACAAGGGATCTTTCACGTATAACAGAACTGCCGCAGTGGAGCCCACTGTACGACAGGTACACCGTAAAGGAGATCAGGGATCTTGACAAGGAAAGACGAAGCCTTGAGATCGCGAGGCATAACCTCAAGGCCATATTCATGGAGATATCCGAGATAAAGGAGCGCATATATGAAGAGGGACTGGCACAGTACGTGGCACAGAAGGCCAGATCCCATCCAAGCCTGATGAAGGCCTATTGGAGGATCATGTCGTACTCAAATATACTTGAGAAGTATGAGGATCTTTCCAAGAAGACCGCCTATTTCTTTTACGATTCCTTCTCAACGAAGAATCCATATGTGTCCAGGATCAACAGGTTCACCGAATCCTATCTTTCCTCTAATAAGAAGGACACATATGCATTCACCTACAGGGCATGGAATCCTGGTTATACCAATTCTGAATTCGTCAGGGATGTGTACCAGAAAATAGACTGCAACGCCCTCATATCCTGGTCTGGAACATTTGTACCGGCAGAACTGGAGAATACATATCCGATAGAGCAGACTGTGAGCTCTGGCTTTGAGCCTGAACCTGATTTTTCAAGAGCCAAAGATCTTATAGCTCCTTTCAGGGTTGATATGTATAAGGGCGAGAAATTCGAAGGGGAACAGGTGAGGAGCTTTAACCTTAACAAGATAAGGATGGTTGCCGACTATCAGTTCGGTTCAGGCGTCGGCAAGATGCTCTTCAGGGACGATGTCAAAATAAATGTCTCTAAAACTGGCAGAATAAGGGGCATACTGTCAAAAGAAGGCAGGCAGATTGCAACGATGCGCAACGACGGGTTTTTCACACTGACCTATTATGGAGCCTCTCTGATCCATTCGCAGCTTAAGCCCCCCGCCATGAGGGTCACCGTATCGAAGGAGAGCGCTGAGTACAATGCCAAGGGTTACAGCGTATTCTTCAAATTCATACTTGGTTCAGACGAGAACATAATTGCGAAGAACGATGTTCTGGTTGTGGACGAGGATGACGTCCTGGCCGCAGTTGGAAAGGCCATGGTCTCCGGAAGAGAGCTCAGAGAATACACGGATGGCATAGCTATAAAGGTTCACGAGGGTAGAGATCAATCAGAGAAATAGGATATCACGCCTATTGAAACTATCATTATGCAAATACCCAGTATCTCTATCGGACCAACCGGTTCGTTGAAGAGGAATATGGACGTTATATCCGCGAATATCGGTTCTCCTATCAGTATTACGCCGACCTTTGTTACGTTCATTCTGGATAGTGCCGAAACGTAAACGTAAGTCGCAAGGAATGTTGCGAATATTGCTGTGAATACTATTACGAAGATGGCGTAGTATGAAAACACGAGCGGATACATGTCAGTTGGCATGAATGCAAGGGACAGCACTCCGACCACGACGATCTGCAGGAATGAAAAAACCAGTGGATCCACATTGGAAGCGTATTTGGATATGTATACGAGCTGCATCGCATAGAATATTGCTGCTATGAACGTCAGTATATCTCCAGATTCTATGGCAATATTGTGCAGGCCGCTGTAGGACATCAGGACGAGCCCCAGGAAGGCGAATACGGATGAATAGACCTCGATCCTCATGACCCTGCGCTTCAGGTAAAGGTAGGATATGATGGGTACGAATACAACATATATTCCGGTTATCGTGCCGGATAATGCAGGCTCCGTGTACTTGAGGCCAACTGTCTGAAGGTAGTAGGCTATGAAGAGAAATACGCCGGCCACCACACCGTACTTGATCGTATTCCTGTTTGTCTGGATCAGTTTCCTGTAAACGAATGGCAGGAAGATGAGGGAGGCTACTGCGAAACGCACGGCCAGAAATGATACTGGGGAGAGATAGGCGAATACATCCTTGATCATTGGGAACGTGACGCCCCAGATGAACGTAACGAATATCAGCAGCGCCAGGTAAATTGCATCCTTTCTATCCATGGTCTACTTCCACATGGAATACAGTATGCCTGGATTTCTGAGAAGTACTTTAATTATCACAGTGGAAGGATAATCTATATCGCCGCTCCTGTTTATTACATCTATTATCTTTTCATTTGATATCATGCTGTATATCCTGTTGAAGGATCTGTCGCTTATCCTTGAGTATATACGCTGGATCATTGCGTCCTTCTTCAGCTCCTTACCTATGGTGTTTCGTATTTCTCTGTCGTACTTCTTCAGGGATGCTTTACAGCTATCGTTTTCGAGGGCCTCAACCACGTGATTCGCTGCCACATCAGAAGAGAATATCCCCGTGTATATGCCTCCACCAGAGAGCGGTTTAACTATGCCACCCGCATCGCCAACGAGAACTGTTCGCCTAGAGTTGAGACGTTCGGCCATCCTTATTGGTATCCCGGCTCCCGTTATGCCAAGGGTCCTGTTGTCTCCGAACCTGCGGGAAAGGTTTTCCATGTACGGGCGGGCGGATGTTCTGTAGCTGCCAGTGCCCACTCTGACTATGTCACCGCCAGGCACTGCCCAACCGAAGAAGCCATGCGTGTACTGCGATCCAAGGTACACGTTAACGGAATCCTCGTCCTCTATTTTTGATGCCATATCGTACTGCAGAGTAGAGACGACATGCTTCTGCCTTATTCCGTATACATCCCGCCTTACGATGCTGTTTATACCATCGGCGCCGACCACTATCCTGGCATCCTCCTCCTTGATGTTGCCATTTTCCCTGTATCTGACTGTTACGTGATCGTCATGCTCCGTAACGGACAAGGCTCTTGCATTTATTCTGATGCCAGATCCGGCCCCGATTGCCATCGCCGCTACGTCCTTATCAAAAGCATCCCGGAATAGTACTATTGTGGGGTCATCCTTCTCTATGTGAACACTCTTTCCATTTGGAAAAAATATGTTTGCACCTCTTACAGTGCCTGCTATGCTCTTTGTGCGGACATACTGAAGGACGCGCTGTGATACCAGGCCAGTGCATTCCACGGGCTTGCCAACTTCCCTGTGCTCTTCCAGGATATCAACGCTGAATCCGGCCCTTGCAAGCCTGTATGCGGCAAATGAACCTGAGGGGCCCGCTCCTATCACTATGACGTCCTTCACCTTTTCCCATTTAAATCTTGGTTATAAGTTTTTACCGTTATTCATCGCTAACTCGAAATTAGAAAACTGTCATTTCGATCGGCCATGGTTTTGTTCGCTAAGTCATTGTATTTATGAATTGAGGTGTGCCTGTGCTCCATAATAATGGTACGATGAAAACCGTAGATGCAATAGGGCATGAAGCTCAGGAAAAACGCTTGAAAGCCGCCATCAACGCATAAGTTTTTGGATTCGGTGCATGGAATTAAGGTGAAATCCATGATGTTCGTCGGATCAGCAACATTTAAGTACGTGAAATTGATATCTAATTATCGATATCTAAAAATCGATCCGAGGTGATGAATGATGTTTGGAGGAATGAGGGGCCCATGGGGCCATCATGTATACCACTCTAGGGGCTTCGTTGGGATCAGATACTGGATCCTGAGGATACTCTCAGAGGGTGAAAAGACTGGAGCAGAGATCATGTCAACGATGGAGAGCATCACCATGGGAAGGTGGAGGCCTTCTCCTGGTGCTGTGTATCCACTTCTCAGGGACATGGAAGAGGAGGGATACGTGAAGAGCACTGAGAGAGATAACAAAAAGTACTATTCGCTCCAGGAGAAGGGCAGGGAGATGTTGAACATGCTTGGAACCGGGCCTTATTTGGGGAAGGACGTGGAAACTTCGGGCATAGATGAAACCATCGATCGCATAGGCGATTACATAAACTACCTAAAGGACAACCGCGAGCAGATCAGATCCTCTCAGCTCTCTATAGAAAAACTAAAAAGGTTAAAGGCGGAAATAGATTCGATAATAGGCTGAATCATCCAGCCTTTTCAATTTTCTTCTTTAGATCGGCTATCTCTTCCTGAAGCTGTTTATTCATAGGATTTTTCTTTGCCTTTTCTTCAAGTTCTTGAAGCTTCATCTCCAGGCTCTTCTTCTTTCTGTTCAGATCTCTCTTGCTCAGGCCCATAATCACGCACCAATAGGTATCTACCAGCTTGATACCGATACCTTATTACGATATCTCATTTTTTTATATATTAATTTTCAGGTGATTTTTATGAAAAGGCATTATTTTATTATTTCCGATTCCTAAATTTTTTACATAGCCTTTTAGGTGATACCTTAAATAAGTGAAGGCAGTTTTGAATAAAAGATAGCTAATACAAAAAATTTTCAATCAGCTAGAAATTTCTAAGCAAAACGATCTTGTATACAAGATTTCATTCGATAATAATCCTAATAAATACTATTCATAATTGTCGGATGACAAAAAGCATGATATCTTGAACCGAGTTTGATGGGTAAACTGAAATGTGCTAAAACAGATCTTATAAACATAGTCATCAGGCATTCCAAGGAAGTAAAAATCATACCAACTAAACAGTTGAATTAAAAATTTTAAATTACGCTGGTTGGCCATGTTTCGACTAGACAAATCTATTTACATATAACTGAAGTACATAAATACAGCTCTGGATGTCTATCATTTATTTAATCGATCGATTTCGTGGAATATCTAACATATCGTAAATTACAATAAACTATCATTTACATTTGCTCAAGAATTCCATAATATAAACGATAATTAATGATCGCTTGCCACATAACTATACATCGGATTCATTTAAGTTTAAATGAGGTTTAAAACGTTATTGGTTATTTGAAGTAAGTAATTTGGTTAACAAAAAATCCATGAATACTATTTACATAGTATTAACCATAATTACAAATTATCCAATGCAACAAAAAATTAAATAAAGAATAATGATCCAATATAGGGTGATTAGTTGGATATTAAAAACTATCTTGCCAGCGATGAAAATATTCTAGCCGAATATAAAGGAAAAGGAGAACATTTTTATGCGACGGATAGAAGAGTTATAAAAGCACAGAAGAATAAATTTCTCGATGTTTCCTACAACCATATTACTTCTATAAGCGTAGATGAGATCAAATACAAGGCTCTGATAGCTCTTGGGATAATATTGTTTATTGTGGGAATAATCCTGTTATTTTTCTCAACCGGAGCAGGAATCGCGTTAATCGTCATTGGACTTATTTTAATTATTCTGTATTTTGTCTATAAGAAATCAGAATATGTACTGCGTATTTCTGATGGTAATTCTATATCTTTACCAAAGACGAGAGCTGGAAATGTTGAAAATTTTGTAAAGGTGATAAGAGATAAAGTAAGGTAAAGCATAATTTAGATTAATAATAAATTTAACTCCAATTTTTTATTTTTCATAATAATGTCTACATTGACCACCTGATTTGAATCCAATCTATATGAGGCAATTCCATAATTTTTTAAGGTGTAATTCAAATATCGCGGTATAGACCATTAAAACGTATTCAATAAATGTATCATCCATACCATAATTATCAATATTGATATCGTTTTAACATTTTCTCTTAAATAGATCTAAACTATCGGTATTCATCAGTTTTATCAAGATTTCATGTTATGCCTGTGATACTTTGTTCATTTGAGAATATTGTGGCTTATAACGCAAAGAGAAATGCTGATTTTCAAAGTAAAAATGCAATCTTGTTACGTAATGTCAGATCTCCGATCTAAAAATATAAATCATGAATACTCATTGGCTGCTATGCCAGAGGATCTTGTTTCTAAAACGCTGAAAAGAATTGAGGAGGATAAAGTAGAATTTTTGCAGATGCAGTTTACAGATATAATCGGGAATGTCAAGAGCCTGACAGTTCCGAAGAACAGGTTCGAAAATGCACTGACAGAAGGTGTCGTTTTTGATGGGAGCTCTGTTGCAGGATACGCACAGATAGAAGAGAGCGATATGCGTGCCATACCAAACCTCGAGAGTTACACGTTGCTGCCGGACGAATTCGGAAAGAACAAGATTGCCAGGTTTGTATGCAGCGTTTATTCACCAGATGGCACGAGGTTTCCAGGTGACCCAAGATACGTGCTGGAACGTATACTTGACCAGGTTCACAAGGAAGGCAATGAGTTCTTCGTTGGCCCTGAATTTGAGTTCTTCCTATTCAAGCGGGACGAACATGGAAATCCGACAACGGAACCCAGCGATTACGGAGGATACTTCGACAATACACCTCTTGATTCTGCAAGCGACATAAGGCAGCAGATAATGAAGGAGCTATACGACCTTGGCTACCAGCCAGAGGCGGCGCACCACGAGGTTGCCTATGGACAGCAGGAGGTCGATCTCAGATACGCCCCAGCTCTCAAAATGGCAGACAGGATCGTCATGCTCAAAAGCATAATAAAGAACATAGCAGAAAGAAATGGCCTCTATGCATCATTTATGCCGAAGCCAATAAACGGCGTTAACGGATCTGGGATGCACATACACCAGAGCATAATGAGCGCTGATGAAAAGACGAACAGATTCTACGACAAAAATGCGAAATACGGCCTAAGTGAATACGCAATGCATTACCTCGGTGGAATTCTGAAATACATAAACGAGGCCTCTGCCATACTTGCATCAACGGTAAACTCCTATAAGAGGCTTATACCTGGATATGAAGCCCCCGTCTACATATCATGGGCTAACAAGAACAGATCTGCGCTGGTCAGGATACCTGCCGGTGAAGGTGTCAGAAAGAGGATGGAGCTCAGATGCCCGGATCCTGCCGGTAATCCATACCTGCAGTTCGCCGTAGTGCTTGGGATGGGCCTGGAGGGCATAAAGAACAGGATAGAGCCGCCCGAACCTGTTGAAAAGGATATATTCCACATGACGCCAGAGGAGAGACAGGCTGAAGGCATAATGTCCATGCCAGAGAGCCTTGGGGAAGCCCTTCATCATCTGAGATCAAGCAAGCTGATGAAAAACGTTCTTGGAGACCACGTGTACGAGAACTTCATAACAGTAAAGCAGAGGGAATGGGATCAGTTCAGGTCCTATGTTGGAGAATGGGAGATAAAGAGATACCTACCGACTCTATGATTTTCATTATCTTCAAATTTTTCATCTTTTGATATTAGGCATTTCCTTTTGCGTATTTTCTTTTATGCGGCCAAGGAGCAATATTGAGGCTTAAATGCAAAACTGGAAAAATTGATAAAGATATATAACATCAACATAGGCTGGCACTGGACATCTGTACGGAACAATCGCTTCAGGTCAGGATATTCCTGCGCGCAGGCGTGGCATTCCGCAAAGTAAAATACAGTCGCCCGCGTATACGTGGATGCCAGTGGCAATATCAGGGTAGCGTTATGATTGAGATATGGACCGAGAAATACAGGCCTAAGAGCCTTTCTGAAATATACGGTGAAGACGAAAACATCCAAAAGCTCAAGTCGTTTGTAGAGAAAAAAGAAATACCGCATCTGCTCTTCGCCGGATCAGTTGGTACTGGAAAAACATCAACTGCGATTGCACTTGCCATAGAGCTCTTTGGCGACTCATGGAAAGAAAATATGGTGGAGATGAACGCATCCAACGAAAACGGCATAGACGTCATAAGAAATAAGATCAAGGATATAGCCAGGATAAAGCCATCCAATCCACTGGGTTTCAAGATACTCTTTCTGGATGAAGCAGATCAGTTAACTGCCGAGGCACAGGCCGCGCTGAGGAGAACCATGGAGATATACTCCGAAACAACCAGGTTCATCTTCTCATGCAATTATTCCTCGAAGATCATACCGCCCATACAGTCCAGAACCGTTGTCATGAGGTTCCGCCCTGTTCCAGATGAGTATATAAGCAGAAAGCTGCAGGAGATCGCGAAGAACGAGGGTTTTCAGATCGATGACGAGAGTATGCATGCGCTGGTTGAGGTTTCGGCTGGAGACATGAGAAAGGCCATAAACGTGCTCCAGGCCGTATACACTTCAGGGGAGATCTCTCCAAAGAAGATATACGAGATCATTGGATATGCCAGCCCGGAAAAGATACAGAAGATGATATCGAGGGCAATCAACGGCCTGTTCGATGAGGCTCGTGAGATAGTTGATGGCATGCTGATATACGACGGCCTATCCGGAATAGACATAGTGAGAAGCCTGCATTCCTATGTCAGAAGCAGCATGATATCCCCGAAGCAGAAGATTGAGATAATAAAGGCGCTTGCGGACGCAGAGTTCAGGATAGTGGAAGGATCGAACGACAGGATACAGCTTGACGCCCTCATAGCGAAACTTGCAGAGATAGGCAGCAGGACAGACTAAAAATCGAATATTGTTTTCTGAACATCGCTTTTCTCATCTTTTTCATCTGAACTGGATTCCTGCTTCAGATCCTCTATGGTCTGAGTCATGCGCGAAACTTTCCTGATGCTGCTGTAGTAGTATGCCATATCTCTGGAGTTCTCAAAGACGAGTATGTACACCTGGCCGTTCCTGCTCCTCCCTGTCCTCCCCTTCCTCTGTATATACCTTATCTCGGACGGGACTGCCTCATAAAATATCACGTAATCCGTATCTGGTATGTCCAGCCCCTCCTCTGCTATGCTTGTTGCTATCAGAACATTGTATACGTTGTTCTTGAAATCCTCTATGATCTTTTTCTGCTGATCCTGTGACAGGCCCTCGTCCGATCCACGGTCTGCCTGCCCTATAAAGCGCACAGGCTTAAGGGCTGTATTCTTTTTCTGTATGTAATCCATCAGCAGATCAGACGTTATCCTGTAATGCGTGAACACTATTGCCCTGGCTGTACCGTGTACGTTGGATTCCAGTATAGATAGTGTCTTCTCCATTTTGGGATTGATGTATCCATCGGCCGCCAGCATTAATTTTGTCCGGAGATTGGCAAACTCATCCATGGAAGAGAGCATGGATAGGGCCCGTCTTATGCCCGGATCCTGGCTTTTCTCCATCTCCTCAAGGTAATGAAGTGCAACGTCTATGCCCTGAGTCTCTATGTACTCCTTGAGATAATCAAGGCGTATGGCAGCCGTTATCCTGCGAACAAGCTGGAATAGGCTGCGATCTTCCTTTGCCGAGTTTATGACCTTCTGCATGGTGGCGACCAGATCCTTCCTTGATCGACCGATGCTGAAGTTGCTGTTCTTGACCGGTTCCAGAAGCTTTGACATCACCGCATCTATCGTGCTAACTATTTCCTTGGTTCCTTCTGGCTCCTGGATCTTAACGAGCTTGACGTCTATGGCCTTGACGTATTTGCGAACGTCTTCATCCATCTCCGTCTTCGCTATCACCTTCGATATTCCAAGATTAGCCATTATTTCGTCTATCTTCTCTCTGCTGCTGCCGGGGCTAGCAGTGAGGCCTATTATTAGCTTCTTTTTGTATTTCAGATATTCCTGAGCTATGTCAACATAGGCATAGTTTCCCACTGCACGGTGGGCCTCATCAAAGATTATCAGATCGAACTTCGTTATATCGAGAATGCCGGATCTCATATCATTGAAGACAACCTGTGGCGTGGATACGAATATCTTCTTTGTCACCCATATAAGTTCCCGTTCCTCGGCGTCTATCTCGCCTGTAAACACCCCTATTTCGTTTTCACTTATTCCGGTGGAATCAGCTATGGTTTTGGCATGCTGAAGAACAAGCGGTTTGGTCGGAGCAACCATTAAGCACTTCTTCCTTTCGCTGTAAAATTTCTCTATGAACATAGCTGCAATTATCGTTTTGCCCAAGCCCGTGGGCATGACTATCAGCGTGTTCTGGCCTATTGAATTTTTAAATACGTTTAATTGATATTCCCTGGGCTGAATAATCACATATGATTATGCATCAAGCATATAAATATTAGATGGGCCGGTAGATCAGCGGTAGATCGCCTGCTTCGCAAGCAGGAGGCCTCGGGTTCAAACCCCGACCGGTCCATTCTGTTACAATAATAAATTATGGTTCTTGGCTGCACAATCTGGCTTTGCATAGTGCAGAATTGTAGTAACTATGTAATTCTTGTGCTGTACATTTTCAGTTATCCAAAGGAAAATAACTACGCCGAAATGCAATTTTCATTGCGACTCATGAATACGAAAGTGCCCTTTCTTCGATACCGGTAATTTATATGACAGTACCATAGTGGCAGCAATCAAGTTTAGAGCCACCAAAATAAGAACGATATCTCTTGGGCCTAAGGAAATGATTGAACCTATGCTCAGGCCGATTGACATTGCAACTGTGCCCTGCAGCATCCTCAAAGCAGAACCTACGATCCTGTTTTCCCGGCCAAGGCTGTTCATTGTGTAGGATGTGTTTGATGTGGTTGCAAAGCCCGATGCAATCCCAAGGAGAATTTCAGCAACAACCGAATTTACAAATATGGAAATGGAGAACAGTGCCATAGTCAAAAATGCAAGCATTGGCACAAGTTTTCTACCGAACCTGTCAGAAGATTTTCCCCCAGCAAGTGAAAAGAACGTGAATGACAATGGAAACAGGAGTATGAGGAGACCATACTGGAGCGAATTGTATCCAAGATATGCATAAAGAAAGACGAGATAAGCAGCAAAACTGTTTCTTGTTATTGAATGAAGAAAGCCGCTGATACTTGATTTCACGTATTCTCTCGGCAATCTAGCCTTAGAGCTCATTATCAGCCCAATAACCACAATCGCGATCCCTGCCCAGAGGTTTAATACAAGCACCACAACACCCGACAGCGCAAGACTGGGCCCAAATGCACTGCGTCCGATTGACGAATCCTGCTTTATGTCTTCACCCCTCAGGACGAGAACAAGGCAGCCCAGCGCCAGCAATGAAGAGACCAAGAAAAGCACTTTCCAGTTGAGGAGAGCAACGAGACCGCCTACTGGCAATCCGATTACATATCCTAAGCTCACGATGGTATGGTTAGTTCCTATGGCGCTACCTCTCCTTGCGTCATCGCCGATGCTTGAAGCATATGCAAGTGATGTTGGCAACACTATGGACGCACCGGCGGCCTGCACCATTCTGAAAAACTCAATTTCCATGAAGCTGGAACTGAAGAAGATAAGGAGGCCTCCTATCACTAGCAAGAATCCTCCAAGGATCATGCCAAGTTTGAGGCTAATCCTTCCAAAAATCATGGCAAATGGAACAAATAGAAGAGCCTCTATCGCTACGTAAATTGTAACCAGCAAAGAAGCTTGAAAATGAGAGATGCCAAAATGGCTGGAAAGTACCGGAACAGCAACCAGTATCATGGTTGCTTCAAATGTAGAAACGAATCCAAGGAGGGATGCGACCACTATGTCTTTACCGTTCATTCTGGAACCTTGATGAATAAAACTCATTGGAGTTGTCTAATAACATCCAACATGTTGTAATAGGCTCTTTCCTCCTTTATGAGATTGCTGCTGTCCAGTATTAGGACATCTACTCCTTCATATTCAATTTTCTTGGGCTCAGCAACCTTGTTGTGCCCGTATCTTTGTCCTTGGAATGTACCTTTCCCAATCCATTCGCCGAATCCTGTGCTTCCATTCCATGCGGTTCTTAGTAACTTAAACTCAAAATCAGGAATAGAATTCCATAATCCTTTGAGGTAAAGTTTGAATTGTTCTTTGCCTTTAACTATTCTCGGTTCTTCTCCTTGATGTTTGTAAACCATATCCTCCGAATATAATTCTAAGAGTTCCTCAGTCGCATGCTGGTTCCATCCTTCCATAAATTTTCGCTCGAAAGATTTGTGATCAAAAGTCATACCACTTACAACTACCAATTACATTTAAGGTTATCGATATAGCTCTTCCCTCTCCCAAATAGCAAGCCCCCAGCTACGTCTCTGTTTATTCTCCACTTCAGCTCAAGTGCTACCTGTCATGACGCTGAATACGAGAAAGTATTCACTTAAAACTTTAATCAAATCCCGACCGGTCCATTTATAACACCGATACCTGTTTCAATTCATCCTACAAATCAGGCGAATCATTCCATCTTTTCCCTCGGCTAATGCCTCTGGCTATTTCAGGGACAGGAGATAATCAGAATGCCCCGTATCATGATTCAGGGGAGGATTTATAAGTGTTACACACACATATGTGTGTATGAATGTGTGTTAAATAGGGAGCAAAACATATCTATTTCGGATGACGCTTATTTAAGGTTATCAGAGCTAAAGCTAAAAAACGAAAGTTTTACAGAACTGATTTATAGATTGACAAATAAAATAAATGCGCTTGACTTAAAGGGTATGATAAGTGAAGATGAGGGAAAATCCTTAGAGAAAAATATTGGAGATTTGAGAATAGGCTGTCTCATGTTTTAGCAAACGGCGATCTTCATCATCTCCCTCGGTCTGTTCCCTGTCTTTATGTTTGATACGATCATGAGGTTGTATGCGATAACCTTCAATCCAACCGCAGTGTCATGATCCCTATTCTTGACATACCAGATATGCGTACTCATTATACCTTCAAGTATGGGTAATGTATGATCGATTTCCCATCTCAGGGAATAAAGCGAAGAATACTCTCCTCTCAGATCTATGTCTATCTCCCTATTCATTGATAATCGATCAGGAACGATGCCTCTCCTCCTATTGGTATTGATCACTGGAGTGGTATGCGTTATCGAATATGTAATCGTATACATCAGATGTATCGTATGCAGAATCTGGAAGTATATACGAAAAGTTTCTTACAGAATCGATTATCCTATGTGAAACCTTCGAATCATGTACGTTTCCTCTGGTGACGATCCATTCCATGATGAGCGTATCAACGTCTAAGGTCATATGGCACTTCCTTCCATAGGACCATCCCTTTGCTGTTTCGGACGATCCACTGTACGGATCCTTGTAATTGTCCTATATCTTTATTCTCATCGCGGTTGAATATTTGCATGTACGTACAATGAAGGAATCCATGGCTGCGAATTCCTCCATGGAATAGAGGGATGCGATCTCCTGGTCTATTGTATGCGGATAGAACTTACGATACATCGATAATGTCTGAAAGGATGGTATCTCACGAATCTCCATCATGGCAAGGTATTCTTCATGGTTAATGAAGAATATCCTTGACGATGTGTACGATATTCCGGATATCTGCAGTAGAATAAGGATCTTAAGGATCTGTCTATCCGTACACTTAATCTTCGGACTATCCAGCGGGATAATATTATCTATGATTTCCATTATCAATGGGACATGCGTAGAGGGCATATCCCAGTATTCTAATTCTCTTAGTAATGTTCGACGTTTATCTGACTATTCTAGAAAAGCGAGACACCCTAAGATTTGAGAAAGCTAAGCAAGGAAAGGATAGATAGAATTACAAATCAAAATACCAGAAACAAAGCCACTGAACTTGCGATGTGGATGAATTTCTGGAATGTAAATGTCTATACAGTGTATTTTTACTATATTCTAAAAGTATTAATAGAAGCACTTAAATAAAGCTTCAGCTCTTTAAGTACCTACGGGGCGTTTAAGGGAATTAAAGCCTGTGGAGATGAATGCCAATACTCTTGAATGCATAATATGTGAGAGCAAGCATAGTCAATGAATCAGGAAGCTCCATCGCTTTCGCATGAGGTAGCTCACTGAGGAGTTAAATAGACAATGATGGCGATCCTTCATTTCTTATAGACATAATGAAATCTGATAAAGAGGTGATAAAGAAAGCAGAGGAAATTGAAAAGAAAGAAAGCACTATCGAAGTTACTTCAATTTCAATTTCTGAATTATTTGTTGGTGTCATTCTAAGCATTAAACAGAATCAGGAGAGAAATAAGATAAATCGAGTAATCAACGGACTATTGATAATTAGTTTTGATGCAGATTCCATAAGAGAGGCCGGAATAATATTTGCAGAAAAAAGAAAGAATGGATCGATAATGGATCCAGAAGATTCCATGATTGCCGGCATATGTTCGAGAAAAAGTAAGATTCTAATCACTCGTAATGTTAAACATTTTAATGATATAGAAGGTTTGAGAATAAAGGGTGATTAAAGACATAAGATCTAAATAATACCATCTTGGAACTACATTTTATTCCAGACCGGCGTATTCAAATTTTCACGATTCCAAAAATTTAAAAGAATTAATTGTCTTAAAGAAACATCTTCTCTGCATGCGCTCTCTATAAAGAGTCAACTCAGTAAGTTATAGGGCTTTTATGAGCCTACTGCCAATAAATGATCTTTCATATTGTTCGTATCCAAATATCTGCTCAGAGTGTTCCTGAAATAAATGGCACTCATCTTTGGCCCTGGCTAATTATGTGGGATCTTCCGGAAGATCTAGAGGTAAATCCAAGATAGATCATATACACAACATATGCAATAAGCGAAATCACGAAGCCGTAGATGAACACACCAGAAACTGTATTTCTAAAGGTCCCGAAATAAAGTGCAATGACGACTATAAAAAATCCAATTGTACCTAATAATGCCCTAATGAGAAATGGTGATAAAGACTGATCCATTATCAGCGGCAAGCCATCCTCCTCACCCTTTTTCATGAGAAAACTCTGCTTTGTTCTGCAATTTGGGCAGATGAATGTCCAGTTCGGCCCAACCCTAACGGCACTTGTAGAACCCCACTTGGAATGTCTAAAATTGAACTTATAGTGGCAGTTTGGGCATTCAGTATGTGAAGTTACCCATGACCTGTGATCGCGGGATTCATTTTTCATAGTCATTTTCGTAGCTCATTAATCCTATCCGTGATAATGATAAGAATTTTACTCCAAAAGCAGAATTGATATTATGCTGATAATACATTATGTATAAAGGTTGAAAAACAACATGAATAGCGGACTTGATCCGTCTGAGAGGCAGAAAATCCTGAGAATAGCAATATTCTATGGTATATCCCTTCTTTTGTCTCTTCTGATTATAGTTATATCCGTGACCTTTTTTGTAATGATTATTTATCTTGAGGGAAAAGTTTCCAGCGAATTCCTATACATTTTTATATCAGTTATAATAGCCAACCTTGCAATATCGGCACTATCAATAAGGGGCCTGATGAGCCTTTATAGTTCGCTTCAATCAGAACATGCTGATCATAGAACCATCGTTTTTTCAATGAACAATGAAGGTCATGCAAGCGCTGAAAGGCCTGCCGCACCAAACCTAAATCCAGAGTATTTCACGGATTTGGAGCTGGAGATCATAGACGCGCTCAAGAACCATGGAAATAGAATCCTTCAAAGCGATCTCGCAAAGACGATCAATGCTTCAAAGGCATCCATCTCCAGGGCCATTACCTCCCTGGAAAACAAGGGAATCGTCGTCAGGATGAGAAAGGGTGTCACGAATGAAATAATTCTAGTTGAAACCAATTTCAAATAGTTTCATGAAACCTGTTTCAGACAACAGTTAAGTGTTTTTTCAGAATACATTGCATTATGGAAAAGAGAATTGAAAATCTGGTATGGGTCCTTATAGGACTCGTTGCAGTAGTTGCAGCAGTAGCGATCATCACTTCCATCTTGTTCGGAGGCCGGTATTACAACGGAGGATACGGACCATATGGAATGATGGGGGGCTTTTATGGTATGGGCATAATAATGCCAATAATGGGGATTATATCAGTGATATTGGTTCTGATATTTGTATATTTCATACTTGAAGCCATTAGAGGGCCGGCAAATTATGACCATACAGAGAACATGTCCAGGGCTGAGGAAATCGCCAAAGAGAGGCTTGCAAAGGGAGAGATCTCTGAGGAAGAGTACAGGAAGATCATAGAAACGATAAGGAGATGAAAATAAAAATGAGTGTACATAAAACTTTTGCAATGGTGGCCATAATTTTTCTCGCCGCCGTTCTTGCCTTTTCAGCCTTCTACTATTACGGCGTATATGATAAACCAAGCGGATCCCAGTATCTGACACAATCACAACTTGAAAGCCTTAACGTAACGAGTCCAGGGATCTATGTCTCGCATGGGAATTCGACTATTTATGTTAACAATTCCGCTACTTTGCTTGTTATGACAGGCCCTATGAATGCGCCTAGTATGTATAGCTTTGAGATATCAGGCATCTACAATCCAACGATCGTAATCAAAGAAGGTGTGACAGTCCATTTCATAGTAGTAAATATTGATACAGATTCCTATCATAATTTTGTCCTGAGCAGCAGAGGGCCTCCTGATCCTTATATGATCGGCATGGGATACATGGGATCGGGAAGCTTCGGCTTCATGACCCAGATGGGCTTTTTGCCTCCAACAAATTCTGGCCACTTCTATTATTACAATTTCAGCTACACCTTTTCGCAATCCGGAACATACTGGTACCTCTGTACATATCCTGGACATGCTGAAAAGGGCATGTATGGTGAAATAATCGTAAATCAATGAAGGGCGTGGCCGCATTCGTCCGGCCATTATAATTTTTTAATCATATATGGAACGGGCTGAAGGTATTATGCAAAATTCTCATGGCTTGTAGAATGGCCTTTGGAACCAAAAATTCCATATAAGTGGACGAAAGTTTGGCAGTCTAACCTTTAGTTATAAATATTGCTCCTATCTTTTCCTTCACCCGAATGCCAAGAGGCGAAGATCTGTGCTCATTTCAAGCACTTGATCGTCGAACAGAGAGTGCACCGCAAGTGAAAAGTATCAGAGATCAACCTCCAGCGTCACCGGCGCATGATCCGATCCTGTAACCGTCTCCAGGATCTCAGCTTTTTTCACTTTATCCTTGATATCATCACTTACGACAAAATAATCTATCCTCCATCCGATGTTCTTTGCCCTTGCATTGAATCTGTACGACCACCATGAGTAATGCCCGCCGTCTTTTACGAATATCCTGTATGTATCAACGTAGCCGCTGTCAAGGAATTTGGTCATCCAGCCCCTCTCCTCTTTTGTGAATCCTGCATTATTCTCATTATCCTTCGGCCTAGCGATATCGATCTCCTCATGAGCCACGTTGAAGTCGCCGCATATTATCAGAGGCTTCTTCTTCCTCAATTCGTTTGAATATTCCAGGAACTTCTCATCGAAATCCAGCTTCATATCGAGCCTCGTTAGACCGTGTTGCGCGTTGGGAAAATAGACGTTTATAAAATAGAATTTATCGAATTCAAGGTTCAGTATGCGTCCTTCATCGTTTTCAAAGCCGTATGAGACATCGATGGGCTTTTCCTTCACAAGGCTCATCGTACCGCTGTATCCCTTCTTTTTCGCTGGATTATTGTATAGATAATAACCAAGATGGTACATCTCCTCAGGCACACTGGTACTGTCCGCCTTGGTCTCCTGAAGTGCTATTCCAAAGTAATCGCCCTCTTTGAAAACTGATACGGCCCCGTTCTTCACAGCAGCTCTGAGCCCGTTTACATTCCATGACAGAAATTTATAAAGCATATCAACACTGAAAATGCAATGACACAGCATTTAAAAATTTTTTATACGTCGAATTAACAATTACTTTAAATTGATACGCGTTATGATTATCTATGAAGATAGCAGCCGTAGTTGATGAGGAAAATAATCTGCAGCCACTGGATATGGGCAGTTCCATAATCCTATTTGATGATGAGTCCAAGGAGATGAAGGAGTACGAGAACCCAGGCTTCGCCAACCCTAGGGGAGGCAAAGAGATAGCCATGAGCATAATATTAAGGCTGAAGCCTGACGCGATACTTGTCAGGGAAGGTTTCCTGTGCCCTGGCTCCTATGGAATGTCTCGCGGTAGGATAAAATACATACCTGCTGATTCTGAAGATCTACCAGAGAACTTGAAGAGCATGTCAACCCTTAAAAGCAAGGCTGTTGACGAGCTTGACTTCTCGTTCTTCAGAGAAAACGAATAAAATATTATTTTTTAATCCACGTAGAACTCATATCCCAGCCCTTTGCTGCTGGAATCGTTCTTCCCTTTACTGTATTTTTCAAGTTCCAGTTTTCTGAGCTCCTTGCGTATTATCTTTCCGCTAATTGTCTTCGGCAGTTCGTCTACAAACTCTATCTTTCTTGGCCTTGCGTGCGGGCCAACCAGGTTTCTAACATGAATGCTAAGTTCCTTCGCAAGGTCCTGTGACGGACTGTAGCCTGATTTAAGCACAACGAAAGCCTTAACAAGGTCTCCCCTGATCTCATCCGGAGTGCCAACTACTGCAGACTCTGCAACGGCTGGATGCCTGAGCAGCGCAGACTCAACCTCAAACGGCCCTATCCTGTAATCGGATGACTTGATTACGTCGTCTGATCTTGAAACAAACCACAGATAACCATCCTCATCCATGTAGCCCATATCACCCGTATAATACAGGCCATTTCTGAAGCGATCTCGTGTCAGCGATGGATCGTTCATGTAGGAGATGAAGAGCCCGTTCGGCCTTTCACCGATGTCCACCGCAATATGGCCTGTTGTATTGGGCGGAAGCCTGTTTCCAGACTCATCCACTATAAGAATCCTATATGGATCAAGCGGCTTTCCCATCGATCCCGGCTTGACCATCTGTTTTTCGAGGTTGCCCACCATCAGCGTTGATTCGGACTGTCCATATCCATCCTTGACAGTCACGCCCAGATACTGCCTTATACGATCTATTATTTCCGGGTTGAGAGGCTCTCCAGCTGAGGCCGCTTTTTTCAGGTGCAGGTTTATAGATGATAGATCCTGCAGTAGAAACATGCGCCATACCGTTGGCGGTGCGCATATGCTGGTTATCAAAAACTTCTCCATGGCCTTCAATGCAGCTTCAGGATCGAACTTTCTGTACCGCATGTTGAATACCGTTGAACCGGAGATCATTGGGGAATAGTAGGAAGACCAACCCCACTTTGCCCATCCCGGACTACTTATATTCCAGTGCGTATCCTGCGCCCTGAGGTCAAGCCACCTCACAGTAGTCCTATGGCCAAGTGGGTATGTATTGCTGTGGAGTACCATCTTGGGATTACCCTCTGTACCGGATGTGAAGAATATCACATGTTCAGCTTCAGGATCGTCGTAGAATCTGGAGAAGTTTTCTTGATACTCGTCTATTTCCTTATCTGTGCTGGGATCTTCAAGATTCACTACGGTATATCCAGATCCCTTCAATTTATCGTATGATCCGTTGTCCGAAAAGATCACCTTCGGATTAAGGTGGTCGATCCTGTACTTTATCTGGGAATCCGGAAGTATTGATGCTGTGGGCGCATATACCGCACCCAGCGCTATCGATGCAGTCACCGCATGGTAGATCTCGAGTGAATTTTCCATCATTATCATTATCCTGTTTCCAGGCCTGACCTTCATTTCGTACAGAAAGTTTGCAAGTTTGTATGATTTTTTAAGTAAGGTGCCATAAGTTTCGCTTTTGGAATTCAGTTCCGGATCTGAAACGATCAGCGCAGTCTTCCTCCTGTCGTTCTTCTCAATGACGTCCCTAACGAAGTTAAAACCCATGACATGAAAAATCATAGTTAATATATAATGTTTTTGAATTATTGATTTGTATTACTTTGAATTTATATACTATTATGTCCGAATAGTCCTTAGATTATCATACAGTCAGGAAAACGAAGACCCAATGAAGCGACACGGAAAAATGATAAATTGAATTAACAAAAATGAACCAGTATCTGTTTCAGAACACTTGCATTATGGGATCAGATCAGCTTTATGTACGAGTATCCATCCATCTTGCCGTAACAGTATTTTACCTCCCTGAATCCAGACTTCAACTGTTTAACCTCTGCCTTTATCTTTTCCGGATCTTCATGCTTGATTATGGCCCTTGTTATGAGTGACGCTATCTCCTTCATCTCTGATTTGCCCATACCTACTCTTGTTGCCTCCTGTACACCGATCCTTATGCCGCTCGGATTCTGGGATTTCTTATTGTCATCCCATGGCAGCAGGTTTTTGTTCAATATAATTCCGCATTTTTCAAGAGTCTCTGCCACGTATTTGCCCCCGCCGTTCTTGCTGACGTCTACGGCCATCGTGTGCGATTCGGTGAAACCTCTCTTTTCTGCAAGCACATCGAAGCCGTTTGCATACAGTTCTTCCGCCAGAACCTTTGCATTTGATATGACGTCATCGGCATATTTTTTACCGAATTCAAGCTCCTCTGCGGCGGTTATGCCCAGTGCTGCCATGGCATTGAGGTGGTGATTGCTCAGGACGCCGGGAAAGACTGCACGCCTCACAGCCTTCCAGGTTTCGTCGTCTGTATTTCCAAGGATGACTCCGTGCTGAGGCCCTGGAAATGTTTTGTGCGTACTTCCAGTTACGATATCAGCACCCTCTCTCAGCGGATCCTGGAATCTACCTCCAGCTATAAGGCCAAGGACATGAGCACCATCGTACCAGACCTTGCATCCAACCTCCTGAAATGCCTCTGCCATCTCCTTTAGCGGTGCCGGGAACAAGAAGACAGACTGTCCGAACAGGCAGACCTTTGGCTTCTCCTTTATTATCATCTTTGATGCCTGGTCAGGATCTATCGTCATAGTATCCTTATCATAGGGATAATTGATGGTCCTCACCGATCTCATGCCAAGTATGCCAAACTCTGCAGCGCTTATGTGTCCGCCTCCCGACAGTGATGGTGTGGCAACCAGATCCCCTGGCCCTGCCAGAGCGTATATCGCTGCGGAATTTGCGTTAGTCCCCGATATGGGCCTTGGATCGGTCTGGCTTGTTCTGAATAGCTTTGATAGAAGCTCGTTTGTTCTATCCTCGATCAAATCGACATAATAATTTCCCTGGTAGTACCTGTGATGGGGCAATCCCTCAGCATACCTCGACTCCAGATCGCTTATCATTACTTCCTTCGCAAGCGGGCTCATCACATTCTCAGACGCTATCAGCGCGATGCCGTCGCCGAACATCTCGCTGTGTTTCATCGCCATCTCCCTTATGTACTCGGCATCCTCATAAGACATACTGTTGGATCGCTGGCTTGTTAAATACACTTTTTATCGTATAAAGCGATTGAAAGCAATTGTCATTCAGAATTAATAATCTATCTATTTAAATAATTGGCGTGAATGCGACATTTTATTTAAATACTGCAATAGCAGATGTCGAATGACAATTTTTTCTTGTATTTTCTATACAGAATAATGGATCGCACAACGAATATACAAATGATTACTTTTATATATGCTCCAAAAATGACCGATTGGGTGTATTAATGGTAACTACAGTAGATGCTCTTTTAGCTATTGCGGCTTCGATCTCAATCGCCGGTGGCCTTATAGGTACCGGTATGGCACAGCAGGGAATAGGGGCCGCTGGTATGGGTATAATCGCGGAGAAACCTGAGAAGTTCGGACAGGTCCTATTCTTCTTTGTTATACCTGAGACGCTCTGGGTCATAGGTCTTGCTCTGGGTATCATACTGCTGCTCCATATAATCTGATCTCTATGTCCCTCGAAGAAGTGCTGAATGATATCGAACGTGACAAGGAAGAAAAAAAGAAAGAGATAGCAGATGCTGCATCCAAGGAGACGGCAAAGATAGAGAAAGAGAGGGAAGAAAAGATCCAGATCCTGCAGAGGGAATACGAGAACAGGATGAAGGAAGAGGGCAGCAGGCTGTACAATTCCATAATCGATAAGGCCAATGTTGAGGCCAGGAACATCGTGAGGATGAGGATTCAGGAGATCCTTGACCAGTACGGTGCAAAGGCCGATGAGCTGATAAAGAATCTGGCCAAAACAAAGGAGTACGATGAAGTCCTGAAAAAGATGATCGAAGTATCCAGAAAGGCCCTTGGGCCAGACTGCATTGTGAAGGTCAACACAGCCGATAAGAGCCGCATCTCTGATGGAAACATAAAGTTCGAGGATATAGATCCCTATGGAGGCGTACTGGCAACCTCCAGAGACGGAAAGATAGAGCTAGATCTAAGAATATCAAGCATAAGGCGCGATATTTTGGAACAGTTCAAGGTGCGGCTTTATTCAATGATAGAGGATTGAGATGGATTCAACTTACATAGGATCCTATGGCAGGCTCCGTGTCTATCAGACAGAGTTTTTCAGCAAGCAGCAGATAGATCAGATGCTGTCAATGACTGATCCAAAGGATGTGTCGGCCTTTCTTTATAATGGTCCATACAGGGAAGATTATGATAGCCTATCTGCTGTCTTCAAGGATCCTGATCTGACAGAGATGGCTATAAACAGGCACATGGTTAGGAATAATCGCCTGGTGCTTTTCGCAGTCCCACCACTGGCGAAGAATGCCGTGGTAGCTTATCTCGGAAAATGGGATATAGAGAATATCAAGACTGTCATATCCGCAAAATTCCTGGGACATGGTATAAGGGAAGCTGAACCTTTCCTTGTGAGTTTTCGCGATATACCGCTTGGTATAATGAGTGGAACGCTCACCAACGAGGATTACAGGAACATGATAAATCTGCCGAACATAGAGGCGATACTCAACTACATTGCAAGATTCGGATACGGTACGTACATGATGCAGTTCCTGGAGGATTACAGGAAGACCGGTGACATATCTCCGATGCTCTATTCGCTCGATCGCTATTATTATATGAATCTGCTATCTGCCCTGAAGTATTACAGAGGCGATGAGGCGCCTGTTCTCAATTATGTGCGATCGGACATAGATCGCCAAAACATAGTGACTATGCTGAAGGGAAAGGTGCTGAAGATACCGTTTGAAAGGATGTCCTCAGGCATAATCGAAGGGGGCAACATAGACGTTAATCGGTTGCGGGAGATCTACTCATCTCAGGACGCTATTTCTGTTGTGGATGCTCTGAAACAGTACTACGATCTTGAAGTGCCGAAGAAAAAATACACAGAGACAGGCGATCTCTACCATTTTGATATAGCGATCCGCAACATAAACGCTAGAAGGTACCTTGACACCATGTCCATGCTGCCCCTGTCGCTGGACAGCCTGTTTTACTTCATACTGAGGAGCGAGATTGAAAGGCACAACCTTAGGACAATATATCTGTCCAAGGTTAATGGCATGCCAAGAGAGATTACGGAAAGCCTGCTGATAACGGAGATGATGTGATTGGAGAGCTGTATAACTGTCATAGGCGAAAGGGACATCGTTCTCGGATTCAGGCTCCTTGGTATACAGCATACCATAATAGCTGAGGGTAAGGATCTTCTGAAGAAGTTTATGGATGTCTTTCAGAACCCCCAGTGCAATATAATAATCGTTTCCGAAAATGTGAAGAACATGATGGATAAAAGGACGCTTAGAAGCGTGGAGATCTCGTCAAAGCCCCTGGTAGTCTTCATACCCCTCCCAGGCGTGAAGGAGGAGGAGACCATAGAGGAGATGGCGAAGAGGATCCTCGGTATTGATATTGGAAATGTTTGAGGTGAATCAATGGGAAAGATAATCAGAATTTCAGGTCCAGTAGTTGTGGCTGAAGATGTTGAAGACGCCAAGATGTACGATGTTGTCAAGGTCGGAGATATGGGCCTCATCGGCGAGATAATAAAGATAGAGGGAAATAAATCAACCATACAGGTCTATGAAGATACGGCAGGCATAAGGCCCGACGAAAAAGTTGAGAACACCAAGAGGCCGCTGTCGGTCGAGCTCGGCCCGGGCATACTTAAATCGATATACGATGGAATACAGAGGCCATTGGATGTGATCAAGGTTACGTCCGGAGATTTCATAGCCCGTGGTCTAAACCCGCCAGCACTTGACAGAGAGAAGAAGTGGGAGTTCGTTCCTGCTATCAAAAAAGGAGAGAATGTCTTTCCCGGCCAGATACTCGGTACAGTACAGGAAACATCGCTCATAACTCACAGGATAATGGTTCCGGAGGGTATTTCAGGAAAGGTGACGATGATTGCCGACGGGGATCATAGGGTTGAGGATGTTATAGCGACTGTATCGGGAAATGGCAAGAACTACGATATTCAGATGATGACAACGTGGCCTGTGAGGAAGGCGAGGAGGGTACAGAGGAAGCTGCCTCCGGAGATTCCTCTGGTAACGGGGCAAAGAGTCATAGATGCGCTTTTCCCCGTGGCGAAGGGTGGAACTGCAGCCGTACCCGGACCATTCGGAAGTGGAAAATGCGTGTCTGGTGATACGCCTGTACTTCTGGATGCGGGCGAGAGGAGGATAGACGACATATTCATGGAGGCTGTTCAGGATCCGGAGAATGCGGTAGAAATTGGCCAGAATGAAGAAATAGTCCGGCTTCATGAAGCTTTGCACATATATTCCATGGTAGGTTCTGAAATAGTAGAAAGCGTTTCTCGCGCCATATACCATGGAAAGAGCAATGCCCTTGTAACCGTGAGAACCGAGAGCGGGAGAGAGGTCAGGGTAACTCCTGTCCACAAGCTCTTCGTTAAGAGTGGAAATCATGTAATTGAGCGGCCGGCCTCAGAGGTTGAAGAGGGCGATGAAATAGCATGCGCAAGTGTAAGCGAGAACGATGATTCCCAAACGGTTACCAAAGCACTGGTCCTGGCATTCGACAGGGTGGCTGCGAAAGAAATGCATAGCGGCGTGTTCGATGTCTACGATCTGATGGTTCCAGATTATGGATACAACTTCATAGGCGGGGATGGCTACATAGTCCTTCACAACACCGTCATACAGCACCAGCTGGCTAAATGGAGCGATGCAAACATAGTTGTTTACATAGGCTGTGGTGAGCGCGGAAACGAGATGACTGAGATCCTCACCACTTTCCCAGAGCTTAAAGATCCTAATACGGGCCAGCCGCTGATGGACAGGACTGTCCTGATAGCCAACACTTCGAATATGCCCGTGGCGGCAAGAGAGGCAAGCATATACACAGGTATAACGATAGCCGAGTACTACAGGGACATGGGATACGATGTTGCCCTGATGGCTGACAGCACATCACGCTGGGCGGAGGCCCTCAGGGAGATCTCCGGCAGGCTGGAGGAGATGCCGGGAGAAGAAGGATATCCTGCCTATCTAGGCAGAAGGATTTCAGAATTCTATGAGAGATCTGGGAGGGCGAGGCTTGTATCGCCGGATGAGAGGTACGGATCAATAACGGTTATCGGTGCTGTATCACCGCCGGGAGGAGACATCTCTGAGCCGGTATCGCAGAACACACTGCGCGTAACTAGGGTATTCTGGGCCCTGGACGCTGCCCTGGCCAACAGGAGGCATTTCCCATCAATAAACTGGCTCAACAGCTATTCGCTTTACACTGAGGATCTAAGATCGTGGTACGATAAGAACGTATCATCTGAATGGTCTGCTCTCAGGGAACGCGCAATGGAAATACTGCAGCGTGAGAGCGAGCTTCAGGAGGTCGCACAACTCGTTGGATACGATGCCATGCCTGAAAAGGAGAAATCAATATTGGACGTGGCCAGGATAATAAGGGAGGACTTCCTGCAGCAGAGCGCGTTCGACGAGATCGATGCTTACTGCTCTCTGAAGAAGCAGTACCTCATGCTGAAGGCGATTATGGAGATCGATATCTATCAGAACAAGGCTCTGGACTCCGGCGCTACGATGGATAATCTGGCTTCCCTTGCAGTCAGGGAAAAGCTCTCTAGAATGAAGATCGTGCCAGAGGCGCAGGTAGAATCCTATTACAATGATCTTATCGAGGAGATACACAAGGAGTATGGAAATTTCATTGGTGAGAAAAATGCCGAAGCTAGCCTATAAATCTGTTTCACAAATAAGCGGTCCACTGCTCTTCGTTGAGAACGTACCAAATGCCGCTTACAACGAGATGGTTGACATCGAGCTTGAGAATGGGGAAACGAGGCAGGGACAGGTTCTGGATACCAGGAAGGGCCTCGCAATAGTGCAGATATTCGGTGCAACAACCGGTATAGGTACTCAGGGAACCACCGTTAAATTCAGAGGCGAGACCGCAAGGCTTCCAATATCAGAGGACATGCTGGGCAGGGTGTTCAATGGCATTGGCGAGCCCATAGATGGTGGCCCTGAGATAATAGCAAAGGAGAGAATGGAGATCACAAGCAACGCCATAAATCCATATTCAAGGGAGGAACCTTCCGAATTTATAGAAACCGGAATATCGGCAATAGATGGAATGAACACGCTGGTCAGAGGCCAGAAGCTGCCCATATTCTCAGGTTCTGGACTGCCGCATAACCAGCTTGCTGCTCAGATAGCAAGGCAGGCAAAGGTTCTGGATTCCTCAGAGAATTTCGCAGTTGTCTTCGGTGCAATGGGCATAACGAGCGAGGAGGCGAATTATTTCACGAACCAGTTCAGGGAAACCGGTGCACTCTCAAGATCGGTCATGTTCCTTAACCTCTCTTCAGATCCATCCATGGAGAGGATTATATTGCCCAGGATAGCGCTCACAACTGCAGAGTACCTGGCATTCCAGAAGGGCATGCACATACTCGTTATATTAACGGATATGACAAACTACTGCGAGGCTCTTCGTGAGATATCTGCCGCCAGGGAGGAGGTTCCGGGAAGAAGAGGCTACCCAGGATACATGTACACGGATCTGAGCACGATATACGAGAGGGCAGGAAAGCTGAAGGGAAACAATGGATCCATAACGCAGATCCCAATACTAACTATGCCTGGCGACGATATAACGCATCCCGTGCCAGATCTCACAGGCTACATAACTGAGGGCCAGATAGTGATTTCAAGAGATCTCAATAGAAAGGACATGTATCCAGGCATAGATGTGCTCCTCTCCCTTTCAAGGCTGATGAACCAGGGCATAGGAAAGGGAAGGACAAGGGAAGACCATAGAGGACTAGCTGATCAGCTCTACGCTGCATACGCTTCAGGAAAAGATCTGAGATCGCTTACTGCAATAGTAGGTGAGGAAGCCCTAAGCCAGAACGACAGAAAATATCTGCACTTTGCAGATACCTTTGAGTCAAGGTACATCAAGCAGGGATTCTTCGAGGATCGCTCAATAGATGATACGCTTGGCCTGGGATGGGATCTTCTCGCTGATCTCCCAGTTCAGGACATGAAGAGGGTCAAGCCAGAACACATCCAGAAGTATGGTAGATGGAAGAAGGAGTGAACATGGACATACGACCGACAAGGATAGAGCTGATACGCACCAGAAGGAGAATAAGGCTCGCAAGAAAGGGTCTTGACCTTCTGAAGATGAAGAGGTCCGCCCTCATATACGAATTCCTGCAGATAAGCAGAACCATAAGGGGCATGAAGGAGAACCTCAGGAAGGAGGTTGTTGAGGCCCTGAATATCATAAAGGTAGCCAGCGTTATGGAGGGGTCCCTTGCACTGGAGCGCATAGCCAACATGTCGAGCGATTCCAGGATAAATGTTAACTCCAGAAACGTTATGGGTGTCAATATACCAACCCTTGAAGTCTCATACAACCTGTCCATACTATCCGACGTTTACCGTACAGTGTCTGTCCCGGTTGCCATAGATGATTCTATACGCAGGTTTCAGAAGCTGTTCTACGATCTCATTCTGATAGTGGAGAAGGAGAATTCCCTGCGCAACCTGCTGATGGAGATAGATAGAACAAAGAGAAGGAGCAATGCTATAGAGAATATTCTAATACCGAGGCTCGAGTATCAGGCAAAGATGATAAAGATGACCCTGGATGAGAGGGAGAGGGACACCTTCACCACGCTTAAAACCATAAAGAAGAAGATAGAGGCCGAAAATGATTAGAAATCCGTGGTATGATATCGGAACGAAGAAGTACGTGAAGAATGTCGATATAACCAGGGCAAAGGATCCGAAGCTGATCAGGAAATTCATAATCATAAGGAACCTGATCATGCTGTTCAATGTGGCTGTAGCAGCGCTAATACTGGTGCTGGTTTGGAGCTGATGCATATGGATGATGTTGAGACTATCAGGATTATCAAGGAAAAGGAAACGAGTGCAGATGAGGAGATCAATCAGTTCAGGGAGGAACAGGAGAAGATCATCAAGGAAGCCAGGGAGAAGGAAGCGCTTGACGTGGAGAAGACCGAGGATGAACTGAAGTCCAAATATCAGGAGTATCTGGAATCAAGAAGGAAAGAGGCTGAGGAGAAGGCCTCAGAGATAATAGATAACGCAAAGCAAAGGGCGTCCGCGATAAACCTTGACATAAAGGATAAGGATCTGCAGAAGATGGTCCTAGAAATAATAATGAAGTATCTAGAGGAGTAATATGCTGAGACCAGTTAAGATGGAGAAGATCAGGATCATAGCACCCTATTCTTACAGGGATTCGGTAATATCCGTCCTCCATGACCTGGGCGTCATGCAGATAGAGGAGATAAGGGAAGATGTTGACAGGCTTCTGTCTCCTGCCAAGGCATCTGAACAGGCAAAAACCGTTATGGATTATCTGCAGAAGTTCCGCGGATACGAGAACATACTTCCGAAGAGATCTGTGACAACAAGGGCTAAATTCACCTCTCTTGCAGATATTCTTACCGAGGCATCCAAGATAGACATAGATGATGATATACGTATAGCTGTGAACAAGGAAAACGACATTGCAGCAACCATGAAGGATATCGATAGCAGGCTCTCCGCGCTTGAATACATGAAGGGATACGATTTCGACGTGTCCATATTCAATGGGAAGCATTTTGAGTCTTACATAATACCAGATAGGAATGTTGATATCAAGGCGTTCTCCAGCCTGAACGCCGAAATTGTGCCGCTGAAGAATGCGTTCATAATAACCGTAGCTGAGGATAAAACACAGGATCTCAGCAGGATCGCCAATTCAATTGGATCAAGGCTCATACATATTCCAGATGTCAAGGGAAAGCCTGACGATGTGATAGCGATGCTCAAAGACGAGAGGGCAAAGCTGGATCAGGCCATGCAAGAAATAAGAAAGCATCTTGGCGATCTTTCAGATAAATATTATGAGAAGATAGCCCAGATAAGGGAAGCTCTTGAGATCGAGACCAAGAAGATAGAAGTTGAGGATAAGTTAAAGGGAACAGAATACACTTTTGCAGTTGAGGGTTGGATACCAACAGATTCGTTCGGCAGAGTGAGCGACGCCATCAACAGAGTTACGCATAACAGCTGCGTAATAAGCATAATAAGAACAAACGAGATGCCGCCGACACTGCTCAGGAATCCAAGGAGGATCTCGCTTTTCGAATTCTTCATCAAATTTTATTCGCTTCCAGAGGGTACGGAATATGATCCTACGCTAATATTTGCACTGGTTTTTCCAGTATTCTTCGGACTGATGGTTGGAGACTGGGGTTACGGGCTGGCCATACTGCTGATCTCTCTTTTCATAATACACCGCGTTGATCATCCGCCGGCAAAGAGCCACATACCAAAAGTTATAAGTAAATTTGTTCTGATGATAATGTCGCCGCAGTCTCTGAAGACGCTGGCAAGGGCCCTGATTCCGTCATCCATAGTTGCAATAATAGCTGGCATACTTTTCAATGAATTCTTCGGATTCGCTGTTCTGCCCTTCACTGTTTTCCATGTGTACACAGTTCTTCCGAAGCTGATGCTTATAGCTGGATACATAGGCCTCGGTATGGTGGCTTTCGGCTTCATACTTGGATTCATTGAGGATATGTGGATGAAGGACGTCAAAGGAGCTATGGATAGACTCGGATGGCTTTTCTTTGCAGTTGGAATCGCAACCATAGGGCTGAACCTTATACACCATGACCTGACGTTCAGCGCAAGGACCGGGATATCGAATCTTATTGCGCTTGCATTGATAGTGATCGGTATACCGCTGATAGCCATCAAGGAGAAATCGCAGGGATTCATAGAGATGCCTTCCATAATAAGCCACATACTCTCATATCTCAGGCTCGTTGGAATACTGATAGCGAGCGTTGTCATAGCAGAGATCATAGACCTTGTATTCATGAAGAGCATAGTTTCGCATTCCATAGGTCTTGCCATAGCCGGTGTTGTTATACTGATATTCGGGCAGATGTTCAACCTCATACTTGCAGTATTCGAGCCTGGAATACAGGGGGCAAGGCTGATATACGTCGAGTTTTTCTCAAAGTTTTACCATGGAAACGGAAGAATGTTCAGGCCGTTCAGGAGCCAGAGAAAATACACCGAAGATGGACTCAATTTTGACAAGTCTAGATAAACGTTTAAGCATGGAAACGATATGAAGATGATGATACCTTCTTTTTCCCCTTGTGAAGGCGATGTGAAATGAACATTGGAGTTCTTGGCTTTCAGGGAGATGTGCAGGAACATATCGATATGCTGAAAAAATTGTCCAGAAAGAACAGAGATCTTGCATTTACTCATGTAAAGAGGATCAGCGATCTTGACTCCGTACATGGACTCATTATACCTGGAGGAGAAAGTACGACTATTTACAAGCTTACTTTGGAATACGGCCTTTACGATGCCATAGTTAGGAGATCTGCAGAAGGAATGCCAGTTATGGCTACATGCGCAGGTTTGATACTAGTGTCGAAGAATACTAATGATGAAAGGGTCAGAGGAATGGACCTATTGGACGTGACGATAAGAAGGAACGCTTATGGAAGACAGGTTATGTCATTCGAAACAGACATAGAAATAAACGGGATTGGCAGGTTTCCTGCCGTATTCATAAGGGCTCCGGTCATAGAGGATCCTGGAGAAGCCGAGGTACTTGGGACGCTGGACGAAAAGCCGGTTATCGTCAGGCAGGGTAATGTGATCGGGATGACCTTTCATCCAGAGCTCACTGGCGATACAAGGCTGCATGAATACTTTGTTAACATGGTCAGGGGGAGAGGGGGGTACATTTCCACTGCAGATATGAAAAGGTGATGGTATGAGGACTGTACTTTATGATGAGCATGCAAAACTGAACGCAAAGTTTACAGAATTCAATGGATGGGATATGCCCCTTTACTACAGGAGCATAATTGAAGAGCATATGGCCATTAGGAAGCATGTTGGCATATTCGATGTATCTCACATGGGCGACATAACGGTCAGCGGAAAGGATGCTTCGGCGTTCCTTGACCACATGTTTCCAACGAAGATAAGCAATCTAAAGAACGGGGAATGCGTTTACACAGCTTTTCTGAACGACAGTGGACTGATGATAGATGATACGATTGTTTACAGGATGAGTGACGATTCATACTTCTTCGTTCCCAATGCAGGGACAACTGAGAAGATATACAGATGGGTAACGGATCACTCCACGGGATATAATATAAAGATAAAAAATGTATCGAACAATATATCAAGCATAGCCCTTCAGGGCCCGGAATCTGAGGAGGTATTGAATGAACTTGGATTTTCATACCCGGGATACTTCAAGTTTCAATACGTTCCTGGAAGCTACATGAATTCAATAACAGGAAAAGATCAAATTATTATATCAGGAACCGGTTACACCGGAGAGAAAGGAGTAGAGTTCATTATACCAAATGAATACGCTGTTGAACTCTGGAAGAAGTTGTTGGAGGCGATAAGCAAAAGAAATGGTCTTCCAGCTGGCCTTGGTGCCAGAGATACCCTTCGAATGGAAAAGGGTATGCTTCTTTCAGGCCATGACTTCAATGAAGATAGAGACCCATATGAAGCTTCGATATCGTTCATCGTCAACAACGATGGAGATTTTATAGGGAAGAAGAATCTTGAAGTTAGAAAAAAATCCGATCATGAAATATTCAGGGGATTCGTGCTTTCTGAAGGGATTCCAAGGAACGGGAACCCCATAAAGGTAAACGGGAAAAGAGTTGGAACGGTCACCAGCGGAACAATTTCTCCAATGCTCAATAAAGGCATAGCGCTTGGATACATAGATAAAGCCTATTCAAAGGAAAATACGGAGGTTATGATTGAAATAAGATCGGTGGATCATAAGGCTGTTGTCACAAAGCCTAGGATTGTGAAATGATGTTGCAGTGGAAATACACCCCTCCCCCTCTATATTATTCTTTCATTTAATATAATTAATTTATATAATCTGCTTCATTATCTCTTCTACAGCCACCTTGACAGCCTGATCGCTGTTATACCTGTTCTTCCACCCTGTTGCCATGAGCTTCTTTATGTCCATCCTTGCGTACTTCACATCACCTGGCCAGCCTCTACCCATGTATCCTCCCCTGTGCACTATCTTTGTATCCCTGAGCCCCATGGCCTCTATAACGTACTTCGCTATCGTATCCACGTTTGTTACATCTTCATTTCCAAGGTTGAAAACGTCCGTTCCACTGATCCTGTCATATATGTAGAACATGCTTCCAATGCAATCGGTAACGTGCATGTAGGATTTAGCCTGAGTCCCGTCTCCGAGTACTTCCAGCTCTCTGCTGTTCTTTTTGAGCTTGTTTATAAAGTCGAATATCACACCATGCGTCGAGTTCTTTCCCACTATGTTTGCGAACCTGAATATCTTTGCGTTAATTCCATAATAGTGCGAATATGAAGATATGAACGCCTCGGCTGAGAGTTTAGAGGCTCCATATGAGGATATTGGTAGAAGAGGCCCGTAGTCTTCAGGTGTAGGCATAACCTTCGCCTCTCCGTAGATCGTTGAACTGGACGCGAATAATATGTCTTTAACATCTTTCTTTCTCATCATCTCAAGCACGTTGACAGTACCTATGACGTTTGATCTCAGATCTATAGTTGGATCTAAGGATCCATTCCTCACATCGGAATCAGCAGCAAGATGAACTACAAGATCGTAATCCCCAGGCGTGACGGATTCTGTGATGTCTTCTTTTATGAACCTGAAGTTCTTTTTTCCCATGAACGGTTTTATGTATCTGTCATCCGTTATGCTCAGATTATCTATTACCGTGACATCGTTGTCCTCAAGAAGCATTTCAACCATGTTTGACCCTATGAAACCTGCACCTCCAGTTATCATCACATGTTTTCCATTCATCCACTGGTAATCTTTGATATAATAATAGTTGTTCCCATGGTAGATCCAGTTTTTATCGTCGGTCATTGTTAAATGAAACATGAAAAATATCTATGTAAAAAGTATTAAAAAACTACGTAATTTCAGGTAGATGCGCAAATAATTTTTACGGCCACGCCATGCTTACCTCCATGTCACAGAAGATCCATTGCATAATATGCGGATCGATAATTTATTCCGGATTATACTGTTCTGATTGCCTTTCGGAGATTCAGAGATCTCGCACCATAGATGATGAATCATTCGAGGATTGGCTTGCCCGTACAAGGGAATCTTCCAATATCAAATCGGACGAAAAGGAATGCATGAC